>Ga0182738_1007777_pt1 | contig 10791 bp, 5 predicted proteins | sample eDN5th30CBELigMG_FD_128876 | JGI IMG/M metagenome (GOLD analysis project Ga0182738, IMG submission 128876) | Enriched Miracle-Growth compost microbial communities from Emeryville, California, USA - eDNA 5th pass 30_C BE-Lig MG (version 2)... ... | reverse complement strand
TTCTGAATTTCTCTAACTCCAGTGCTGCGCCGTCCATGCAGCCGCATGACGCTGTCGACGCCCCGGCCCAGCAGCAGGCCGAAGTCAGCATAGCCGCAAAAGCCGCGGTCAGCCAGCATTATGTCGCCCGGCTCAAGCTTGTCCCAAAGCTCTCGCCACAAGGTGCGCTCGCCGGTCTTAAAGGGGCCAAGCGCCCGGCCTATCAGCGCCCCGCCGGACAGGCTGAACATCGTCGTCAGCCGCATGACCGTAAAACCGCAGCCCGCCTTTTGGCCAGCCGGCTGGCCAAAATAGTTTTGATTGGCCGGCGTGTCAGGCATGGAGCATGTGCTCCCATCCACCACCTTAACCCGGTGCCCATACCACAGCGCCTCTGGCTGCTGCTCAATTTTTTCGATCAACTGTTCCAGGATATGCGCCGTCACCCTGCCCGGTAGTCGTCCCCTGGCCTGGCAATACGCTGATGTGCTTGCCGATGGCAGCTGGCTCCCCTTGCCCGCAAGCGCCACATGGGCCAGCGCTTTGCGCACCGCCTCATCGCAGCTGCCGTCAGCGGAAAACACCTGAGACAGGAACAGCCAGAAAGTGTGAGACGGGGTAAACAGCCGCTCGCGAAACGTGAGCTCTGCGGCCCATCCAAGATCAATCCAATCCTCAAAAACCAGCGGCAACTCGGTCAATGCAGCCATCTGCGACAGGCGCAGTCGTTGCCGCTCCACTCTGCCGGCGCAGACCATGGAACGCTCTCCTCAACAGGATTCAGCTTCAACTTTTACGCTTGAAAGTGAGAGGATCAGCTGTGCATTTGCAACAGAATTTAGCTTAACTTAGTGCCATTCGTGCCTGTCCCTATTTTCCCAACTTTTCACAAACTGTGTAAGTTTCGTCGCGCATGTCAAATGGCTTCCTTCCGCCTTCGAGCACATCTAGCGTGAACTGGTTTAGCTCTGGATGCTCTAATCCACCAGTCTTATATGTAATTCTGTGGCCATCCTTTATATCGAGGGATGCATGAACAATTTGATCAGCGTCACAAACCACAGCAAGATTCGGATTATGCGTTACAATGATGACTTGCCGTCGCTCGCGGGCATAGCTTACACAAGCAACCAGTTTCTTAGCCACCGTAGCATTGTCCAAATTGGCCTCGGGTTGGTCGATAATCAGCGGCACATCAGAATCATCAACTAATAGGTAGAAAATCAGTAGTAATGTACCGCGTTCGCCTGGAGAAAGCTGCTCCATACGTTTCCCATCGGATTTTAGCGCGTAGCGAGGCTTTACATACGAGAGGGCGAAGAGCCAAGCGTAGAGGTCAGCGAGAGTTTTCCCTTTGCCGATCTGACTAATAGCACTAACACTACCGCCGCAACCGGGGCGTTCATCCTTATGCAGCGAGTCCACTACCTTCTTGAGGAAGGCTAATACAGATTCCCATGCTTCCCAATCTACAGGCGCGACCATGTTCGCAGCATAAAGACGTCCTTCGTTAGAACCACTAAATGAGCCAGTTCGCTGTTGATTGATGTGGGCAAGGAGGTTTTCCACAAAGGCCTCTTGTACTAATTCGACCTCGAAGCCAATGCTAAGCTGCTCTTTAGCCAACGAATGCCCGTCAACGAGTTCTTGAACGGGCCGATACAATTCACGAAGAACTTTCGCCTCCTTCAGACGAATCGCGTGGATATCTCTTGCTGTTGCGAAGAGCCTTTCATCAACATCCTGTATTAGCTTTGGGACGTCATCCAGGCTTTTAAGTTGAGCCTTTAGTCCCCCGAGTGAGTTTGGCTGGTTGGCTGACCCCTGCAATTGATTGAGAGTTGTTTCCCACTCCACCTGCTGTTTCAAGTATGCTTGATATGCCTTGTTAGGACCATCCAGCTGCTCCTGTGCAGCGCGTAGATTATTTTCTAGAGCAGACTTAGTTAAGATCAATCCATCAGGGGCTCGATCAAGGTTCAACTTGGCACCGTCGCGAAGTTCGAGAGCTTCATTGCGGATTGTTTCGATTGAATTACGGTTAATGATGAGTACTACAAGCTGAGCACTTTGCACCCCCAACTCAGTCGCATCCTCATTAATCTCAACTAATCTCCTTTCGAATTCAGACTGTAAATTTTGCAGCTTGTCTAGGAGTTTGTCCGCTCGAGCTGCTCGCAACTGAGCTTGAGACAATGCAGCATTTTGTGCAGCGATCTGGTCCTCGACAAGCTTCAGCTGGCTTTTTAGCTGTTCAATGGCTTGTGCACTTTCTGCTGAAAGCTCACCAGGCGGTTTCTCCACGGGTACAGGCTTGCCGGCTTGATGGCTCCTAATCTGCTCTTCCACTTGAGCGATTTGCTTCTCCAAGGCCGAACGTACAGATGCGAGCTGTTTATCCTCCAGTTCGGCTCGGCGCTCGGCCAAGGCTTGCAAAGTTAATGAGAGAGCGTTCGCCTCCTTCTGTAATTCCTGTGTTCGGTACGCTATAAGCTCATCAAGGGAGCTTTTTTTAAGTTGGTCAGCCTCAGGCACCTTCGAGAATACAACTTTTTTTAACTCCCGCTCGAAATCTCCCCCGCCTGGCTCCGATATGTCATTGCAGATGTTTTCGACAAAGCTTTGCGGGAGATACTTCACACGTTCCGGTTCATCCTCGGCAATCACCTCGTTCAGCGTTCGAACTACAGGTGAACCATCGTGCCACTCCAAGGTGCATTCAATATGTTGTGCGCGTCCCGTCTTGGGATTACAAAACCGAGTTGGTGTTAGAAATGAAAAAGATCCCGAGTTAACGCACGATGCCAGAAGTCCGATTGTATCTGCCAACGCACTTTTGCCACTGCCTTTATTCCCAATTATGGCAACAAGTCCAGGGTTGAGATCAACCTTCCCTTCAAACCAGTGCTCTGATGCTGGCATCGTCGGCTTCCTTTTAAAGGTTAGCGACTTAATATACCTTGTTTTGTTCTTATGTAGTCTTTCAAGAGAAGGAGGATGCGGTCCAATGTGAAAGCGATGCCGAGGTTCACGGAGCGCCATTTTTAAGCCTGCAAAGGTGGGGTCTGCTTTGATCCAGCAACACCTTTCCTTGGGGTACTCAGCTTTCCAATGATCATCTGAGCAGATAATTATTGGTAGTTCAAATCCAATGTTGGGAAAAACGTCTTCTCGATACTGCCCCTCAAACCGTGGGTGGCCAACTTCTAAAATGTCTACACACTCCCGAAGAAGGTCTTTTTTCATTTCCATTTTAAATCTAAGGTGGTTCGAAATATTTTCGAAGCTACCGTGGTGTTTACCCAGTGCGTGTACGGTAATTAGGCCGCCGAGTTTTTGGATAACTGCGGCTGCATCTGGCATTGTTACGTATAGCTGCTGTTCTGTGCTCCCACGTTCCCGCATGGCGGAAAGACCTAACTGCGAGGAAATTTCATTTGCAATATAATCAATCTTCGCATTCTCAGGGAAAATACCAATGAAATGAATACCATCGCTACCGCCGAGGCTGCTTGAGACCTCGATTCCCGGGAGAACGGTGAGCTGATCGCCAGCAGCTTGCTGCATTGCATTGATGAACTCGGCGTCGATTACATGGTGATCAGTTACCGCGACCACGGAAATATCGTTATCAATGAGTCGTTCCACAACGTCACGAGCTGACTTGCTCTTCTGTCCATAATCATACGACTTTGGCGTATGGAAGTGTAAATCCCACTTACGCCAGTTCGAGCCGCTCGGATCATTCCTAACAACCACGTGTGGTTCTCCTTTTATTGTGGGATTTATATAAGGACGTGCATCCACCACTGTATCATAAAGCCCATACCGGCTAATCCCTTTATGGCTCTCAATCCCCGTATAATGCAATGAAGCATCCTCATACCGGCGGAATGCGAACACTGCCTGGTTCATTTGCTCTGTGTTAAAGACCTTCAGCCTCACAAGCAAGTGAAAATCTTCTACTGCCACTCCCGTCACCGTCTTAAACAGGTCAAACTCCAGCTTGGTGATCACATCCTGCAGCGTGTTTTCCCGGAAGTCCGTCAGGTACATAAACGCGGGAATGCGCGTGGCAAACTTGATAAGTTTATCGTGCACTTCTTTCCGCTTGGACTTGTATTCCTTCTCCGCAGCGGTCAGTTCCTTTTTTCCCTTCGCCGTCAGCTCCTTGGTCTTTCCCTTGTCCTTGAGAGCTTTAACCTTCTCGCTTTTGTTGATGATCGTTTCGATGATGTTGTCGCCCAGAGTCTGCCACCCTTCTATCCGCTCAACAACTTCCATTGCTTCCGGGCTATCCAGAATCCGTCGCGGCGTGTTGTTATCCACATTCACCAGCAGCGGACTCTCCCATTTCCTGGCCAGCAGGTTCCCCGATGTTCCCGCTATGGCAATATCCAGTATGCCGCCTGCATCCACCACTGTCATGTTCGCGCCGTCATACGCCAGCACCGGCAGGTACGATACCAGGTCCTTTACGGCAGTCTCGGGATTAGTCTCGCCGGGCGACAGACCAATCCCATAATCCGACAGCTGCCGAAGTGCCCGTGTCGGTGCGAAATCAAACACATAACACACCGGCTTCAGGACAAACTCCTCGTTCGGGTTATCCCCATCAGGGTTCTAGATAGACCACAGAGACTGTACCCGAAAAGCCGCCTGGAAGTATGTCTCAGGCGACTTTAGGTTTCGAAGCATCAAGATCGATGACCACTGAGGCACAGTCACACGCGTCGTCAGATTGCCACATGACAGTGCAAATCGTGCTTGTACCAACCCCCACCCGCCGCCCCCGCCGCCGCCGGGCACACCAGGCACACAGCCGCCACGCCAGCAGTCAACATCCGCCGCACGGCTCCAGCACTCATAGGAAAATATCCAACACCACGCATCCGCGGGCTCCTTCTCCAGGGAAATCAGACAACCACAAGGCGTCCGTCGAACTGCCACGATACTGAGCGGGAGGACGCGACACCATCAAGGAAAAACACAGGGAGGCGGGCTCCAGTGCCGGTTGACCAACGGCTACTCTACCAGCAGCGGCGCGCCTGGGTCCAGCATCCGCAGTGGCTTACCTATCCCTGCCTTTTCGATGTGAAGCAGTGAACCTGCGCCTTTGCTGATTCCCGCGGCTTCCTTTCAGAGGTTTAATCCCAAATCATCTAGTCGCCTGTCGGCTCAAACATTTGGCCACTTCCCAGGTGGTGTACCGAAGAGGGGTTCATGTTCAATGTCGATAGTAAAATGGTTCATCCGTTCTCTTAAGAACTTCTCTACTGCATCCATACTTATATCAGAGCGGCGCAGTTCAAAACCATAAGCTTTCATACTGGAGAACATTTGAACTTTTAGTTGCGCGTCAAGCGCGTCCGGTTTAAGAAAATCGGCAACTGGAAATGTGTTCCAAGGTGCAAGCATCAAGTGCGCATCAATCGGGGCCGGGCCTGAAATCGATGCAAGACTAGCACCTTCACTGGCCAAGCGCCAATTCAGCATTGTGTTGAAAATAGCCAATAGAATCATCCAGTCTTTATATCCGCGCTCATAGAGCCGATGACAATATTCCCGAAATGCAGTATCAACCTGTAGTTCTTCTACCTGTGGGCGGATGGCAGGCCCAAATTTCCTGTACCGATTCCGAATCTGCTCTAGTGTAAGTTTCTGGTCAAATCGACGATGTAGTGGAAGTTTTCCAGAAGTTGACGTCATACGAACTTGTTCCTAGTACATTTAATGTGGAAATTAATGTTGGGGCTGAGATCATAGCCCGAGCAGGTGACTCATCCTTACTCCAGTCAACCATTTCACGGCTAATGTCATCTAAGGGATCTGCCGTAGATGATAAAAAGATACTTAGGAATACCTGAGACAGCCACTCCGAAGCCTTTGTTGGGTTGTTTCTGATCCATTCAGTTGGAGATGTCCTCCAAATGTAGGTTAACGGCCCTCTATAGGCATTGCCGGCCGGAACCACATCTGGGGGAACTGCACCTTTTGGATTTATTAGAAGCTGCACCTCGACTTGGTCAACAATGAAGGCTATGTTGGCCACGTTAGCCCGGGCAAAAGACGCTTCAATAATGCTGAGAAGATTTTCAGCCAATCCAACCGTACCTGGATCATTAGCTGCAGTTATTGAAATGCACACACCATACACAACAGTGTAAAAAGTTGAATCTGACGAGCCATAACGCGGAGGAACACGTGTTATCTGACTCGCTGCTGGCTGCGTCGCAATCTTATTAAACGACTCCTCGAGCTGATCGATGTCCTGTGGCCATCCATCCTTTACAAGATCACTATACCGATTATTGCGATAAAGCATCGCCCAACGGAGTATCGGCAGGTTGATGTCATCTAGCATGTCAATCAGTTCAAATGCTGGATCAAACGCAACATCAGAAAGCTGGGAAACGACAACTGCCGCAACCCCGTCTAGTTCCATAAATTCAGTATTTACATTTTCATTTTGAAACCCCAAAGAAACAAGCTGGGCATACAGATGACTTGCTACCCTATACGTCGCAATGAATGGAAGCAGCCTCCCCAACGTGAGTTCAATCCAACTCAGTCTCTTTGCGGCGATAAACGCCTCAACCGGGAAGTTGTGCGCAATTTCTACAGTGCGTGCGCTCTGATTTAGTGCGAAGAGTGCTTCAGTGCGCGCCGCCCAATAGAAACCTTCAATCCAGTAGCAGTCACTTAGGGACAATGTGGCATGCAAGCACTCTTCGTACGTTTCTTCTTTTTGAAGTCGGTTTCTAGCCTTGCCTAACATCATTAAAGCGTTTTCTTCGTAGTTATTACTTAACAGCTGCACCCCGCGAGTCAGGAGCAACTTACCTTCTTCTACTTCCCCAAGTCGGTCTTTTTGAAGCTCGCACATGTAATCAAATAATGTATTGTAGCCGTTAAGATTACCGTAGAATTCACCAAGCTTAGACAAGTTATCAATAATTTTAGCAGTCGGGTACAGGCCCAAGTGCTTGCTCTGTTTAAGACACTTAGCAAGCTCGATAAAGCACTGTTCGGACATCTGCGGTGACTTGTTCCCGGCAAGCGTTAGGTCTAGCAAATGAATCTGTGTTTTTGCGCGCAGAGCATTATTTGGTCGATCTCGCTCAGTTGATAATTCTTTAAGACGAGTTTTTATCCTTTCACCTCTAGAGGTCAACTCTAGTTCGTGAAGGCCGTCTGGGCTGTGCGTTAGCGCCCCAAAAAGCAAGTTGAATAGGTTGCACAACTTTTCGAGGTCTTCCGTGTCTGCGGACGCTAGAGCTAGCGCTTCTACTGTCGGATAACTAGTTTTAAGCGCCGCAATGTCGTCATACCACCAGAATTGCGTCCAGAGCAGGTCATACCATATGCGAAAACTTAAGGACGGATACCCTCTGTTTTCTGAGATACGCAGTGCCCTGGTAAAAAAGCCCTCTACTTCGTGTCTAGGCAGTTCTAAACCGCGAGCTAGAAGTGCTGCTTCTAGGTAGTCTATACATAAGGCATAGTCATTGCCAATGTAGGAATTACTATCCGAAAGTTTCGCCTTTAAGTTGTTCAGAGCTGTCATTCGTTCCGAATCCCGAATGCCCAAAGCCGCTGGCTTGGAAAACGGGGATTGAACGCCTAGGTATTTGTAGACTAAATTCTCGCGCTTGTTTTCCAGTACACGCGAGGTTATCCACAGTAAATCGTGTATAATTACCGTGATTCCTGAGGATTGCGTCAGCGCAGCCTCAGTCTCAGCCCTCTTTTTGTCACTTATAAATTGGTTGGAAATGTAAAATATCTTAGTAAACGGTCCGTTCAACAACTTGATCTTTGCAACGTCATCCGTTACCTTTTGTTTCCATTTGTGTGCAGTGCTGAATGCAAATGCCCAGTTTTCTTGCGTAGCCTCTAATGAGCTCTGAAAATATGATCGTAGCGCAAGGGCTGGAGCTACTGGGTATGTTGATGAGTCTGTTTTGCTGTCACCTCCACCTGTGGGCCCAGTTTGCGGGCGCAAGTTCGGACAAATCTCAACCTGTGCCAGGGCTCTACAGAACTCTTCAAATACTTGCTCCTGTTTTCGACTCGTTAAATTCTTTAGCAAGAACTGCAAGTATTCTTCCGTTAGTATGGGCTCGCTGTCTTGGCTAGTATCTGAAAATAGATGCGGCCTCCTTGCTTTCATTATGCTTCGCGGGCTAAATTCCTTTGATTCAAGTGGCATGCGGATTGCCTTTTAATTTTAAGAGGTCTGTGGATTTATTACATGTGTTAAGATAAATGCGTGAAGTACTTCCTTTACCAAGTTCTTCATCCCCCCTGCCCCAGCGCTGCCAGTGTTTCCATTATTGGCTGCACCGTCTCTGCGCGTACTCGGGTGAACCGGGCGGCTGCGTCTGCTGCTGTGATGCCTTCGTTTTCGCGGAGTAGTGCCTGCACTGCTTTAGCCTGTTCGGGCAGGGTTTTGGGCCAGGGCATTTTTTCGGTCTTTGTGGGTTTTGCTTTGGGTGTGGCTTTGGTGGGTTGTTCATGGGCGGGTTCTGGTAACAGGTCGTCTTGTTGGGCTGTGGGGTGCTTGGGGGCTTTGGGGTTCTGGTATTCGGGTCTCAGCGCTGGTAGACCTGAACCGCGAACAGCGCACCAAGCCATTGGCTTCTTCTTCGGCGCGGTCGTGGAGCTGCATCAGCACTGTTACCAGCCAGATGGCAACCTCTACAGCTTCTACCTGAGCGAAGAAGGGCCGGATTGATTGAAAGCTGTGATGGCGCCAGTGTTGGAGAAGGCGAGCTGACTCAGGAGTAACGTGCCAATCATTGGGCTCTGGAATCTGGCGCCACTGGTCGACTTCGTTACGCACAGCATTTATCTGGGACGCAGTAATTTCGTACTGCTGTTCAATGGTTGAAAGCCCCGCGCCTTCATCGAGGAGCATCTCTTCTTGGCCCTGGTTGCGCCCTTTGCGCTTCTTCGGCTTAGGAATGGGGGTAATATAGGATGCCCGGCGGCGGCTTTCGATGATGCGTTGCGTTGGCTGACCTTCGGCATCGAGCTCCCAATGCCGCGATGGGTACGCATACGGTGAATTAAGTATTGGCTGTTCGAAAAACGCGTTGATGTCCATGGCTGCCCCTTTGGCCGGCAAGCAGTAAGCCGGCCTATGACACATCATAAAACCAATTCGGACAGCTCGTTCAAGACTTTTCTGGCTCCAAAACCACCTTGTAGAGGCGGGACCAGAGGACATGCCGGGATTTTTGTCAGTGACTGACCTCTTCGACACCTACAACCGGCCTTGTAAAGTGACCAGGGGCCTCCGGCGATTAGCCGGGCAGATCGGCCACAACGTTCATCTTAGGCGCGCTCAGAGCCCCTCCTCGATCGGCCACTGCCGTGCTCATCTGAAATTCACACAGCACTACCCTAGCATGCTACATTAAGCAGATACTGCCGGCAAATCGGCCGTTGATGCGGAAGTGTTCGAGGGTAGTACAAAATGGACTCAACAACCGACGGAAAGGGAACCGCGGGATTTGAAGATGCCTTTATGCCTCTTCATTATCCGCAGGTTCGAGCGGCGACCGGCCTCAGTGCGAAAAAACTACTGCACCTGGTCGAAACCGGGTGCTCCCCGTTCCCGCCTGATGTTTTGATATGCTACCCAGATGGCACCATCCGCTTTAACCCGGCGCGCTGGCTTAGACACCTGGAGGCGTTACCATGGGCAGAGACTCAAGCGGACCGAGGATTGTCATCAGAGGAAAAAAGCCGGTATTGTACGCAGTCTTCGCGGACGGGCGAGGGAAAAAGGTCTTTGCAAGGATCAGGGATGAGAAGGGAAAGCTCATCAGTCCCGCCGCGGCCCAGTGCGAAATTGAAGCGAACGCTTGGCGAATCTTCAAAGACCGGCGCCGAGCAACTGCGGCTGATGCTGAAGAGCCGAAAACCATCGGACAATTGACGCTTCGTTATGTAAACCGCCGCGCCGATAGTTGGTGCACGAATACTAGAAAACGTTACCTATCATACCTTGAGCAGATTGATAAGCATCTACACCCACAACTTTCACTGCAGGACTTCACGGTAGAAGATGCCGAAGATTTCCTCGACCGGGTCGCGATATCAGCTGGATGGTCTTCCGGCACCAGGGAAAGATTTTACCAATTCTGCAAGGCCCTGTTTAACTACGCGAGGAACCTGAACTGGGTTAGCGTGAACCCATTTACGCTAATATCGCCGCCCAAGGTAGTGCCGGCACGCGCGTCTGACCCTTTCACTCCAGAAGAAGTTATCGTCCTTCTGGCCACTGCACAGGAAAAATTCCGCTGGTTCTATCCCGCCATCGTAATTGCCGTAACAACAGGTGCCCGGCGGGCAGAGATATGCGCGCTGCGCGTTTGTGACTATGACCCGGTCAAGGGGGCCTTAATTTTCCCGGAGGAGACTACTAAAACGCAGGAAGAAAACTTTGTAACCCTCCCCCCTTTCGCCAGAGCAGCGCTCGCCTCTATCGTCAAAGGAAGACCGCCTAATGAACCATTAATTATCAAGCCTTCAGGAAAGCCGCTTCGGCCGAAAGATTTCGATCTCACCTATAAGCCAGGAAGAGATTCGCCACGGGTATGGAGAAAGTTGCTTGTGGCCGCGGGGCTGCCGCTACGAGGTGTCCACAAGCTCCGGTCGGCCCTTATAACAAATCTCGTTAATAACGGACGATTCACCATAGAAGAAGTGGTTTCAATTACAGGGCAATCACCCGAAGTGGCGACAAAGCACTACCTGAAACAGCGGGTTTCCCGTCAAACACCCATCGTTGAGCACCTGGAG
>Ga0182738_1007774_pt1 | contig 10794 bp, 7 predicted proteins | sample eDN5th30CBELigMG_FD_128876 | JGI IMG/M metagenome (GOLD analysis project Ga0182738, IMG submission 128876) | Enriched Miracle-Growth compost microbial communities from Emeryville, California, USA - eDNA 5th pass 30_C BE-Lig MG (version 2)... ... | reverse complement strand
TTTAAATTACAGTACAGTACTAGGAAATACTTGAGGACAATATTTGGAGGGAAAGGTTGTTTTTGTAGTAGAATATCAGCCATGTGATATTGATACTGGGGTCGCACGGGGCCATACAGGGAGACTATACAAGTCTAGAATTTGATCTCAGGTGAGGGAGATCTACCTGAAATTGTTTTATCCTGAAGAAAATTTTTGAGAGAATAAAATTAGATTTTTGGCACAACAAGATTTCTCTTGTGTTAATTTTGGGTTGATATTTACAACAATAAAGAATTTCTGTGAATGAAATAATAAGTTAAAAGGGCTCAGGACGATAAAACATACAGTATTAAAATAAAAAGAGATTCTCTGAGTAAAAGATTCTCATCGGGTGGGTTTCCTTTGTTTTTTTGGAGTCATGGGTGTTGGTTTGAATTTAAATATAGCACTATTGTTTGGATAAGCCAAGAAATTCCTTATATTAGAAAGAATTTCTCACAGAGAACAATCTCATCTCAATTAGAATCTGGACTTGAATTGGTTGATTTCGTTGAGGAGTTCTTGTCTTTTGGCTCTCATGACTTCGAGGCTTTTATCGAATTTACTCTTGTGAAGTAAACTTGTATAACTCAACATCACCAAATCCAATTCATCTTCGTCAATCTCAACTTTATCCAATTGGAAATCTTTATTAGTATATCTCAAAATCACATTTCTAGCTTGGATAATTTCAGGACAATCATGAAGTAAGAAAGAGTCTTCAGTCACATCAGAGATAACCAAAGAGAAAAGTTCCTTGGCTTCATTCCAGGCATTTAATTTAAGGCTGTTTGTGTCAGAGTTGAAGCAAGCTTCAGTGAAAGCTCCGTCGATGTTACAGATTTTGGCGTCGGGGCAGTGTTGAAGGGAGGAATGGATTGTAACAAAGATAATGGCAAGGCAAAGGAAGGATTTCATAGTATTTGGTTTTTGGTAGAGGAAAGGGAAAAAAGTTAAGAAAGATTTTATAAATTGAGATTTGTGAGGGTTGATTTAAAGCGAGTGATTTCAGTGAAATTATTTAAATTAAAAAAAAAATCGCCACTATGACAGGCAAGGATATGAAATGAAGTCTTTGAATTTTTTGAATTTGATTTTTTAATTTCCTTGAGCGTGTATTAGCCATTGGTGAAAATTCCAACATAACGAAGATCGAATTTTTTTTTGGTTTTTCAAGGAGTTTTTTTTCTTCTTTTCTTTTGTTTGAAATATGAAAAATATGAAAAAATTTGAATTTTTAAATTTTCAATAGACGCACTTCCTAACAATCTTTTTGATTTCAAATATTGGGATTGAATATAAAACGAAATCTGTTCTGGGACTCTAAGCAATCTTGGCAGTTTTTAAAGATGTCTCATTTTTATGGGTCAAATTAGCTTGACGTATCTACAGAAATTTCGGTTTTTTAGTCCAATAAATTTTCGTGGTTAAATTTAGTTAAGTATATTTTAGTATTTTCAACTATTTCTCTTTCTTATAATCACTCCCCTACCTCCAGAAACTAGTTAGACCTATCTTTTATAACCCTTTTCTAATTCATCCTGATTCGGCTGCTCTTTGTCTGTCTCAAGATATACATAATCTTTCAGACTCAATAAAAATTTTTTATAGATTATACAAGGATAATGATATTTCATAAACGTTTCGGATCAGGCTCGAAATATTTTCACGACTATTTTCAATAAGCAGGATTCTCAAAAGAGAAAAAAAGACATCCTTCCTTCATTATCCTTCACATATTGGCCAAATTCGGCCAATCAAAATGAATGATATAATTTTTCGAAGCTCAACACCTCAATATTGTACTTTTCAGAAATTTCATAGAACCTATGCCTCAACCTCATCAGCTAAAGGGCCTAACTCATCGTAACTTGATTTTCTTCGTAGCTTTAGGCCTTTTCAACATTTTTTTCTAAAATTTCTTTTTAACTGTTTTTCACTTAACGAAATTTATGAAAAAATAATTTTGTTCGATAATAATATTGTACACCCTCATCTTTTCCCCTCATTTTCTTATTCTCCTTAACATTTTCCTCTCTTTCCCTTCCTAGTCTAAACCTCATAGCATCCTAACCATTTAGATAAAAAACACATCAAAGATATTCAAAAATACATGAAATATATTCTTCGAAACTTTTATGAAATTTTGGGGATAGAAATCCAAATTTAGGCTTTCAATACGTTTCAATTACATAGTCACCAAAATTTTCATATCCTCTTCTTCTTTCTTCAAATCATTTTCTCATGTCAAAACTCACCTACCAAGATGTAAAAACTCATCCTCACCCAATCTGCTTCCATCGTGTTTATCGTATTGTATCACCTTCTTCAAGTCGGACATCACAAGGTGATCCTGAGAGTAATCAAGAGCATCAGGCTAAAATGTCAAAATTAGCAGCTTTCTTCAAGGTTTACAAGGTCAAAAGTCATAGTTGTTTCGATATGAGCAGAGTCCTTGATAAGGATTCTTCACCGAACGCTCCTGAAAATGTCATCTCCTTTATGAAAAAATACCTTTCGACAGCAGGAGCAGACACCAAGAAGCTCAGTTTTACCATAAATTCTGATCCCAAAAACCTCACTAGCATCTTAGACATAGTCCAAAAAGCTTGCAAACTTCAAGAACTCGACTTGAGTTTCCAGAGCTCATCATCATCTTATGAAACATCAAGTCAACAGCAGCAACAAATCACCAAATTTGCTCAGCAGATTAGAAAGAGTTTTTTTAGGCTCCAACATCTCAATCTCAGCTTCCCAGCTCAAGATAGTGAGAAACTGACCACAACCAACCTTTCACAGCAATTCTTCAATCTTATTGCCAAAAGATTCTCATCAATTTCCTCCTCATTAAGCCTTGCATCCAAAAATAGTTCCCTCCTGAGTCATAATTTTAATTCGCTCAGGTTCGCTCGCCTGGGAAAAGAACTGAGCAAAACTTCGAACCCATGCAAGGAAATTATCTTTGACTTTTCATTCCAAGGAGAATCTCTGTTTGAGTCCTTACAAGATTTCTTGAGAAATATTCACCCGTCCCACTGCAATATCCAGACTCTTGTCATAAATCTGAGCTACTGTAAAGAAATAAAGCTCAGCAATCTTATCATTATGTTTGAGATGATCAGGGAATACATGCCAAGTCTGAAAAAGCTTGAGGTTGATATGCGCTATTGTGAATGGGCAACAGAGGAAAATTTAGCATCAAAGATAGATCATCCACCAAGTGGCTCAAAATTAGCAAACCTTACGTTGAATTTCTGGAGTAATGTGAACCTTAGTGATTCAATAATAAAGGAAGTGATGAGATCCACAATTTTAATCCAAGGATCTAGTTTAAAAAAACTTAGCATAAATCTTGGGAAGTCTTCAATAACCTCGAAAACAGTGATGCTGCTGTTATTTGAGGTTCCTAGCTTGATGAAATATTTGAGAGAAATAGTGTATAATTTTTCACAATGTCAGAAAATTATTGGAAGTGAATTGGAAAATAAACAGGAAGAGTCTAAATATTCAAAGAGATTGATGAGGTTAAAGGTGCAGGTTATGAATTGTAGAGGACTGCAAATGAAGAATCTGCAAGCTTTAGAAGAAAAATTGGTTCAGAGTTTTGTCAATAAAGGATGCCTTGTGAATTTTAATATGAAAGATTTGATAAAGAAAAAAAATGTGCTTCCGTTGGAAGGATGTAAAAATAAAGAAGGGAATAAAAAGTAGCGAAAGAAGTGTTCTTCAAGTTTTTTTCAACAGAAAATATTCTGACTTCATGCGTTTTCTTTACCATCTTTGAGTGTTGTTGTCAGATAATATTTTATACTTATTCTAAACAAATAAAATTGTTCTTGACTTGACAAAGTTAGATTTACTCACAAAACAACTCCCTCCCATAGAGGATTTTTAGAGTGACACTCATCTCTCTTGCTTGGATTTTTCTAAGCATTTTGAGTTAAAGATCACCAAAAACCGAAAAACACCTCTTATTTCTTTTCACCTTCCCTAATTTTGAGAATCTGATTTTCTTATATAAATTTCTCAAATATTAATTCTCAGTCTTATCCTTATAGTTGATTTCAGTTTTTATTTTATTTGTAAAAAATCCCTGCTCACCCCCATTATGGATAAAAATAAAGACGCTCAGTTTTACCTTAACTCTGCTCGAAGGGTACCAAATAAGAGCATTCATCTTCATGGCAAAAGAAACGTTCTTTGTAGTCGTAGTCTCCTGCTCTCCCTTCAAAATCCTGGTGATATCTATGATATTTGGGGAATGTTCTTAGTAAACTCCAATGAATACTCCAAAAGCGAGAAAAAACTCAAGAAAGCCATCGTTATCAACCCCTATAAAGCAGATACATGGGAAGATCTTGGAAAGGCACAACTTGCACTTGGAAAAGACGAAGAGGGGTTCAGATGTTTAAAGATTGCTATGAGCATTACACCATCTGACTTTCTTCACAAAGCCTTAATAAAAGCGCTTTATGAACGAGGAAGAGCTGAAGAGATCCCAGAAATATATAAAGACCTTGTCGAAATAATACCCACGAAAACTCATAGAGGGAACTTCTACTATGCAGCTTCTTTAGTTTTACAGGATTTGAAGTTGTTCTCGCTTGCTTTGAGTTTCTTTCGAATAATCATTAACTTCTTTCCTCATGGTGCTTCTTATTATCTTCAGTATGGAAAACTTCTTCGAAAAGAAGGACTTTTAGAAGAAGCGATTGAAGCATTTAGAAAAGCAATAGGAATTGAACCTTCATATTATAATTTTAATATTGATATTGCAATGCTTCGGTATAATCAAGGCAAGGTTCTGGATGCGATTGAGGAATTAAAAGCCGCTCAAAAAATTCCTCTTATCGATAATTCTCTCATCTTTTATATTGTTTTGATGCGCTATCATTTATCTGAAGATGAAAATGAAATTGAAAAAGAGAAAGATGAACTTATTAGAGGATTAGAATTGGGCAATAACTACTTCTATACAGAGTTTTCCGAAGAGCTTCAAACAGCTCAGCTCAAGCTTCGAACTCAAGGCGATGAAAAAGCCAAAGAGTTTACGGAGAGAAAAATAAAAGCTTTAAAATTCATTCTTTCTTGGGTCGATGAATATCTTGATAATAATTAAACAGTTTTCTTTCATAACGCTTCTTTAATTTTAGCATGATTTTTCCTTGACATTTTCAAAAAGGATTTGCATTTTAAAAATCTGTAAATATTCCAAATGTCAATTCTCACATAAAAGAAAGAGAATAGAGGTCGAAGATTATTTCTCCGAATCATATCTTTCTCCTGCTTGTCATGGAAACAAAACCAATAAAAAAGTCCCGTCTTACCCCCATTATGGATAAAACCAAAGATGCTCAGTTTTATCTTACCTCTGCTCGAAGGATCCGGAACAGAGACCTTGGTCGCCATGGCAAAAAGATAATTCTTTGTAGTCGTAGGCTCCAGCTCTCTTTCCAAAATCCTGGCGATATCTACAACACCTTAGGGATGCTCTTTTTCAACTCCAATGGATACTCTCAAAGTGCCAAAAAGCTGAAAAAAGCAACCATTATCAATCCAAAAAGAGCAGATACATGGGAATACCTTGGAGAGGCGCAGCTTGCGCTTGGAAAAGATGAAGAAGGTTTCAAGTGTTTAAAGGTTGCCATGAGCATGACACCTTCTGATCTTCTTCACAAAACCTTGATAAAGGCGCTTTATGAACGAGGTAAAGTCGAAGAGATTGAACAAATATATGAAGAAATCGATAAGATATTACCTGCTGGGACTCATAAAGGATATTTTTATTATGTAGCTTGCTTAGTTTTAGAGGAGTTCGGCTTGTTTTCACATGCTCTGATTTTCTCTCGGAAAACATTGAGGTCTTTTCCTCAGCAAGGGTCTTTTTATCTTCAATATGCTAAACTTCTGAAGAAAGAAGGATTTTTACAAGATGCGATTGAAGCATTTCGAAAAGCAATATGCATTGAACCATCATATTGTCATTTCTACATCGATATAGCAATGCTTTGGTATAATCTCGGAAAAACACAAAAAGCGATTGATGAGTTAAATGCTGCAAGAGAATTCCCTTTATTGGATGATTCTGTAACATTTTATATTGTTTTGATGCGCTATCACTTGTCTGAAGGTCAAAATGAAATTGAAAAAGAGAAAGATAAACTTATCAAGGCATTGAAAGCAGATAGTAACTCCTTTTATAAGGAGTTTTCTGAAGAGTTACAAGAGACTCAGTTCAAGCTTCAAACTCAGGGCGATGAAAAAGCCAAAGAGTTTATGGAGAGAAAAATAAAAGCTTTGACTTTTGTCCTTTCTTGGATAGAGAAGTATCATCATCAAAAGGAAAGAGCCTCTTAAACGAACCATATTTGACCATCTTTTTTGCTTTTATACCCATCTTTTACTCTGACATTATCGCTTTCTCAAATGAGCCAATTTTCAAATCTGTCCCAATCCCCTATTTTCTTGAATCAGGAGAAATTATAGAGTATTATCAAAAGCTTGAAATTTTTATTATAAAAATCTCCCTATCAATTCTACAAATTTATCTCATCACAGCCAAAATTTTATTCATCAGAAAGTCTCTTATTAAAGTATGGATAAACACGTTGACACTTCAATCTATCTCACTCATATTCATAATCGCCTCTGCGCCGACGTTCAATTTGACAGTGTAGTATGTCTCTTTCCTCACAGTCTTAAATTCCCTTCAATCAATACTGCTGGAATTTACAATCTTTGGGGAATGTTGTTATTATTTTCCAATGAATTCTCTAAAAGTGTCAAAATCCTTCAAAAAGCCATCATTCTCAATCCGAACCTCATCGAAGCCCAGATAAACCTCGGAAATGCATTCTTTAGGCTCGGGAAAGAAAATGAGGCTTTGCAAGCTTTCAAAAATGCTTTGAAAATCTCGCCAAGCTCTTATGAACTGCACAAAGCTTTGATAAGAACTCTTATTGAGCTCAGTAGAATTGAAAAGCTTCAAGAGGTTTACAAAGAAACTGTTGCAGATTTACCTCCTGACGTAAACATTGGAAATCTCTATTCAACTGCTGCAGATGTATTGATATGATGATTCCACAAGCTTCTGAATGTTTTGAGAAAGTTGTTCAAGTCTTTCCTGAAAATGCTTATTTTCATCTTCAGTATGGGAAGCTCTTGCAACAACAAGGACTTTTTGCAGAAGCAAGTCATGAATTTCAAGAAACACTGGAGCTTGATCCTTCATGTTATGAAGCTAAAGATTTGATAATAATGGTGAAAATGAAAATCTTGGAAAACCCCAACAGAATTAAAGCATGTTTTTGAAACGACAGAGATTCATCTTATTCCGCTCCTTTATCATATTCATGGAGAGAAAAAGGAGAAGAACTCCCAGGTCTGAATGTAACAAATTGGCAAACCTGGACAACGTGAAGAAGGAGGATGTTATATCTGGTTGAATGAGGTCTTTATATGGCAAAAAAAGAAAAACTCAAGAATATTGAGTCTTAATGACTTTACCTTTGAGAAAGATTTTATGAGTTTTTTTTTTCTTATTTTCAACTCGAAATAATTTTTGCAATCTCCAAGTCGAAATGAAAGAGCAGGGCTCAAAATTGTCCGTACTTTTAAGGAATCCCCATATTTCTCAGATTTTGTCTGTATTTAGTCTGTACTTCCATATTTTACCTAGAGCCAAAAAAATCTTGAGATTTTTTCTTTAAAAAAAAATTTCATTGAACCAAAAACTCCCTCAGATATTCCCAATTCTCTAGACTTTATGAAAATACTTCTTTTGTAGGGCTTCCCAATCTTTCTCCAAAATTCCAGACTTTGTCGGATATCCTTTCAAAAAGTTCGACGCAACTGATTTTATGGAGACAGTTTATGAAGCTTCAGTATTTTTATTATGATTCAATAATTCTAAAAGAAATAGCCATCAGAGTGTGCGATTCGAACAGATTTTTTTTATCTCTCAAATGATGAAAAGAATGACAAAAAAAATTTGGTTAGATTCTCTCCAAAAATTTCTCAAAAAAAAATTTCGATTTTTCTTTTTGATTGATTTCTCAGGAAAATGAGCAGATCTGCAGTTAGCCAAAACATCCGGCAAATGAGTTTGAAAACCCGACAAGGCCAGCCAAGATGGACACTTTAGGAAGGAAACCCTGTTCTTTTGAATGATTGACGAAAAATTTATCTTCACTTGAAATTTTGACCTATAGAAAATCATCATATACAATGACACTTTTTCTTCTAAGATATGGTTGAAACTCACATATTCAATACTAAAATCTAGGCCAGTCTCATTTGATGATATTTTAATTGTCAAAGAGTTGAAAAAGGGAAAGGACAGACCTTTGAGAGTCTCGGTCAAGAAATTGTCAAAGAGTGAGGATCATTTTGAAAGCCATCAAAATTCAAAATCAGATTAACAAGAAGAAACCTATTCTTGTGAATTTTCTGAAATTGCCTCCAGAAGGTCATAGCTAATCAGCTGAAGTCTTGTAAAACTCACACCCTGAATCCATTATTTTCACTTTTGTTCAGAGAAAATAGAGAGAAAAGAAAATACGGAAAACATGGACATTTTTTTGCTGAAAACCCGGATTGTCTGGACAGGACCGATCCCCTTCTTCTGAGTCCTCCCTGTCAAAGAGAAAAAATTTTAGACCTGGGTCCATATTATCTCAAAAAGAAATTGTCTTCAAAAAAGCTTTTCCTCAATTAATTTGGAGTTTTATTGGGTCATTCAAAATAATGATTGTCCTCTTAGGAAAATTTATTGTTCCACAACAGATCTTTGATGTAAAAAATTGACACAAAAAAAAACCTTACGATCCAGACCTGAATTTTCACTCGATGAATTATCTGATCTGAACAGGAAAGATCATTTCGTTTTTCCTTCTCGTCTCATAAGTGAAGGGCGGGTCATCACATCTTGAATTAACCTTTTTTGACAATAAAATCAATGATCAAAAACTTTCTCCAAAAGGTCAAATCCAAGAAACTCAATCAATTTTTGAAATTAAAAAAGAGGATCACTTTGTGTCCTTTTAAACTCCATACTCTCCATACCGAAAACTGTTCATCCTGCCAAGGCCCTAGCTTCTCGTAAAACCTCACTATCCATTCCCTCTCAAGGGAAATAATCTCTATTTCTTTCTGTTATTCACTTTCCCAAAAGGCTATTTCTCAAAAATAAGATTTTAATTATTTCCTTCGAGTTTCCTGACCTTTCAACTCTCCATGGTTTTGGTCTTCCTAAAAACTCATCCTATTTTCTTTTCAACGCCGCAGACTCACTGGAAAGCATAATTTTATGAGAAAAGACCGTATTCTTGACGGAAGAAGTATTTCTTGAGAGATTATTCTTCAACACAGAAAAGAAGGTCATAGTTCTCATTTCTTCTCTCGGATTTTCTCTGAAGATTACAGACCCAATGCATTCTAGAGAGGTTGAAGGAGTAAGTAAGACATGAGAGGACATCTGAGGAATCATCTCACAAAAGTCGGGTCCCAACAAAGAGATTTTTTCGAAAAACTCTTTTTGTTCGATTCCTGTGTCCTGAAAAAAAAAAATCATGACTCTGAAAAAATATCAGACAGTCTAGAGCCTGGTCCCTGTGTCCTTCTGTGTCAGGTAAAAAGGAAGAGCTTTATAGCGTAATTAACTTGAAATTTGGATCGCAATTTTTGCCAGAAAAAAAACTTATTTTGATCAATAAAATTAATTAAACACAATCTCAGAATTCTATTTTATTTGTCAGAAATTGAATATCATCGAAAACAATCAGTATGACGTGATTGTATATTTGATCTCCGTCATGCAGAATACCTTAATTACTCGGTTTAGAGACTTTTTCCTCTTTCATATGAGAAAGGTAATGAGCTCTGGACTTGAAAAGATTTCCTTTTTTAGAGCTTCTTCTTTAAAATACTCCTTTCAATCCAAAGTCAAGTTGAACTACACGGTTCTCTTTATTATCTATTCGATAATGAATTTAAACTCCTAATACGCATATTTTTGTTGTTTTTGACAGGAGGCAATAAGAGTTTTCAACACTTTTTCAAAGAAAACTTAAGTCCTCTTCTGCGCCCAAAGGTTTCGCTTCATCTTCCACAAAAATACTTAGAGATACCTATCTTCGAAGTCCTAAATCCAAAAAATCCTTTCCCAGTCAGTAAAGCTGTCCCTTGAGATCTTTGAAAAGTTGCCTGACAAAGTTCTCAAAGTTTTTATTCATTTCTTCTGGACTTTCCTCAAAAGCACAAGGTAAAAGCTTCACCCCTGACTTTCATTGTTCAAGATATTTTCACCGAGGAAAGAAAACCTGGAGTTTAATGAGGTCATAATTTTTTGCTCTACGCATTATCTGATAAATCTTTTGGTTTTTAAGTTTTTCTATTCTGAAAAAATTGAACATAAAAAATTTCCTCCGAAAGGAACTTGACTTCAGTTTTCTCCCTAAGATCCTCAGCTCTTCAGAAAAATCTTTTTCTTTGGAAAGCTTGGAGGTTCTAGGCTATGAAATCAAATTTTATCGCAGATCACTGAAAAAAAGGATATGATACGATACGAGAGATAAAAATTATTATAACAATACATCAGAAAAATTAAATCCATCAATATCTACTAAATTTTTATTCGAGCCAAGAGGACCATTTTTCCTCTTTTTTTTGTCGTCATATTCCTCGGTAAATTTCCCATCATCTTCTCCTTCATATTGTTAAACAACTCTGCTTTTGTCTCCTTAATGAATCCTTCTTCATTTATTCGCTTCTCTT
>Ga0182738_1007773_pt1 | contig 10795 bp, 12 predicted proteins | sample eDN5th30CBELigMG_FD_128876 | JGI IMG/M metagenome (GOLD analysis project Ga0182738, IMG submission 128876) | Enriched Miracle-Growth compost microbial communities from Emeryville, California, USA - eDNA 5th pass 30_C BE-Lig MG (version 2)... ... | reverse complement strand
TCAACGGCCGGCTCGAGCACCTCCGCGGGTCCGCCCGCGGCTTTCGGAACCTCACGCACTACGTCGCCAGATCGCTCCTCGGAGCCGGCGGATTCAAACCGCTCCTACATTCTCATTCGCGATGAGCCCACAATGCGCGCCCGCAAATGCCCGTCCACGTCGGCAGTCGGACCGGGATCGCGTACGCAACCTGCCGCCAAGAGGACGCCGAGAGAGCCTGCGGCGCCACCGGCCTATGAGTAGACTCCGGGCATGTGTGTCGATGAACAAGAGGACCCCCGCGATGCCATCATCCTCGAACTGAATGGAGATGCGCTGCGCTGCGTGTTATCCGACGACGTACCAGCCACGAAGGATGTCGAATGGACACTCCACCGCGGCGATTACGACCCACGGCGTGCTTCAAAGCCCTTCGTTGGCGGTCGCAGGTGGCGCACTCAGCTCCCCGACATGACCAGCGGATACTCGGTGCGCGCACGCGTGGACAACGTCACATACGAAAGTCGATGGGTACAGCACTACAGTACTGAGTCGGTCGCAAAATACCGGGCCTGGCGATCTGGATTGACGGCCGATTCCGTCGGGCAGCCGCAGCAGATCCCTCTGTTTCGCTATGAGTATCCTTTCGACAACATCGCTTTCATCTGCCATAGTGCGGCCGAAGGCTTCCCCAGGCTCGCGATGATGACCGAAGCGAACGGTCTCGTCGCGGAGGATCACAGCGGCATTCACTGGCCCTATCTCACCGTAATCAGCGGACGCGGATCTCAGATAGATGACAACGGCACCCGGTACGTGTTTAGCGGCGTTACTCGCGATCAGGAACGACTACTTTTTGGACCGGAAGACGTCGATGCATATTCCTCAGATGTGAATGAGTTGCGTGATGGAATAGGCGAATTCCATCTCTTGTCCTGGACGCCCGACGAAATATTCTTCGGTCACGACTACATCGGCCAGGGGCACCTCTTCTATTACGAAGGCGATGGTATCTTGGTTGCGGCGAACGGGTTGCACCTTCTCGCACTCATTCTGCGAACCATCGGGGTCCGCCTTAGCCTCGACCCCGACGCGGCAAAGGTCAAGTTTTTCTCGACCTCGTATCCGTTCGAAACGGAGCAGAGCACCAGCACAGACTTCATGGGAGTTCGCCGTGTCTCCGTGTACGAGGAGTTGCGGGTTTCACGTCTTGGACCGAACACTCATAAGTCCCAGCTTTGGCATGACGGCCTCGATGGCGAGTTTTCCGAGGCGTTGTACGAACAAGAGCTCGAGCAGGCAAGACTCGACATTCTCGACAATATACGAGTAGCACTCGCCCATCCGCGGTTCAAGAATGTCATTGTAGAGCTGTCAGCGGGTCTTGACACCAGGATCATATATAGCGCTCTCACAAACTTGCCCGCCTCCGAGAAGGTGCGAATCGCCACACGGGCGGGATCGGAAGAGCGAACGGCCGCAGCGATCAATAACCTATACGGCTACCGATGGGACGATCTGGCGAAGACTCATCAATACCCCATGGGCGACGGGGACGAGGATCTTCCGCTCACGTCACATTCCGTGTTCATGGACGGATACTACATCGAATCGATGTTCAAGTTGCGGTCGAACTACGCCGAACCCACGTTGATTCTGACAGGGCACGGGGGAGAGGCCTTCTCCCGGGTGATGAGCATCGAGGGCTTCTACGCCCGAAACTTTTCTGGCGAAATCGAACCTTCCCCCAAGACCATGGGCGATGTACTGCGCAATGTCGTCCGATACATCGGCAATCACCAAGTGTGGCTAGAGACCGGCGAAACCAGATTCCCGCACACGCTGCGCGCGAGTTTGGCGGAATCCCCGTCAAATATTTTTGAAAAGAAGTTCTCGGATCTTTACACCAGCCAGCGAAATCCGTTTGTGGGAGGCTCTGTCTTCCGAGGAGCGATGTCTGCGCCGCAATGGCGGCCGCTGCAGAGCAAAGCTCTTTATCGTCTCAAATCTCGATGGTTCCAGCATCACCAGGATTTTCGCCTGCAGTTTGACCTGATTCGTGGGCTCAACCCATTAGTCAGTGAGGTACCGTATCTGAAAGAGGTCGAGATGGCACGAAAGGCCGAAGCCGCTCGATACCGCCCCTCCTTTCCAATCAAGAATTCTATCGATTTCGACGACAGCATAGCGAGCGTGTCTGAATCTCGTAAGGTCGCTGCACAGCGCGCCGTATGGAAGCCCACGAAAGAAGCCGTTACCGCCACAAAGGGTCGAATTCAGGAGTACGAAGACAGCGCCTCCAGCTTTCTCGACCCACTCGCGTACATCCTTACGAACGCCCCCGAGTTCGAAGAAATGGGGTTGCCCGTCTTCACCTACATCGACCGGATGACGAATAGGTCCAATCCACGCGCGTTCTCCAAGCGTCACAATATTCGAAACAAGCTTCACATCCTGATGCAGGAAATCATGCTGACGCGCTGAGTCCGGAGTTTTTCGCACCGCAGAATCACACGGCGGGTCCGCACCTGCCGCAAGATTCAACGCTTAGGGCGTGTCTAACAAAGGTTGAGGGCTTCAGCTGAGAGTCTCGAGGGGTGTCGCGGTTTCAGATGCGCTCGGATGCTCAGTGGTCGTTGATCGAGGAGATGCTGCCGCGCCCGACGGTGCGCAGGGGACGGCCGTTCTCGGACGCGCGGCTGATGGTCGAGGGAATCGGGCTCTTCGCAGTTGAGGGTGTAGCTGGGGTGCGCGCGCCGCTGGGCGGATAGGCGTCGAGGCCTTCCAGGATGGAAGTTCCTACACTGCCCATCCGAAAGACCTCGACGTGTTAAACGCTACCTTCGCCGCACCCTGCCTCACCACGTTCTGCCGCCTCGACGAGCTCGGCCTGGAAGCGGTCGGGCAGCACCTCGGGCCGGATCGAGCGGTGATCGAGTGCCGCGTAGTCGACCCGGATCCCTGGTGCCGCAAGTGTGGCGCGGAGGGCGTTTCCCGAGATTCGGTCACGCGCCGGCTGGCGCATGAGCCGTTCGGGCACCGGCCCACGACGCTGCTGGTCCGGGTGCGCCGCTACCGGTGCGACCACTGCGGACGAACGTGGCGGCAGGACACGTCCAGGGCCGCGCCGCCGCGGGCGAAGATCTCCCGCACCGGGCTGCGCTGGGCCCTGACAGGGATCGTGGTCGACCACCTCACCGTGACCCGGGTCGCCGCCGGTCTCGCGGTGTCGTGGCACACCGCGAACACCGCGATCCTCACCGAGGGCCGCCGGGTGCTGATCGACGACCCGCACCGGTTCGACGGGGTCACCACGATCGGCGTGGACGAGCATGTCTGGCGGCACAGCCGGTTCGGCGACAAGTTCGTCACCGTGATCATCGACCTCACCCCCGCCCGCGAGAAGACCGGCCCGGCGAGGCTGCTGGACATGGTGGAGGGCCGGTCGAAGGCCGTGTTCAAGCAGTGGCTCGCCGGAAGACCCAAGCAGTGGTCGGCCGGGATCGAGGTGGTCGCGATGGACGGGTTCACCGGGTTCAAGACCGCCGCCGCTGAGGAGCTGCCCGACGCGGTCCCGGTGATGGACCCGTTCCATGTGGTCCGCCTGGCCGGCGACGCATTGGACCGGGCCCGGCAGCGGGTGCAGCAGGACACCCTCGGGCACCGCGGGCACGCCGGCGATCCGCTCTACCAGGTGCGGCGCACCCTGCACACCGGCGCCGCCCTGCTCACGGACAAGCAGAACGCACGAATTCAGGCGGTGTTCGCGATCGATGAGCATGTCGAGGTTGAGGCAACCTGGGGTATCTACCAGCGGATCGTCGCCGCCTACCGAGAACCAGACAAGAGCAAGGGCAAGCAGATGATGCAAGCCGTAATCGCCTCCGTCACCAGCGGCGTCCCGGCCGCCCTCGTCGAGATCCGACGCCTCGGCCGCACACTGAAGCCCCGAGGCCTGCTGCGGCGCGGGAGACGGTGAGGTGGTCGACCACGATCGCGGTCAGTGCCCACCCGATCCCGCCGCGGGAGATCTTCGCCCGCGGCGCCGCAGCCTTCGTCGTGTCCTGCCGCCAAGTGCGTCGGCAGTGGCCGCACCGGTACCGGCGCACTCGTACCAGCAGCGTCGTGGGCCGGTGCCCGAACGGCTCGTGCGCCAGCGGCCGGGTCACCGTGTCCCGCGGCACGCCCTCGGCGCCGCACTTGCGGCACCACGGGTCGTCGTCGACGACACGGCACTCCAGCACCGCCCGGTCGGGCTCGAGCAGCTGCCCGACGGCTTGAAGGCCGAGCTCGTCGAGGCGGCAGAACGTGGTGAGGTCAGGGGTCGCGAACGTAAGGTGGTGCAAGTCGAGGTCTTCCGGCGCATGGTCAGTGTGAGAACTTCCATCCTGGAAGACCTCGACGTCTTCCCACGAACCACCCGGCTCCCCTCGACTACACCCTCAACTGCGAAGAGCCTACAATCATCACAGGCACCACTCCGCAATCGGGGCCCCACCCATCAGCAGAATCCAAAACAACCTGCCTGGACAGCACACCTAGGGCGTGTCTGACAAATTGTTCGAGGGTGGGCTGAGAGTCGGGGACGTGTGTCGCGGTTCCAGTTGCTTTCGGATGCTCAGTGGTCGTTGATCGAGGGGATGCTGCCTCGTCCGACGGGTCGTAAGGGGCGCCCGTTCTCGGACGCGCGGACGATGCTGGAGGGCATCATCTACCGGTACCGGTGCGGGATCGCGTGGCGGGATCTGCCCGAGTCGTTCGGCCCGTGGCAGACGGTGTGGACGTGGCATCACCGGATGGCGACGGACGGCACCTGGGACAGGGTGCTCGCGAAGCTCACCGCCGCCGCGGACGCCGCCGGGATCGTGGACTGGTCGCTGTCAGTGGACTCCACGATCGCCAGGGCGCACCAGCACGCGACGAACACGACCCGCCCCACAGGGGGCTGGATCGAATTACACGAATCTGCTCGAAGAGCCGCCTGACCACGGAATCGGCCGCTCTCGCGGCGGCCTGTCGACGAAGATTCACCAGCTTGTCGATGGGAACGGGCTGCCGCTGGTGACGCTGATCACCCCGGGGCAGGCGGGTGACTCGCCGATGTTCCTCCCGCTGCTGGCGCACCTGCGCGTCGGTCGCGACGTGGGTCGGCCGCGCACGAGACCAGACGCGGTCCGCGGTGACAAGGCGTACTCGTCCCGCACGATCCGCGGCCACCTCCGCGCCCGCGGGATCAAGGCCGTCATCCCCGAACCCGACGACCAGAAGGGTCACCGCAAGCGGCGCGGTTCACGCGGCGGCAGGCCGGTCGGGCTCGATACCGCCGACTACAAGAACCGCAACGTGATCGAACGCCGGTTCTGCGACGTCAAGCAGTGGCGTGGCCTCGCGACCCGATACGACAAGCACGCCATCGTCTACCGCGCCGCGGTCCTCATCCAAGCCGTCATCGCCTGGACCCGACAATTATCAGACACGCCCTAGTTCCAGTCAGGTCCAAGCGGATCGTTTGACGCCCCCCGGGGCATCGATTATCGTTACGGCTATGGATATCGATAATCGTGATGTTGTAGTGAGTCGGAACCCGCTCATGATTGCGGTCGGGCTGATTGGCATGTTGGCCGCCCTAGCCATGCTGGTTTGGAACGCTCTCCGGCTGGCAGCGGCGCTCGTTCCAACCCGAACTGCAGTCACCGAGATCCCTCTTGGCCCTAACTCGTTTCCTGAAACTCTCACCCGATGGAAGGAACACGGGATCTCGCTCGCAGGCCAGGTCACCATGCCTCTTGCCGTTGAGAATGCGCCCGAGGAAGTTCTGCAAGGCCTCAGCGTAGGCCGAAGTCTCGGCGCGGTGTCCTACATTCTCGTGGGAGCGCTCGTATTCACGCTGTCCGCCATGCTCCTCGTTGGGCGTCTCCAGTGGCGGTGGTTGGCACCTTCAGCGATCACCATTGGGATCCTCATCCTGGCAGGTGAGATTGCCTCGCAGCTCATCGTGAAATCTGCAACCACGGAGCTCAGTCAGTTTGTCCAGCGCGACCTTGATTCCTGGTACGAACCGACCTTCGGCGTCGGGACGGACCCCCTCCTGCCCCTCCTCGGACTCACCGTGACTTCCGTCGCCGTGGTGTTCGCTCTTGCCAGCCGATACGCACGCGACGCCGACGGAGTGGTGTGACATGACATCGGTGCACATCCGACTCGATGCGCTCCTCGCGGAACGCGGAATGACCCTCGTCGAGTTGTCGGCCGTGACCGGCATCTCGAAGGTCAACCTCTCCGTGCTGAAGAACAATCGTGCACGCGCCATCCGGTTTACCACACTGCTCGCGATCTGCTCCGCGCTTGACTGCATGCCAGGAGATCTCCTCGAGATCGTCAACTCATCAGGGTCTGATCGAAACGAAGGAGAATGACCATGGCCGACTACACCCTCTTCGGGAAGAACGTGCTCATCGCGGGCGGCGCGAAGAACCTGGGCGGGCTGATCGCCCGGCAGGCCGCCGACGCCGGCGCCGATGTCGCGATCCACTACAACTCCGAGAGCACCCGGGCCGACGCCGAGCAGACCCTCGCGGCCGTCGAGGCCGCCGGTCGCAAGGGCGTCATCCTGCAGGGCGACCTCACCGTCCCCGCGAACGTGACTCGCCTGTTCGCCGACGCGGCGGCCGCCCTCGGGACCATCGACGTGGCGGTGAACACCGTCGGCAAGGTCCTGCGCAAGCCCATCGTCGAGACCACCGAGGACGAGTACGACTCGATGTTCGACATCAACGCGAAGGCGGCATACTTCTTCCTGCAGGAAGCGGGGAAGAACCTCGCGGACGGAGGGAAGATCATCACGATCGTCACGTCGCTTCTCGCCGCGTTCACCGACGGCTACTCCACCTATGCCGGCGGGAAGTCCCCGGTCGAGCACTTCACCCGCGCCGCGGCGAAGGAGTTCGCCCCTCGCGGCATCTCCGTCACCGCGATCGCCCCGGGCCCGATGGACACCCCGTTCTTCTACGGCCAGGAGACCCCGGAGCGCGTCGCGTTCCACAAGTCGCAGGCCATGGGCGGCGACCTGACCAAGATCGAGGACATCGCCCCGATCGTCTGGTTCCTCGCCACCGAGGGCTGGTGGATCACCGGACAGACCATCTTCGCCAACGGCGGCTACACCACCCGCTGAGAACGAAAGGAAGAGATCGACATGACCACCCCCACCCTTCCCGAACCCGTGTCCTCGTTCTTCGAGGCCGTGCACAGCCAGGACGAGGACGCGTTCCTCGGCGCGTTCACCGACGACGGCTCCGTCGACGATTGGGGACGCGTGTTCACCGGTCGCGCGCAGATCAAGGCCTGGAGTGACAAGGAGTTCCTCGGCTCAGCGGGACGCCTCGCCGTCCAGTCCGTCGAGGCCGAGGACGGGCGCGTCACGGTCGTCGGCGACTGGAGCTCGTCCTACGCGAACGGACGCTCCGCCTTCACGTTCGACCTCCTTGGGGACCGGATCCGCCGGATGACCATCCGCGAGGGCTGACCCGGCGGATGATCGCGTCGATCATCCGTACGATCTTCGCGCAACCCGACACAGAGCACGTGTTCACCCAGTTCCACGAGGTCGTCCGGATGCTGACCCGGTCGCACCCGAAGATCGCCGACATGCTCGCGGACGCCAAAGATGACCTGCTCGCGTTCTGCCAGTTCCCGTTCCAGCACTGGGGTCAGATCTGGTCCACGAATCCGCTGGAGCGGGTGAACAAGGAGATCAAACCACGCACCGACGTCGTCGGCGCCTTCCCCAACCCCGCCGCCCTGCTGCGCCTGGCCGGACACGTCCTCATCGAACAACACGACGAATGGGACGGCGCCGACCGCCGCTACCTCAGCGAACACTCCATGGCGCTCCTGCTCGCCGAGACCGAGGAGGTGAACATCCCGGAACTAACCGCGGCATAATCAGAACAGCTGACCCGCACGGTGTCGAGAAACTCCACCACTCAGCGGGACGTCACCGTCCCAATCCTTCACCTGCAGCTGGAAGCCACTCTGCTGCAGCAGCACGAGCGCTTCGACCAGAGGCGACAGGCCTCCCGGCGAAAGGCTCCATGGCCAAGCATCCCTTGACCTGGTCGTCGCGAGAAAAGAGCGAGCCTGAATCGACAGTCCGGCGAGAGATACCAAGGAACTGCCCGATCTGCTTAGGCTCGTCGGGGGTCTCATCTCCGGTTTCGTTCTTCATCCTCGATGGACCGTCGAATCCCTCGCCGCTCGCGCACCTGGCGATGTCGTTGCCGTGCTCCGTCTCGCTGACAAAGTGATCCGCGCCATGCCTGCCGGTCGCTTAATCGTCGTCAACGCTCGTACCTCCGCCCTGCGAGCTAGGTACATTCGACGCGGGTTCACGGCAGGCAAGGGATCGACCCTGTTCATGATCACCCGACCGGGATGACCAGCGCCGCCGCCGCGGTGTCTCGTTTCCAGTCGCCCGCAGTGTCGCCTACGCCTCCGACTTCCGGATGTCGCGGCTCGTCAGGGACTGCGAGGCTGCGGACGACGAGACGGCCGGACCGGATTCGTTGGCGGGCGTGCCTCGCTGGGCGGGGTCGTCATGACGGCGCGCCCAGATCAGCGCGACGGCGAAGACACCGAGGAACAGCAGATAGACCAACAGAACCCCGATAGCCAGGTCGAAGCCGAGGGGCGTCGGAATGACGCCGAGGTCGGGTTGAAAGTTGTCCCATACGAAATGGAGGGCGATCGCGGCGGCGAGAAACCCGAGCAGGGCTCCCCAGGCCTTGCGCCCACGGACCAGCAGGAGTGCCATCCCCATCCCCGCGAGGCCGGCGAACACGTTGTGCAGCCCGAACCCGATCAGAGCGCGTTCGACGAGCACCGTCCACGCTTGACTGGCATCGTCGAGGTTGATGACGTAGATGGTGTCTTCGAAGGCCTCGAACCCGAGACCCGTGAAGTACCCGACGATCAGTCCGTCGAGCGGGCCCCGCAGCTCGCCCCGAATCATCCACAGCAGGGTCGCGGTGATCGCGAGTTTCGTCAGTTCTTCCCCGAACGGAGCAGTCACGGATGACTGCCACGGATTCAGGCCCGCAACGGTCGTCGCGAAGAACGCTCCGAACCCGACCGAGAGCCACCGGAACCGCCACGGCACACGATTCTTCGGGAACAGGGCGATCCCGATGAGGACCAGAACGGCGGCGATGCCGACCCCGCCGGCCCACCCGACCAAGGCCTGAGTCGGCTTGAGGACAATCTCAAGGAGGTACATGGCGGCCACAGCTGCCGAGATCACCGCCATCACCACGCAGATCCAGGTGGTGGCTCTCTTCACAGGGGGCGTCATCATAGACACGGCTCTCTCCTTCCTTCCCGGCTTGCGGATGCTCGGGTCTGCCTCTCCAAATCGCGCGTCCGCGGCGAGCGCCCATACGATCTGTCGATCCGGCGATAGTGCGGTCAAGGCGTCGTCAGGAGCGCGGGACAGTAGCCGCGCGATCTGCTCCGCGACGCGACTGTCTTCCACCTCACCTGGACGACGTTGAGCGATGTACTTGAGCAGGTTGCCCCACCCGTCTGCAGACAGGACCATGCTCCAGTACTCGTACAAAACGGTAGGCGAAGCCCGTTGGCATACCAACGCCGCGCAAGTGGATTCTTCGGAAAAGTAGCTGACCGTGTAGTCGACCGTGCCCACGGCCGACGTCATCGATCCCGGGCCTGGACGGTCGCGATAGATGTAGACCGGCACCGGCGTTACAGCCACTCTCTTCGCGGTCAACAGAACGCTCATCATCGCCGCAATGTCGTTGGACCGCGGAACTCCAGGAAACGGAAGCGCATTCTGGATCCAGTGCTCCCGACGCACCACCCGATTCCACACTGCGCGGTGGCGCGCAAGCTGTGGATGCTGGTCGATCGTCACCCCCTCGACCCTCAACGCGTAGGCGCCGTTGAACCCTGTGCCTGCGTCCCACGTGTGCGTCGTGAAGAACTTCAGGTAATTGCCACTTACGACCTCGGCACGGGTCCGTCGCGCGACCGCGAGCATCTCGGCGTACGCACGAGGAGGGACGAGATCGTCACCATCGGCGAACGCGATGTAATCGCCGCGCGCGAGTTCGACGCCCTCGTTTCGCGCCTGACCGCCACCCCGACCACTGGATCTGATCGCACGCACCCGCGGATCATCCTGCTGGTGCGCACATATGCGCAAAGGGTGGATCCACTTATGTGGGCGCGGACGTTCGCGGCAACGAGATACAGTCGCCAGCCCGCCGAGAGGTCTTTGTGCTCCACCTCACTCTCGGGACATCCGTATTGGTGCAGCCACGACTCGACCTTTCGCCGGCGTCAAGCGCCCAGCGAGGACAATCGTGTAGTTCGACATCGAGCACTCACGCTACGTCATCCCACACCGAGCGCAGCAAACGGCACGCGCGCTGTATCGGACAGGTGACGAAGTACGCTGACTGGATGCAGATCGCGGCGCACACGTCCCCGCGTCGTTCCTCCCGCCGCACCCGTACGTTCATCTCCCTCACCGGGCCCGCCGGCAACATCGGTGACGCCCTCATCCGCCGATCCACCCTCGACTGGGTGCGTGGCACGTCCGACGAACTCGTTGTCTACGTGGGCGATGCGCCGGACACCTGGCTTCACCAGCTGGCCGTGCCGACCGATGCACTCGTGCTTCGCTCGAAGCGGAGCGTTCCGCGCTGGTTGTGGATGCTTCTCACGGCACCAAGACATGCGGTGCTCGTCTTCGAGGCCGGCGAGGTACCACTGGACCGTGGCAATGCGCTGCGCGAGT
>Ga0182738_1007772_pt1 | contig 10796 bp, 11 predicted proteins | sample eDN5th30CBELigMG_FD_128876 | JGI IMG/M metagenome (GOLD analysis project Ga0182738, IMG submission 128876) | Enriched Miracle-Growth compost microbial communities from Emeryville, California, USA - eDNA 5th pass 30_C BE-Lig MG (version 2)... ... | reverse complement strand
CTGAAGGTGCTGCTCGACTGGCAGTTCGTCTTCGTCGCGGCCGTCGTCGGCTGCCACGCCATCCTCAACGAACTGCGCCGCAACGTGCTCCTGCGCAGCCTCGCGCTGGTCCTCGCCATCGCGGCAAGCCTGGCCTGCCTGTTCTGGACTTTCAGCTAGCGGCGGCCGCTGGACGAACGAAATTCTGCGCAAGCCCTGTGGACATCGTCGTTCCGATGACCCAATCTTGCTCGCGGGAACAACAAGCGCCGCGCAGACGGCGCCGGTATCAAGAGTACGCATGACCAAGGGATGGACATTGTACGACCCACGGCTGGCATGGATGCTGGTCGCGCCGGTCCTGCTGCTGCTGATCTTTTTCCTGCTGCTGCCGATCGCCATGATGGCGGTCTACACCTTTTTCACCTTCGTCACCGCAGGCGTCGAGCAAGGCACGCTGACGGTCGCGAACTGGCACGAGTTCTTCACCGACAGCTATTATCACGGCTTCCTGTTCAAGACGCTGAGGGTCGGCGCGATGACGGCGCTCATCTGCGGCGTGTTCGGCTACTTTCCCGCCTATTTTATTTGGGCGACGACCTTCAAGCACAAGTGGCTGCTGCTGCTTCTCCTGATCGTGCCGTTCTGGATCTCCTTCACCATCCGCACCTTCTCCTGGATCAACATTCTGGGCGAGCAGGGCGTCATCAACGTTACGCTGCTCAGGCTCGGCCTGATCCATGAGCCCTTGCAGATGCTCTACACCGAAGGCGCGGTCATCCTCGGCCTGCTGCACTTTCTGCTCCCCTACATGATCCTTAACGTCTATGTGAGCCTGGAAAGCATCGACCGCACGCTGATCTCGGCGGCCCGCTCCATGGGCTGCACCAGCGCGCAGGCTTTCCGCGAGGTGACGCTGCCGCTGTCGCTGCCCGGCCTCGCCGCCGGCCTCTTGCTCTGCTTCGTGCTGGCGGCCGGCTCCTACGTGACGCCGCAACTGCTCGGCGCCGGGCGCGACGCGCTGTTCGGCAACCTCATCTACGACACCATCATGGGCCAGTTGAACTGGCCGATGGGCGCCACGCTTTCCATCGTGCTGTTCGTCGTGCTCGGCTTCTTCGCCGCCATCTACACCCGCTACATGGGCATGTCGCAGATTGTGAAGGGGCTCGGCGGATGACCGCGCGGACGGGAGACAAGGAAGGCAGATGGGCCTGGCGGCTGACCGGCTTCATCACCGTCTGCGTCTACATCTTCATGTTCGCGCCGATCATCGCCACCGTCGTCCTGTCGTTCAACTCCTCGATGTTCGGCGGCTTCCCGATGACCGGCTTTTCCCTGCAGTGGTATGTCAAGCTGCTGGGCAACGAGCAGGTGCTGGCCGCCTTCCGCACCTCGCTGTGGATCGCGGTGGTGACCGCCATCGTCACCACCGCCGTCGGGCTGGTGACGGCCTTCGCGCTGGTCCGCTTCGATTTCCGCGGCAAACAGATACTGTCGACGCTGGTGATCCTGCCGGCACTCGTGCCCGAAACCATCCTCGGCGTCGGCCTGCTGGTGCTGATCAAGGCGGTCGACCAGCCGCGCACGCTGCTCATCCTGGTGCTCGGCCACATCCTGCTGGCCGTTCCCTATGTCGTGCTGATCGTCCAGGCGCGCATGGTCGGCGTGCGGCGCGTCTACGAGGAGGCCGCCCTTTCGCTCGGCGCCTCGCGCCTGGCCTCCTTCCGCGAAATCACGCTGCCGCTGCTGCTTCCGGCGGTGATCGCCGGCGCGCTGCTCGCCTTCACCATCTCCTTCGACAACACGTCGGCCAGCCTGTTCTGGCGGCCGGCCGGCGTCGAGACGATGCCGACGCAGATCCTGTCGATGCTCAAGATATCGATCAGTCCCGAGATCAACGCGCTCGGCACCGTCATGATCCTGGTGACGGTCGGCATTCCGCTGATCGGCGGCCTGATCCTGCAAAGCCTTACCCGATTGAAAAGACGTGGTGAACCCAAGGAGGAAACGCAATGAAACTCACCGACACCAAGCGGCTGGAAAGGCTGCACGATCGCTACATGAACGGTGGCCTCGACCGCCGCGCCTTCCTCGGCCTGACCGCGGCCGCCGCTACGTCCGTCGGCCTGTCGATGCCGTGGATGGGACGCGCGCTCGCCGCCGTCACCGAAGTGCGCTTCGACGGCTGGGGCGGCACCGTGCAGGACGCGCTCGATAAATACGCTTTCCAGCCCTACGCCAAAAAGACCGGCATCAAGGTGGTGCAGGGCACGTTCGGCGACGAGAACGAGATCATCACCAAGGTCAAGACGGCGAAGCCCGGCGACTTCCAGGTCGTCCATTCGTCGGGCGTCAACTACTACATCAAATACGTCAACGCCGGCATGACCTCGGAGATCAACGAGGCCAACATCCCGAACATGAAGAACGTGCTGCAGCCGATGATCGAGCCGTTCCGTAAGCTGACGCCGAAGCTGTCGGCCGTCCCTTATGATTATGGCACCACCGGCATCGCCTACAACACGGATGTGATCTCCGCCGAAGAGGCGAAGGAACAGGGCGTCAAGATGCTGTTCGACAAGAAGTACGCCGGCAAGATCGGCGGCTATGCCGACATGACGACGCGCGTCTGGTATGCCGCGCTCGCCACCGGGCAGGACCCGAACAAGATCGAGGACATGGACGCCATCTGGGCCAAGGTGCGCGAGCAGCGCGATATCGCCAAGAAGTTTTGGGGCTCGGGCGCCGAACTGATGGACCTGCTCTCCAAGGGCGAGATCGTGGTGACCGACGCCTGGTCGGGCCGCGTCGCTTCCCTGCAGGACCAGGGGCACCCGATCGGCTACCTCGACCCCAAGGGCTCCTACGCGTGGATGGAGGACATGCTGGTCCTGAAGGGTTCGCCGATGGCGGAATGCGAGGAACTGATCAACTTCATGCTCGAGACGGATACGTCGATCGCCGTCGCCGAAGGTCAGGGCTATCCGCCTTCGCTCGATCCCACGAAGGTGAAGCTCACCGAGAAGATCGAGAAACTTCCGGCTTTCGATTCGACCGGAAAGATGGAGGCGCTGACCTTTGCCGATCCGAAATACTGGGCGGACAACGAGGACGCCTGGCAGAAGCAGTGGGACCGCATCGCGAAGGGCGCCTGAGCGCATGACAACCACCCAGCAAGCGCCCCGGCCGGCTTCGGCCGGGGTCTCGGCCCAGCCGGCGGATGGCTCCGCCGCCGGCGCGGACCGGCACGCGGTCGAGTTCCGCGACGTCCAGATCGCCTATGGCAAGTTCGTTGCCGTACGCGATTTCTCGCTGTCGATCGCCAAGGGCAGCTTCGTCACCCTGCTCGGCCCCTCCGGCTGCGGCAAGACGACGATCCTGCGGTCCATCGCCGGGCTGGTCGACATAAGCAGCGGCCAGATTTCCATCGGCGGTCGCCGCGTCGACGACGTGCCGATCTACAAGCGCAACATCGGCCTCGTCTTCCAGAGCTACGCGCTGTTTCCGCACAAGTCCGTGTTCGACAACGTCGCCTTCGGCCTGAAATACCGCAACGTGCCCAGGGCCGAGATCGCCCGCAAGGTCGGCCAGGCACTGGAGATGGTGCGGCTTCCGGGAGCTGAGAAGAAGTTGCCGTCGCAGCTTTCGGGCGGCCAGCAGCAGCGCATCGCGCTGGCGCGCGCCATCGTCTTCGAGCCCGAGGTGCTGCTGCTTGACGAGCCGCTGTCGGCGCTCGACGCCAACATGCGCGAGGAGATGCGCGTCGAGATCAAGAAGATCCAGAAGGCGACTGGCATCACGGCGATCTTCGTCACCCACGACCAGGAAGAAGCACTCTCCATGTCGGACCGGATCGTCGTCATGAACGCCGGTTCGATGGAGCAGATCGGCACGCCGCAGGACGTCTACGATACGCCGGCCACCGCTTTCGTCGCCGACTTCCTCGGTAAGGCGAACATGCTGGCCGGCACCGTGAGCGCTGTCGACGCGACGAAGGCCACCGTCGCGCTGGCGGCCGGGCAATCCGTTTCGGTCGTTTCCCCCCGGCCGCTTGCGCAGGGCGCCGCCGTGACGGTCGTCGTGCGGCCGCAGAAACTTTCGGTCGCCCCGGGCTCCGGCGAAAACCGGCTGTCGGGCCGCGTCGTCTCCACCTCCTATCTCGGCGGCAGCGCGATCTATGAGATTGACCTTGGCGGCAAGACGATCGTGCGCGCCAACAACGCCATAACCGGCCGGCTGGCGCGCGAAGGCGAGACTGTCGAGGTCGGCTTCGATCCCGCCGGCTGCGTGCTTCTGGACGACAAGGGGCTGCGCATCGCCTGAGGCGAGACCGGCCGCGCGTCAGTCGAAATCGTACACCGTCTCGGCGACGACGAACCCCCGGCAGCAATACGCCACCGGGCCGGACATCACCGCCGTCGTGCCGTGGATCTCGATCTGCAGCGGCCCGGCCGGCAGATGCACGATGAAGCGATCGCTTGTCGTGAGGCCCATGCGGCGCGCGGCGAAGGCGGCGACGCAGGCGCCGGTGCCGCAGGCCTGCGTGGCGATGCCGGGTCTCTCCCACACGGCGAGCCGGATCGTCGAGGCGTCCACCAGTTCCGCCACGCCGACGTTGACGCCCTCCGGAAACAGCGGGTCGTCATGGATTGGCGCTGCGTCCCGCGCCAGGTCGATGGCGGAGAGATCGTCGACGAAGAAGACGGCATGCGGGTTGCCGATCCACAGACCCATGCCGTGCCGCAGCGGGCCGCTCGCGACCGGCAGGTCGGCCATGTCGACTTCGTGCGATAGCGGAAAATCCCGCCAGTTCCAGCCGATCGGACCGAGCTCGACGCTGACTTCCATGGCCCCGGTGCGGCGGCATTTGAGCATCCCGCCTCTCGTTTCGAGGACCAGCGTGTTCGTCCCGCTTTCCTCCATCAGCAGATGGGCGACGCAGCGCGTGGCGTTGCCGCAGGCCGAGACTTCGCGGCCGTCGATGTTGAAGATGCGCATGGCGGCGGGTGCGCCGGCTGCAACACCGTCCGGTGACGGTGGCTCGATGGTCAGCACCTGGTCGCCGCCGACGCCGACCTGGGGGTCGCAGATCCTGACGATGTCGCTACGCGTGAAGGCGCGGCGATCCTCGCGGCGGTCGAAGATGGCGAAATGGTTGCGCAGCCCGTGCATCTTGACGAACGGCCGCTCACCGCTTTTCGCCGTCGGCGCCGGCCTCGCAAGGGTCAGGGTATCGGTCATCGCGTCTTTCCAGATCCGGAAAACAAGGCGGCCGGCCGCTCTGCCCCGGCATGATGAGAAACCGGACCAGCCTACACGGATCGGCGGAAAGGCAACAGGTGCGGATGCCGATCGAACCAGGCGGCGATGATGACGTTGGGGATATGGTCGACCGCCCGTTCGCACGAATATTTTTGCGCGGAGCGATTCTGATAACCGGTCGACCGACGCTTGCTAGACCAGCGATATCTCGCAAATCGGCACAGATGGTAATCACCCGACCCGCGAGGAGGAAGCCGTCTATGTTGCGATTCTTAGAGGGAAATGGTGCCCAGGGGCGGGGAGCAAAAATGCAGAAAAACCAATATCTTACAAAGGGTTAGGGCAATGAAATTTCCCGTATTTTGGGCGTAGAATCCCTAACCCTCCCGCCCGATTTTCATCTGCCGCGTCAACGCCTCCAGTGCCTCAACGTCGCTGGTGTAGGACGCCGCATGATTGGGGTATCGCTCACGTTGCCGTCGGTAGAAGTCGAGCCATTTCGGCAGATCGGAAATCGGGAACCTACCTGACCATGGCCCTTTCGACAGGGTGAAGGTGCCTGTCTGCGAATCGTATGTCGCCGTCGTCTGCATAGATGCGGTATAACTGCCGAATGGTCGACCGCATCGTCTTTCTGCTCGTGTTCGCGATCCTATTCGGGATAGGCGGCGCGCTCGTCCTGTTGGCGGTATAGGGGAGGAACATGGACGAGGCGATAAAGATCGGCGTTAATGGCGAACGGACGGAAGTCACGGCGCGCGAGGTCGCTCATCTTCACACAACGACGATGGGCTTTCGCTGCAAGTATTGCGATAAGCCAGTGGTGTTCAACCACCGTCATGTGTGGCCAGGTGACTTCACACACCGCCGGCAAGACAAGGATTGCCCCTACCCACGGCACAAACGCGTTGTCGAACGTAGATCGGCCAGTGGTACGGTAGTTCTTCGCCCTGGAAAGAGAGCGACATACTGACGGCAAGTCAGATCGGGCCCGATACACGCAAAGCCCTCCCCCGCGAACCGGAGCGGGCGCTTGCAACCCAGTTGCAAAAGTGGATATCTGCCGCCTGCTCTGGGGAGGGCTTGGGGATGGCACCTGATGAGCTTCGCGATTGCCTGACGACGCTCCGCTGGACACCGGCGACGATGGCCGACGCGTTGGGCTGCGATCTATCGGCCGTACAGGGATGGCTCGATGGCAGGGATCAAATCCCGCCGAAGACCTAGGTCTGGATCAACATGCTTGCGCTGGTCCACCGGGAAGCGGATCAGGGCCGGCCGACGACACTTCGGGGAAAGAAAATGACACCGAGGCCAATGAGAAGCTGACGGAGGGGGGGGGCGGCGCCCGAATATGATACCGGCGCGAGCGGGGTGCGCCGAAAACAGGGGCGGCGCGCACGGCGCGCAGGGAGAGGAAATGACAGCCGAAATAGCTATCCTGAATAAGATGGCGGTCGCGTTGGTGGCAGATAGTGCTGTGACTATTTCCGCCAGAAGACGCGACCGTAATTACTTGCAGCTTAAACGATAATTCGTCATTTCTCACCGCCGAGGGGAAGAGAAAATGAATGATAGCTGTGACCCGGACGAAATCCGCCGAGCCGTAGATGTAGTGCTCACTGCGTACAACAACCCTTGCGAGGCAATCTCAAAAGCCAAGCGTGTCGAGGACACTTTCAAGACTGCCTTCGCAAGGATGGTACGCGAAGAAGTTGAGCGTCGATGCTTAGCGCATACGGCCAATTTGAACTGACTTTCCGTTGGCCTTGGCGAACGGACGCTCCTGCCGAACTATGTCGCCCAGTTCAACGTACGCCATCTCCAGTAAATACTCCACGAGATCCAGTTTGTTGGCCGCCGCCATTCCGCGCAGTTCGTTGATATGAGTCTGCAAGAAGTCAAGCGTTTCGGGTCGCGTGTACTTCGGTCTGTTCGATAGCATGATGTTGCCCGCCCCTTTTTGGAACTCAATCACGCTACTCACTCTGCAGCCAAATCTGCAATTACCCGGTTCGCCGTCAAGCAACGAGCGGTAGTGCTTAGTTGCAAGATCATCCTCGGCACAGGTTACGCTCGCCTGCGACGATGACCATTGTCCTTTAGATCATATTGGTTTGAGGATATGGTCCCGTCGGGGCCTCGCCCTAACATCGAGCGAGGCTAAGCTTGGTCCTTCGGTGCATCTGGCCTCGAAGGTAGATCGCTATCATCTACCCACACGATTACGACCGCCAACAGAAAGGCCGCAACGCTGCAACGCTCTGCGTCGACACGCCTTTCCGCCTCGAGAAGTTTGGTCAAGACCGTGCGCCTGATGTCGGCTTGTCCGTCTTCCATGATCTACGCGGCAATGTTTTTCGCGCCAACTCGATCGCGATCAGCGAAAATGGGCTTGCGGTAAAGAGGCATATCAACGCCCATCGCCTGGCGCATTTGGTTGTAGATTCTTGCCGACACCTCGAAACTCCCGCAGCATACCGGGCGCTTGCCAAAACCGTCGGCCCTACCGAGTTCGTCGACCGCGGCCCCTGAGCGCTGATAGATGCGCTTGAGGTGTGGTTCGTAGTTGGAAATCATGGTGTGTATGCCATGCGCCATCGCGCATTCGCATAGTGCGAGCAGCATCAGGCCAAAGGCTCGCCCGGGCTCGATTTCGGGGTGATCGGCCTTGAGATTTGCGTCATGGACACACATGCGCGTCCCTTCCCAAATCCCGGGCGCCGACAGTTCTGCTGCGGCAGGGAACGTGCGACGGAAAACGTCATACAGAAGCGTGGGGCCAGTCGTTGGCATCAGCCGCATCCCGCCGTAGAGGGTGAGTTTGTCGCTGCTGCACCAGAGTAGATAGACCGGGCCTAGCGTGTCGTAAAAATCGCGCTCCTCGTTACCCGTGGCCGGGCAATCCCACTGGAGCTGATCACAAAATACGGTCTTCCGAAGCTGAAAGTACTGATTGAGAAGATCGCGATGAGCGACGTATTCGTGAGCTTGAACTGAGATGAACATTTGGCCCTCCCTTTGTTGCCGTCGGGAGGATCATCTCTTAGATGCGCTTGAGCTAAAATTCGCGCACTTGTGGTTATCGATACCGATACCCCCAAATGAGGGGGCATCTAACTATAGGTTGATAATGCGGAGCTTTACTGCCTTTCCGACTGCCTGGGGAATGTTGGAGCAGTCCAGTTTAAGCCGAGCGGACTTCAAATAGCTCCGAACCGTGTGTTCTGACAGGTCGAGAATTTTCGCAATGGACCCATATTCTTTGCCGTGAGCCGCCCATATCAGGCATTCTTTCTCGCGGGCGCCAAGACGCGGTACTGGATCATGCTCGCCATAAAGTTCGTAAACAGCAAGACGATGCAGCCGGTGTCCGAGCTCGGCCAAATCTTCCGCGTGGGTTCTGGTAAACGCGGACCAGTGGTCACCGTCCATCGAAGCGTTGATACTGAAAAGCGCGCGTCGGCCGACCTTGTCCACAATGGGTACGGAATATCCGTTCATTGCGAGACCATGAGCGTGTGCATCAGTCATAAGCGCGACCGCTGCATCGGTTAGCGTCAATTCTCGCCAATCAAAGGGCAATTGGCGAGCGAACCCCTCCTGAACGACGGGATCGATTTTTACGTAGCCCTTCTGGAGATATCGAGAAACCCAGCTGTCAGGATACGTAGTGCGCACGAACGGATGGTCGTAGTTGCCCGAAATCATGTGCGCCATGTGATAGGTCACGTGATCGATCTTATAGGCATCGCGGATCGCGATGATCGCCTCCGACACCTCTTTGGAGGCTTTGATAGCCTCAAAAGCGCCTGTGAAGACGTTGCCTGTCTCGTCTGATTTTGTCATTGCCCCTGCCCCGTCCGCCTCCTCGGGCAGCATATTTCATACCCTCATTTGAGGGTATTCCAAGCGTTAAATCGTAATGGCAGAATACAGGCGATGGCCGTGGTCAAATCTATGGACTGCAATGATATCGACGCACCGGCCGCTTCCGTTCAGGAAGCGGGGTGTAGTTTGCTGTCTGCTTTCGAGGATATGGCCTGCAGCGAGGCTCTGACGAGAGCTCTGGTGTGCGAGCGAACTGAACGAACTGAGAAAGCCCGTTTTTGGGTGGACGTCTATTTGTTCGTTTCGGCCGAGACCCCAATCTGATCGGTCCTATTGCGCCGGCGTTCAATTTCAACCGCCACGGCCCGTGCAAACATTTTGGGGCCGGAACGCTCAGCGTACAATAGAGCCCTTTCCAGCATATGGCCTCCAGGATGAAGTCCCTCGATTATATCGGCCACGCGATCGATATCCTCTTTCGAGAATTCATTCCCACGGGCAAGGAAGCGCTTTGCCTCTAATAGGATAGGCACCAAATGACGAAGATCGTCATCTTGCTCAATGGTGGCAATGACGGATGAGAGGATGTCCTCAACACTCTGCACCCTCACCCCCATTATTCCGCTCTGTTGGCGGCGGCAGATACTACGAAGTGTTTTCGCTTGGCAAGAGATTTCAGTTGCTATCCGCAACTGATTACAACCCAAGATAACATCACCCCCAGACCGATATCATAATCTCGTCGTCCCATGTTTGCATTTTCGCAAAATCAGAGCAGTGCCATGCTGACCAGATTGAAAAAAGAGAAGCTGAGCGAACGGAAATTCGCGACAATTCGATACCTTAGGGCGATGACTAAGGAACTCGCAACAATGGCGGCCGATGAGCGCTTGGAATTGTCCCTGTATTTTCTCGAAATGGCCCATGCCGAATTAGGGGAACAATTGCGAAAAGAGCACGCCAAGCGGCGAGCCGAGTTAGTACCGCGCTCCGCTTGATCGCCATTCTGACGGACGCCGTTTCCACGAAAACCGATGATAGGCTGCTGATCAAACGCTTAGCGATTCCAGATACCTCCATGATCCATATCCGCGATGAAGAAACCGACCGGATAGTGCGCGATCTGGCACTGCGACTTGGTATCTCGATCACAGAGGCGGTCAAGGTTGCTTGCACCGCAGCACTCACCGCGAGCCGAAATCTAGAATCGTTGTGGATCAGAACTGCCGATCTCAGGGATGCGGTCCGTCAATTCCCTTTGAGTGGAGAAGTGGCGGACAAGAAATTCTTTGATGACCTTTGAAGGCGTTGCGGAAAACTGATTCGCGACGCCTTCGCCGGGATCGGATCAACCAACAACTATCGATGGTTGCATTCCTGCATTAATTTTTGCCAACGCTGTGTGTGTACAGTCGATCGCCAGCACGAACACAACAGGTACGGATCATGGTTTTACACATTCAAGATAGGCTTGCCGACACCCTTACGCGAAGAGCCGCAGAACGGTTCGGGATGGGGATTACGGGTTCGAGTGGCGATGCAGTGCCTATTGACCGACGGCCCTACGGGGCTAGCGCAGTTAGCTGAACTCAATGAATTCTTGTCCGGCGTCAGCACTGATGGGACCAAATCGGCTTAACTGAGAACGGAGGATTTCTGGTTCATCGTAGCCTTTCAAAGGAGCGAAGATGAGACAGAAATCCGGAACCGGGAAAGCGCCG
>Ga0182738_1007770_pt1 | contig 10799 bp, 6 predicted proteins | sample eDN5th30CBELigMG_FD_128876 | JGI IMG/M metagenome (GOLD analysis project Ga0182738, IMG submission 128876) | Enriched Miracle-Growth compost microbial communities from Emeryville, California, USA - eDNA 5th pass 30_C BE-Lig MG (version 2)... ... | reverse complement strand
GCCGACCATGGTGTGCAGTTCGTCGATGAAGACGATGTTGCTGCCGTCGTCCTGGGACAGTTCCTTGAGCACGGCCTTCAGGCGTTCCTCGAACTCGCCGCGGAACTTGGCGCCGGCCAGCAGTGCGGCCAGGTCGAGGGCGAGCACGCGCTTGCCGCGCAGGCTTTCGGGCACTTCGTCGTTGACGATGCGCTGAGCCAGGCCTTCGACGATGGCGGTCTTGCCCACGCCGGGCTCGCCGATCAGCACGGGGTTGTTCTTGGTGCGGCGCTGCAGGATCTGGATGGTGCGGCGGATTTCGTCGTCGCGGCCGATCACCGGGTCCAGCTTGCCCTGGCGGGCGCGCTCGGTCAGGTCCAGGGTGTACTTGGCCAGGGCCTCGCGGTTGGACTCGCCTTCCTGGCTGTCCACGGCGGCGCCGCCGCGCACGGCCTCGATGGCGGTTTCCAGGGCCTTTTTCTGCAGGCCGGCCTCGCGCAGGATGCGGCCGGCCTCGCCCTTGTCGTCGGCCAGGGCCAGCAGGAAGAGCTCGCTGGCGATGTAGGTGTCGCCGCGGCGGGCGGCTTCCTTGTCGGTGCGGGTCAGCACGCTTTGCAGCTCGCGGCCGACCTGGGGCGTGGCGTCCTCGCCCTGCACGCTGGGCAGGGCCTTGATGGCGGCGTCCAGGGCCGGCAGCAGGCGGTTCACGCCCACGCCGGCGCGCGCCAGCAGGCTGCCGGCGCCGCTGTCGGCGTCGGCCAGCAGGGCCATCAGCACGTGGACGGGCTCGATGTAGGGGTTGTCGTTGCGGCCGGCCAGGCTCTGGGCGTCGGCCAGGGCCTGCTGGAATTTGGTGGTCAGTTTGTCGAATCTCATGATCTTGCGCGGTCCGTGCCTGGGGAGCGATTGCTCGATGCATGCAAGATGCGGCCGTGGGGGCGGGATTTCAAGTTCCGGGCCGGGTAGCTGCCGCCGGCGCGTGGAATCGGATGCGTTACGATTGCTCACCCGGGCCCGGCTCGGGCCGATCCCCCTCCACGTCATTGTCATGCCCGACTACGTCTTCGTCTACGGCACCCTGCGCCGCGGGGAGATCAACGACATCGCCCTGGCGGCGGCCAGGCAGGGCCTGCCCGTCCCGCGGCTGGCGGGGCTGGCCGGGGTGCCGGGGGTGCTGTACGACTTCGGCGACTGGCCGGGGCTGGCCGACGACGCCCAGGCGCCGCCGGTGGCCGGCGAGGTCTACGAGATCGATCCCCGGCTGCTGCCGGTGCTGGACGAGATAGAGGAATACGCCCCCGGCCGCGACTGCCTGTTCGTGCGGCGGCGGGTGACGCTGGCGCTCGATGCGCCGGCCGGCTCGGCGGAAACGCCTGCCGGCCGTGCAGGCAAGGAAGCGGCCGGCGATGGCGCCGGCCGCGTGGACTGCTGGTACTACCCCATAGACCTGCGCCTGGCGGGCCGGGCGCAGCGCACGCAGGCGCGCGACTGGGTCGCCTACCGGCTGGAGCGCGGACCGGCGCCCGCCTAGATCTCCTCGTACAGCGGCAGCGTCAGGAACTCCGCGAAGTCCGCCGACGTGCTCATCTGCTCGAAGATCTGCGCGGCGCGGTCGTAGGCCTTGCTGGGGCCGGCCACTTCGTGGACCTTGGCCAGTTCTTCCGGGATCAGCGCGCGCACCATCTCGGCCGTGACCTTGCGGCCGTCGTCCAGCACGCCCTTGGGCGAGCGTATCCACTGCCACACCTGCGAGCGGGAGATCTCCGCCGTGGCGGCGTCTTCCATCAGGTTGTGGATGGGCACGCAGCCGTTGCCGTCCAGCCACGAACCCAGGTAGTGGATGCCGACGTTGATGTTCATGCGCAGGCCGGTCTCGGTGATGGGCGTTTCCGGCGCGAACTTCAGCAGGTCGGCGGCCGCGACCTGGACGTCCGGGCGCTGCTTGGCGATCTGGTTGGGCGCGTCGCCCAGGACCTTGGTGAACTCTTCCATGGCCACGGAAACCAGCCCCGGGTGGGCGACCCAGCCGCCGTCGTAGCCGTCGGTGGCGTCGCGCGCCTTGTCGGAGCGGATGCCGGCCATGGCCTGCTCGTTCTTGACGGGGTCGTTCTTGATCGGGATCAGGGCGCTCATGCCGCCGATGGCCGGCGCGTTGCGGCGGTGGCAGGTCTTGAGCAGCAGCAGCGCGTAGGCGCGCATGAAGGGCGCGGTCATGGTGACCTTGGCGCGGTCGGCCAGGCAGAAGTCCTGGTCGACCTTGAACTTCTTGATGCAGCTGAAGATGTAGTCCCAGCGCCCGGCGTTCAGGCCGGCGCTGTGCTCGCGCAGCTCGTACAGGATCTCGTCCATCTCGAAGGCGGCCAGGATGGTCTCGATCAGGACGGTGGCCTTGATGCTGCCCTGGGGAATGCCCACGGCCTTCTGCGCGGCGACGAAGATGTCGTTCCACAGGCGCGCTTCCAGGTGGCTTTCCATCTTGGGCAGGTAGAAGTACGGGCCCGAGCCGCGCGACAGCAGTTCCTTGCCGTTGTGGAACAGGTAGAGCGCGAAGTCGAAGATGCCGCCGGAGATGCGCTGGCCGTCGACGGTGACGTGCTTCTCGTCCAGGTGCCAGCCGCGCGGGCGCACCACCAGGGTGGCGACCTTGTCGTTGAGCTGGTAGGTCTTGCCGTTCTGCTCCAGGCGGATGGTGCGGCGGATCGCTTCCTTCAGGTTGATGTGGCCCGAGATCTGGTTGCTCCAGTTGGGGGTGTTGGAGTCCTCGAAGTCGGTCATGTAGCTGTCCGCGCCGGAATTGAGCGCGTTGATGACCATCTTGCGTTCGACCGGGCCGGTGATTTCCACGCGGCGGCATTGCAGGTCGGCGGGCAGCGGGGCGATGGTCCAGTCGCCGTCGCGCACGGACTGGGTCTCGGCCAGGAAGTCGGGGCGCTCGCCGGCGTCCAGGCGGCGCACGCGCTCGGCGCGGGCGGCCAGCAGTTCCTGGCGGCGCGGCTCGAACTGGCGGTGCAGGTCGGCCACCAGGGCCAGCGCGTCGCGGGTCAGGATGGCGTCGAAGCCGGGTTGCAGGGGCGCAGTGACGGCCACGCCGTCGGGCAGGTCCAGATTCATGGTGTCTCCGGGGGGGAAATGGGCAGGAGGTTTCCGGCAGTGTACGCAGGCTATATGGGATAAAAAAGCAGGTAAAAGTAGATTCATCTTTTACTTTTATCGGCACAATATCGCCACATGGACAAGCTCAAGCAACTGGAAACCTTCGTCGCCGCCGCCACGCTGGGCAGCCTGTCGGCCGCCGCGCGCGCCGAGGGCGTCGCCCCGGCCATGATAGGCCGGCGCATCGACGCGCTGGAAGCCCGCCTGGGCGTGCGCCTGCTGGTGCGCTCCACGCGCCGGCTGTCGCTGACATCCGAAGGGCAGATCCTGCTGGAGGACGCCCAGCGCATCCTGCGCGACCTGGACGACAGCGAAAGCCGGGTCGCGCACGGCAGCGCCCGCGCCAGCGGCCACCTGCGCGTCACCGCCCCGGCGGGCTTCGGCCGCCGCCACGTCGCGCCGCTGCTGCCGGCCTTCACCGCCGCCCATCCGGAAGTCAGCGTCACGCTGGACCTGAGCGACCGCGTGGTCGACCTGATCGAGGAGCGCTACGACTGCGCCATCCGCATCGGCGAGCTGACCGATTCGCGCCTGGTGGGCATGCGCCTGGCCGACAACCGGCGCGTGGTGGTGGCCGCGCCGTCCTACCTGGCCCGGCGCGGCACGCCCGCCACGCCCGCCGACCTGGCCCGCCACGACTGCCTGGCCTTCGGCGCGCTGGGCAGCCAGACGCGCGGCTGGCTGTTCCGCCAGGACGGCCGCACTTACGCTCAGCGCGTGGGCGGCACGCTGGAATGCAGCGACGGCAGCGTGCTGCACGAATGGGCCCTGGCCGGCTGCGGGCTGTCCTGGCGGTCGATGTGGGAGGTGCAGGAGGACTTGCAGGCGGGCCGGCTGGTCACGGTGCTGGACAAGTACAGCGCCCCGCCCAACGGCATCTACGCCATCGTGCCGGAGCGCAAGCACACGCCGCTGCGCGTGCATGCCTTCGTGGAGATGCTGCGCGCGTCCTATGCGCAGGCACACTATTGGGACAGGCGGGCGGGTGGCGGGGCGCGGCGCAGCGCGGGCTGTGGAGCCGCCTTGAAGCAGAAGGGCTAAAGCGCGTAAGCCAGATAGGAGCCGCCCGCGCGATCTGCCCGACGGCGTTCGGACCTGTATCCGGGCCTTCGCCCGATCCTTCGACCGATCTTTATCGGGCCTTCATCAGACCTTCATCCGGACCTGATGAAGCCCCATCGGCTTTCCGATAATACTGTATATTCATACAGCAAATCGAAAGTCCGCCATGCCCGCCGCCCCCGAACACATCCATCCCGCCCTGTGGCGCGGCTCGCAGATGATCCCGCGCGCCGGCCGCTGCGCGCCCGTTGGCCACCCGGCCCTGGCCGCCGAGCTGCCCGGCGGCGGCTGGCCGCTGGGCAGCCTGGTGGAACTGCTGCTGCCGCGCCCCGGCATAGGCGAAATCCGCCTGCTGCAGCCGGCGCTGGCGGGGCTGGACGCCGCCGGCCCGGTGGCGCTGCTGCAGCCGCCGCACCTGCCGCACGTCGCCTGCTGGACCCACTGGCGGCTGGACCCGGCCCGGCTGCTGTGGCTGCAGCCCGCCCAGTCCGGCGACGCCCTGTGGGCGGCCGAGCAGGTCCTGCGCAGCGGCAGCTGCGCCGCCCTGCTGTACTGGGCCGGGCGGCTGCGCCACGCCACGCTGCGCCGCCTGCACCTGGCCGCGCAGTGCGGCCCGACGCTGTTCTTCCTGCTGCGGCCCGACAGCGAAGCGGCCCTGCCCTCGCCCGCGCCGCTGCGCCTGGCGCTAGCGCCTGCGCCGGCCGGCGTCGCGGTGTCCATCGTCAAGCGGCGCGGCCCCGCGCTGGCTGCGCCGCTGTTCGTTCCGTTGGACGACGGTCACCCCACCAACGTCCCGCTACATGCGCCGGCGAAGGTGCCGGTCCGCTACCCCGATGCGCCTCTGCCTGCACCGACGGCCTCTACCCCCCTTTCCGGTACCCCACCGCACACCTGTCCGCCGGACGCCGACCCGTCCGCCGAGCCCCCATCGCCCCATGCCCCTGTGGATCGCCCTGCACCTTCCCCGGCTCAGCCTGGACGCCTGGCGCCTGCGCTGGCTGGATGAGCCGCCCGCCTGGGCGGTGCTGGAGCGCGACCGGGTGGTGGCGCTGTCCGACGCCGCGCGCGCGGCCGGCGTGCGCCCGGGCATGCGCGCAGCCGGGGCCGCCGTGCTGGCGCCGCAGGTGCGCCTGCTGGCGCGCGACGAAGCGGCCGAGCGGCGCGCCTTCGACCGGGCCGCCCAGGCGGCGCTGCGCTACACCCCCATGGTGGCGCAGGCGCCGTCGCACACCCTGCTGCTGGACGTGGGCGCCAGCCTGCGCCTGTTCGGCGGCCCGCGCGCCCTGCTGCGCCAGGCGCGGCGCGACGTCGCGGGGCTGGGCCTGGCGGTGCGCGCCGGCATGGCGCCCACCGCCGCCGGCGCCTGGCTGCTGGCCTGCCGGCGGGAGCCGCGCGCGCGCCGCCGCGTGCTGCGGCAGGCAGCCCTGGATGCCGCGCTGGATACCCTGCCCATCGACCTGCTGCCGCAGGCCGCGCCCCACCTGGACTGGCTGTCGGGATCGGGCTGCCGGACGCTGGGCATGCTGCGGCGCCTGCCGCGCGCTGCGCTGCAGCGGCGCAGCGGCCCGGACCTGCTGCGCGCCCTGGACGCCGCCTACGGCCGGCAGGCCGAGGCGCACCGCGCCTACCAGCCGCCGGCAAGCTTCACTGAACGCATCGACCTGGTCGAACGCCTGGAACACACCGAGGCCGTGCTGGCCATGGCCGGGCGCCTGGTCGCGTCGCTGTGCGCGTGGCTGGCGGTGCGCCGGCAGGCGGTGCGCTCGCTCTCGCTCGGCCTGGAGCACGAGCGCGGCCGCCACGCCCGGCCTCCCTCTGTGATCGAACTGGCCCTGGCCGAGCCCGCCTGGCTGGCGCCGCACCTGCTCGGTCCGCTGCGCGAGCGCATCGCCCGCTGCCGGCTGGCCGCGCCGGTGGTGGCGCTGACGCTGGATACGCGCGAGCTGGCCGACGCCCCCGACCTGAGCGCCGGCCTGTTCCCCGAACCCGGCGGCACGCCGGCCGACCAGCGCCGGCTGCTCGACCTGCTGGCGGCCCGGCTCGGCAGCGAATGCGTGCGCCGCCCCGCCCCGCGCGCCGACCACCGGCCCGAAGTCGCCAACGCCTGGACCGCGGCCTGGAGCGACGCCTGCACCGACGCACCTACCCGCGTCCGCACTGGCGCCAGGGCCAGCGCCCATCCCGACAACGCCCATACCGGCGCCCGCACCGACGCCAGGACGAACGCCAAGGCCGACGCCCGTCCCAACGCCCCGCAGGCTGCAGTTGCGCCGCACGGCGAATCCGGCCCGCCGCCGGAGCGCCCCTTCTGGCTGCTGGCCCAGCCGCAGGAATTGCCGGTGCGCGGCAACCGGCCGGTGGCCGGCACGCCGCTCACGCTGCTGCGCGGCCCCGAGCGCATCGAAAGCGGCTGGTGGGACGCGCCCATGGCAACGCGCGATTATTTCGTCGCCGAGGACGCGCGGCACGCGCGCTACTGGGTCTACCGCGAGCGCGACGCCGACCCGGTGCGCTGGTTCCTGCACGGGCTGTTCGGATGAACGCTCCGCATCTCCTGCCCGGCTACGCGGAGCTGCACTGCGTGTCCAACTTCTCCTTCCTGCGCGGCGCCTCGCATCCCGAGGAGCTGGTGGAGGAAGCGATGCGGCTGGGCTACCGGGCGCTGGCCATCACCGACGAATGCTCGCTGGCCGGCGTGGTGCGCGCCCACGGCGAAATCCGCAGGCTGGCGAAGGCCGCCGAGGCGGGCCTGGACGCCGAACCCGACCACGCCGCCGGCCCCGACCGCCCCTCCAGCCCAGGCCAACCCGCCACGCCAGGCCGGATCATCCCCAAGCTGCTGGTCGGCAGCGAACTGCGCCTGCAGCCGGCACAGGGCCCGGCCTTCCGCGTGGTGGTGCTGGCCCAGACCCTGCACGGCTACGGCAACCTGTGCGAGCTGATCACGCTGGCGCGCACGCGCGAGGCGCCCAAGGGCAGCTACCGCCTGTCGCCCGAGGACCTGTCGGCCACCGCCGCGCCGCACGCCCACCTGGCCGGCATGGAAGACTGCCTGGTGCTGCTCGCGCCCGAGCACGGCATCGCCATGGCCGAGCTGCTGCCGCAGGCGCAGTGGCTGGCGCGCAGCTTCCCCGGCCGCGCCTGGCTGTGCCTGGCCCGGCTGCACCGCAACCGCGACGACCGCCACCGCGACACGGTGCTGGACGCCGCGCGCCGCTGCGCCCTGCCGGTGGTCGCCACCGGCCAGGTGGAAATGCACCGGCGCTCGCGCAAGGCGCTGCACGACACCCTGGCCGCCATCCGCCTGGGCCGCCCGGTGGGCGAATGCGGGCATGCGCTGGCGGCCAACGCCGAGCAGTACCTGCGCCCGCGCATGCGCCTGGCCGCCCTGTACGACGCGCCGCTGCTGGCCGAGACGCTGGCCATCGCCGAGCGCTGCACCTTCGGCCTGGACGAGCTGCGCTACGACTACCCGCGCGAGATCGTGCCGCCCGGCATGACGCCGGCCGCCTACCTGCGCCGCGAAACCCTGGCCGGCGCGCAAAGGCGCTATCCGCAGGGCCTGCCCGAAAAGGTCCGCGCGCAGATCGAAAGCGAGCTGGCCCTGATCGCCGACATGCGCTTCGAGGCGTATTTCCTCACCGTCTACGACCTGGTCCGCTACGCGCGCAGCCAGCGCATCCTGTGCCAGGGGCGCGGGTCGGCGGCCAATTCCACGGTCTGCTACTGCCTGGGCATCACCGAGGTCAACCCGCAAGAGAACGACACGCTGTTCGAGCGCTTCATCAGCCGCGAGCGCAACGAGCCGCCCGACATCGACGTGGACTTCGAACACCAGCGGCGCGAGGAAGTCATCCAGTACATCTACGGGAAATACGGCCGCCAGCGCGCCGCGCTGACCGCGGTGGTGATCAGCTACCGCCCGCGCAGCGTGCTGCGCGACACCGGCCGCGCGCTGGGCGTGGACCCGGACGTGATCGACGCCGTGGCGCACGCCCACCAGTGGTGGGACGGAGAACAAGGCCCCCACGCCGCGCCTTCGGCTTGCTGCCCCCCGGGGGGGCTTTCCGCCTTGGGGCGGCCCGGCGGCGGAAACGGATTGCTCGACCGCATGCAGGCCTGCGGCCTGGACCCGGATTCGCGCACCGCGCGGCACTGGGCCGAGCTGGCCGGGACGCTGATGGGCTTCCCGCGCCATTTGTCGCAGCACCCGGGCGGCTTCGTGATTTCGCAGCGGCGGCTGTCGCGCCTGGTGCCGATCGAGCACGCCGCCATGCCCGGGCGCAGCGTGGTGCAGTGGGACAAGGACGACCTGGACGCGGCCGGCCTGCTCAAGGTGGACGTGCTGGCGCTGGGCATGCTGACGGTGCTGCGCCGCGCCTTCGCCTGGGTGGCCTGGCGCCGCGGCGTGCCGCGCTTCGGCATGGGCGACGTGCCGCGCGAGGACGAGGCCACCTACGACATGATCTGCCGCGCCGACACCATAGGCGTGTTCCAGATCGAATCGCGCGCGCAGATGAGCATGCTGCCGCGCCTGCGCCCGCGCAAGTTCTACGACCTGGTGATCGAGGTGGCCATCGTGCGGCCCGGCCCCATCCAGGGCGGCATGGTGCACCCCTACCTGCGGCGGCGCCAGGGATTGGAAAAAGTCGCCTATCCCAAGCCCGAGATCGAGAGCGTGCTCCGGCGCACCCAGGGCGTGCCCATCTTCCAGGAGCAGGTCATGCGCATCGCCATGGTGGCCGCGGGCTTCAGCGCCGACGAGGCCGATTCGCTGCGCCGCTCGATGGCGGCGTGGCGGCGCAAGGGCGGCGTGGACAAGTTCCGCGCCAAGCTGGTGGGCGGGCTGCTGGCCAACGGCTACGAGCCGGATTTCGCCGAGGCCATCTTCCGCCAGGTGGAAGGCTTCGGCGAATACGGCTTCCCGGAAAGCCACGCCGCCAGCTTCGCCATCCTGGCCTACATCAGTTCCTGGCTCAAGCGCCACGAGCCCGAGGCCTTCCTGGCCGCCCTGCTCGATTCGCAGCCCATGGGCTTCTACGCGCCCGCCCAGCTCATCCAGGACGCGCGCCGCCACGGCGTGGCGGTGCTGCCGGCGGATGTGGCGGCCAGCGATTGGGAATGCCTGCTGTGCCGGGCCGACACGCAGGCTGGCGATGCGCTGGCCGGTGGACGGCGGCGCGGGCCTGAGCGGCGGACGGACGGCGAAACGGATGACGAGCCGCACGACGGCCCGCGCCCCGCCGTGCGCCTGGGCCTGAACCAGGTGCGCGGCCTGGGCGAGGACGCGGGCCGGCGCATCGCCCAGGCGCGCGCGGCCGGCGGCCCCTATGCGGACGTGCGCGACCTGGCCCGGCGCGCCGGCCTGCAGCGACGCGAGCTGGACGCCCTGGCCGCGGCCGGCGCCCTGCGGTCGCTGGCCGGCCACCGCCGCCTGGCGCGCTGGGCGGCCGCGGCCGGCGGCCCGCCGCCCGGCCTGCTGCGCCAGGCCGAGCGCCCCGACGACCGCGCGCCCGCCCTGCCCGCGCCCAGCGAAGGCCAGGACATCTCGGCCGACTACCGCGCCCTGGGCTACACCCTGGGCCGCCATCCCCTGGCCCTGCTGCGCGAGCAGCTGGCGCGGCTGCGCTTCGCGCCCGCGGCCGCGCTGGCCGGCTACCCCAGCGGCCGCCTGGCGCGCGCCTGCGGCCTGGTCACCGTGCGCCAGCGGCCGCAGACCGCGCGCGGCGTGATCTTCGTCACCCTGGAGGACGAGACCGGGCCGGTCAACGTGGTGGTGCGCCAGGAGCTCGCCCAGCGCCAGCGGCGCGAACTGCTGGACGCGCCGCTACTGGGCGTGATCGGCGTGTGGCAGAACGCCGACGGCATCCGCCACCTGGTGGCCGGCCGGCTGGAGGACCACACGCGCCTGCTGGGGGAGCTGGCCGCGGCCACGCGCAGCCGGGATTTCCACTAGGGCACTAGGCTGCCAGTTCACCGCCATGGGTGCGAAGACACGATTTCACGGCAGCGCACTCGCAGGACGCGACGCTTAGGCCGCCCGGGCAGCCTCGCGAAGCCGACCGGGCAAGGACGGTTCCCGCGCAACGGGAGCGGCCTGCCAGCGCTCGTCTCCAACAACCTGCCCGCCGGCGCCGGCCGTGCGCGAACCCGACACGCTGACCGCCATCTCCAGCCACTGCGCCTGCTCCTGCAGGGACACGGAGGCGGCCGCCACCCGGTCGACCAGCTGCGCGTTGTGCTGGGTCAGCTCGGACACGTGCCCCACGGCGATGTTCGCCTCGGCGATCTGCGCGCTCTGGCCGCGGCTTTCCCGGGCGATGTCGCGCACCGTGTCGGCCAGTTGCGTGACCGCCTCCTGGATGGCCGTCATCGTCTCGCCCGAGCGGTGGGTGGCCTGGGTGGCCAGCGTCACGCTGTCCAGCTCGCTTTCTATCAGGGACTTGATCTCGCGGGCCGCGCCGGCCACTTTCTGCGCCAGGCTGCGCACCTCGGACGCGACCACGGCGAAGCCGCGCCCGTACTCGCCGGCGCGCGCGGCCTCGACCGAGGCGTTCAGGGCGATGATGTTGGTCTGCGACGCGATGGCGTCGATCACCGACGTG
>Ga0182738_1007768_pt1 | contig 10801 bp, 10 predicted proteins | sample eDN5th30CBELigMG_FD_128876 | JGI IMG/M metagenome (GOLD analysis project Ga0182738, IMG submission 128876) | Enriched Miracle-Growth compost microbial communities from Emeryville, California, USA - eDNA 5th pass 30_C BE-Lig MG (version 2)... ... | reverse complement strand
GGCATCATCAGAACCGTGATCGGCAGCGCGGTGATCAGCGCGAAGGTGGTCGTCCGGAGCAGCAAGGAGCGCGACAGGACGGAGGAGACGGCCGTCGTCCGGCAAACGGCGATCGTCGACACGATGGCAACGGTGGAGATCGGCGGCGCCAGGGCGGCGGTCGTGACGATCGGCGCGATGATCAGCGGCGTCGCGAGGATCGAACCCGCCTGCGCGTCAGCACGGCTGCGCCGCAACGCAAGGGCGGACCCGATCCCGATTCGCCCTTCGCGGCGCTCAGTGCGCTGAAGCAGCAGTTGGAGAAGAGCGGCAAGACACCGAGCTCATGATGACTGGCGACGCCAAGACCATCCACTTGCCCGCAGGCGCAACGCAGCGTCTCGACAAGTGGCTTTGGTTTGCCCGCGTCGTCCGGACGAGAACGCTCGCCGCGGGCCTCGTTACCAATGGCCGCGTGCGCGTGAACCGCGAGCGCATCGTCAAGCCGAGCCAGTCGGTAAGGTCGGGCGATGTGGTCACAGTTGCCGTCGGAGCGCACGTGCGCGTGCTCGAGGTCATTGGTGCGGGAGATCGCAGAGGACCGCCCGCAGAAGCGCAGTTGCTCTATCGAGACCTCACGCCGCCAAAACTTCCCGCTCCCGCAGACTCGGGCGCCGATGAGAGCCAAACGTCGGCGATCGGCGAGCGAGACCCTGGTGCCGGGCGCCCGACCAAGCGCGACCGGCGGGCATTGGATCGGCTCCGCGAGACGGACACATAAAGGGCATTCCCCGGGGCCTTCCGGTTGAGACGGCATTCATCGAGATTGCGACAAACTGACGGGAAACCGCTCGCCCCACTTTTCTCGGAGACGGTGCCGTGCAATCAGAGGCACCAAATCACGGCATCGCCGCGAAAGGTCGGCAAGGCTCCGCCGACGCGATGTCTGTCAGGGGCCGGGACAAGGAAAGATGACCTACGTCGTCACTGAACTTTGCATAAAATGCAAATATACGGACTGTGTCGAAGTTTGCCCGGTCGACTGCTTCTATGAAGGGCAGAACATGCTTGTCATTCACCCTGACGAGTGCATCGACTGTGGTGTGTGCGAGCCGGAGTGTCCGGCGGAAGCGATCAAGCCGGATACCGAGCCTGGCCTTGAGCGATGGCTCGAACTTAACCGTGAATACGCCGACGTCTGGCCCAATCTCACGGCAAAGAAGCCAGCGCCGCCCGATGCGGACGAGTTCCGGGACGAGAAGGGCAAGTTCGAGAAATACTTCTCGTCGGAGCCGGGCGAGGGCGACTAGCTCGCCCGTTCACCATAACTGGCTACAATCGTGCCCGCATCTTATGACGCGGGTTAAGGTCGTTCGACGACTTCTTTGCACGAACTTGCGCGCGACGTCTTCAATCGCGATGAAAATTCTGTTATAGTGCTTTTGTTGATGAGTGGCGTCGCCGATTCGACGCCCGTCATTTGCTTGCGCGCAGGAAACTGGTGATGCGTTCCGTCCAGATAGGCGATCTAATGACAATGGTCGCCAGCGGGTCGACGACATACACCACAGCGGCGGCACGGAATCATCAAGGCTATCCAGTGATCTGGAGCGCGGACCGCGGTAGACCAAGGTACGCCTAGACGGGGGAACCAACGCCTGCAACCGCGTGGTGTTGCGGGCGCGATCGATTGCGGGTGCCCATAATCCGGGCCGCGCAGAATCCTGCCGCCGACATCGGCGGCGATGGTAGGGCTGACGGAGCGTAGAAAGCAATGACGAAGAAGACCAAGCTGCCGCCGAAAACTGCTGCTGCGAAGGCCGGGTCATTGAAGTCGAAGTCTGCCAAGGCGCCCACCAAGTCTCCTCCCCTGACCGCTGCGAAAGTCAGCGCGAAAAAGGCCGCACCCGCGAAGGTCGAGCCGGTGAAGGCGAAGGCGCCTGTCAAGTCGAACATCAAGGCGAGCAACAAGCCCGCTGCACCGTCGCCGACGAAAGTGGCAAAGCCGGCGCCAGCCAAACAGGCTGCCGGCAAATCGGCTCCGCTCGCAGCCAAGGTTGCGCAGGCCGCACCGCGCGAGACGCAGATGGCGCCGCAGCGCGCTATGCCTGCCGAAGGCGCGAAGCCGACCGAGCGCCTTACGGCAAGCGCCGCCGCACCTGCCAAGTCGGCCGCGAAGCCGGTGGCATCGGATCCGAAGAAGCCGATCACCTCGCGCCACGGTTTCAAGACCAACGAGCTGATCGTGTATCCGGCGCATGGTGTCGGTCGGATTATCGGCATCGAGGAGCAGGAGATCGCGGGCATTTCCCTCGAGCTTTTCGTGATCGAGTTCGACAAGGACAAGATGACGCTTCGCGTGCCAACGTCGAAGCTCGCCAGCGTCGGCATGCGCAAGTTGGCCGAGGATGGCGTCCTGAAAAAGGCGATGGATACGCTGAAGGGCAAGGCACGCATCAAGCGCACGATGTGGAGCCGCCGCGCCCAGGAATACGAAGCGAAGATCAATTCGGGCGATCTCGTTTCGATCGCGGAGGTTGTTCGCGATCTCTACAGGAGCGATGCTCAGCCGGAGCAATCGTATTCCGAGCGCCAGCTTTATGAGGCCGCGCTCGACCGCATGTCGCGTGAGCTGGCCGCGGTCGATCAGTCCGACGAGCGTGGCGCGATGCAGCGCATCACCGAGGTGTTGGCCAAGAGCGCCCGCGGGCGCCGCACGGCCGAGGAGCAGGCCGCTGGCGCCGACGGAGAGGTCAAGGCCGCCTGAGGCCGTTGATCTGCAGCGCAATCGGTTGGCTGCCACGAACGAAAGAACAAAGGCGCTCCGCGGCGAACGCGGGGCGCCTTTTTGCACACTGATGGCGGTACGGATCGCCTCGCATTGCTGGCCTCAGTCTTCGAATTCGAGCTGGCCGGCTGCAATCAGTTCGATTTCCGGTCCGCGGCCGGTCCGCTGTTGGATCCATCCTCTGACAAGAACATTGCGTCCGGTGAGCGATGTCAGATCGGGCAGCTCGAGTGTCTTCGCTGTGCTTCGCCACCAGATGACGTGAAACGCGCCCCATTGCGATCGGCCCCCCGGTGCGGGCGGCTTTTCGCTGCTCGCGAGTTCGAGAATTGCGAGGCGACGCGTTCTCCGTATTCGCTCGACACGGCCGCGAACGAGCTGGAATGAGTTTCGATAGCGTGCGAGTTCGCTCGGCCGATCGGCGGGGCGCACCTGATAGGCGGCGTGCGACCAGAGCCCCAGCCCGGATGCACGCGCCTGACGTTCCAAGGCGACAAGAGCCGCATGACACGGAGCGGGTGTGCGCGGCAATGCGTGAGCGCGGGCTTGACCTTGCGCGACGAGACGGCCCTGCACCCATGTTTGCTGGCCGTCGATATCGACAAAGAGATGCGCCAGAACCCGCCGGTAGCGATCGGTGCGCTCCCCATTGCCCACAAAGGCGAGCGCCACGCTGCGGCCGCCTACGAGAGCGGCGAGTGCCTCGCGCGCATCCGCAGCGGGTTGCCATTTCGCACCCGGGAACGATAATCCTGCGTCCCGAGCCGTGGGCGCCAGAATGCTGAGCAGCCGGACTTCGACACCGTCGTCGAGACGAATGTTGTCGCCGCTCCATACGCTGGCAACCGCACGCGTCGGTCCGGGCTCGAGCGCACAGGGCAGCGGCGCGGAGGTTTGAGCCAGGACATTGCCCGGGCAACCGAGCACGACCGCTGCGATCGCGACCAGCGAACGTCCGCAAGAAAGCACCGCCTAGACCGCAATGCGCACGGCACCGCCGTCGACCGGGATATGCGCGCCGCTGATGTAGCCCGCGAGCGGAGATGCGAGGAACGCGACGAGGGCACCCAACTCTTCCGGCTCGCCGAAGCGGCCCATCGGAATATTGTCGCGGATGTAGGCTTCGCGCGACGCTTCTGTCGGATGCAGGCGCTCCAGGATCTGAACGGAATTGATGCGGCCCGGCGCCACGGAGTTGATCGTGATGCCGTGCGGCGCCAGCTCGAAGGACAAGGCGCGCGCCCACGCCACCAGTGCCGCCTTGGCTGCGCCCGCGCCATTGATGCTTTTGCCATAAAGCGCGCCGGTGACGTTGATGATGCGGCCGAAGCCGTTGTTCTTCATGGGCGCCAGCAAAGGCTTGGTGATGCGCCGCGCCGACGAAAAGTTGAGCGCTTGCGCCTCCTCCCAGAACGCCTCCGTTTCCTCGGCCTGGCCGAGCGGACGTGATCCGCCGGCGTTGTTGACGAGGACGTCGACTCGCCCGTCCAGCTCGGCCAGTGTCGAGGCGACGACATCGCTACAGCCTTCGGCGGTGGCGATGTCGGCGATCGCGATAGCGACCGACTGCGCTCCAAGCTCCGTCGCGCGAGACGCCACTCGCTCGAGGGCGTCGCGATTGCGTCCTGCGAGAACGAGGCGCATGCCCTCTCGTGCGAGGCACGCCGTGATGCCGATGCCTATCCCGGCGCTCGCGCCGGTGACCAGCGCCGTCCGCCCCGCCAGCTTCAGATCCATCCCGCTCTCCCCGTTATCTGCGACGCTTGTTTCAGGCGGCCAGCGACCTATCTAAGCGGCGATGCAGGACCCCGACAACCTTGCTGCCGCGTCTCCTTCGGTGGCGCGGACCATCGAACCGACCTAATGTGCCGCCGATGACGACACTTTTCGAAGCCGCAGGCATGGGTGAGAGCGTCCGCCGGCCGCTTGCGGATCGTTTGCGTCCATCGCGTCTGTCGGAGGTGGTTGGGCAGGATCATCTCGTTGGCCCGGATGGAACGCTGACGCGTCTGCTCGCATCGGGTCGCATGCCGAGCCTCGTGCTGTGGGGGCCGCCCGGCACCGGTAAGACGACGGTCGCCCGGCTGCTCGCGAAGGAGGTCGGCCTCGAGCTCGAGCAATTGTCTGCGATCTTCTCGGGCGTGCAGGATCTCAAAAAGGCATTCGAGCGGGCGCGCGCAAGGCGGGAGACCGGAAAGGGCACGCTGCTCTTCATCGACGAGATCCATCGCTTCAATCGCGCCCAGCAGGACAGCTTCCTGCCCGTGATGGAGGATGGCACCATTACGTTGGTGGGTGCGACGACGGAGAACCCGTCCTTCGAGCTGAATGCGGCCCTCCTATCGCGCGCGGTCGTGCTCGTCCTGCATCGGCACGACCGTGCAGCGCTTGAAAAACTGATTGCTCGCGCTGAAGTCGACGCCGATCGTCCGATTCCGGTGGAGGATGATGCCCGGGAAGCGTTGATCGCCATGGCGGATGGCGATGGGCGCACAATTCTCAACCTTGTCGAGGAGATTTTCGCAGCGGTGCCTCGGGACGGCGCACCGCTCGACCGTGCCGCTCTCAGCACGCTCGTCCAGCGGCGCGTCCCCCTTTACGACAAGAGCCGGGATGGCCACTACAATCTGATCTCGGCCTTGCACAAGGCCGTCCGCGGGTCGGATCCCGACGCTGCCCTCTACTGGCTCGCCCGGATGCTCGAAGGCGGGGAGGATCGCCTCTTCCTCGCGCGCCGTCTCGTGCGCATGGCCATCGAGGATATCGGCCTCGCCGATCCGCAGGCTGTGCAGCAGGCATTGGCGGCGAAGGATGTCTACGACTTTCTCGGCAGCCCCGAAGGCGAGCTCGCGCTTGTGCAAGCGACGCTCTATCTCGCTACGGCGCCGAAGTCGAACGCGTCCTACACGGCGCACAAGGCGGCCATGCAGGCTGCGCGCGAGCACGGCAGTTTGAGCCCTCCGAAGCATATCCTCAACGCGCCGACGAAATTGATGGCCGAGGAAGGCTACGGCAGGGACTACGCCTACGATCACGACACGCCGGAAGCCTTCTCGGGGCAGGACTATTTTCCTGATGAGTTCACTGAGCGTCCGGTCTTCTATGATCCGCCGGAGCGGGGTTTCGAGCGCGAGATCAGAAAGCGCCTCGCCTACTGGTCGGGACTCCGCAAGCGCCTCACCGATCCGTCGTGACGCTTTTACGTGGCTGGTGCGGGTCGCCGCGGCGCCTTGACGAGCAAGGCAGTCAGCGTCGCCAGGGCTCCGAGCACCGCGAAGATCGAAAGCGAGATGGCGTAGCTTCCCGTCGCGTCTCGCACCACTCCGGAGATCAGCGGACCCGAAGCCTGAGCGGTCACCTGGATGGCGAGCGCGACACCGCGGATAGCGCCGAAGCTGCGTCGTCCGAAGTAGTCCGCCCAGGCGACCGGCAGCGCCGTTTGGATCCCGCCCAGTGCGGCGCCGAACAACGCTGCGGAAGAAAGGGCATCGAACGACGTCGTCACCCGCGCAATCAGAATCGAGCTGGCGCACAGCGCCAAGCCTGAGAGCATAAGCCCCAACTTCACGCCGATGCGCCGGAGGGAGAGGCCGAATATGATCCCAACGATCGCCGATGTCGCCGAGAAGGTCGTGACGCTCGAGACGGCGACGGCTGCGCTCACGCCGCGTTCCATCAGATGCGCCGGCTGATGCAGGCTCGTGCCGGCCTGAACCGGATAGACCAGCAGCGTATAGAGAGACAGCAGCCAGAACGCTGGCGTCGCCAAAGCCTCTGATCGCGTGAACGACGGCTCGCTCTCCGTCGTGATCCGGGGTGCCGTCTCGCTGCTGGATAGCGGCTCCACGCTCACGCCATCGGGCTGCAAGCCAAGGTCCTCCGGTCTCCGGACCATCAGGAACCATGTCGGCAGGAAACCGACGGCCAGCACCGTCAGGCCGATCGCGATCCACCCCGAGCGCCAGCCGCCGTGCGCCATCGCCCAGTAGGCGATGAGCGGCATCAGCGTCAGGCCGACCATCTGCGCCAGTTGGGCGATGGACAAGGCCAGTGGCCGCCGTGAGACGAACCAGTTGACCACCGCGCCGTTCGTACCGAGATCGAACGGCCCCGCGAAGTTCATGCGGGCGATGCAGAACAGCAAGTAGAAGCCCAGGAGAGACTGCACGTTCGACAGCATCAGTATAGTCGCGCTCGTCGTAAGCACGGCTGCGAGTAGAATGGTGCGCGGCCCTTTCCGGTCGAGAAACGAGCCGACGAGAGGCGATGTGAGCGCCGCAAGCACGCCGCCCAGCGAGACGGCGCCGGAAAGCGCCGCTCTGGACCAGCCGAACTCATGAGTCATCGGTGTGACGAAGACGGAAAGCGTACCGACCGCCGGACCGACACGGGCGACGGCCGCGCAGCAGACGCATCCGAGCACGATCCAGCCGTAGTAGAAGGGGAGCCGCCGCACGAGGCCGGCGACGAGAGAAGTCTGAGTCATGTGGTGCTGATCGATCGGCCTGTGCTTCGCAAAACGGCGCGTGCGCCGCTGCTTCGATGTTGGACGAGGTCATCCGGCTCGGCAAGCTCTGCACGCGCACTTGGCCGAAGCGAAGGCGAGTGCAACACTCTGCGCCGGAACGAGCCGATATGGGATCGGGGAGACGGTTATGAAGTTTGCACTCCATTTCTCGAACTCGAATTTTCCCGACGCCGCCGGAGCCCGGCGGCTGGCCCAGGCGGCGGAGGCCGCAGGCTTCGAAAGCCTCGTCGTCATCGAGCACGTCGTCTGGCCCACGCACTACGCCTCGAAATACCCCTACGCGCCGACCGGCCGGCTGCCCGGTGGCCCGGAGACCAAGCTCCCGGACCCTTTGATCTGGATGGCCTTTGCCCTTGCGAGCACGTCACGCCTGAGATGCATGACGGGCATTCTGATCCTGCCGCAGCGCAACCCCGTCGTGCTCGCCAAGGAACTGGCCACCCTCGACGACATGAGCGGCGGCCGGCTCGAACTCGGCATCGGCGTGGGATGGCTCAGAGAAGAGTTCGAAGCGCTGGGCGTGCCCTTCGAGAAGCGGGGCGCGCGCACCGACGAGTATATCGAAGCCATGCGCGCGCTTTGGAAAAGCGATGACGCCAGCTACGATGGAAATTTCGTGCGCTTCAAGGGCATGAGCTGCAATCCGAAGCCCGCCAACCGTCGTATCCCGATCCATATCGGGGGCCACTCGGACGCAGCAGCCCGCCGTGCGGCCAAATTTGGCGATGGATTCTTTCCCGCCACCGGCTCTCAGGTCGACATCCGGCCGGTGATCGAGCACATGCGGAAACTCGCAAGCGCGTCCGGCCGCGACCCCGCTTCGATCGAGATTACCTCAGGTTGTCCGGGCGCCATTCCCGGATCGGGCGCCGACCCGTTGAAGGCCGTGGCGGAGGCAGCCGAAAAGGGTGTGGGGCGGATCGTCTTGCCGGTCACGGCTTTCATGACAGGCGGTCCGTCGGGTGCCACCCAGCATGCCAATACCTTTGGCGGGCTCGATGCGTCGGGGCTGGAGGACCGGCTGATGCAATTCGGTGAAAAAGTGATCCGCCAGGTTTCGTGAAACGTTCTGGCCCGAGTAGACGCGGCAGCCGATGGCGGCGGGAGTGGCGGAAGGCGTTTCCCGCCCATCCACCGCTCCCGCGCGCCGGTGCGTCAGCCGAGGCTGCTGGCAGCCGTCAAACCGCCGTCGACCAGGATCTCGGTTCCGGTGATGTAGTGGGCCTCGTCGGAGGCGAGAAACAGCACGGCGTGGGCAATGTCCCATGCGTCGCCCATCTTGCCCGTGGGGCATGCCGCATTACGCTTGTCGATCAGCCCTTGCAGGTCGTTGGCGGCGATCGTCTTGGCAAGCCGATGCTCGACGAGCGCCGTGTGCATCAGGCCGGGGATCACCGTATTGCAGCGGACCCCCTTCTTCGCATACGCGATGGCGGTCGATTTCGAGAACGCGAGGATGCCGAGCTTGGTGGTGGAGTAGGCCACATGCGGCCGGTCGGGCGTCATGCGCAAGCCGGCGACGGAGGCGAGATTGACGATCGCGCCCTTGCCCTGCCTTTCCATCACCGGGATCACGTACTTGCAGGCCAGGAACGCCGTCTTGAGGTTGTGGTCGATCTGGGTATCCCAGACGTCCTCGCTCATGGTCACGACGCTGCCGGGCGCTGACCCGCCGACGTTGTTGACGAGGATGTCGATCCGTCCGAACTGCTTGACGCAGTCGGCCACCGCGGCCTCGACTTCTTTCGCCTTCGTCATGTCGACGGCCCGCGTGGCGCAGGTGCCGCCTTCCTTCTCGATGATGGACTTCGTGACGTCGGCTGCCTCTTTGCGCAGGTCCGTGCCGTAGACCTTGGCGCCTTGCCGCGCCAGCAGGACGGCGGTCGCCTTGCCGTTCCCCCAGACTTTGGCGTCCGGATCGTCGCCGACCGATCCGGCGCCCGAGACGAACGCGACTTTTCCTTCCAGACTGAGCATGATGTTTCCCGATTGGATGTTTGTATCGCCGAGCTAAGCATGAGTGGGGCGTCCGGCCAACGGTCCGCCCGCTTCCGCACATCAAGGGCTGCCGCCGCGGCAGTGGATGGCATTGGCCGGCATGATCGCCTAAGTTGCCGCCTCGACCTTCGCCCTCATCTTCGTGAGCCAGCCCCATGCCGTCCAGCGCCTACGATTCTGCCATCTTTCGCGATTTCTTCGGGACACCCGCCATGCGGGCGGTGTTCTCGGACGAGGCGCTTGCCGAGCGTTACGTCGAGGTCGAGGTGGCGCTGGCGCAGGCCGAAGCGAAGGTCGGCGTGATCCCCATGGAGGCCGCAAAGACGATCGCCGAGCGCGGCGCCGGGCTGAAAGTCGATCTCCCGCATCTCAAGGCCGAGACGGACATCGTCGGCTATCCGATCGTCGGCATCGTGCACCAGATGGCGAAGGGCGTCGGCGATGCCGGCGGCTACGTGCACTGGGGCGCCACGACCCAGGACATCATGGATACGGCGACCGTGCTTCAGATCCGGGATGCCCTGGCCTTGATCGATGCCGACCTCGCCGCACTCGACGCGACGCTTTCGGCGCTCGCCGCGAAACATCGCGATACGGTGATGGCCGGCCGCACCCACCTGCAACACGCGCTCCCCGTCACGTTCGGGTTCAAGGCGGCGGTGTGGCTTTCCATGATCCGCCGGCATCGCCAGCGGCTCGAGCAGTTGAAGCCGCGCGTTCTTATGGTGCAGTTCTCCGGCGCGGCCGGAACGCTTGCCTCGCTCGGCGAGAAGGGTCTCGAGGTGCAGGCGGGGCTCGCGGCCGAGCTCGGGCTCGCACAGCCGGACATCACGTGGCACGTGGCGCGCGACGGCATTGCCGAGGCCGGCGCATTCCTCGGTCTCGTTACGGGAAGCCTCTCGAAGATCGCCGTCGACGTGATGCTGATGATGCAGACCGAGATCGGGGAGGTGTTCGAGCCCTTCGTGAAGGGCCGCGGCGCCTCGTCTACGATGCCGCAGAAGCGTAATCCCATTTCGTGCGAGATGATTGTGGCGCTCGCCAAAACGACGCGGGCACAGGTCGGGCTGCTGCTCGACTCGATGGCAACGGATCACGAGCGGGCAACGGGGCCGTGGCATCTCGAATGGATCGCGCTGCCGGAGGCGTTCCTCGCGACGTCGGGAGCGCTGTATCAGGCGCGCTTCATGCTGGAGGGACTGATCGTCGAGCCGGAGGCCATGCGCCGCAATCTCGACATCACCGGCGGCCTCATCGTGGCCGAGGCCGTGATGATGGCGCTCGCGCCGCATACGGGGCGCGGCGCGGCGCACGATCTCGTCTATGCAGCGTGCCGGTCGGCGCTCGAGCAGGGCACCCCGCTCATCGACCAGCTTCGCAAGATGCCGGACGTGACGAAGCATTTCGACGAGACCGGACTGCAGTGCCTTGTCGACCCGGCCGGTTATCTCGGCACCGCGCGAGAGATGGTCGACCGGCTGCTGGCGCAGCCACAACGGAGCTGAATT
>Ga0182738_1007767_pt1 | contig 10802 bp, 13 predicted proteins | sample eDN5th30CBELigMG_FD_128876 | JGI IMG/M metagenome (GOLD analysis project Ga0182738, IMG submission 128876) | Enriched Miracle-Growth compost microbial communities from Emeryville, California, USA - eDNA 5th pass 30_C BE-Lig MG (version 2)... ... | reverse complement strand
TTCGACCTCATCGTCGCCTCCCTGTCGATCACCGAAGAGCGCAAGCAGAAGATCGACTTCTCCATACCCTATCGCGTCTCGATCGGCCGTATCCTCGGCCCGAAAGACGCCAAGCTGAAGCTGTTCGACGACGCAGGCAAGCCGATCCCGGAGGCATTCGACGGGTTGCGCTTCGGCGTGGAGCGCGCCTCCACCTACTCGAAATGGCTGGAAGCGAAGCTGCCGAAGGCCGAAGCCGTGTTCTACGACAGCAACCAGTCCATGCTGCTCGACCTGCAGAACGGCCGCATCGACATCGCAATCACCAATCCAATGAAGGCCTATCTCGACTTCCTCAGCAAGGACGACGGCGCCGGCTTCGAGTTCGTCTCGCCGGCGATCGACGAGGTCGAGTATTTTGGGCCCGGCGTTGGCGTCGGCCTGCGCAAGGGCAACGACGAGCTGCTCAAGCGCATCGACAAGGCGCTGGCCGAGATGATCAAGGACGGCTCGCTCGAGAAATACAGCCACAAATACTTCCCCTTCTCCATCCAGCCGGAAAACTGGAAAGGCGTAGACTGACGAACGAAACCTCCGGGCGCCGCTTGACCGCGGCGCCCGCCTGGCTCGCGAGGGTTTGCCATGTCGCTGCTGGACGGCTGGTGGGATGACTTCTTCTTCGGTCTGCTGACCGTCCTCAAGGTCTTCGTGGTCGCGCTGGCCATCGCGGTCGCGCTCGGGCTTCTCGGCGCATCGGCGAAGCTTTCGAACAGCCGCCTGCTGCGCACACTGGCGCAGGTCTATACGGTGGTCTTTCGCGGCGCCCCGGAACTGCTGGTGCTGCTGCTGTTCTATTTCGGCATGGCACTGACCCTGACCTGGTTCGTGCAGCTGTTCGACCCGTCGGTGAAGTTCATCGATCTGCCGCCCTTCTGGGCGGGCTCGATCGCCATTGGCCTCATCGTCGGCGCCTACATGACGGAGACGTTCCGCGGCGCCTTCCTCGGCGTCGACCGCGGCCATGTCGAGGCCGCCCGCGCGCTGAGCCTCAATCCCTACCAGGTGTTCTGGTACGTGCGCGTCCCGCAGATGTGGCGGCTGGCCTTGCCGAACTTCGGCAATCACATGCTTTCCATCATGAAGGATACGGCGCTGATCTCCATCATCGGGCTGGAGGAAATCCTCTTCGTCGCCAAGATGGCCAATTCGGTCGTGCATCGGCCATTCCTGCTCTACGTCACCGTCGCCATGATCTATCTGGCGATGACGACGGTGATCACGCTGGTCGTGAGCCAATTGGAAGTACGCGCCAACCGCCACCTGCGGGGGACGCGATGAGCTTCGATTTCGCGCTGATCGCCACCAGCCTGCCGAAGATCCTGCAGGGGCTGGGCCTGACGCTCAATCTGCTGGTGGTTTCGACCCTTCTCGGACTGCTGCTGGCCGTCGGCATCCTCTTGATGCGGCTGTCCCGACGCGCCTGGCTGGTGTGGCCGGCCAAGGCCTACATTTACTTCTTCCGCGGCACGCCGCTGTTGGTGCAGCTGTTCATCATCTATTACGGCCTGCCGCAATTCGGCCTGCTCCGGCACAGCTTCCTGTGGCCGTTTCTGCGGGAGCCCTACTGGTGCTCTGTCCTCGCCCTGTCGCTCAACACGGCCGCCTATGTCTCGGAAATCCTGCGTGGCGGCGTGCTCGGCGTCGACAAGGGATTGATCGAGGCCGGCAAGGCCCTCGGCCTGACGAAGTTCCAGCGCGCCAGCCGCATCACCGCGCCGCTGGCGGTGCGGCTGGCCCTGCCGGCCTACAGCAACGAAATCGTGTCGATGCTGAAATCGACCGCACTGGCCTCGACCGTCACGCTGATGGAGATGACCGGCGTCGCCCGCACCATCGTGGCCGACACTTTCGCCCCCTACGAGATCTTCATCGCCGCCACGATCATCTACCTAGTGCTGGTCTGGATCATACAGACCGCCTTCACCCTGGTCGAAGGCTACGCGAACCAGTACGTCAGAAAGGGCTGACCCATGACCGGCATCGTCGACCTGGAACAGGTGAACAAGTTCTACGGCGACTACCATGCGCTGCGGAACATCGACCTTTCCATCGCGAAGGGCGAGAAAGTCGTGGTCTGCGGTCCTTCGGGCTCGGGTAAATCGACGATGATCCGCTGCATCAACCGGCTGGAGGAACACGACAGCGGCCGCATCATCGTGGACGGCAAGGAACTGACCGACGACGAAAGCAAGATCGAGAGCGTGCGGCGCGAAGTCGGCATGGTGTTCCAGAGCTTCAACCTGTTTCCGCACATGACCGTGCTGCAGAACCTGACGCTGGCGCCGCGCCTCGTGCACAAGAAGCCACGCGGCGAGGCGGAAGACGCGGCCATGAAATACCTGACGCGCGTGCGCATCCACGACCAGGCCAACAAATATCCCTCGCAGCTTTCCGGCGGCCAGCAGCAGCGTGTGGCGATCGCCCGCGCGCTTTGCATGAATCCCGAGGTCATGCTGTTCGACGAACCGACCTCGGCCCTCGACCCGGAGATGATCTCCGAGGTGCTGGACGTCATGACCGACCTTGCGCGGGAAGGCATGACGATGATCTGCGTCACGCACGAAATGGGCTTCGCCCGCTCGGTCGCAGACCGCATCGTCTTCATGGACAACGGCGAGATCATCGAGACCTCGACGCCTTCGGATTTCTTCGCCGCCCCCAGGACCGAGCGGGCCCGCACCTTCCTCGGCCAGATCCTCGCCCACTGAGTACGGAAAACATGACCGACATCGCCGATACCCTCCTGGCTTTCTCCGAGAAGCTGGCCGACATCTCGCGCGCCATGATCCTTCAGGCCGCGCGCGAAGCGATGCGCGTCGACCTGAAGCAGGATGCCAGCTTCGTCACCGCCACCGACCGCGCGGTCGAGGCGAGGCTGCGCGAGGAAATCGCCGCCGCCTTCCCCGACCACGGCATCCTCGGCGAGGAACACGGCTCCGAGAGGCTCGACGCCGAGTTCGTCTGGGTGCTGGACCCGATCGACGGGACGGCGGCCTGGATCGCCGGCATCCCGGTCTACGGCACGCTGATCGCCGTTGCCCGCGCGGGACGGCCATTGACCGGCGTCATCGACCTGCCGGCCACCGCAGAGCGCCTGACCGGCATTTCCGGGGGCGGCGCCTGGCACGACGGGAAGCCGATCCGCTGCCGCGCGGGCACCGCGCTCGCCGACGCCTATATGACGTCGTCGAACCCCCGCTTCATTCCCGAAGCGGACCGCGCGCCGTTCGCGCGCCTGGACGAGGCGGTGCGCTTCACCCAGTATGGCGGCAGTTGCTACGGCTATGCCTGCCTCGCCCGCGGCCGCACCGATCTGGCCGTTGATGCGGGCTTCGACGCCTACGACCTGTTCGCGCCGACAGCGATCATCGAGGGCGCGGGCGGCATCGTCACCGACTGGCAGGGCGCCCCGCTCGATATCGGCTGGCGCGGCTGCGTCGTCGCCGCCGGCGACCGGCCGCTGCATGAGCAGGCGTTGACGCGGCTGGCGGATCGGAAGGCGTCATAAGCGACCTTTCGCCGCCATGGAAAACGTTGGCGCTTCGTGTGATTCATGGATGTGACGGAAACGCCAGATAGCAGAACTGGGTGCGCCGACAAGACGGAGAGGATTCCCTGCAAAATCGGCAGGCGCCGAGTTCAAGGCCCCTGCGAAGGGGATATCTTTGAGATTGCGGTCCAAGCGCGGGTCGAAATCGACCCAAGCCCTTGATAACGCGAAGGTTCTTGACCGAAAGCAGGGAAATGGTGCTGCAAGAGAGGATTGAACTCTCGACCTCTCCCTTACCAAGGGAGTGCTCTACCACTGAGCTACTGCAGCGCCTTGAATGCGGCGCCTTCTGCCACATCGTTTCCGTCAGCGCAAGTTATGTGTGCAGCCTTTTGCAGACGACAGCCCGAGGCCTTGCGCGCGCCACATTCGCTCTTATCTTCTGCGGCGGACGGGGACAGGATGACCGACGGCTCGAAGCACAGCAACCACTCCAGTCATAAAGACCAACCCTCGGAGCGCGACCGGCGCAGGGAACGGCTGGCCGAAGCGTTGCGCGCGAACCTCAAGAAGCGCAAGACGCAGTCGCGCTCGCGGCGCACGGGCCAAGCGGATGCCCGGCCCGACGGCTTGGCCGCGTCGACGGACGGGCATGAGGACTGATGACGTAGCGGCGGGGCCTGTGCGATACAGGCCGCATCGTTGCGGATCGGAGGGATTCCTATTTCTTGAACCGCGCCGGCTCATCGTCTAGACGAAGCTGGGGTAGGACCAATCGATTGAATCGGGCCATATGGCCGAAGGGACGCTTTTTCATGGACCGCATCAGGATCGTCGGCGGCAACCCGCTGGCCGGAACCATTCCCGTCTCCGGCGCCAAGAACGCCGCGCTGCCGCTGATGATCGCCTCGCTGCTGACGCCGCAGACGCTGACGCTGGAAAACGTGCCGCACCTGGCCGACGTCGAGCAACTGATCCGCATCCTCGGCAACCACGGCGTCGACTACTCCGTCAACGGCAAGCGCGACCACCAGAACGGCGGCACTACCAGCGGCTATTCGCGCACCATCAACTTCACCGCCGAAAACATCGTCGACACCACCGCCCCGTATGAGCTCGTGTCGAAGATGCGCGCTTCCTTCTGGGTCATCGGGCCGGTTCTGGCGCGCATGGGCGAAGCGAAAGTGTCGCTGCCGGGCGGCTGCGCCATCGGCACGCGGCCGGTCGACCTGTTCATCGAGGGACTGCAGGCGCTCGGCGCCGATATCGACGTCGATACAGGCTATGTCGTCGCCAAGGCAAAGAACCGGCTGCGCGGCAACCGCTACTCCTTCCCGAAGGTGTCGGTCGGCGCCACCCATGTGCTGATGATGGCGGCTTCGCTGGCGCGCGGTGAGACGGTGCTGGAAAACGCCGCCCGCGAGCCGGAGGTCGTCAACCTTGCCGAATGCCTGATCGCGATGGGCGCGAAGATCCACGGTGCCGGCACTTCGACCATCACCATCGAAGGTGTGGACGAACTCTCGGGCGCCAAGGTCCGGGTCATTCCCGACCGCATCGAGACCGGCACCTATGCGATGGCGGTGGCGATGACGGGCGGCGACGTGCTTTTGGAAGGCGCACAGCCGGACCTTTTGGAAGCGGCGCTCGACGTTATCCGGAAGACGGGTGCCGAGATCACGCCGACCAATGCCGGCATCCGCGTTCGCCGCAACGGCGCCGGCATCGCACCGGTCGACGTCACCACCGAACCCTTCCCCGGTTTCCCGACCGATCTGCAGGCGCAGTTCATGGGTCTGATGACCATGGCCAAGGGCAAATCGCGCATCACCGAGACGATCTTCGAGAACCGCTTCATGCACGTGCAGGAACTGGCGCGGCTTGGCGCACACATCACCCTGTCCGGCCAGACGGCCATCGTCGAAGGCGTCTCCAAACTCAAGGGCGCGCCGGTGATGGCGACGGACCTGCGCGCCTCGGTGTCGCTGGTCATCGCCGGCCTCGCCGCCGAAGGCGAAACGACCGTCAACCGCGTCTACCACCTCGACCGCGGCTTCGAGCGGCTGGAGGAGAAGCTGTCGGGCTGCGGTGCGGTGATCGAGAGGATAAGCGGTTAAGGCAATAGGGCGCTAAGGCAGTAGGGCAGTATGTGACCTGCAGGCTTCCGTCAGCCGAAGCCCATTCCCTTACTGCCTTACTGCCTTATTCCCCTATCCCCCTTCCATCCTCCCCGGTTGCGCCTGCGCCAAAGACCGCCTAACAGAGTGATGTTGGAAAAACCTTCGCAGGTGCGAAATCCGCATGACCGCGCTCAAGCTTCTCGCTCTCGACGAGGATGACCTGAAGGTCGTTTCGGCGCATGTGCAGGACGCCGTCATGAAGGTGGGCGACCTGCAATTCCTGCCGGCCGCCAAGCGCTTCGTCCTGCCAATGAACCGGTTCGCCTGGGAAGCGAAGTCCGGTTTCCTGCGCCGCCACAACGAACGCCGCCGCGCGGTGCTGCATTTCGACCGGGTGCTCGGCGCCAAGACCAGCGGCATCCGCCGCGACAGGCCGGACGAAGTGCTGTCGCTGCTGGCCGTCAGCTTCGTGGCGATCAACGCCCCCGCCGGGCTGGTCGAACTGATCTTCTCGGGCGGCGGCACCATCATGCTGGACGTCGAGTGCATCGAGGCGCGGCTGGCCGATGTCGGCGGCGCCTGGCAGGCATCCGCGCGTCCCCTCCACAAGGTCTGAGCGGCATCATGGCCATTACCCTTCGCCAATCCGATGCCGGCTTCGAGCAGCGTTTCGCGGCCTTCCTGACCACCAAGCGCGAGGTTTCCGCCGACGTGAATACGGCGGTGCGCGACATCATCGCGCGCGTGCGCGCCGAGGGCGACGCGGCGCTGATCGACTATACGCGCCGTTTCGACCGCGCCGACTTGGCGACGCTCGGCATCGCCGTTTCCCGGCAGGATATCGAGGACGCCTATACGCAGGCCGACCCGGCCACGGTGGAAGCCCTGAAGCTGGCACGCGACCGTATCCACGCCCATCATGCGCGGCAGATGCCGAAGGACGACCGCTACACCGACGCCATCGGCGTCGAACTCGGCTCACGCTGGACGGCGGTCGAGGCGGTCGGGCTTTACGTGCCGGGCGGCACGGCGAGCTACCCCAGTTCCGTGCTGATGAACGCCGTGCCGGCCAAGGTGGCCGGCGTCGAGCGGCTGGTCATCGTCGTGCCGGCATCCGGCGGCGCCGTCAATCCGCTGGTCCTGGTCGCGGCCGATCTCGCCGGCGTCTCCGAGATCTACCGCGTCGGCGGTGCCCAGGCAGTCGCGGCGCTGGCCTACGGCACCGAGACGATTCGTCCGGTGGCGAAGATCGTCGGCCCCGGCAACGCCTATGTCGCCGCCGCCAAGCGACAGCTGTTCGGCACGGTCGGCATCGACATGATCGCCGGCCCCTCCGAGGTGCTGGTGATCGCCGATGCCGACAATGATCCCGACTGGATCGCCGCGGACCTTCTGGCGCAGGCCGAGCACGACGTCTCGGCGCAGTCCATCCTGATGACCGACGACGCGGCTTTCGCCGCCGCCGTCGAACAGGCGGTCGAGCGCCAGTTGAAGACGCTCTCACGCGGCGATACGGCGGCGGCAAGCTGGCGCGACTTCGGCGCCGTCATCCTGGTCGACACCATCGAGGCCGCGCTGCCGCTCGCCGACCGGATCGCGGCCGAGCATGTCGAACTCGCAATAGCGGATGCGGAAGGGTTTCTGGCGCGCCTGCGCAATGCCGGCGCCGTGTTCCTCGGCCGACATACGCCAGAAGTCATCGGCGACTACGTCGGCGGCTCCAACCATGTGCTGCCGACGGCGCGTTCGGCGCGCTTCTCGTCCGGCCTGTCGGTGCTCGATTTCGTCAAGCGCACCTCCATCCTCAAGCTCGGCTCCGAGCAGTTGCGCGCACTGGGTCCGGCGGCGATCGCACTGGCAAAGGCCGAGGGGCTCGACGCGCATGGCCGCTCCGTCGCCGTCAGGCTGAATATGTAGGCGGCCATGTCAGGGGGCGATCATAGCCGCGCCAAGCTGGTCGACGTCGAACTGGACGAAACGATCGGCCGCTCGACGCCCGATGTCGAGCACGAGCGGGCGGTGGCGATCTTCGACCTGATCGAGGAAAACAGCTTTGCCCCCGTCGGCGACGACCAGGGCGGCCCTTACAGGCTGAAGCTTTCGCTGGCCGAGTCGCGGCTGGTCTTCGCCATCAGCCGCGAGGACGGGACGTCCGTCGTCACCCACATCCTGTCGCTGACGCCGTTCCGGCGCATCGTCAAGGACTACTACCTGATCTGCGAGAGCTACTACGAGGCCATCCGGTCCTCGACGCCGAGCCACATCGAGGCCATCGACATGGGCCGACGGGGGCTGCACAACGAAGGCTCGCAGACGCTGCTGGAGCGTCTCTCCGGCAAGATCGACATCGATTTCGACACGGCACGGCGTCTGTTCACGCTCGTCTGCGTCCTGCATTGGCGTGGGTGAGTAGCGGTCCGCGAAGCGGACGACGCCCCGAGCCTGCGAGGGGCCGGGCGGTGGCGAGGACCCTCATTCAACCCTACAAACAGCCCGGCCCAATAAGCGTGTTCACAAACCGTTCGCGATCATATAGGTTCCGCGCAAATCCGGCCTTCCTGCCGGAAATCACCCAGACCAAAGGTAACGAATGCCGAAGGAAGAAGTCCTCGAGTTTCCGGGCGTCGTAACGGAACTGCTGCCCAACGCCATGTTCCGCGTGAAGCTCGAAAACGAACACGAGATCATCGCCCACACCGCCGGGCGCATGCGCAAGAACCGGATCCGCGTGCTGACCGGCGACAAGGTCCTGGTCGAGATGACGCCCTACGATCTGACCAAGGGCCGCATCACCTACCGCTTCAAGTGATCGCCAGCCGGCCGAAGGAACTGCCATGAGCCCCTCGCAGACGCTCGTGCTCGCTTCCGGCTCGCCGCGCCGCATCGAACTGTTGCAGCAGGCAGGCATCGAGCCGGACCGCATCCTGCCGGCCGACATCGACGAGACGCCGCAGCGCTCCGAGCATCCGCGCTCGCTGGCCAAGCGGCTGGCGAAGGAGAAGGCGGAAAAGGCGGCGGCCTCGCTGCGGGCCGAGCCGGGCCGTGCCCCGACCTACGTCCTGGCGGCGGACACGGTCGTCGCGGTCGGGCGCCGCATCCTGCCCAAAGCCGAGACGATCGACGACGCGACAGCCTGCCTGCAACTGCTGTCCGGCCGCTCGCACCGGGTCTATTCCGGCGTCTGCCTGATCACGCCGGACGGCAAGCAGCGCCAGCGGCTGGTGGAGACGCGGCTGCGCTTCAAGCGCCTGCCGCGCGCCGAGATCGAGCGCTACATCGCGTCGGGCGAATGGCGCGGCAAGGCGGGCGGCTATGCCGTGCAGGGCCTTGCCGGCGCTTTCGTGGTCAAGCTGGTCGGTTCCTACACCAATGTCGTCGGCCTGCCGCTCTACGAGACAACGGCGCTGCTTGCCGGCGAAGGTTACCGGGCGCACGAGGCTGCGCCGGCGGGCGCCATCTCATGAGCACGGCGCCATGAGCACCGGACCCGGCGCGCCGGTCACGCCGCTCAGGCCGAAGCGCCCCTGCCCCGAATGCGGCCGCCCCTCGGCGCGTGAGACCTATCCGTTCTGTTCGCCGCGCTGCAAGGCGGTCGACCTCAATCGCTGGCTGAAGGGCGCCTACGTCATCCCCGTGCGCGAGGACGAAGAGCAGGAAGACCAGCCGGATTCGGGCCGCACGTCATCCGGCGGCGAGGACAGCTGAAACGGTTCCGCAACCCGCTTAGCCGCCGCCGAGGCCCACGCGACAAAGGCTGATCTTTCCCGTCGAAATCGACTTTCCGGCGCTGGACAGGCGTCATTCTCATGCTATAACCCACGCGCTTTCGGCGGCGCTCCGGCGCTCGACGATCACCGCAAGCGGATGCGCTTTCGCGGTCGAGGGCCCAGGTAGCTCAGTTGGTAGAGCAGCGGACTGAAAATCCGCGTGTCGGTGGTTCGATTCCGCCCCTGGGCACCATGCCCTTCAATCAGCATTGATTTAATTGATCTTTTTGCCTCAAAATCCCGAACTGGATAGGGTTAGGGCAAAAGGTTAGGGATTTTTGTTCACCGCGTGTTCCGAGCGAGCTTCTTCATGGCTGCCTTCGCCATGACTTTCTGGCTGGCCGAGCGGGTGTAGCGAGTGACTTCCTTTTCGGTGACGTGGCCGGTGATCGCCATGATCTGACGATCTGTGCAGCCGAGTTCGGCAAGCCGCGCGGCACCCGCTTTCCGCAGCCCGTGGGCGCTGCATTGTGGCAGGCCAGCATCGTTGCACCACTGCCTGAACTTGTTCCCGAAGCCGGCATCGCTGAACGCCCGCTTCAGATCGTTGATCAGGAACGTCATGTCTCCCGTCTTCGCGGCATCGATCGATTTCCGAAGTGCTGGAATAATCGGGATTTCCAGTGTGACGGGTTTGCGGTTCCTGCCTTTGAATTGGGTGAAGGTCAGCACCTCGTTGCGGACGTGCTGCCGGCCGAATCGGACCACATCGGATCGGCGCTGGCAGGTGTAGAGTAGAAGGTCGAGGGCCAGCCGCGCCGTGGTGCCCAGCGGGTGTTTCTTCTCGTATTGCTCGACCTCGGCCAGTGTCCAGGCGTGAATGCCCTCGGCGCTGCCATCGAGATACGACACGTCGCGCGCCGGGTTCCGGTCTACCAGTGAATTGCCCCGCTCGTCTTCTTCCTCCAGCCCGAAAGCGAACACCTGGCGCAGCGCCTTCACGCGCGAGTTCGCTGCGGCAGGCTTCTCGACCTTCCTGTCTCGAAGAACCTTGATCGCCTTGGTCGTGATCCGATCAAGCGGGAAGTCAGCGAATAGATGCTTACTGCCCGGCTCGACCGGCTCCTGAAGGCAGTGCTCCAGAATTTGGCGGCGCACCCTCTGCGTTCGGTGGTCGAGTTGTTTGAACTCGACGCTGCCGAAATAGGCCACACAGAGCCACCGAAGTGTGTTCTTGCGAACCTCGGTCACCTTGACAGGCTGCTTGCCGACCGGCTTTCCATCTGCAGCCTTGGCCCGCTCGTATGACGCCAGGAACTCATCCGTGTCCGTCGTCAGGGTTTTTGGGACAACAGGCGGCGTGAGCTAACGGAGGCTCTGGTCCATCAGGTTTGTCACATTAGGCCGCTGCATCTCGATGAAGCAAGCGGCGCTGTTTGATGGTTT
>Ga0182738_1007764_pt1 | contig 10809 bp, 8 predicted proteins | sample eDN5th30CBELigMG_FD_128876 | JGI IMG/M metagenome (GOLD analysis project Ga0182738, IMG submission 128876) | Enriched Miracle-Growth compost microbial communities from Emeryville, California, USA - eDNA 5th pass 30_C BE-Lig MG (version 2)... ... | reverse complement strand
GTTTTTGAGTCCCCTTCATCTTTGTTGTATGAATCTTGAAAAAAAGCTTATTCATTTTTATTTTTACTGTTTTATTTGAATTGAATTGGCAACTCAGTTATTATTCAAATTTTCCTCTCTTTTCGATTTTGAAACTTTTTCTTCTTTTTGAAAATTCATACTTTCACTTCTGAAGATTTTCTGAGAAAATGAACTGAATTTTGTCAAAAATAATCTAAAATGGCTCTTCTTATTATCTTGTCTGATTTAAAATACGAATCATGATTTTTATAAACATCACAGACATCGCTAATTAAAAATTAGAGGGATTAATATTATTTAACTTTAAATAATAGTTTCATCATCAAACCCTCATAATCCTGATAGTATTTCAATATATCCAACCTTCTTTCCTTTATCCCTACAACTATCAACCTCACAAACACACATTTCTAGCCTCGTCTTTTATATTTAAAATTTTCTTTATCAATACATTTCAATTAATATTTCACAACTTACTCTTTCAGATGATCATTTCTTGGGGATCACATCCTACAAATTGCTTGAAAAATGTGCCCAGGAGTTGCTCTATTAAATACCCTTGGAGAAAAATAATCGCCTCGTCGAATTAATCCTGAACTCTAATTATTCACTCACCTTCCTTTCAGGAAAGTTACCACTACTTCAAAACTCCCAAGATCCTTCCCCTATTTTCTCCTCTCAGAGCTCTCTAACATCAACTCATCTTTTCCCAAATTATATCATTCTTACTTATCCTCACTAGAATAACTAAAATTAGAAAAATTCTGCAGGAAAATAAAGAAGTACTCTTAGAAAGAGTGACAAATTAACTATTGATTAAAAACTTCAGTACCAAGACAAGGGAAACAAATTTTATTGCAAAACAGACATTTTCCCGATGAAACGCAAAAGTATGCGAAAACAATCCAAGCGGTATTCAGTATCCACCGCTAAAGTCGCCAAAGATATGAAAAAGGCTGAATATCGTAAACGGTATTTTACTAAAGAAGATCAACTCTCCAGAATTCAGAAATATGAAGAAGCTGACAAGAAAAACAAATACTACAAACCCTTCCAGGGTGACCCTTCTTTCCGTGGACCCAAACGTAACCCAGCTTTCGAGAAGTTTCTCCTTATAATAAACTAGCAAAGAGAAAGATTACAGATAGATACTTTGTTCCCTCATTTATTTTCATGAATGCTTTATTCATGATCTATTGTATCTTTGGTACGTGAATAGCCTCAACCATTCAGTCCTTTAACCTATGAACTAGCTATAAAGGATGGTGCTATGACTAGATTAACCCATAATTTTGACTTTAGATCAGAATTATGTGGAGTTGGAAAACTTGAAAGCAAACCTTATGTCTACTATGCCAATTCTATTATTGATATTAATGTCAAATTTTGTGTCGAAAAATGCCCTCAGAACTCCGTAACCCTCTCAAACCCCATCAGTTTTTATCCTAAACTCTTCTCAATAGGGAGGTCTAATCTGCTTGTACGATGTTGACCCAACGGTTGTCACTTCCTATTGTTACACACAACTTCAATGTAAAGCTTCTGGAACATATTGTGTTCCAGTTGAGCCTGTCAGTAGAGAAAAAGTCGATGAAGAAATGAATAGTCCAATGAATCTTTTAAGGAGAGGTGCTGGTGATATCAGTTTGGTAACTGGAAGATGGGGATTATGTTCACTGAGTTTTGATATAGACTGCTGATATTATCGTTGCCGGATCCTTTGTCTCAATTATTCTTGCTGGCCTTTTCTTTGAGCTCACCAGAAGACCTGAAAAAACTAAATTCATCGTTTGGGGCAGTATTGCTGGTACTATAGCTGGTATTTTTGCTGCTGCTTATTTCTTAAGACTCGAATATCTCCAAGTAACTTGGTGATTCAGATATAATAGACTAATCTCTCCAAATTTAGACAATCGAAGATAGATGCTTGTTAGGAGTTGATAGAGAAGGATGTGGTGGTTTTAAAGCTCTGCTTCTCAAGGTAAAATTCCATTTAATGAATTCAGAGAATAATTCCTTTCTACTTAGATCCTGATGTATGTTGCAGCAGGAGTGGCGATATTTTACATTTTCCTGATCTTTAGATGGCGCAAGAGAATAAAGCTTGGTATTGGTCTTGTCAAACTTGCAGGAAGAGTTATTTCTACCATGATTCAAATGAGACTTTTCCCATTATTTATCATTGTTGCTTCAGTTATTGTTGGAATTTTCTTCATTGCTTGTCTAACTTTGGCTTTCAGTATTGGTACCGTCAAACTTATCGCTGCAGAAAGTACGACAGCTTTATGTTACTCATATCCCTAACCCCTCTTTTTAGATATTAGTGGAGGATATGTTTATACGATTCATTACAATGTTTTGATGAGAGTTTTGGCCATCATTTTCTTCATCACTTTCCAATGGTGGGTTAACATTATCCTCCTCTTTGCTGATGCTGTCATCTCCTTTGCTATTTCTATATGGTTCTTTGAAAAGAAAAAAGAAACTGTCGTGGTATTTTCCTCTCTCAAATCCGCCTGTCTTCACCCTTTCCCGTAGGTTGACTTTATAAAAATCGCCAAAAATATCTTTAAATATCACCTTGGAACTATTGCTATGCTTGCCATCTCCAAAATCGTTTTTAAACTTTTCCGTGCAACTCTTGGAGGAACCAGAAAATTGCTTCGTCGCGCTAGACAATACAGTAATTTCATCAGATTCTCTCAAGCTCTTTGTCTTGCTTGTATCCATTGGGACTTCAGATTCTTGAGATTTATCAGTAAACATCTCCTTGTCCAAATGTGTATCTGGGGTGATTCTTTCCGTACTGCCTCTCAAAAAGCCTATTTCCTCATTCAACGTCATCCTGATAAAGTCAATAAAATCGACTCTCTTGCTACCTTCATCCTCTTCCAAACCAAGGTATTGGGTTTATTTGAGGAAAAACCTAATAAATTTTTATAGATGTTTTGTGCACTATTGGGAGGATTGTTTGTTTATGGATATTTATTGATGTTTGACAAAACTTTAATGGGAAAAAGTCTTATTACCCTTGATACTTATATTGCTCCTGTTGGCGCTGCTATGATTCTTGGTTTCTTCTACGCTACAGTAATATTTTTACTAATGGTTTTTCTAACAAATTCCACAAGACATTCCAAGGATTATTCGATATCGCAATCAAAGTTATCACCCAATGTTATTTATTAGATGAAGAAATGTTCGTCGGAGATCAGAAATACGTTATTGATTACATTCGTAACTTCATGGATAAATACAGCAGAGAAGTCAATGCAAAGGAGCTCAAGAGACAAAAAATCAGAGCTGAGCTTGCTGCAAAGGGACAAGTCGCTAAAGTTACTCCTGGATTTGTTTTCCGACAAGTTGATGATGATATTCCTGAGAGTGACGATGAATCTGGAAGCAGCAGCTCCGGTAGTGAAGGCCAAAGCAAAAATACCGAAGATGACGATGATGAAAGCGGCAGCTACAGTGGAAGTGATAGCGGAAGCTATTCTGATAGTGAAAGCGGTAGCGGAAGCGATAGTGGTAGTGGTAGTGAGAGCGGAAGTGGCAGTGGTAGCGAAAGTGGAAGCGGAAGCAGAAGCAATAGCGAAAGCGGTAGCGGTAGCGGTTCTGGCTCTGGTTCTGGGAGCGGAAGCGGAAGCGGTAGTGGAAGTGGAAGTGAATCAGAGGAGGATCATGACGTGACAATAAGATCGAACATGACATCACAATCACAGCAAAAATTGATGAAGAGAAATATATCGTTAAAGATGGATCAGAGCAGTGTGAATGCAAGTCAGAATAAGACGAATAAGAGTAAGTTTGGAAAAGGACAAGAAGAAGAAGATAAGGAGGAAAGTAAAGAAGAAAGTGGTAGTGGAAGTGGATCAGAGGAAGGATCGGAAGAAGGGTCTGAAGAAGGATCTGAAGATGATGCTAGCCCAAAATTCAAGGGTGTTATGGTACATAAGGGAGGTAAAAAGTAAGACTGGATAATCGTGTGTGCTTCCTTAAATAATGAAAACTCCTTTTTTATTATATATCTAGATATTTTACTTGAAACTTTTAAAGACTACATAAAGATAGTTTTTGCATAAGACTCATAAGAGATTATTTTTTTTGTTCATATTTGTATCAAGTTGTGATAATTAATCATCATCTCTGCTTACATTAAACATGAAACATTCAGATTCCACCTTTCACCTTTTGAAAAAAAAGTTGATCGATTTTTCTAATTAAAAAAATTCGACAACGGCAGGATTCGAACCTGCGCGGGAAGATCCCAATGGATTTCAAGTCCATCGCCTTAACCACTCGGCCACGTTGTCTTCATACCAACTCTACCCATTAACGCCCAGTTCACCTATATCCGATCCTTCACAAGAAAAATCTTCACCTTCCTCATTCAAAATTTATGAAATTCCTCCACAATACACTCAATAGTCCTTGGCTATTCAGAATCTCTCCTTCCAGAGAAAAATATTCAATCTTATTTGGAAGATAAATTTTCGAAATGTAAAAAATCCGACAACTGCAGGATTCGAACCTGCGCGGGAAGATCCCAAGAGATTTCTAGTCTCTCGCCTTAACCACTCGGCCAAGTTGTCTTATGACCTTTACCAACCCATCACTTCCTTTGTTTCAAATCAAACAGGTCAGCCAGGCCAGATTCTTTTCTTCCTACTCTTTTCAAAATTCCTTTAGTCTATAATATTCTCCTTGTCGAGCAAACAAGACAAGAGCATTTATCCAGATCAATTCATATAAAATTTCTGAATAATATATTTTTATAAGCCCAAATCTTATCAGATAAATGAATAAGGATCAAAACACAACAACATATACTCGAGCAGCAAATCGGCTTATCCAACAAAAGCGCTTTCAAGAAGTCATACTCAAATGTACAAGAGCAGTTTCTCTTGATCCAAACAATGCTTCAGCCTATACAGACTGGGCCAACGCTCTCTTTGGTCTCAAATGTCTTGACAAAGCTGCAATTAAACTGACTCGAGCTCTCCAAGTCAGCCCAGATTTTGCTCGTGCTTATTATAACTTGGGATTACTCAACTATTATCTGGGAAACTATGAAGGAGCTCAAAACAATTTGAAATCTGCGGATCGCCTGCGCCCTTATCCACAACTTCTTCTCTATTGGGGCATGTCGCTTCAAAATCAAGGGAATTATAAAGAAGCGACTATTAAATGGGAAACTATGATTGCCAACAGTCCAAAGAATCTTCTTCCTTATCTCTATTGTTGTATGACTTTGAACTGCCAAGGTAAATATTCAGGAGCACGTTTGTTATATGAAAAAGTCCTTGAGATTCAACAGCCTATGCAGACGAAATCTCAAATTCTCGAATTTCTCAATAAAGATCTTACTCGAACTCAAGAGAAATTTGATGCAACGCAAGATCATCAACAGAAAGAACATTATCATAAAAAAATCACGTCACTTCTATTTTATCTCAATAAAATCTTTTCAGAAAAGTCTGAATAATCTGATATTTTATACATAAAAGCCATATTTGTTATATTTTTCCTTTCAAAAGTAAGCATTTCTTTACAGTAACTCCCTATACAGACTCAGAATTTTGCATTTTTCTTGCAATTTGTTTTGTAATCGTATTTACAGTTGCCTCAAAAACCTTAGGTCCAATCACAGGAGCAACATACAAAGGACAGTAAATCTGGTGTTTCCAATGTCCATAAGTATAATTCACACTTCCCAATCTTGACAACGCTCCTCTTACGGCATCCTGGACCGTCAATGAATCGGCCGTTTCTGCATATAAACTCATTCTAGTCGCCACAGTGCCATGTCTTACTGATAAAAAGTCCACTTTATCTTGATACTGTATCTGAAGGGTTCTCGCCAACATATCAAGGAACGTTTTTGAAGCATTATAATAGGAATAACCTTTAACAGCGGTTATTGAGTTTACTGAAGAAACATTTATGACAGCAGAGCGATGTCTTCTCAGCAAGAAATGAGGCAGAATTCGCTTGGTTAGCAAGGTTGCGGTCACAGTGTTGATTTTCATTAATTCCAAAGCAGCGTAATCAGGGCTTGAGTGCATAGGAGTACCAATAGCGGTACCAACATTATTCACTAAAATCGACACATCTAAATGTCTTAATTCTTCTTGGATATATTCAAAGAACCCTTCTTCTGTACTCTCCACGAAATCCGCCTCTATTATCTTGATCTCAATGCTCTGCCCAACTAAAGTCCTCAACTGTTGTTCCTTTGCTTCAAGAGCTTCAGCATTTCTTCCCAAAAGGACAATATTGAAGCCGAGTTGGGCCAGCTGGTTGGCGTATTCTGATCCAAGACCGGCTGTAGGCCCGGTAATGATGGCCCAAGAGCCCTTTCCGTATCGTCTTGAGAGATCGTGGCCGCCAGCGATAAATTTAGAGTAGAATGATGAAAGTAATTGAAAAGAGTTTTTGACAACAAGGAAAAAACCAAGAGTTGCAAGGCCTTGGATAGCAAGTGGTGTGAATTTTGTGTGAAGGAAGGAGTAGATATTATCAAAATGTTTGGTAATTGACATGGGATAGGGTTTGTCGGAGGGAGAGATAAAATTAAGAATTGTTTAGTATTATTAATATTTGTAAAGAAATTTTTTCGATAAGATAAGAGAGAATCTCAAAAAAAACGAAGAAAATTTTTAAAAAACCTTAAGAGATAAAAAGAAAAGAGGCTTCACTGAGAATCTTAAAATATATAGGAGGGAAGAGTTTATTTCTCGATATCTCTTTTAAAAACTGATTGATTACTAATTTTATTTTGAAAACTTTACTTTTTGCAATACAAAAGATTACACTTTTAAAACGTAAAAATGAAATAATATTATTCACTTAAATTTCGAAAAAATACCCTGAAGGTATCCTTCAATTTTCTCATTCTTCATAAAGACACACAACACTTAGAAATCGACGATAAAATACATATAAATAACAAATTAACTCGAGTTTGATTCTAGGTAGATTCTTCTCTATATCTCAACAGCCTTCTCGTTGACCAGATTTTCCAACAGTTTATCGGAAGACTTGAGAGGACTAGAACATTCACTCATAGTGGTAGTAAAGGCATCTTCAAAATATCGTTTCACTTTTAAAAACACCACTTCAGAATTTGTATTACTCTTTGTTCTTCTCGCATTCAATGGATCCATACTCTCTGTTGTTACTTCTCTTGTTGATTTCATTGAATCTAAAGCCTGAATTCCTTGAATATGTATCTTTGCCGCCTCATCATACTTCTCCCCTTCGGAAAGCGCAAGGCCGTATTTATAATAAAGCTGAGCAGAACTTGGGCCCAAGTTCAAAGCTTTCTGATAATCCTCCGCAGCTGCGGTGCTTTGGCCGAGTTGTCGAAGCAAATCAGCTCTTTTTGTGAGGTAACGGAAAGACTGAGGATCAATATCAATAGCTTTATTAAAATTTTCTAAAGCTTGTTGCAAGTTTTGAAGAGTCAGATAAAGATTACCAAGATTGTAATATGCCTCTGAGTAGCTTGGGTGGATCTCCAAGGCTTTTCTATAATGAGCTTTAGCTTCCTCATAATTGTTCTGGTTAAAACAGATATTCCCCAAATTGTTATATGCCATGTAATTCTTTTCATCTATCTCTAAAGACGCCTTGTATCTCTCCACAGCAGCGTCATAATCTCCTTTATCAAGCAAAACATTGGCCCAGTTTGTCACGGCCTCATGATATCTGGGATTTATCTTGACTGCCTTCTGATATTTCTCGATCGCTTCGTCGCTAAGGCCTTTCGCATAGAGCGTATTTCCCCAGTTATTGTATGCTTCGCTATAACTTGGCTTTAATTTTACGGCGATTTTAAATTGCTCTTCGGCTTCATGGTATCTTCCTTGTGTCTTTAATACATTTCCAAGATTGAAATGCGCTTGGCTGTATTTGGGATTTATCGAAACTGCTTTGGATAATTTGACAATCGCTTCGTCATATCTCTTGAGCAAAAACAAACAGCTTCCCAAATTGTTCAAAGCTTCAAAGTCATGTCGATTTATTGTCACAACCTTCACAAAACAAGATGCTGCTTCTTCATGTTTCTCTTGATTTGAATATGCCAATCCAAGGTTATAATGCGCATTACTATTCCTTGGGTCAATATAAATCGCCACTCTATATTGATAAATCGCTTCGTCTATTCTCCCCAACATTCTCAATGCATTTCCCCAATCAAAATACAGCTTCGAATTATCTGCATTCAACTCCTTCGATTTTGTATAAAACTCAATTGCTTCCTCAAACTTTGACTGCTTATAGGCTTGATTACCCAGATTATGATACGCAAGGCCGTGGTTGGGATTGGTCTGTGGGAGCTTTTGATAGCAAGCGATGGCTTCATTATATTTTTCGAGATTGAAGAAGGAGTTTCCGACATTAGTCAGGGCTTCGAGATGGCGAGGATTTAATCTCAAGCACTGTTTATATTTCTCTATAGCTTCGTCATATCTCCCAAGACAATACAAGCAATTTCCCAGGTTATTCCAAGAGTTACTGTAGTTTGAGTCAATATCAATTGCCTTCTGGTAAATATCAATGGCCTCTTGATATCTTCCTTCAGAATATAAACATGTGGCCCAATTGTAGTACGCTAAGCCGTATTCAGAATCTATCTCTATGGCCTTCTTGTATTTTTCTGCTGCCTCCGCATAATTCTTTTGTGCACGTAATGTATTTCCCCAGTTGTTGAAAGCCAGCATATTGTTTGGATCGACTGAGACGGCCGCAGAGAACTTTCCGATGGCTTGGTTGTACTTGCCTTGGTCAAATAGGACGTTGCCCCAACTGTTGTATGCAGGACTATAACCGGGATCTATATTTGTGGCCATTTGGAATTTTTGAATGGCGTCTTCATACTTTTTTTCAAGAGCTAATTGGAGGCCCCATTTAGTGTAATTTTCACTTCTATTCTCTCCATCAGCTTGTGAGGATTTCTTCTTGTATCGCTGCTTACGGAAATCTTGGGTGAGATTCATGATCCAAGATTATTAGGATTAAACTAAATTAAATAATTGCTGTGCAAACCAAAGCAAAGGGAAATGTTTTGATGAGGGAATTCTGCACTCCGTAAAGGAAGTTTCATTTATTAAACTCTTCCTTTCCAATCTATAATAGCCATAAATTCACCCAGATTTTCCTCCTAGCTCGGTGATAGCTTGCTGGAAAGAATGATAAAGCCCGAGATTATTGAAAAGAAAAGAGAGTTGGAGAAGAAAAATGAGTTTATGAAAGAGAAACTAAAAGGTTGAAATGATTAATATCTCGAATTAATATCCATCAAAGCGTATGCGAATTAACTCATTTAATTAAATTTCAAAACGCTTTATCTCTGCTCTTTTCGTTTTCTAGCAAATCATACACTCTTATTCGTTCATATATCATCAATTCTTTAGGGTCCTAAATAATTACTCCTATGTTTTTGTTCATATTATGATCCGTTTCCCGCCTTTCATCAGGGTTTCTCTCCGTATTAAATCATCTCTTGAAATATCGGAGCTTATTAAATTTTCACTAGGACTTTCTTCTGGATTAAATGAGTTACAATGTTGTTCCTCTATTATTATTCAAAACAAAAAACCCTGTTTTTCTTAGAGATGAAACAGTTTTACAAAGGCTCACCAAATTTTTTGCGCGAAATCTCAGCAAGTTCTTTCTGATTCTCGTCAATATGATCCTGGGTCCCGTTAAATCTTGCTTAAAGTCAACAAATATTTTTTAATCTTTCCCTTGAATTCCATCATCAATCACATTTTCAACGTGATGGCACAATCTTTTGATACAGAAAATTCCTTGGCTTCTTACAAAGGCGTATGAAAACCTGCTTATAAAGGAAGCAAAAAAATTGATGAAACCAATTAATCTCTAGAGTTTGCAGTTGAATAATATTTAGTCTCTCGAGATGTAATTCAGGCGATTGCGAAAATCTATGAAACTTTGTTTTCTGATTTTTCAAGCCCCAAAAAAACTTTGCATGAGTTTTATCATCAAAAATGAAATGAACAAAGATTTGGATTTCAGGACAAAAAAATTACTTAAAAACTTACCAGAAAAAATTTCAATTTTTTTTTAAGATAGAATTTGAGAGACCTTTTTCAATGAACGAGGACTGAGACGATCAAAGAAATTGTCAATTACTGAAAGAGCCAAAGTCTTAAAGAGTGTTGAGAGATCATCAAGTTGAAATCGTAGCGAATGAGATTCTAAAAATATCTCAGGAACAGAAGAGGATATTTTTGGATTTGTTGAAGTGAAGATCTTAGAGAACTAAATCTGAAATTTGACTTTCTCGGAGATAAACCTAATAATAGTTCTCATTTTATCGTCAGAAAAATGTCCATAAAAATAGGATTTTCATACACACTCTCAAGCCGAAAATCCTCCTTATCAAAAATTTTCAAAGCAATAAATAAAATCCAAGAAAAGGTATCTTTGTTTTTCTTTCTTTGATCTCATCTATGATCTTAGAATAAAAATCTCTCCTTCATATTGATTTTTCCAACATTCATATGAGAAAATAAAGAGCGGTATTTTGTGTTGAATTTGATATGAAAAGAGACAAAATACTGCAAGGATTTAAATTAACAAAAATAATTTTTTTGGGATACGAAAAATGGTAAATCAAGACAAAAAGCTCGAGCTACTCAAAAATCGCATTCAGTCCGACCTTAAAGTCGAGCCTGAAAACCTCGATGACCTCGTCAAGTACTCATCTTCCCTTTTATTTGCCTTCAATCTCTCTCAATCTAGCTTTGTTGTTGAACT
>Ga0182738_1007759_pt1 | contig 10813 bp, 7 predicted proteins | sample eDN5th30CBELigMG_FD_128876 | JGI IMG/M metagenome (GOLD analysis project Ga0182738, IMG submission 128876) | Enriched Miracle-Growth compost microbial communities from Emeryville, California, USA - eDNA 5th pass 30_C BE-Lig MG (version 2)... ... | reverse complement strand
CGTCAGACGGGCATTCTTGTGCGTGTTCATCCGGGGCCCTGCTCAGGATCAGGTGTCGCAACCCAACCCTCGCAGCCAAGCTCCGGATGAACAACCTTCATAGATTCGACACCTAGACGATCGAGCTGATGGGCCGCGCCTCGCTCGCGCGGCCGGCGGCGCTCGTGTATGGTCCGCCTCGATGCCGGTTCCGCCGCCGGCCTCCGCCCCTCCGCCCGGCCTCCAGATGCCATGAACGCCCCACCGGCCCTCGCCGCCGCGCCGCCCCGATACGCGCTCCGCATGTGGCTGTTCTTCGCCGGCTATTTCCTCTTCGGCGGCATCTCGATCCCGTTCTTTCCGGTGTGGCTCGACGCGCGCGGCCTGAGCGACGTCGAGATCGCCACCATCGTCGCCGTGCCGGGCCTCCTGCGGGTGTTCCTCACCCCGTTCGCCGGCATGTTCGCCGATCGTGCGCCCAACCGCCGCTTCGCCGCCATCTGCTTCACCGCCCCCGCGGCGGCGATCTTCATCCTCGGCTGGTGGACGGAATCGTTCCTGCCGCTCCTCGTCATCGTCGCGCTCTCCTTCACCACCTGGGGCCTCGCCCTGCCGGTGGGCGAGGCGCTGGCGCTCACCGGCATGCGGCGCTTCGGGCTCGACTACGGGCGGATGCGGATGGGCGGCTCGGTGTCCTACATCGTCGCCAATCTCGGCGCCGGGGCGATCCTTGCGATCCTCCATGCCGACGCGATCTTCTGGCTGCTCGTGGGGGCGCTCGCGGTCACCGCGGTCACCGCCTTCGGCCTGCCGGTGACGCTGCCCACCGTCCGCGCCCTCGACGATGCCGGCCGGCCGGCGCGCCCGCCACTCTGGCCGGCGCTCCGCGAGCCGGCGTTCCTGGTGCTCATCGTGGTCGGCGGCCTGATCCAGGCCAGCCACGCGATGCTCTACAGCTTCGGCAGCCTCTTCTGGCACCGGCAGGGCTTCGGCGGCGTGGCGATCGGCGCGTTCTGGGCCACCGCGGTGATCTGCGAGATCCTCCTGTTCCTGTGGTCGGGCCCGCTCGTCCGGCGGCTCGGGCCGTTCGGCTTCCTGGCCTTCGGCGGCGTGGCGGCGATCGTCCGCTGGCTCGCCTTCCCGCTCGAGCCCGGCTTCTCCGGCTACCTGGCGCTCCAGGCCCTCCACGCGTTCAGCTTCGGCGCGGTCTATCTCGGCTGCCAGCATGCCGTCGCCCGCACCGTTCCCGAAGAGCTGACCGCCTCGGCCCAGGGCGTGATGGCGATGGTGACCGGCTTGCTGATGGCCTTGTCGACTCTCGCGGCCGGGCCGCTCTACGAGAATCTCGGCGGCAACGCCTTTGCGCTGATGGCGGTGCTGCCGGCGGTGGCGCTCGTAGTCCTTGCGCTGTTCCGCCGCGCGATCGGATCCGAGGCGAGGGCGCCATGAGGCAGAACAAGTACGACGACGCGGCCTTTTTCGATCGCTACAGCGCCATGGCGCGGTCGACCGGCGGCCTCGCCGCCGCCGGGGAATGGCTGGTCCTTCGGGCCATGCTGCCGCCGCTCTCCGGGGCGCGGGTCCTCGACCTCGGCTGCGGCTTCGGCTGGCACTGCCGCTACGTCCGCGAGGCCGGCGCATCCGCGGTCACCGGCGTCGACCTTTCGCGGCGCATGCTGGCGAAGGCGCGCGAGATGACCGACGATCCCGCCGTCACCTATCTCCACGCCGCTATCGAGGACGTGGCGTTTCCGCCGGAGTCCTTCGAGCTCGTGCTGAGCTCGCTCGCCCTCCACTACGTCGCCGACATCGCGCCGGTCTTCGCCAATGTCGCGCGCCTCCTGGTTCCGGGCGGCGCCTTCGTCTTCTCGATCGAGCATCCGGTCTTCACCGCGCGCGCCGAACAGGAGTGGTGGACGGCGCCGGACGGCACCCGGCTGCACTGGCCGGTCGATTCCTATGGCAAGGAGGGCGAGCGGCGCTCGTCATGGCTGGCGCCGGACGTCGTCAAGTATCATCGGACCCTTGCCTCCATCCTCAACGCCGTGGTCGGCTCGGGACTGGCGATCCGCGAGATCGCGGAGCCCGGGCCGCCGCCGGAGATGGTGGCGCGCGATCCGGCGATGGCCGACGAGGCGCGGCGGCCGATCTTCCTCCTGGTGGCGGCCGGGAAGCCGCGTCAGCCCCACAGCGCCGGCTCGGGCGGGTAGACCACTCCGTCGTCGTAGCGGAGGCCCGGCGCGCGGTCGCGGGCGAGCAGCAGCGGTCCGTCGAGATCGACGAAATCCGCCGTCTGCGCGAGGAGGAGGGCAGGGGCCATCGCCAGCGACGTCCCCACCATGCAGCCCGCCATGACGCGGAGCCCGTGACGCTTCGCCTCGGCGGCCGCGGCGAGGCCCTCGGTGAGGCCGCCGGCCTTGTCGAGCTTGACGTTGACCGCGTCGTAGCGGCCGACGAGCCCGGCGACGTCGGCGGCGATGTGGAAGCTCTCGTCGGCGCAGACCGGCACGGTCCGCGCGATCCGCGCCAGTGCGTCGTCGCCTCCGGCCGGCAGGGGCTGCTCGACGAGCTCGACCCCGGCCTCGGCGGCGGCCGCCATGTTGCGCTCGAGGTCGCCGCCGGTCCAGGCCTCGTTGGCGTCGACGAGGAGCCGGGCCCGTGGCGCGGCGTGCCGCACCGCCCTCATCCGGGCGACGTCGTCATCCCCCCCGCCGAGCTTGACCTTGAGGAGCGGATAGGCGGCCGCGGCCTGCGCCGCTGCCGCCATCGCCGCCGGCGTATCGAGGCTCAGCGTATACGCGCTCACCAGCGGCCGCGGCGTCGGAAGGCCGAGGAGCGCCGCCGCGCTTTGCCCGCTCGCCTTGGCCTCGAGGTCGAGGAGGGCGCAATCGAGCGCGTTCCGGGCCGCGCCCGGCGGCATGGCGCCGCGGAGCGCGTCGCGACCCATGCCCTCCGCCACCGCGCCGGCCATCGCTGCGATCGCTGCCGTCGTCGCCTCGACGCTCTCGCCGTAGCGCGCATAGGGCACTGATTCGCCCCGGCCGAGATGGAGGCCCTGCCGAATCGCGGCGACGACCACCACCGCCTCGGCGCGGGTGCCGCGGGCGATGGCGAAGTGGCCGGCGATCGGCCATTTTTCGATGGAAGTGTCGAGAAATCGCAGCATTCACGGACAGTTGCGGTTGCCGCCGTGCACGGTCACGGGCAAACTCTGGGCCGCGAAACTACGGCGCGGCCGGTGCGGGCTCAAGGACGCCGGAACGATTTTTCCAGGGCGTGGCTCGGATGGCCGATTCTGACGCGATGCTGAGCGGAACCCTCGACCGTGTCGACGACGACGGCGGCGCCACGCGCCTCGTCGCGCGCGGCGCGTGGGTGATCGACACCGCCGATTCGCTCGACCGCGTCACGGCCCGGGCCGCTGCCGAATCGCGCGGGCCCGTGGTGCTCGACCTGTCCGGCGTGACCCATATCGACACCGCCGGCGCCTGGCTGATCACCCGCGTCGCTTCGGGCCTCGCCGCGCGGGGGATCGCGGTCGAGACGACCGGCCTCTCCGACAATGCGCGCCGGCTTCTGGCCGCGGTCGAGCCGGCCAAGGACATCGTCGTCGAGCAGCCCCCGCGCGTATTCCCGCTGCTCGCCCTCCTCGAGGCCTTGGGCCGCTCCATGGCCAGCGCCTGGGCCGATGCCGTCCAGATCCTCGGGATCTTCGGCGGCGTGATCCGGGGCCTCGCCCGCGGCATCGTCCATCCCTCGCGCCTCCGGTTCACCTCGATCGTCTACCACATCGACCGCACAGGGCTGCAGGCGGTGCCGATCATCGCGCTCATCTCGCTGCTCATCGGCGGCATCGTCGCGCAGCAGGGCGTGTTCCAGCTCCGGTTCTTCGGCGCCGAGGATTTCGTGGTCGACCTCGTCGGCATCCTGGTGCTGCGCGAGCTCGGCGTGCTCCTCACCGCGATCATGCTGGCCGGCCGCTCGGGCAGCGCCTACACCGCCGAGATCGGCTCGATGAAGATGCGGGAGGAGCTCGACGCGCTCACCGTGATCGGGCTCGACCCGACCGAGACGCTGATCATGCCGCGCATCATCGCGCTGGTGATCGCGCTGCCGCTCCTCACCGTCATCTCCAACCTCTTCGGCCTCGTCGGCGGCGCCATGGTGGCGTTCATCTACGGCGACATGGCGTTCCAGCGCTTCATCCTCCTGCTCCGCGACGCCGTGGACATGAGCACGCTGATGGTCGGCCTCATTAAAGCGCCATTCATGGGGCTGATCGTCGGGCTGATTGCAGCCAACGAGGGTCTCAACGTTGAGGGCAGCTCCGATTCACTCGGCAGGCGGACGACGTCGTCGGTGGTCAAGGCGATCTTCATGGTGATCGTCGCCGACGGCCTCTTCGCCATCTTCTTCGCCGCGATCGACTACTGACCATGACCGGCGCGATGACGCTCGACTTCGTTCCCGCTCCCGAGCGTCGCGGCGAGGTGGTGCTGTCGGTGCGGGGTCTCACCGCCGGCTTCGGGGCGCGCAACGTCATCGAGGACCTCGACCTCGACGCCTATGGCGGCGAGATCCTCGGCGTCGTCGGCGCCTCGGGCACCGGCAAGACGGTGCTCCTTCGCACCATCCTCGGCCTCATCCCGAAGCGCGCCGGCCGCATCGAGATCTTCGGCGTCGACGTCGAGACCTGCACCGGCGCCGAGCGCGAGGCCATCGACCGGCGCCTCGGCGTCATGTTCCAGATGGGGGCGCTGTTCTCCTCGCTCACCGTGCTCCAGAACGTCCAGGTGCCGATGCGCGAGCATCTCGACCTGTCGCAGGGCCTCATGGACGAGCTCGCCCGGCTCAAGCTGGAGCTGGTCGGGCTGCCGGCGGATGCCGCCGGCAAGTTCCCCTCGGAGCTGTCGGGCGGCATGACCAAGCGCGCCGGCCTCGCCCGCGCGCTGGCGCTCGATCCCGAGATCGTGTTCCTCGACGAGCCGACGTCGGGCCTCGATCCGATCGGCGCCGCCGACTTCGACCAGCTGATCGAGACGCTCCGCGACACTTTGGGGCTGACCGTGTTCATGGTAACCCACGACCTCGACAGCCTCCATACCGCGTGCGACCGCATCGCGGTGCTGGCGGACAGGCGCGTGCTCATCGAGGGGTCCTTCGCAGAGATGCTCATGTTCGACCATCCCTGGGTGCAGAGCTATTTCCGCGGCCCCCGGGCGCGTGGCCTGAACGTGTGAGGTCTGCATGGAGACACGCGCCCGCTATGCCCTGATCGGCCTCTTCACCCTGGTGGTGATCGTCGCCGCGTTCGTCTTCGTCTACTGGCTGAAGCGTCTCGACGAGACCGGCATCCGCGCGCCGGTCTATTTCCAGTTCTCGGGCTCCGTCGGCGGGCTTGCCCCCGGCGGCGCGGTCTATTTCGCCGGCATCAAGGTCGGCAGCGTGACCGCGCTCGCCTTCGATTCCGAGGATCCGGACAAGGTGCTGGTGACCGCGGAGGTGCGCCAGGACGTGCCGGTCAAGACCGATACGCGCGCCGTCGTCGGCTCCAACCTCCTCACCGGCGTCGCCTATATCGACATGACCGGGGGCACCGGCGCCGCGCCGAGCATCTTCTCGCAGAATCCGCCCCTCATCGTCGGCGCGCAATCCGCCTTCAGCGACGTGCTGGCGGCGGCGGGGTCGGCCGTGAGCAAGCTCGAATCGATCGCCTCCCGGCTCGACGAGTTCCTGGCCGCCAACCAGGAATCGGTGACCAACACCACCAAGAACGTCGAGGCCTTCACCGGCGCGCTCGCCGAGAACGCCGAGGGCATCAAGAGCTTCCTGGCGAGCGTCGCCGAGCTCTCCGACACGGCGAGCCGGCTCTCCTCGCGGCTCGACGGCATCATCGCCAAGGCCGACGAGATTGTCACCGCGGTGGACCCGGGCAAGATCGACGGGATCCTGACCTCGACCAACGACTTCATGAAGCGGGCCGCCGACGCCTCGGAGAACATCCAGGGCGTCATCGCCCAGGCCGAGGACATCGCCGGCCAGCTCAACGCATTCTCGACCGGGCTCAACGAGACGCTGGACGGCGTCAAGCGCGTCGTCGCCGGGGTCGACCCGTCCAAGGTGCAGGCCGCGGTCGACAGCATCGCCGGCTTCTCGGAGCGGCTCCGCGACGTGACGCCCGACGTCGACGGCATCGTCGCCGACGCGAAGGCGACCGTCGCCGGGGCCAAGGCCTTCACCGACAACGTCAACGCCCAGCAGGACAACATCAACGCGATCGTCGCCGACGCCCGCCAGCTCGCGTCGAAGCTGAACGCGGCGTCCGACCGGATCGACAACGTGCTCGGCGCCGCCGAGCAGCTCCTCGACGACGAGAACGGCGTCGGCAAGAATTTCTTCCAGGAGGCCACCGGCGCCGCCAAGGCGCTGCGGCAGACCGCCGAGACGATCAACGGCCGCGCCGACCAGATCACTGCCGGGCTGGAGAGCTTCTCGACCCGGGGCCTCGCCGACGTCGCCGCGCTGATCAACGAGCTCCGGGCGTCGGTGGCGCGGATGGACCGGGCGATCGTGGATCTGGCCCGCGATCCGGGCGGGGCCATCTTCGGTGGCAATTCCGGCGTGCGCGAGTACAATCGCCGATGATTCAGGGCGCCGCCGCGGGGGGAGGGCGCCGCGTTGCTGCGTTCGCGGGGGCAGGATTGTTCCTCAACAGGCTTGAAGGCTGGTCGCGCCGGGCCGTGCCGCTTCTGGCGATGACGCTGGCGGTGGCCGGGTGCAGCCTGTTCCGCGGCCCGCCGCCCGAGACCTACGACCTCGCCGCGCCGCGCTCGATCTCGACGGCGAACGGCACGGCGGCGCAATTGCTGGTGCCGGAGCCGAGCGCGCTCAAGACCATCGACAGCGAGCGCATCGTGGTCGCGAGCGGTCCGCGCCTCTACTACTACCCCGACGCGCAGTGGCCGGACCGCATCACCCGCGTCTTCCAGGCCCGCGCCATCGAGGCCTACGAGAACTCGCGGAAGGTGAAGGCCGTCGGCCGCCCCGGCGAGGGCCTCAGCATCGACTACCAGATCGTCACCAACATCCGCTCCTTCGAGTACCGCGAGGAGGCCAAGGGCAGCGGCTTCGCGCATGTCGAGGTGTTCGTGAAGATCATGGACGACCGCAACGGCCGGGTCGTCGCGACGCGGACCCTGACCGGCAACGCGCCGGTCAGCGGGGCGACCGCCACCGCCGTGGTCGCCGGCCTCGATGCGGCTCTCGCCGAGGTGCTGGTCGAACTGGTGCGCTGGACGCTGCAGGTGGTCTGAGCGGCCTCTGCGAGTCGCGCGGAGGATCCCGCGCAGGAAGCTCGCCGAGGGCGCCCTACGCTCGCCGAGAGTCCCTCCGCAGGAAGCTCGCCGGGGCGTTCCTATGCTCGCAGAAGGATCCCGGGGCTCGCCAAAGGGATTCCTATGAAGGCCGCGTTTTCGGCTCCCCGTGTCCGGCCTGACCCCCACCGCTCGTCCCCGCGCAAGCGGGGACCCGGCCTTTTTCATCCGCGACCCCTGTACTCTTGAAACGACTGGATTGGCGCTTGCGCGGGAATGAGCGGTTGTGGCGCCGAGCTCCGTCCCCAGCCGGGATGCCCTGGCTGCGTCGCCAGGTCCCAACCCCCGGCCGGCATACAGGGCAAGCCCGAATCCGGCCTCACGATCGTGTCCGCGTGGGCGCCGTGGCGGCCCCCGGAAAGGAAAACGGCGGGGCATCGCTGCCCCGCCGCTTGAAAGGATCGGCTTCTCCCGACCGGATCAGTCGAAACGGCCGCTCGCATGGGCGAGCATCGTGTAGACCTTGCCCGTGTCGGAGGTCAGGTAGGCGTTGCTGGCCGAGCGGTTGTCGCCGTTCTTCCGGTTCACCTCGGCGAGCAGCTTCTCGAAATCCCCGACATAGCGGTCCACCGCGGCGCGGAACTTGGCGTCGCGCTGGTACTTCTTGCGGATCTCGTCGAAGGTCTGCTGGCCCTGGAGCGTATAGAGCCGGCGGGTGAAGACGTTCTGCTCGCCGCGGCGGTGACGTTCCCACAGCTCGAGCGAGGCCTCGTGGTCGATCGCCTTGGCGATGTCGACCGAGAGCGCGCCGAGCGGCTGGTCCGCATCGACCCGGCTGCCGGCCGCGCCGGCGGCCGTGCCGCCGGCCTCCGCCGCGCGCGGCCCTTCGCTCGCCGCGGTCTCGGCGCCCGCCGACCCCTCGTCGTCGCGCGAGGCGCGGCGGAGGAGGTCGGAGACCCAGCCGCCGCTCTCCTCGCCAGCCGACGCCGAAGGGGCGGCCTCGACCGGCGCCGGACGGGTCACCGCCGGACGGGTCGGGAGAGGGGAGGCGGGACGGATCGGCTCGGGACGGCTCGGGGCCGACCGCGATCCGCGGGTGTCGGTCCAGGCCGTGTAGGCCTCGCCGCCGACGGCCAGCGCCGGGGGCGCAGCCTCGACGTGGCGGGCCACCGGCCGCTCTCCGAGGGCGGGATTGGAGACGTCGAGCGCCTTGCCGTGGCGGGAGATGATCTCGGACAGCTCCGACAGCGCCTGGATCTGGTCGCCGATGACGCGGCGCATCGATTCCGAGCTCTCCCGGGCTTCCTCCGGCAGCTCCATCACGCCCTTCTTGATCTCCACCCTGGTCTCGTCGAGATCGCGCTGGAGGTCCTTGCTGGCGGTCCGCATCTCGTGCGTCGCCGCGGCGAAGCTCTTGGCGGCCTCGGCCACCGTCGCGCCGATCTCCTCGACCAGCGCCCGGTTGGCCTCGCGCACCGCCTCGGAGGCCTTGCGGCTCTCCGAGCTCGCCGTCCGCGACAGGTTCTCGAAGTTGTCGATCACGCCCTTGGTCGCCGAGGCGGTGTTCTCGGTGAGCATGCGGCTCACCGCCGTCGCGCGCTCCTCGGCGGTCTTCAGCGTCTCCGAGATGATGCGGGTGAACGACCGCATCATGCCGTCGAGCTCCTCGCTCCGCGAGCGGAGGCCGGCGGCGAGGTTCTCGAGCGCCGGGCGCCGCTCCTCGACCGTGGTCTCGATCTGGCGGTTCACCTCGGTGAGGTGGCGGGTCGCCTCGGTGAGCGACTCGCTCTGCACTTCGAAGCGCTTCACGACATTGGCGACGCCGTCGAGGATGTCGCGCGACACCACCGACAGCTTCTCGACCTGGCCGGCCAGCTCCTCCGAGGAGAGCTGCGTCGTCTCCACCGCCTGCTCGATCGACTTGCCGAATTCGCCGGCGCGGGTCGAAAGGCTCGATTCGATGCGGAGCAGGTTGCTCTCCGCGCCGGTCAGCAGGCCGCCGAGCATCTCGTTGGACTTGGCGAGGCGGTCGACGATCTCGGTGACCTCGGTCTTGAGGCGGTCGTTGGTGTTGCCGAGGATCTGGGCCGCGCGCTCGCTGTTCTCGAGAAGGGCCCGGGCGGCCTGGTCGCCGCGGGTGACCAGCATGTCGACGACGTCGGCGCCGCGCTGCTCGAGGGTCCGGACGAGGACGTTGCCGCGCCCGTCGAGGAGCGCCGCCAGCTCGCCGCTCCGGGCGCCGAGCACGTCGTTGAACTCGCGCGTCCGCAGCTCGAGCGACTCGGTGACCGCGCCGGCGCGGTCGCCCAGCGTGCTCTCGACGTCGTTGACCGCCCGCCCGAGCACGCTCGACACCTCGGAGGCCGAGGCGCGGAGCGCCTGCGCCGCGTCGCCGGCCTCGGTCCGCAGCACCTGGCTCGCGTCGCCGGCTTCGGTGCGCAGAAGCTGCGCCGCCTCGGACACCTCGTGGCGGAGCGCCTGCGCCGCGTCGGTGGCCTCGGTGCGGAGGACCTGCGTCGCCTCGCCGGCCTCGGTGCGCAGCACCTGCGCCGCGTCGCCGATCTCGGAGCGGACCATCTGCGTCGCCTCGGAAACCTCGTTGCGGAGCGTCTGCGCCGCGCCCGAGGCCTCGACGGTGAGCTGCTGGGTGACCTCGCCCACCACCTGGCGCACCTGCTCGGCGACCTGGTCGGTGCGTGCCGCAAGGGCCGCGGCGATGGCCTCGGCCCGCTCCGACATCGTCTCGGCGAGCTCGCCCGTACGGTCGGCGAGCTGGCTCGAGACCTCGATGAGGCGGCCGTCGATGAGCGCGGCGAACTCGGTCTGCCCGCCGGCGAAGGTCTCGGCGATCTCCCGCGTCCGCTCGATCAGCGTCTGGTTGATCTGGCGCGAGCGGTGGTCGAGCGCCTCGGCGATGCGGTGGGCGTTGGTCTCGAGCGATTCCGAGACGTTGTCGATCTTGCCCCGGATCGCCTCGCCGAAGTCGGAGAGGCGGCCCGCCAGCGAGGTCTCCATGTCGCGGGCCTGGTCGCCGAGCGAGGTGATGAGGGCGGGGCCGCGCTCGCCGATGAGCACCGAGAGGCGGTTGAACCGCTCCTCGAGGCCGTCGCCGAGCTCGCGGCTGTGGACCGCGATCACGTCCGCGAAGCGCGAGCCGGATTCGACGATCCGGTCGTGGATCACGTTGCCGCGGTTCTCGATCGCGTCCGCCACCTCGGTGCCGGAGTTGATGATCTTCTCGTGGATGCCGACGCCGCGCGCCTCGATCGCGTTGGCGACGTCGCGCCCGGAGGCGAGGATCTTCTGGTGGATCGACACGCCGCGGGATTCGATGGCGTCGCCGACGTGCTGGGTGGCCTCGACCACCGAGTCGTAGATCGCCGTGCCGCGGCTTTCGATGGTCTCGGCGATCTCGCGCGAGGACGACAGGATCCGCTCGTGGATCGCGCCGGCCCGCGTCTCGATCTCGCCGGCGATCTGGCCGCCGGAGTCGACGATCCGCTGGTGGAGCGCGCTGCCCT
>Ga0182738_1007757_pt1 | contig 10816 bp, 5 predicted proteins | sample eDN5th30CBELigMG_FD_128876 | JGI IMG/M metagenome (GOLD analysis project Ga0182738, IMG submission 128876) | Enriched Miracle-Growth compost microbial communities from Emeryville, California, USA - eDNA 5th pass 30_C BE-Lig MG (version 2)... ... | reverse complement strand
AAGTTCTTCAGTCTTGGAGGAATAGAGTAGAATATTTAAAGATTATGATTCGCGTACTTTCCTTGTAACAGAAAAAAATTTCTTATTTCATTTGAAATTCTTGCCTTAAGAATGCGAATTTTTTTTCAAATCCTTATTTTCAACCAGCCAGCAGCAGACCCAAGAAAGCCCTCTAATTTTGCCTCTCAATATACTCAAAACAGGTTATTCAACTACATCTCTATTTAACTTTCTTTAAAAAAAGCTTTTAAGGGTTTAGCTCAGTTCGTCTGCAGAATAGTATTAAAATATAGACAAAAATTTGAATATTGAAATCTTTAACTGAATTTTGAATGAAGAGCAACCAGAAATCTTAAGAAAGACACATTCAACCCAAAAAATTGCACAATATTTGGACCAAAAATCACGAGGGTCCTTGAGATCAGAAAAATTGCGAAAAATCCTATTAGAATACCTGGAAGTATTTAGCGGCTTTAGCAACCCCAAAAAAATATAGGCGGGGGCCTAATTTATATTTTATTCTCTCGATCCAATTTTTTGATAATATATCGGTTTATTTAATTCAATGAATACATCCACAACTCAGCGTGCCTCCCGGACCGGCTTCTTTTCCCTCTTTACCAAAGGAAGCAGCATTGACCGTTCTACTTCTCCCAGTCACAAGAAGAATATGAAAACCTATCGCTTTGTTAAAACCGAAGTGATTGAGAACTACGATTCCACTCTTGACAAATACATCAGAGAGAAGATCATGGGCGGAGAGGACATCAACACGGACGGAGTCAAGTCCCTCCTCAAAGAATTTATCCTTCAGCCAAGATTCGCTCACGGGGAAATAATTAAAGAAGGAGAACCTTATTTCAGATGCTTGGATTGTGAAGTAATCAAGAACACAAGCCAAAGAACCTACTACTGCAGATCCTGCTTTGAGAAGAGCAACCACAAGGGCCATCGTTTCTTGCTTTTTAACGACGCTACAGGCTATGAGACCTGTGATTGCGGAAATGATTCATTATTAGACCCAAGATTTTTCTGCCCTGATCACGGAGCTTGCTCAAAGGATGACTATAATCGCGTGATTTCCGTCATCCCTCCAACTTTTATGAAGAACTTCAACAAGGTTTTGAAGCAGATTATTTATGAACTGAGCTTTTCATATGAAGCTTTTAGAAGAGGCTCTGTTGGAAATATCCGATCTTTTCTTGATACTTTAACTCAAGCCTTGCTGATTGTCATCAGATACTGTATCAACTTGAACCCAATTTTCATCGTGCTGATCTCTGAAATCATCACGCAGCCAATGAAAGGCCCCAAGAATTTCAAGAAAAGATTCTTTTTCATTGAAGGGCAATATGTGAAGCATAACAAAAATTTCATTGAAGAAGGGCTGAATTTAACTTACTTGGAGAACTTGATCCGCTACTCTGGGATGTTTCGAGACGAGTACCAAAAGCAATTTAGAGAGCTGTTGTTGAAATTAGCTACTGCTGAAGAATTCAAGAAGAAATTGGTGCTTAGTTTTCACAAGGTCGCTCATCACCTTTTTGAGGTTAAGCCTTATACTGCTTTCCAATTTTCCGATGTGGCTTTCTTGACAAGTCAAATTTATGCTTCAGAGCAGAACTGCATGAAGGTAATAAAGGAAGGAACATTTGACAAGTTGATTAATGTGCTGATTCGCTATGCCAAGAGTTTTGAGCCAAACTGTGACCCAGAAAGTGAAGTCCTGGCAAGATGTCTGCACCCTTTCGAGTTAATTCTTGAAAAGGAGAATCCTGGCAGACAATTGATCCAGAAAGAAGGAGTTGTTGGGCAGTTTATGAGCGTGATTGCTGAATTGCAAAAAGCAACTTCTTACGATATAAAGAGTTTGGCTTTGAAGTTGTTGGACACAGAAATGAGTGATGAAGTGCTGGCTTATTGGGATTTGGAAGAAAATGTGTTTGGAATTATGGAAAGAATCGCAAGAAACGCTGGATATATTTTGGACCAAATTGGTTGGGATCAAGACCCAGGCTTATTTTTGATTGATTGGGGAGAAAAGGCTCAAGAAGATTTTGAGCAGAACAGAGATGTTACAAAGATTCACTTGAATATCCCTTTGCAAAGAAGCATGATGGCTTATTTGCAGAACTCCTTGGACAGAATTGAGCAAGATAAGATCATGAAGCATTTGGAGTATATCAGAAGAAGTTGCCCTGATGCCATTGAATATTTGGTAGGACAGTCCATTATGGCAATTGGCTCAATGAGACAGAGCTTGATGAGATTGAATGGCAAGAATTTGGACTCGAATTCTGTGGTCCATAGGTATTTCATTCAAGATGGCTTTGGAGATTTCAGCTATTTTGACTACGATTTTACCTTCACACAATTGTTTTCCTTGGTCTTGGACGAAAGTGAGACCAACATGTTTGAGCTATATTACAAGAATTTCTTGTGCCATGATTCTGGATTGATCAATCTCTTCAAGAATGCTAATTTTGGAGACGCTTCTGAACAAGAAGTGAATATTTTTGGAGATTTCTTGAACTTCTTGGTGCAGTTACTACACGGTGAAATCTCCTTCTTTAACATTTTCTACAAGAGCAACAACTTGACTGATCACGTCTCCAAGAAAGTCCTTGACAAAATCCACAGAAAAATCCTGATTACCTTCTTACACAAGACCTATAACTACTCTCCCATCACTGCTTTGAAACAAGATTTCCGCTATATCTTAAAACAAGATATTTTCCATGAAAAGATTTTGAAAGATATTGCTGATGTCGACAAAGAATCCAAGACTTTTAAACTCAAAAAACTTTACCAAGATCTCTTTGATGCTTTTTACTTGTACACTGACCCCTTGACCAGCGAGAAAATCACCACGAATGTGCGTATCCACAACAAAAATCCCGCGATTGCTGAACTTGGTAACTTTACTCAAAATCTTCCTTTCTTGGAAATCCTCCAAAAGACCTTGTATGAAGGAGATCTCGTTGATTGGATTGCAAAGTTCTTTGCTAATTTCACTCCAAAGAGCGCTGTCATGGTTCCTGCCGTTGCCAGATTGATCATGCTTCCTTTGAAACTGTTGGAACGTGCTAAGCAAATTTCTCTCAGCAGAAGATTTAAAGAGAAGGTCGTGTTGACTTTCTTTGCCACAAAGAATCTTTACGAATCCCTCAAGAAAGCCTTGACGATGGTCGAAGACAACAATATCAAGAATATTTTGGTCAAGCTAATCAACATCTTCATCCCCAACAGTAACATTGGTAACACTATTCAATCCATTATCGCAGGCAGCGAAATGCCTTCTATGCCTATTTTTGATCCCATGTCAAGCATGGATCCCTCAGAACTCCATAAAGCCCTTGAGCTCCAAAAATCTCTTGAGCCTGTTGTTCAAGAATGGAGCGAAGGAGAATTAAAATGTGGTTTATGCCATGGAGCTGTTGATCTGGCCAGTGAAGATGTCGGTGTCCCAACTTATATCTCCAGATCAAATGTGAACTTTTGGGAGCTTGCAAGCGGTAAAAAATTCCATCATCCCAAGCCAAATGCTGACAGAGACACCGTCGCTTTGATCATCTATTTGATTAAGAGATATTGGCCTTATGCAACAGGACTTCATCCCAGTGAAGTTGACTTTTCTGATGGCTATGTTGTCCCAAAATTGAAGCTTGATTTCTATCCTGCCTTGACCAGTTGTCAGCATTATCTCCATAGAAGCTGCTTCAATAGAGCTTACCAGCTTGTACCTGGTAGTGCTCAGGAATTCGAATGTCCAATTTGTAGAAAATTGAATAATGCTTTTATTGGAATGGAGAAAGTCGATGCGGCTTCAAGAGAGATTCTTCAAGAACAGACAAAGAAGAATAAGAAATTCTTGAATTTCTTGAAGAAACAAGGTGTGGTTATCTCAATGTTGCCTGACCCTTCATTGAGGTTTGACTTTTACAATAATTTCATGTTTGCTCTTTTCCCCAAAAACTCCACCTTGGAATTGAAGTTCAACGACCCAGCTGCTGACAGAAAGATCTTGAAATTCACCAGCTTGATGAGAACAAGCTTCTTCCAATTGGTCAGAAACTCCATGATCTACGATTTCGATAAGTTCATAGCTCGTTCTTACATGTGCTATAAATTCGCCTTTGTTAATCTCCAAAGCTTTGTTATGAAGAACTACCAATTCCACCAATTCTTCCAAGACTTCAACAATAAAGTCGCTCCCACTATTTTCCATATCTTGAACCATGAGGGACTCATGGAGGGAGACGAACCTCCTACGATGAAACAGCTTTACGATGCTTATAAAGGGGCTTTTGGACTTGAACATGAGCAAGAAATGATCCAAATAAAGGAGACAAAAGAAAAAGAAAAGGAAAAGCAGAGGAAATATCCCTCGATGGCAAAGACAGCTAAGATTGCTATTGAGAAGCACGATCATAGCAGGAAGCTTCCAAAGATTCCAATGGATCATAAGAAGAAGCCATTTGATTCGTTTAAAATGAACAGAAGAAACAGATTGATTATGATGGCTTATGATTTTCAAGCGAATAATTTGAATAAAATGAATGAGCAGGTCTTTGAAAATCAACAAATAATGGCAAGGAGTATGTTGAATACAAGAAGCCATTTCAATACAATGGGCGATATGACTGGATCCTTTGATAAAAATCTTGAAGGAGGAAGAGCTAGAGGATCTGTCCCAGAGGTCCCTGAAGATTATAAGGAAGAAGAATTGTTTGATACTTTGCAAAAGATGATGCTGTTGTTGGAAAGTGAGACTGAAGAAGATTTCTTGTTAGCTTTCTGGGAAAGTTTTATCAGGTTTATGCTGAGCAATAAGATGAAAGATAAAGAGACCAACTTGGATTTGAATATGCTGGCCATTGACTTTTTGTATTTGAGAACTCTTGGGTTATTTACCAGAACCATGCTTTCTGAAAGAATGTTGAAAATGAAGCAAAATAAGATTCCCAGCTTTGAAGAAATGTGCAGATTTATCAATGAGAACGCTGAACTGAGAGCAGATTTCGTGAATGAGATGTTGAATTTGACTCAAAGAATCATCGTGTCCAGTGTGATTATATTTGACTTTGACAAGTGCTTGGAGATTTTGGGATCTTTGAATTACTTGGAGAGCTTGAGAGGTGAAAAGGAACAATTGTTGAACAAGTTATTGGGCTATTTGAGACCAGATTTGACTGTGGACATTATCTTATCCCCTGAAATTATGAACCTTGGCAGGCCTTACAAGAACTTCTTTTATGTTTGGAGAGAGAACATGGTGGACTTTTTACAAAAGACTCGTAATCCTTTCGAATTATTCGTCAAGAACGTGACTGAAATCAAGCCCTTGGTGGTCAATTTACCTTCAAACTTCAATGAATTCAACTCTGAATATTTGCCAAAGAGATGCGATATCTGTAAGGAATTCTGTGAATACTGCAAAACTGTTGTCTGCTTGTTGTGTGGCAAGGTTATGTGCAGAGATAAATGCCTCAAAGCTCACCTCAAGAAGGACCGAAAGAAGAGGAGAAGAAGAGCGGGAAAGAAAAGAAAAGTTATGATCCACCAACAGCTCGAAGACAGCGATTCTGAATCATATATCGATCCTAATTCATTCGATACTTTCGAAGAAGGCGTGATGGCTCCAGTCAAGCCCAGATTATTCACTCCAAAAGATAATAGAGTTCCATCAAGAAGTGTGAGAGTTCGTGTAAAACCAGCAACAAGTCAAGGCCCAAGAGAAGTGCCCATTGATATTATGGTCGGTGGGCAGCCAAGTGTGGAAAATGAAATGGCAAAAACAGCTCAGCTTCCACTGATGAGTAATGGAGAATTCCAAACCCCACTGAAACCACTGAAGCCAATCGAAGAAAGCACAAGAAGAGGAAGCACACAAGCATCTTCCGAAGCGAATCTATTTAGAACAAGAAGAATCAGGATGCCAGGGGTACAAGGGAAAGCAGAAAACCATCCAGTCCGAAGTGAGACCCCTGTGACGAATACACTGACGATAAGGTCGACTGATATTGAGACGAATACTAATCATACGTTTACGCCTCCTCCTCAAAGCTTAAACGACTTTGGGGCAATGACGATTTACGGGTCAGATAAAGAAGAATCTTCAAATATGTTGGGAACGATAGTTCAGCAAAGGAAGAGGAAGATAAAGAGAAAGTTGAAGCATGGAAATTTGCATAAACATGCAGAGGAATGTCATAAAGGACATGCTGTGTATATTGGAGTTCAAGATCAAAGTATAATTCTGTTCAGTTCAAAAAGAGAAGTCAAGTATTTTGAGAAATTGTACGTCGATAGATTTGGGCAAGCGTTGCAAGATAAGCCTAATGTGTTTGATCAAGATTGGAACTCATTTGAGTTGAATCCCTATGTGTTGAAAAGATTGAGAGATGCAGTTGAAAATCACAGTCTCCCTCAACTGACCTTCTCTCTTCTTATGGGTGAAATCAGACCTCATTAAATCAGGGGTCAATGAGAGAGCAAAAGAAGAAGATGTATTTTATTTTAATAAAAAATTTTTGTAATGTAGAAGATGAATTATGTATATAAAGATTGAAAAAGGAACTTTTAGTTAGATTATACATGAGTATTGATGTTATTGTATAATATTTATCAATTTTACCCTTCATTGAATATGTTGTTGTATTCTTTTAAACTTGATTTTATCATAAAAAAATATGAAGACAAACTCTTGCCCCCATAGAAATAGGAAGGAGCTGTGGTGATTTGCAGAGTTACAAAATGTTTGAGCCCTCCAATCGCATTTCGAAAACTCGAAAATCAAAAACGAGGACAATTTTCTCTTGGTGTTGCAAAATTACATAAAGACTTTAACTCCCTTCCTATCTTTCAACCTTTTCATAATCCTTAAATTTTTCGTAATGTTGACTTTCTCAGGCCTTTCGATTATTTATTTTCGTACTGTTGTTGATAAACAATTTCGTTAATAAGATTAGCTGTGAAAAATATTTTGACAAAATTATCAGAGAAAGCTACTCTCCTAATTTTGCAAGGAATTCAAGGTTGCGGTGCCAAACCCCCAAAGAATCCTGGTGATTTGAGTTCAAATTCTTTTTAGAAAAAAATTTCCTGAGAAAAAAATTTTTTGAATGAAAAAAGATTGTTCTGAAAACATTCCTCCTTCAAAACGTTCAAATTATCTTGGCCTCGGATTTAATTTCAAAATTTTTAAAACAGCAGAAAATTAAAGAAATACCAAAATAAAAAATTTTATTTCTCCGTAATTTTTTATTAAATTGAAGCCTTTTTTCTTGGAAAAAAAAGAGAAGAAGTTTTCACTTTGTATAATAGGGTGGAAGACTCAATGCACAAGGGGAATATCCCATATAGAGAGTGAGCGAAAATTAAGGTACTGAAAAATCATCAGATTCAATGTTAAAAGTTACCAGATTTTTAGGGAAAAAAATCCTTTCCAATAGAACTCATTTGAATGAGTCTATCGAATAAAAAAACACAGTCCTCTTCTTCCATCAAGACATCAGGCTCATTATTTTACCAGAAAACGATTCCCAACTCTTTCAAGCTTCCACCTCAAAAAATGTTTACATTTGTTTTTTGAAATTTCTCTGAATCTCTCAGGTCAAAAATAAAATTAAGCTATTATTTCCACAATCAGAAAACCCGATAGACAGATCGATATTTATAAATTTTCAATTATTTTCGCTCAAAACAATAATGTCAAATTCCTCTAATACCAAACCACGTTACAAATTCTTCTTACGAAAACTCATTATCACCCCTGATTATGCCACCTCAACCCTTCAAAAAGCCCGCCAAAAACGACTTTCCTTCTGCGAAGTAGAAAATGAACTCATCTACGAAACCCATCTGAAGCGAGAACCCAACTATGGGCACTTCATCTCTAAGAAATCCCTCAATTACCTCTGCTCTGTCGACTTGACAAGCAAAAAATCTCCTTATTGGCTGACAACCTTGAACCGAGCTCATCATGTGAAAAAAGTAAAAATTCGAGGGTTATGGAGCTCAGGTGAAGACATTCACGCTGGAGTTCCTTACCAAAAGGTTCAGAGCATTATCTTGTATCTGAGGAGTCTCTCTAAACGAACTCAAGCAATCGAGCTTTGTACGAGCGCGATGATAGCAACACCTAAACAGATCTTCCAAGTTTATCAAAAGATATCTTATCTAAGGCAATTAAGAAGCTATGCGACTGCTATTGAGTTTTTAAGAGAAGCTGTGAAGCCTGTGGAGCAAGAATTTAGCTTGATAGATCGGAAGCTGGCAAGGCTAAAGCACCTGAAGCAAGTGGAGTATGATCAGATGATTAATAATCAAAGGGGGCTGCTTCACATTATGAGAGAGAATAAGATGTGCCCAAAAGTGACAAGTTTGGGGTTCCACCTGTGCGGTGACGTGTTAGATAATGAGCTGAGACCGCAGAATAGAAGAAATAATCAAGACACTGTGATGCCATTTTTCAGGCTGCATTTATTTCCCAATTTAATCAAACTCAATTTTGACAATTATTACTGTACTGAGCCTCGTTTTGATCGAGCTTTGGGCCAAGAATTTTCAGCATTAAAAAATTTGAAAGAGCTGAATTTGCTTTTGACAGGAACTTCACAAAATGTCAATAATTTATTTGAAGGAATGCTGAACCTTCCACAACTTCGCTTGTTTTCTTTAAATACATGGACTCTTGAAGATCCTGAATGGAAACTGTTTGGTAGATTTTTGACACAGCAGAAGGATCTTGAGTCTTTGAGTCTGACTTTAAACAATGTTTATGAATCTACGGATGAGTACAAAGCCCAAAATAAAGCTATTGAAGGCTTCGGAAATTGTTTAAGAGGGAAGAACAAATTGGAATCGATCTGTCTTAGCTTGAGATACAATTCCATTGAGAGCGTATCAAAATTATTGGCAGCTACAAAACTGAAGAATCAAGTAAAAAATTTGAAGATTGTCGCGTTTGATGATATTGTGACTACTTCAACCCCTCTCAATCAACATATTGAAGGCCTTTGTAATTTTATTGAGGACCAGAAAGGCTGTTTAGAGGATTTTACATTACATTTGCCTTACGTGCACACAAGCAATGGCGAAATGCTGCACCAGCTTGCAAAAGCTCTGACTCCTGCAAAAGCGTTAACAAGTTTGTGCTTGAAAGTAAATCAGGAGGAAGATGAATTTGCTCTGACTGATTTATATGAGTTTATGCCTGAAGGAGCTTTTACAGAAAATCAGACTCGAAACCCCAAAGCAGATGATGAAATATGGCCAAGATATTTCTCTAAAACTTTGGCCAACTTGCCTTTGCTGGAAGATCTGACTCTACAAATCGATCTGTTCCAGCAGTATTCGAATGATTTTGCTAAAGAATATGGAAGGATGATGGCGATATTACCAGGGTTATTATCATTGAAATATTTATGTTTCCAATTACCTGAGCATAAATCGTTAAAAAAGGTTGAACCTCAAATTATTGCGAGTTTGAAGGGATTGAAAAGTGCTAGGTATCTTACCTTTGGGACCTTGGATGTGTCGAATAGAAAGATGCAGTACCGATTGAACAAGATTCGCGATATTATTGAAAAAGTTAACTTGGCTCAATCACAAAAATTCGATATTCTTTCAAGATAATGGTGGGGGAATAAAGTTCTGCCAAAGAAAGGCCTTGGTATTTGAGGTTAGATTGACAGGGAAAAAGCTATTAATGCAATATGATGTGATGAGATTCATTTTTATTGGACTTATTTTTGTATTAGTTTGTAAAAAATACAAGCCAGTAAATAAAATTATTTTGTTTTATTGTTCACAATGGGCTGGCTGATTTTATTGAGAAAATAAAGAAAAAGAGAGTTTTCGTCTTACATTTAGTAGAAGAGGAGAAGAAAAGATATTTAATTTATTTTCCACGTAAGATGATATAAAATTTGGATAAAAGTTTATCAAAAAAACTTTCTGATTTCTGGATTCAAAGATTTAATTTCACAATTGTTGAACCTTTCATCATCAGGACCTCTCTCAATCCCATTAGATTCACTTTCGGGGCGCCCAGATGTCTTGACCATGGCATCAATGACATAAAATAAAGAAAACAGATATTTAACTCGCTATGTAGCCTTAAAATAATAAACTGGCAACAAATTAAACTAAGAAACGAATTACGATTCAAGAAACGCCATGATTTTGATTGGTAAAACATAAAAACCTTGGGATTTATTTACAAAAAACCTTTTTTGCAGATTATAAACTAAAATATATCTTTTAACAAATTAATCTAACTTGACCTCATGCAAGCCAACAGAGCCATCGAAGACATCGCCAACGAGTTCCTCAACATTACCGATGACAACCTCGTCACCACCGCTGAACTCAACAAACTCACCAGAGGTAATTCCTTCTATTCCCTTTTGCTAAAAGGCTGTTAGAAATCACCGAAGATCATCTCACTTTTGCCCAAACCAAGCAGCTCATTTCTGTCTTGTTCGCCAAGACCGGTGATAACTTGAAAGACGAAGGTGATAAGAAGAAGGTTGCCTGGTACATATCTCTCTGTTTTAGCATGCATCCTCATCTCTTGTTAGCTTGAAGAAGGTCGTTGGTCACCTTATGGACACTTTCTTTGAAGGTAAAGGAGGCGTCAGCGATGCTATCTTTTTCCCTGGTGAAGAAGGCGAAAGAAGCTTGATCAAGTAAGAGACGATAGTGAGATCCAGCTTATGCTAATCATAAAATAGGTATTTGAATATGGCCAAGAGCACTTTGGAAGTCTGCGTTTTCACTATTTCCAATGATAAGCTTGCTAACACTCTTT
>Ga0182738_1007756_pt1 | contig 10816 bp, 9 predicted proteins | sample eDN5th30CBELigMG_FD_128876 | JGI IMG/M metagenome (GOLD analysis project Ga0182738, IMG submission 128876) | Enriched Miracle-Growth compost microbial communities from Emeryville, California, USA - eDNA 5th pass 30_C BE-Lig MG (version 2)... ... | reverse complement strand
CGCCGATCTCTGATGGGGGGACCTCTAGCCCTTCTAAGCCTTCAGGTGGTATGGTGTCTAGTGGAGCAAATTTACCAATCCAATATTGGAATGGTTCCCCTTGCTTATAACGCATAAAACCAAGACAAGCATCTCCATCCTCATAAAGGCTGCTAGTCTCCTCTACGCCACCTGCGGCTTCATTGATAATGTCTGGCCATTTCTGCTCTAGCCATTGTTCCCAGCAAGCTGCAAAGCTGCCATTTACGCGATCCTCATCACCAAACTTTTTACCGATGAACTTCACTGCAGGGATAGCTTGACGATATACCTTTACAATTTCAGCCATTACAATTCCTCCATCACGATTTTATTTATTTAACCATTCGTTATTTCAACGAGTGAGATAAATAATGAAACTCCACCTACAATAATAAGGGCAACATTGAAAACCTTATTAGGGTCATAAGCACGCTTGCGTTCCATTTTCTCTAGTATCTTCAAGTGGTTAATATAAAAAAAGATTGCGGACAAAATAAATACAGCAAACGCTATAGCAAATGCTACCATCTATTCACCTCTCGTTTTTATATCATTATAGAACACACGTTCTGTAATGGCAATATTTTGTTTAATATATAGAAAAAAGGATGCTTAACCTGAAGTTAGGCATCCTTTTCGATGGAACTGGATTATTTTTTATCCACAATGAGCGCTACTTGTTGCTTTACGGTAAACGTGTCTTTCAAATGCTCTTCCTTCAAAGCCCCAACCTTCAGAAGACCACTTATTTTTCCTTGATCTGGCTTGGATAGCATTCGCCATAGCTGTGGGTCAGGCAGAGCATTGTAAAGTAGATTCTCATGGTATTCTTTGCGTTCAGACACAATTAGCCTTACCTTGTAGCTTCCATACGCTTGCTCTGTCGTCTTCTCAGTATTCATATGCTCAACAATCTGCTCTTTAAGTTCGGCAAGCTCTTGTTCAATCTGTTTATTTTTCTGTTTGAGTTGATAATAACGGCCAATTAGCTTATTCATTAGATCACTCCCGAAAAATAGCTTTAGGACAATCATATGAATAAACTTGCCTTAACATTCCTATTAATTGGTACAACCTAACATTTTGTACAATCAATCTAGAACCAAGTCTCGATTAATGGCTTATACAGTCCGTATAAAATACCGTACAGCACTGCACCAACAACTGCACCAATTAATGCCCCATTGACGCGAATTCGCTGTAAATCAATATCAACTTTACCTTCAATAAACTCCACCAGTCGCTCTTCTGAGAAGGTTTCTAATGTGCTGCGAACAACTTTACCGATTACAGCATGCTCCTGTTCGATCAAATGAGACAGAAAGCTTTTTAGCTTTTCCTCAACAAGCAATTGAGAGCTTTCATCCGTCTTAAACCAATGCCAATATTGGTGGATGAAGCGCGCTAACCATTTTTGTAATAATGAGCTTTCACTTTGTGCTCCATCACCCTGCAGCTGTAACTGCTCAAGTAATGTAGAAAGTAGCTCTTGAATGAAAGGTGTCAGAGACAATTGCTCTAGCAGCTGCTCCTTCCATTGCTCAAGCGCCACAGTCGTCTCTTCCTTTTCAAGCAATTCGACAAGGTTATATAACTGACGCTGCAATAGAACTCTTAACTCATGATCGTGATCCTTTAACTGAGCTAGCAAGAGCAGTAGGTCACGATAGATTACATCAGCTGCGTCATCAAAATTCACCGCGTCAGCAGCTTGCGCGAACGAAAACAAAGCCTTTGTAAGCCAGCCACCACCGCTTTTGTCAAGCATTTTATCCTTTTCAGATTCTAGCAGACGTTTGATGGCAGGCTTCACATCACTATGCAGCACGCGCTGTTGAGCAGCGTTGACAACATAATCAAGCAATTGCTGATCATAGCCCTTTTTCAGCAAATAATCTAGCCCTTTACTCAAGTATGGAGCTAACTGTCGCTTATGTGCAGCCTGTTTTATACTGCGCTCTAAGCTGCTGGCAGCAGATGATGCTTCAACATTTTTCATGAATAACGGCAGCACGCCGCGTAAAAGCTGCTCTGAAAATTTCACATTCCATTTTTTATCAAAATAAGCAATAAGCATGGAAGTAAAGTTAAGCTTTTGCAGCTGCTCCGCAATCATTCCCTTATTTAACAATTGCTCCTCTACGAGCTTAACAACACCGTCCACTAGCTTATCGCGATTTTTCGGTACGATTGCCGTATGCGGAATCCACTTCATGCCAAGCGGATGCCTGAACAAAGCTGTGACAGCAAACCAATCTGCAAGTGCACCAACCATCCCTGCTTCTGCAATAAATAGCAGCGCTTTGGCCCACCAAGGCTGATCTAGCAACCAATACAGAATTAACGACACAATAAACAAACATGCAAGTAATAGCAGGCTAGCATTCGCTTTTTTTCTCATACTCATAACATCAGTCCTCCAATTAACTCCTGTAGCACATATAGCAGCATTCCTATTAAGGAGCCAACCAGTGTTCCGTTTAAACGAATATATTGCAAATCTTTTCCTGCCTTCTCTTGAACTAATTCGATAAGCTGATCTGCATCAAATTGCTCCAGCTTATTGCGAACTAGCGTACCGATATAACTATGGTTTCGTTCAATAAAGGTAATTAGTGAATTGACGATATAGTCATTTAACCCATTGAGCAAACCCGTTCCATGAACGAGTTTATGCAGAAGCTCATCTATTTTTTGCTCCAGCCATTGAAGAAGACCGCTGACTTCTCCCGATTCCTCTACTGACTGCAATTGCTTAAGGAGCTCTGCCTTCCACTTTTCTAATTTGTCACCGCTAATCAGCTGTTGAATTAAAAACTGCGCTGCCGTACGAATACGACCATTCCACAGCTCGGCTTGTTCCTCCGATTGCTCCCAGCTAGTAAGCAGCTCCTCAAGCATTACGCGCAGCTTATTGTTCCACTCATGCTTGCCTTGCTCTAGCTCAGAAAGAATATTACTTGCAATCGTAAAGAGCTTTGTCGTTAGTTCCTCCGCATTAAGTCCTGCTAGGTTGTTAACGAATTGTCTGCCTTTCTTGTTATGCTCATAAGAACGTATCGCTGTAGCAATAAACTCATGAACAAATTGTTTAACTGCCGGCTGCTCGATAAATTGCCCTAATTGCTTGCTTATCGCTTTAACGACCGTCGCATCATGACCAGCATCGATCAGCCAGCGCAGCAATCTCCCTACAATATTAACTGGCTGAGTGTTGTTCAGCCCACCGATAAATAACCGTTTAAGCGCTAAGCTTACTACTGCTGGATTGCCTAGCTTGATGAGATCAACAATCAATCGAGAGCTAAGCTGTTTTATCGATTGCTGACCAGCTGGACTGCTAATATAATTTGCTAACGTTTGAGTAGCATTATATTGCTTTAGCTGTTTCTTTATCATTTCCGTAGATAGTAATTCATGCTCTACCATATCGACCAGCTCATTAATTAGTCGCTGACGATTACGTGTAATAATGTTCGTACCCATCCAACGCGGCCAAGGAATACGAAGCGGTTGCCCGAATAACGCACTCACTGCAAAGGAATCTGCTAAGCCGCCAATTGTCGCAGCTGTACAAGCGGCAAGTAAAAGTCCGCCGATAAAATAATCTTGGAATGGAAAACTAATAAACATACCGATGACTGCAAAGATAATCAAACCATTTACTTGTTGTTTTAAGCTAAATTTCATGTAAGTACTCCTGTGTTATATTAATATTGATATTATACTATCCTTTTTTTACTAAAGCATCCCTCTGTAAGTAATAAAAAAGATAATACAACCTGTAATACTGAAAGGATTATACCTATGGGTCAATTAGATAAAGTAAACATACTGTTAGTCGACGATGAGGAAAGCATATTGCAGTTTTTAGAGCTAGGCCTAGGTAATGAAGGAGCAACTGTAAAAACGACCACCAATGGCATTGAAGCCATTACAATTGCTGATCAATTTAAACCCCACATCGTTATACTTGATGTGATGATGCCCGGGCTCGATGGCTTTGAAACCTGCCAGCAGCTGAGAGCTAGCGGCAATGACATGGCGATTATTATGCTCACTGCCAAAGATGATGTGTCCGATCGGGTAAATGGACTACGACTTGGCGCAGATGACTATTTAGTCAAGCCATTTAGCTTCTCAGAGCTACTTGCTCGTATTCACGCGCGCATTCGCAATCAATTTCCGATGCTGCTTAGTGCTGTTCGCTATGGTGAATTTACGGTTGATGATCGTCGCAAAGAAATTATGCAGCATGATGAGGTGCTAGAGCTTTCCCCTACAGAATATGAGCTATTGAAGCTATTGCTGATGAATCACGGCTCGGTGTTAAGCAAAGCTATTATTCTTGATAAAGTATGGGGATACGACTTCGGTGGAGAGCAAAATATCGTCGAGGTGTATGTACGCTCCTTGCGTGAAAAATTAGGAGATCGCGAGCATCGAATCATTCGAACATTACGCGGTGCTGGCTACAGGATGGATTTATGATGAGGCGGATGCAAACGACATTACGTGGACAGTTAACCTCAATTACGTTGTTTATCATTGCCTTTTTGTTTTTACTTGTAGGCGTTTTGCAGTACACATTTATGAAAGATTTCCTATATAACAACAAAGCAGAAGCGTTACAGGCACAAATTCGTGCTTGGCCGCCAGAACCATTTTTTCTTTCAAATTTGAATGAGAACATCAACGAGCTTGAGCAGCGTATTCCGCCAGATGGAAAAAATCCAAATCGCCCTATCATTTTTCAGCCTGGCATGATCGTTAATCTTGTAAGTCGCAATGGTGAGCCTGTCGTGCTGTCCCAGCATAGTGAAGAAGAGCTTCCGGTCATTAGCGCGCAGCAATATGAAGCTATATTCCAGCAGTATCGACACAATGAGCAGCCAAATTACTACTTATATGATGATCGCAATGGTGATACGTATATGGTTCTGTTTCGTGAAACAAGCGGTCGTAAGGCTTCAGATTACATGCTGCAGGTCAGTATTGAGCTGCAATCATTGCAACGCCAGCTAAATATTCAGCTTGCGATCTATAGCGTCATCGCGCTATTCGCCTTAATTGCCGGCTTTATTTTAATGCTGCTTAGCTTACGTAAAGCATTAAAGCCGCTGCACAATATGATTGATGCTGTAGAAAGAACCAATGTTGAAAATTTAACAGAGCAGTTGCCGCCAATGCAGCTGCAAGAGCTTAACCAGCTTACAGAGGCTTACAACAATATGCTGATTAGGTTAGACATAGCTTTCGAATCTGAGCGTAGCAGCAATGAGCGTATGCGACAATTTATTGCCGATGCTTCACATGAGCTGCGCACTCCGATCACTTCCATCCATGGTTTTATCGAAGTGCTGCAGCGTGGTGCGATGAATCATCCAAAGCAGCTTGAAATGTCACTAAAAGCGATGGAGCAAGAGTCTACACGAATGAAATCATTGGTTGAAAGCTTACTGCAGCTAGCCAAGCTAGATAATCATGCATTTGAAAGTAGTGAGCTTAAGCCATTAGCGCTTGTGCCATTGATTAAAGCCATGCTGCTTCAGCTAGAGCTAATGGCTGGTGAGCGTAAAATCTCATTTCATGATAATGTCAATGACAGCAGTAAGCTGCAAATACTTGGTGACGCTCATCGAATGCAGCAGGTTGTGTTAAATTTAGTTAGTAATGCGATTCAGCATACGGATGCTAAAAAAGGAATGATCACGATCACCCTGCAGCAAGCTAGCGATCGATTGCAGCTATCTGTTGGGGACAACGGCAGCGGAATTGCCGAGGAGCATCAGCATAAGCTATTCCAGCGTTTCTTCCGCATCGATAAAGCACGTACGCGCGCTGGAGGCGGTGCTGGTCTTGGACTTGCAATTACGAAAATGATCGTCGAGCAGCATCAAGGGCAAATATCGGTTAGCAGCTCGCTCGGAAATGGAACCGTATTTACAATGAGCTTCCCGATCTATCATCCATAAAAAAGTGGTGCGTTCAGATGAAGGTTTGAGCAACTTCACCTGAACGCACCACTTTTATTAATTTGCCAATGTAAATTGATCTAGCAGCTGTCCATCATTATCGTAGGCTGAATATATAAGCTTACTGCCCTGCACCTCAACAACACCAAACATGGACTTCCCATTTTGAAATGCGACGGCTTGATAATTCTTTTCCTTCTTCTTATCATTAAGCTTACTGCCAGCAGCGTTTAGCGTTACATAAACTGTTCCTTGCTCACCGCTATCGACCACTTTCCCATCACGCAGGGGAAAGCCTCGCGAATAGGAATGATTATGACCTTGCAGCACGAGATCTACTCCGTATTGATCAAATAGCTGCTCCCAATCCTCTGCATCCTTAAACTGACTAGCACCATACAATCCACGATGCATAGAGACAATGATCCAATCATATTGATCTGCATGGTATTGTAAAACCTGCTCCAGCCACTTAGTCTGCTTTTTAATGTCATCCTCCGTATTTAAGAAAATAAATAATGCGTTCTGATAACTACTATAATATGACGTAAAGTTCGGTAAACCACTCGCACCGTTAGCTGGAAACGTCATCTGTACCTGAAAAAACTGTGCATCATCATTCAATAGCTCATGATTGCCTGTCGTTGCTAGAAACGGAAGGCTAGACAACATCGGTGCTTGATGATAGAACCATTTCCATTGCTGCACATTACTCGGATCATCGGTTATATCGCCACCATGGAGAATAAACTGTGCATTAGGTGCTTGCTTCAGCGATTGCTTCAGTGTATCGCCCCACTGCTTAAAATCCCCCTCCGTCGTCCCTTGGGTATCTGTAACATGAATAAACTGAAATGATGCAGACTGTTGTTCTGCTACAGAAAATCGATATTCATCTGAAATGATCTCACCATTAACGACGACTCGATAGTTGTAGCTTTGCCCCCACTCGAGCCCATCGAGCTCTACTCGATACGTATAGACTGGATCTACATCCTCGTTACTTACTACGCTTTGCCAAGCCGCCTGCTCCATCACATTTCCATTGTCCCAGCTCTCCTGTGAAGGTTTAATTTGCAATAAGCTGTCCGGATAGGATTGTCCCGACAGCCATGTAAAGCTGCGCTGTTGATCATCACTGAACGAAAGCTTCATCCCGTAAATGCTGCGCTCCTCCTTCACCTTTAACCATTCAATGGAAACTAAAACGACCAACAATATTATGATTAGCGTAAGTATACCTACTATTTGTTTTCGCATCGCTGCTCACTCCTTACTAAACTACATTTTACAAAAGTTTAACATAACTTCAGCTTGACAAGCATTCAGCTTATTTTCAGTTACAGTTCAGATTACTATAAGCATTGTCTTCTAGAATGAGTTCATGAAAGCTAAACAATTTGTAACAGGAAACGAGGTGTACAATGAACCAATCACTGCAGTACCGCAACGAATTCAAATACTATATTAGCCCTCATCAACGCTTTATCATTACGCAAAAGCTAAAAGGTATTTTGGCATTCGATCAGCATGCAAGCGAGACCGGCGAATATCATATTCGCAGCCTTTACTTCGATGATGCCGCCAATACTGCCCTACATGAAAAATTAGGTGGAATAAGTGATCGTGCAAAGTATCGCATTCGCATTTACAACAAATCTGATCATGTCATCCATTTTGAGAAGAAGATTAAATTCCGCGATTATATTGCCAAGCTTAAGGAACCCATCACAAGAGAAATGTATGAGCAATTGATGAGTGGTAATTTTGAAGTGCTTAAGGAAGGTAATCGCCCGCTTCTGCTGGAGGTTTACGAGCAAATGAAGCATAGGCTGCTGCGACCCGTCGTTATTGTCGATTACGTACGTGAGCCGTATGTTTGCCGCCATGGCAACGTGCGAATTACATTTGATAAGCATTTGCGAACAGGCTTAAATCAGCTTAATATTTTTGATCCAAATTTGAAGCCAATTGCGGCACTAGACGATGACAAAATTATTATGGAGATTAAATACGATCAATATTTGCCCGCTCCGATTCAGCAAGCGTTGCAATTAGAGGGCATCCATCGCACATCAGCATCCAAGTATGTCATTTGTCGCAAACATAATAAAAACAATAACTGGGAGGATTATTAATGGAAACAACAAATGCAGCTGTTAACGCAGCACAAGGAACAGAATCAACAAGCTTTACCGATATTATTAAAAACTCTGTCTTGGACAGCTTCGGTACAGATATTGCCATCAGTCAAATTTTAGTTACATTGTGTGTCGCTTTTCTCATCGGTCTATTTATTTACTTTTTATACCGTCGTATTTTTAGCGGGGTGTTGTACTCAAAAAGCTTTAATGTTGCATTAATTGGGATGACGATGATTACAGCAATCGTTATTATCGCGATCAATTCCAATCTCGTATTATCACTCGGTATGGTCGGTGCCCTTTCAATCGTTCGTTTTAGAACGCCAATTAAAGACCCAACAGATCTAATCTTCCTGTTCTGGGCTGCGGTTGCAGGGATTGTAACAGGTGCAGGCTTCTATACACTAGCAATCATCGGTTCACTTATCGTAGGTCTTATTCTATTCTTCTTTATTAAAGGCAGCTCGCCAGAAGCGCCATATTTATTAGTTGTCAACTGCAGCAATGACCAAGCGGATCAGCAAGTTGAGCAATATGTAACGAAGGGCGTCAAGAAATTCAATGTGAAGCAAAAAACAGTAACAGCAGGCAATCTCGAGATTACGTATGAGGTTCGTTTGAAAGAAAAAACAGGTGCATTTGTCAACGGTATATCCACGATTGCAGGAGTACAAAGTGCTGTACTGATTAGCTATAACGGTGACTATGTATCCTAAGAATGGAGGAGCTATTATGAAGCAGCATTATAAATATTATGCTTTATATTCACTCCTGCTCATATTGATATTATCTGGTTGTTCTAGCGCTATCACCGCGCCTTCGACGAGAACGATCGCCAATATCTCTGAGAACAAGCTAGATGAGAGCATCTTTCCTAAGGAGCAAATTGTCGATGTGAAAATTAGCTTGGATCAAGCAGACTTTCAAGCGATACTCGATAATCCGACGGCTGAGCAATATTACGAAGCAAGTGTCAATTATAATGGGCATTTGCTCCAAAATATTGGTATTCGTACGAAAGGTAACTCTAGTCTGAGTTCTGTTGCAGGTATGAGTGACTCTGAGCGATACAGCTTTAAGCTGAGCTTTGATGAATATGTTACGCAAAGCATCGGTGGAATTACAAAGATCAATTTGAACAATGGATACAGTGATGCAAGCTATGTACGCGAGTTTCTCGCATACGAAATTGCGGAAGGAATGGGCATCCCAACACCAAAGTATTCCTTTGTCAGAGTATATATTAATGATGAGCTGTGGGGGTTATATACGGCTGTTGAGCAAATGAGCACTGCTTTTGTTGAGCGTGAATTTGGCTCAGCAAGCGGTACGCTATATAAGTCTAATGGCGGTAACGGCGCTGAACTAACAGCGTTAGATTCCTTCTCAGACTATACAGGCTTAGATGTTAAGAGCGGTAAAGCAAACGAACAGGCACTGCTGTCTATGACGGATACGTTGAATAACGGAGCTTCGACAAGCTATAGTGAAGTGCTGGATGTTGATTCTGCGCTGCGCTTTATCGCCTTCAATACGGTTACTGCGAATATGGACAGCTATGCAGGAAACTTTAAACATAACTACTATATGTATGAGCAAAACGGTTTATTTACTATTATCCCGTGGGATTTGAACATGTCATTTGGCGGCTTTGGCGGCGAAGGCATACTAATTGATGAACCAACAGGAGTCTCTTTAGCAAGTCGTCCACTGATCGCTAAGCTAATTGCAGATGATACTTACAGAGAGAGGTATCATGGGATCATTGAGGATATGATTAATGATTACTTTGTTGACGGTAAATTTGAAAGTCGTGTATTGGAGCTACAAACGTTAATTAGCGATGATGTACAGAATGATCCAACTTCATTCGTGACCTTTGATCAATTCCAACAGGGAATACAGTCCTTAATAGAATTTGCTAATACACAAACGGAATCCATTCAAAAGCAGCTTAGCGGTGAAATCGCTACTGCTGGTGACGGCTCTGGCTCAGTAAAAACTGGTCCAGGTGCAGGCGGTATGGGTGGCTTCATGTTCGGTGGAGGTGGTCGTGGCAATCGCGGCAACGGTGGTATGCAGATGCCTCGTACAAACGATGGACAGAATGCAGAGGCTGGGCAAATGCCTAATGATGTACAAATACCAAACGACGAGCAAATGCCTAACCGTGATCAATTACCGGATGATGGGCAAATGCCAGACGCTGAGCAACAGCAAGGAAGCAATGGGGTAACTTCAACAGGCTTCCAAGCTGGGCGCACGACTGGCTCGGCACAAGCTACTAATGTAAATCTAGCTCAGCTAAGTGGTGCTACTAGCAACGAACAAAGCGTTGCAGTCGTTCAAGCGCAAATGCCTTCTCGAGGCAATAGACAAGCTGTCGATGGAGGGCAAGCTCAAGCTCCACAAGGTGGCTTTGAAAACGGACAAATGCCAAACGGACAACAAGGTCAAATGCCGGACGGCATGCAGCCTCCTAGCTTCGAGGATGGCGAGATGCCGCAAATGCCGGACGGCATGCAGCCTCCTAGCTTCGAGGATGGAGAGATGCCACAGATGCCGGATGGCATGGAGTTTCCTAGCTTTGAGGATGGCGAAATGCCACAAATGCCGGACGGTATGCAGCCTCCTAGCTTCGAGGATGGCGAGATGCCGCAAATGCCAGACGGCATG
>Ga0182738_1007751_pt1 | contig 10820 bp, 6 predicted proteins | sample eDN5th30CBELigMG_FD_128876 | JGI IMG/M metagenome (GOLD analysis project Ga0182738, IMG submission 128876) | Enriched Miracle-Growth compost microbial communities from Emeryville, California, USA - eDNA 5th pass 30_C BE-Lig MG (version 2)... ... | reverse complement strand
TTCCTGAGAATCTTTCAAAAAATAATGAGCTTATTTGAGATCAAGAGCTTGTTCTTATGGGATAAAATAATTTAAAACTTTAAAATTTGAAGATTTTAATATAAAAGAGGTGAGGTGATACCCTTCGTTCTCTCTCTACAGAAGATTTTTTTAGCATGAACTCGAGGTTAAAATAAAATCAATCAAAACTTGTTCTGCTTTATCCACATCGAATTCAGAGACTGAGAGAGGATTCAGTTACATGAAGAGGATCAAGACTGATTTAAGGAATAAGTTGAGTGTTGAGAGGCTCCAAGGTCCTATGATGATATTTTTGACTGGGAAAGATATTAAATTGTAGAGGCGAGATGGAAGGTGTAATCATTGGAGTACAACTAATGATTTCCGTAACTTGATAAAAATTGATTTTCAGCCTCAAGATGCTTGTTTCAATTTTGAAAGGATCAAGGAAATTGATAAAGAGTTTATGAAAAAAATTTCTTTGAAAAAATTTCCATTATTTTTTTTTCACTTTTTTCATTTCTTTTTTTGGTGGAAAAAAGATCTTTTTGAAATTTTGTCTAAAAACTTCAAAAGCTTTTCGTCAAAATTTCAATAAAATTTACGCTTTGTACAAGAATTGGCTAAACTTAAGAGACTTTTAGACTGAGGAAACTCACTGAAAATAAATTAGGTTGTATCAATATTGATACGTTCCGCACTCAGGGAGTTAACAAAGAGAGTTTGAAGAGCGTGTATCTACCTCTAAGGCATTTTTATAATCATCTCGATCGAGTCTGAGGATAGATGTGGGAACAGATGCTACTAAAGTTGAAGCTCTTGATGATGGTCCTTCTAGAGCTGCTTGGCCAACTGCTTGACCTGTATGATAAACTCCGACTTCAGTTCCATTAATGAGACATTTTATCTTTTGAATTAGATTTGAAGAAATAAAGAATAGTTTACTGCTCCATCGTAGACAATGTATAAGCAATCGCCGACATCTCCCTGATGACACACTAGAAAGTATTATTCGCCAAAATTAGCCTAAAAAAGTACAGATTTCATCCTTTTGGTAGGATCGATGTCTGACTTTGGAAGCAAGGAGTTCAAGCATCAGGTTGGGGAAATGCCTTATGATCCTAACGTTCCTTAGCCAGTTGGCAATTTCATTAATCTCATCTGATTTTCTTGAATATGGACTTTGAGCGTGAAGTAAGTAAAAAGACAGCAAATTAATGAATACAGTTTTTCACAGATGCTGATCAAATATTTTTTGTGAAACATTCCTCGTTTTCCAAAGGCTGATTTGAAATCCTCTCTTCCTTTGAGCCATTCAGGAAATTCTCGAACTAAGTTTATGGTTTAAGAAAAGAAGATTTTTGGAGGAAAAGTAAACTTTCAGCAATTCGTTGTTTTCTTCTTTTTGCATTGGGTTGTGTCATGCTCATATTGGAAGTGTGAGTTCCATTCAGATTGGCCCCGAGAGAAGCTCTTCTGAAAGAATTGCTTCTATTCGCACTGATTGTTCTCTTTGCTCTCAAAGGAGAGTCAGCTCTACTTTGGGATGTGGAAGCTTTGTTGAAGCCGTTTGAGAGATGATATTTTTCGAGTTTTCGCATGAGATCTGTGCGGATTTCTTTGACTTCAATTTCAATTTTGTTGATCTTTTCCAACTGATCCATAGTTGGTCTTGGAACTGATCTTGATTTGACCTCACTGGTCGTATGTGAGTACGTTTCTGCGTTTCTGGAGCTTCTTTTCTCCAAATTTTGGCGTGATTGGCGAATCGAATCGGTTTCTGAGTCATAGGATCTGACGCCTTGAGAGTTAATAAGACTTTTTTCTTTTTCAATTGTTTTGTATTCGTCTCGTTCATTATCATCCTCTGTAACTTTAGTGTGAAGCTGTTTGGCACTCTCTTCAGTTATTGCAGCTGGAGCTTTTTCTTCTTGCAAGAAGTAGGAAGAATCATCACGGTTTTGAAGTTTAGAGCCGTCAGCAAGGTTGTTTGGAGAACTAAGTAAAGAAACATTCAAAGAATTTCCCTTGTAATGGTAAGAAAAGATACCACAGGAGTTACCTGAGACAAGAACTTCATTCCTCCTCTTCCTGACTCAAATGCTCGATGAGATGTATAGTCAGTTCTCCTTGAGATGCTTTGATTAGCTTTTACGGCAGAAGAAGAAAGATCCTGAATTTTTGAGTCATCACAGTTGACAGAGTCTCTCTTTGCTTTTTCGAGGGACTGTCTGGATTGTAGACTTGCTTGCAGTCTTTCATTATAAGATTCTAGAAAAGTGCTTTTTCTTTTAAAATGAGCGTTTGAAAGCACAAGTTGCTTCGATCTTGTCGGCGAATTTTCATCTTGCACACTTTCATCTCCAACCAAGCTTGATCCAATGTAATCTAAAGTTGCTTTTGGTTTTGTGTCTAGATCTACGTTTTTTGCTAAAAATGCCCTAAGTCGCTGTGAGTCAAAGGAACTCAATAATTTATTACATTTTAAAGCTGTAGAGTTTTTCCATATTTGTTGAATTGGGATTTTTGGGAGGACTTTTGTTTCTTTGGTGTGCTTCAAGCTTAAATTTCACATATTGTTCGAATGAGCCTCTGTTTGAAGTGAGTTGGATTGAGACCTTTTTGGGCGGTGTGGGAGGTCGCGAAGTCGATTCATTTAATGACAAGTCACTCTCTTCAAGATGGTGACTGGTCGCGTTACTCAGCCTTAAGTCCATATTAAAATTTTATAATTGATAATATTTATTGTCCTTTTCCTCAAAACCAAACCAAGTTACTTTTTATTTATTTGTTGGTTTGTTTCGGAGGAGTTATTTCTCAGAATCATAATCGTAATCAAGTTATTTTTTTTAAGGAAGAGCTTTTTTCTTGGTTTGTTGATTGTGATTGATGGTCTTTCCCAAAAGGATTTTCAGCAGTGATTTTCCTAGCCTCAAACTCCCTTAAGTTTAGCCAAATCTTATCTAAAGCTCAAATCTTGACTAAAACCTTTTTGACACTTTTAGACAAAATTTCAGAAAGACCTCTTTTCCAAATAAATTTTTTTCACAAAATCTTGAGAAACTCACTTTTTTCTTTAAAAGTTGGAAACAAGCATATTGAGGTTGAAATCAATTTTCATTCAAGTTATGGAAGACATTAATCGTGCTCCAATAATTATATCTTCCATCTGGCCTCTACATTTTGATATCTTCCTCAGCCAAAGATATCATCAGAAGATCTTGGAGCAACTTATTCCTGAAATGTCTTGATCCTCTTCATACAGCTCTCAATTTCTGCATTCGCTGTGGGCGAAGTTTATTTGAGGATAACAAGCTCTTGATCTAAAATAAGTTCATTATTTTTTTGAAAGATAATGCTAAGAAAAAATCTTTTTGAAAAATGAAATTCTGACGAAAAGTCTCAAACCTTAGGAAAATCACTGATTTTCAGAATTGTTTTTGATTTGGGTCATTTTTCCTCAATCACAAAAATTCTGAGATTCTCATAAAAAAAAACAGCTTCAAAGTAAAAACGGTCTTAACTTTGCATTTTGATGTGGTTACTCAGATATCTCAAGTTAAAAAAGTTGAAATTAATGAATTGATTAAAGGTCATGACAAAAACTAGTCTTTCAAGAATTTTCCCTCCTCCTGAGGCAATAACATAAATAGCCATTGCTAGATAATGTGGAGGTTTAGATAGACGTCTGGATGCATCAGTTTAACTTTCTAAAAAAGACTTGAGTCAAGTAAATGTGCAATATTTCGAATACGATTGTATGATTCCATCTCCGACAAGGATGAGATCAAGGATAAAGGCAAAATCCCTTCTTCTTGATTCTTCAAATTCTAATTCAAAGAGAAGAACGATGTTAGAATGTTCTCAGAAACTTTTTCCTTGATGATGCAAATGAAATTGAGTGAACTTAAAAGAAGTTTCAAGTAAAGTAGAGACTAGTAAATGAGGGTGTGAGAAAGAGAGAGAAAGACGGAGAAGAAAGGATTAAGTTTAAGGTCTATTTTATACTGAATCAACAGAAGGTTTTTTTATTTCAAGAAAAGGGGAAAAAGGCTTTGAATTATTTTGGCAAGAATAAAGTTGTGAGCGTTATTAACAGGTAGATTGATAAAGTTCTCCGTGTCATTTGTACGATAACGCGTGAAAGCGTTAAATTTGCTGGATTATGCAAAACAAGGAATCACTTAAATTTTTACAGAAAAGATTAAAATCACCATCAATTAAATGTTTGTTCCCGTGTAATGTATTATAAAGATTAATCTAAAAATTAAAACAAGAGAAGAAAGGAATTTCTTCAAAATGAACTTGAATAATCTCATTTTTTCTATTCCAAACCCCACTTACTCATCCACAAGTTTGAATGGACTGATTTGGATTCCAAGGACAAGATTATTCTCAATGAAGTCAATTCTCAAAGATCTTACTCTTGAAGGTGACTCAAAAGAACCCAAAGCTCCTTTTGAAAATTCAAGTAAATGTTCTTCCTGGTTTGGAGAAACTCATAACTTGTTAGAAATATTTCAAATTCCTTGTTTGTATCAAAAATATAAGCAAGATTGCAAAGATGTGATTTTATACTTTCATGGAAACGCTGAAGATTTGGGAATGTGTGAAAGCTTTGGCAAGAATTTGTCACTTTTATTGAAAGTAAAAACTCTGTTAAAATCAAAACCATATTTTGTGTAGGTTAATGTATTGACGGTTGAATTTCCAGGCTACGGTATTTATAAGAATGAAACGTCTGAAAAAACGATTATCGAAGATTCTGAGATTGTTTATGACTTTTTGGTGCATGAGATTGGCCTATCACCCGAGAATATAATTGTTTTCGGAAGATCTTTGGGATCTGCTCCAGCTTTACATTTGGCTTCAACAAAGGAATTAAAAGCTCTGGTTCTGCTCTCTCCTTTTACTTCAATCAAAGGCATCGTGAAAGATAATTATGGATCTTTGGTCAGCTCTCTGATTCGTGAGAGATTTGAGAACATTGAAAAAACAAAGAAGGTGGAATGTTCAACCTTGTTTATTCATGGTGAAGACGATGAACTAATACCCTTTGATCATTCAAAGTCACTCCTTAGTCATTGTAAATCGCCTGCAAAATTGCACATTTCTCGAAAAATGGCACACAATAAATTCGACGTTGTATCAGATATTATTGTGCCAATTCAAATGTTTTTTGAAGAAGTTGGAATCACGATAAACTATAATGATATATTAAATTTCCCAGATTATGTTTTTAAAAACAGTGTTTGAATATTCTTTAGATAATTGAACTTATGTATTTTTAGGTGTTTTTTTACAAAAAATAATAAAACTGATGTCGGAAAAAGAATAGTAAGAAAAAAAAATGATAATAAACAGAAATACAGGACGAGTTACATGAAAGCGTCTAGTCCATTTTTGATGATTTCTTTTTGAGAATAATTTTGAATAATGCATTCCTCTGGTTCAGTTTGTTGCCCTGAAAGTGGAGATAAGAAAAAATTTTTAAATGAAAAAACTACTTTCAACAAACTGTTTTGAGACAAGATATGAGTCTTTGATGGGAGAGGTTGTGTTGAAAAATGCAGTCACTTCTTGTTCCAATTTGTTCCTTCCTTCAATCTATTGGGACAATGAGAATAATGATGAGTAAAGTCTTTTATTACCATGAGATCGTCAATGTTGGTGATGACATGAGGTCTTATTTTCCTCAAGTCTTTGGCCATGATGGAATTCTTTTCTGTGATATACTCCATTTTAGTCCTATCAATAGTCCGAGTTTCTCCAATAGTTGGGAAGTTTATGATTGATTTTGTGTTTGTAAATGGTCTCCTGATGGTTTCGATTGTAGTGGTAAGGGGCCTTAAATCTTCAGAACTTTTGAATCTCATGTGGCCCCTTGAAACAGGGTTGGCGTCAATTTCAGGATTGCGCAATGAAGCAGACCAATAGCTAGAGCCAAGTCTTTCTGCTCCGGTTTGAGCAAGGTCAAAAATTTCAGCCTCTTCAACTTTCCTTCTAAAATCATCAGCCCGCATCATGACAGATTTGTTAGCAGGTCTTTTGATTCTTTGGCCAATAGAACTAATTGTAGTATTCCAGCTGTTGATTGTGTTTTCATACTTTTCAAGGCATCTGGATTGTTTGGTATGGTGTAATTTATCTCCAAGTGGTAGATTTCGCAGTTTGCTTAAATCTTCTTGATAGAATTTCTTTTGGCTTTTTCTCAAATCATCAAGTTTTGAGTACAGGTCTTCTTTGGCCATTTTGACTTCTTTGACCTCTTTTTTCCTTTCGAAGGCTCCCTGCTTTTTTGATTGCAGTCCAGACTGAGTTAACTGCGAGTTTGGACTCAGATTGCGCTCGAGGATTGTCCCTGACTGTTTCAATATCCTGGTTGCGCCTCTTTCAAAGTTTGGGAGTTCTTGAGCAGAGAGGATGACGCTCTCTCTGATGGTCAACCTCTTGAGGCTCCTTTGATATCTTTCAAAATTTTCCGAAGAGCCGATTATCGAATGCTTAATAATTTGACCATCACGATTGAAATTGGGTCCTTTTTGATGCTCCTTGTATTTTGAAGAGACTAAGTTTTCTTTTTTGAAGAGGTTTTGTAATTGCTTTTCTTTTGATCTTCTGCTCTCAATCGTTTCATTGAAGCTTACAAAGGCATCAAGGTCTTCCGTCTCGTTGTTTTTTTCTTCATTGATCTGGCTCAAGACGAGAGTTGTGGCATGCTTGGTTTCTTCAAATACATCCTTTGCTGTGATTTTAGTTGCGACATAGGCCGGCTTGGTTTTGTAGATCTGGCTTGTCCAGTTGTTCTTTTCTGGGATGATGATGGATTTGTCAACTGGCTCATAGCTTGATACTGAAATTCTGCTGAGTCTATTTTGAGAAGGCGAAAGCATTTATGGTATATAAATCTCAATTATTGGAAAGAAAAACTGTTTTTGCAATCAGAAGAGTCTTTTTTTTAATTAAAGACAATAAATGTAATATAACTGTAGTTTTTCTCATCAGGCCACAGTGATCAAAAATAACTAACTCAGTTATTCATTTCATGAGAAATTTAGAAATTTGGAATGTTGGATCATGGGTAAGGGAAATCGAAGAGATAAGAGAAATCTAAAAATACTATTTTTACTTTTAATAAATTTTTCAATAAAAATCATAATATTTATGTTGTGTTGTAAATTTTTAATTGGCTGACTCTTTTTGAATGAGATTTTCAACTTAATGTGATTAAATAATTGATGGAGGATGTTTCAAAGATGCCCATGTCATTAGAGAATTAAAAAGTTAGATTAGTCAACGGTCTTGAAAGCTGCCGACTCGATGTCTTTGGTTCGTTGTTATGACTTTCGCTTGTATCCTGTGATTTATGGATGCTACGAAAAAGAGGCTTGCCTGAATATTTTTTTATTTCCCTTCCCTCGTAAAAATTATGCAAAAATTCGGAATTCTATTTCCAGTTTCAAAAAGCCTTGATTGCCAATCTTTCAAGGAAAGGCCCCACCTTTTGAAAAAGTCTCCCGTTAGAGGTTGGGTTTAAGGAGAGGAAATAATATTTTTAGGGATCGTAATTAAATTCGATTAATCGGAAAATGTTTTGCCCGCTTAATGCAGCTATAATTAAACCAGAAAAGAAATTATTTTTTTAATGTGATTAAATTTTAATATTGAGAGCAAAATAAAAAGACTGTTTAAGCCATACACAGAATCAGGCTTATATAATAAACTGTTTAACAAAATCATTTCCCCAGCATGAACCGGTCCACGAATTTACTTTATAAAAAGAATGCCCGCTTTAACATATCGGACCCCTTTGGCAGTTCCTTTTCTTCTATGCCATACCCAGTGAGAGGATTACCTCAACATTATAACCCCAAGAGCGAGCATTTTCATGCGAATCAGATTAATGAAGCTTTGAGCCACAGAAACCAGTTTCAGCATGAGAATGGTCCCCGCTTGGGCAACACTGAGTTTTTGAAGCAATGTGACGAGTTTTTGAATGGTGATCCAAATGGCTACGTCAAGTTTTTTGCTAATGCCCAGAATTATTCGAATTCCAAGCCTATGGCCGGACAGATGGAGTCATTGAGCGAGAACTGCAATCCCATGATGCAGCCTAATGCTATGAAGAGTTCTTTTGAGCAAAGTCGCTTCCAGGGCTTCCCGCAGCGCCAATCGCAGTCCCAAATTTCTGCTACGAATTCATTTGCAAGCCCTCCTCCCATTTTCTCTGAAGGGTCTGCTCACAACTTGATGTCTTTCGAGCAGTCTATTTTGCCTTCAAGATGCGGAGGCAGTCTTGCGAATTTTGAATTGATTAACAATCAAGCTACAGCAACGTTCCAGAATGGAAAAGCTGGGGGAAACTGCGCGGGAACCAACTTGAACAGTTTTTCTCAAAAGAACTTGAAGCAAGGAGCCCAGAATAATTCTGGTTTGAAGAGTCAGAATCCCAAGGCCAAGAAGGAAAAGCTCAGCCCAAAGGTCGAAGGATTACTCCAAGAAATTGAGAAGAATGACATGAATTCAATCAGTTTATTGAACGAAGTGAGTGGCAAGCTCAAAAAGAAGGTTGATTACAGCATCCAAGAGAGCTCAATCGGAAGAACAAAAATGTAGACTTGATTTTTGCAAAATAATATTCATTTGACTAGCTTTGATTGCACATGCGTTTTGGACAATCAGGTGATTGGCACAAAGAGAGGCAACTCAAAGCAAAATGCCAAGATTGAAGCTGCTAAAGAAGGTATCAAGACGATTTTAAGCAGCGAAAAATACTTGAGCGAAAGTGCAGCAATCATTTTGTCAATTCAAAAAGGTACAATTTTTTAATTTTCATAAACTTAATAACGGTCTGTTTTAGCAAATGAAAAAGCTCTGAAACAAGACAACTTTAACAAGAGCATGGAGAGTACCACTCACTCAGTTCAAAGCAAGCTTTCTTGCGAGCTTGAACTCAACTTGTCAGAGACCATGTCTCAAGAAAAAGATCAAGTCAGCACAGCATGCACAATTAAAGATGATTTGTCCGCTTTCAAATTGAATTCTTCCTCCCATCAAGAGTAAATTTTGGTATTCATGGAAGAATTTTTCTAAAAAGCTCTCTAGGAAGGAAGCCCAACATCATAGATCTGCTTTGTATGAGCTCAATATTTTTTCAAGAAAATTTTCAGCAGAACCTCTTTGGTCCTTCCCATTCGAAGCCAACGAGGACGGCGATTTTGAGGTCACTTTACAATTTGGAAATTTAGTGGTTCAAGAAAAAGGAAAAAGAAAACAAGATGTATTAAAATTGATTTGAAGAAGGAAAAGGTTAATCTTGCTTTGATTAGGCCAAGAAGGAAGCAGCAGCAAAGATGGTCCAAAAAATAAAAGAAACTCAAACCAAGAATGAACCAATCATTTTCGAGTCAAACCCAATGTTAATTTTATCAAAGAACGGTTTTGGTTTGAAGAAGGAAGATAAGGCAAGAGATCTTTTTAATAAAACAAGAAAAGCAGGTTTTATGGCTAAAATTCAAAGCCAGAAACTCTTTGAGAAGAAGGAGATTGAAAATAGATTTGAAGCACATGTTTCATCAATCTTGAAGCAATTGGAACCAGAGACTTCAGTGAATGAAGAAATCCAAACCTTTTTCCAGAAGATTGTGAACTATACATCAATCACAACTTCTAACCCCAAGCAAATTATGTTGAATTCTGAAAATCACTTGGCTGATAACATCAGAGATTGCTATTTAACCCCAATTGGATCTTTTGCTTTAGGATGTATGAGAAATGATAACTTGGTCGTCGATTCTCTCCTCGTCTATAACAAGAGTATGCTTATTTCTGAAAATTGATAACTGATATTTCAATTTAGTGACTGAAATTTCTGAAGAAGAGCTTTTGAAATTGTACCAACATTCATTGGAGACCTGCTATGAATTGGATAAGGAAGCTGGCACAAATACAACCAATATGGAGTTCAAGTTTGAGACTCAGGGAAGCTTTTTGGAGGTGACTGAAATCAAAAAGTCCAATGGATCATTCAAGATGAGAGTTTACATTTCCGAGCAGAGTGTTTTCCAAGTTGGTCATATCAAGGATTTGTACAAATCTTTGGATCAGTCAGTCGAACAGCTTAGCGCTTTCAGGAACTTGGCCAAAATGTTTAAAATCTGGAAAAGAAGAAACTCAAGTCTTGCCTGTATTCCATCAGAAATTATTGATATGGTGCTTCTCAACACCTTCCTTACCAAAAAATCCGCAACCATCGAAGAAAACGTAACTGTCGTTTATGATATTGCTTATTAATCATCAACTAGGTCAGTAAAACTTTGGCTGTCCTCAGTTCAGAGGAATTAATTAAAAGCATTTTATCAAAGTTTGCTCAAAGCTACCAAAATGTTTATGAAGTAAATTAGTACGTTAATAAATCTTATCATCATAGAGTGTTCCTGTTGAAAGCAGATTGAATTTAAGGAAAGCTGCTGTAGAGAGTGGAGCTTCAATTGTTGAAAAGAATTTTGTCGACGGACAAATATTTTAAAAGGATCTAATTTAACATTCAAGGCTGGATACCTATTTAAACCACCCAGCCAAGAGAATGGTCATATTTAAACTAATTTAGGTGTTTTTATTCATAATGTGTATATAACAATCATCATCATCAAGTAAAAGTTATTTAGCACACAAGTAATCTGATCCACTTCGGAGAAGCTGGACCATATTGGTGTTGTTAATAAACTTTTAACAAAAACTCTTGAGAATTTATATGTATGATTCTCTTGGAGAGATACATATATCTACTTATTTAATCTATATAATCATTCATCTATCTA
>Ga0182738_1007750_pt1 | contig 10821 bp, 9 predicted proteins | sample eDN5th30CBELigMG_FD_128876 | JGI IMG/M metagenome (GOLD analysis project Ga0182738, IMG submission 128876) | Enriched Miracle-Growth compost microbial communities from Emeryville, California, USA - eDNA 5th pass 30_C BE-Lig MG (version 2)... ... | reverse complement strand
CTCGCCGCCCGCGCCCAGCAGGATGGCAGCCACGCTGATGCCGACCGCCATGGCCAGCCTCTGGGTTACCGCCGCAATCGAAGTCGCCTGCCCCAGTTGTTCGCTGGGGATGCCGGAGAAATTCAGCGCCCCGAGCATGGAGAGCTGGATCGCGTAGAGCATGCCGAAGACAAACAGGAAGCCGCCCAGCAGCAGGAGCGAAGCGCCCTCACCAAACAGCAGCAGCGCCGACAGCAGTACCGCCATGACCGCACTGTTGCCGATGAGCAGGCTCTTGATCCCGAACAGCTTCAGCAGCGGATCGATGCCGAGACGAAGCGCCATCTGGCCGAGCGCCAACATCGCCAGCAGGTAGCCTGTCTCGACCGGCGACGCACCGAGCCCGAGCTGGAAGTAGAGCGGGAAGACGAACATGGTCGCTCCCAGCACGAGGCGCGAGAACGAGCCGCCCAGCACCGCGACAGCGAAAGCCCTGAAGCGGAACAAACGGTAATCGAGGATCGGATCAACGCGGCGCGAATGGATCGCGTAGAGCAGGAAGGCGATTGCGGCCACGGCGATGCCGATGAGGCCTTCGATCCCGATGCCGCCATCGGCCGCAAAGAACTCAAGGCCCGCCTGCGCCGCAACCAGAGCCACGGCCACCAGGATGTAGCCGCGCAGATCCAGCCTGCCGGCCGAACCGGGTGGGAACCGCTGCAGGTAACGTAGAGCCAGCGCTATGCCGATCGCGCCGAGCGGCAGGTTGATCCAGAAGATCCAGCGCCAGTGCAGGTAAGTGGTGATCCACCCACCCACCACCGGGCCGAGCATGGGGCCGAGCAGCCCCGGCACGATCATCCAGCTCATCGCCCTTACCAGCTCGTCGCGCGGGAAGCTGCGCGCAAGGATCAGGCGCCCGACCGGCGTCATCAGTGCGCCGCCCATGCCCTGCAGGAAGCGGCCCGTCACGAGTTGCGCCAGCGTCTGGCTCATTCCGCAGACCAGAGAGCCAAGCACGAAGACGCAAATGGCCGCCACGAACACGCGGCGAGCGTCGAACCGGTCAGCCAGCCAGCCGCTGAGCGCCATCCACATCGACACGCTGATGAGATAGGCGGTGAGCGCGATACCGATCTCGCTCGGGCCCACCCGCATGGCATCGGCGATCTGCGGCAGGGAAGCGCTGATGATCGTGACATCAAGCCCTTCCATGAAGAAGCAGGCGCCCACGGTCAGCGGAATGGCGCGCGAAAAACCGACGTTGCCGCTATGTGCCGGCTCGTTGCCGGATTCGCGGCTTGAATCGAGGGCCGATTGCCCGTTCGGTTGAGAAAGCCGCTCCCGCATTGTATATTCTTGCGTATACCAATCTTGAGTGTCCGCGAAGCGCTTTTCTGGTGCTACGCGAAGCCTGCCAGACATCGAAAAGGAACTAACTTGGCCAACGGACAGAACAAGTTCGACGTGGTGATCGTCGGTACCGGCCACGGCGGAGCACAGGCGGCGATCTCATTGCGGCAACAGGGCTTCGAGGGATCGGTCGTCATGATCGGTCGCGACCCCGAGTTGCCTTACGAACGGCCGCCGTTGTCCAAGGAATATCTCGCGCGGGAAAAGGCGTTCGAGCGCATCCAGATTCGCCCGCAGCAGTTCTGGTCCGACAAGGGCATCGACTTGCGTCTCGGGGAGTCCGTCACTGCGGTTGATGCCGAGGCCCATCGCGTGAAACTCGCAAGCGGTGAGGAGCTGGAATACGGCTCGCTCATCTGGGCTGCCGGTGGTGACCCGCGGCGCCTGACCTGCTCGGGCGCCGAACTTGCGGGACTGCATGCGGTCCGCGACCGCGCCGATGTCGACCGCATCATGGCCGAACTCGACAGCGGCGCGAAGCAGGTCATGATCATCGGAGGCGGATATATCGGGCTCGAAGCCGCCGCCGTGACGACCAAGCTGGGCTGCAGTGTCACCCTGTTGGAAATGCAGGACCGGGTGCTCGAGCGGGTCGCCGGCCCCGAACTTTCCGCCTTCTACGAGGCAGAGCATCGCGCCCACGGGGTGGACCTGCGCACCTCGACCGCGGTCGAGTGCATAGAGGGAGACGGAACGAGGGTGACCGGCGTGCGGCTCGGCAACGGGGAAATCCTCCCCGCCGATCTCGTCATCGTCGGCATCGGCATCGTGCCCTCGGTCGCAATCCTGGCGGAGGCTGGCGCCGCCTGCTCCAACGGCGTCGAGGTGGACGAATACTGCCGGACTTCGCTGCCCGATGTCTACGCCATTGGCGACTGCGCCGCGCACGCCAACGCCTTTGCCGGAGGCGCCGTCATCCGCCTCGAGAGCGTGCAGAACGCCAACGACATGGCGCACGTGGCAGCCGCTGCCATCTGCGGCTCTCCGCATCCCTATTCGGCGACGCCGTGGTTCTGGTCCAACCAGTACGACCTCAAGCTGCAAACGGTTGGCCTCAACATCGGCCACGATACGCGCGTGTTGCGCGGAGACCCCGCCACCCGCAGCTTCTCCGTCGTCTATCTCAAGGACGGCGTGGTGCTCGCGCTGGATTGCGTCAACGCGATGAAGGACTTCGTGCAGGGCCGCAAACTGGTGGAGGCGCGCTCGACACCCGATCCGGCGAAGCTCGCCGATTCCGAGACGCCGCTCAAGGAGCTCGTCTGAAGCGAGGTGGTGAGCCCTGCTGGGTTCGAACCAGCGACCTACTGATTAAAAGTCAGTTGCTCTACCGACTGAGCTAAGGGCCCGACCACGCCGGCGCGTTAGGGAGCGGCCGGGGGCGGGTCAAGCGGTTGAACAACTGGCGCAGCGTCAATCCGCCAACAGGATCGCGCCAATCGGGTGCGAGCGCTGCGGCGGGGCGCAGCACGAAATCGCGTTCGCGAAAGCTGCGGTGGGGCACGACGAGGTCCGGCGCACCCCACATCCCGCCGCTCCACAGGATCACATCGAGATCGAGCACGCGGGCGCCCCAGCGCTTGCCCCCGGCGCGACGTCCGAAGCGACGCTCGATGCGCTTGAGCAGTGCCAGCAATTCATCCGGATCGAGATCGGTTTCGATCAGCGCGGCGCTGTTCGCGTATCGCCTCCACGACGGGCCGATTGGTGCCGAGGCAATGATCGGCGCGGCCGCGACCACAGACAGCCCTTCCTCTCCGAGCGCATCGAGCGCAGCGCGCAGCACCTCGCGCGGGGCGCCATGGCGCACGTGCCGAACGTTGGACCCAAGAGCGATCAGGTATTGGTAGGAAGCTTCCGAAGGCATCGCGGCGGCATAGCACCGCCGATGCGGCAGGAAATGGCCTATCGGCTCGTCAGGCTACCAGGCAAAACCGGCCGCGACCGCGCGCTCCTCCGCCGCGGTGCTCTTTCGACCGAGCACCTTGTTGCGGTGAGGATAGCGGCCGAAGCGGGCGATCATCCGGTAATGGCTGCGCGCAAAGGGCCAGCCGAAGCGCGGGCCGAGCTGCGAATAGACCTGCAGGCAGGTGAGGTGGTCGGCGATATGCTCGCTGTGCATCAGCGGCATCGACAGGAACTGGCGCTCGGCCTTCGTGAAATGCCTGTCCCAACCCCTCGCAAGCGCACCGCGCGTGATGGCGCGGGCGAGTTCATCCGTGGCGAAGGCGCCGGGCGTACCGCGCAGGATGTTGCGGGGCACCTGGTCGAACAGGAGCACAGCGGCCAGCGCCGTTCGCGGATCGGTCAGGAAATCGCTGGCAGGCCGCTTGGCGAGCATCGCCAGATCACGCGCGAACCTGCGGCGAAGCGCTTCATCGACGGCGGCCGGCGGGCGAAACCAGTCACGCGGCCGCAGCCGATGGAACCAGAAATGGAGGAGCTCGGCGGCCCAGCGGCGCTGCGGGGCGGCCAGGGTCTCAACCTTCCTTGGTGTAGGGGACGAAGTCTTCGAGGAACACGACGCCGGTCGTGAACCCGTTCATGCGATCGACCATCCGCATCGAGTCGTTGACGCAGAACTGGCTGCCGTAACGCTTGGTGACGAGCACGTCGTTGCGGTCGAGTACGCGCGGATCGGTTGGCCGGGCAACGTAGACCGTCCTGCCGGCATCATAGACGATGGCGGTTTCGTCGATCACCTTGAGGCGGTTGCTGTCCATCGCGGACACGCACTTCACCGGCTTGCCGGGGGTACGGCCTTCGATCATCTTGGCGAGGCGTGCTTCGCCCTTTTCCGCCGCGGTCTGGCCGGCATGAGCGGGAAGAGCCACGGTTCCGGAAACGGCCAGCGCCGCAGCGGCGAGAGCAAGGGTTCCGTTTTTCATTTTCGATCTCCTCTACGGGGTGAGGAATATCATTTCGGAATTAGTAGTTATGGGCTTGACCTCCTGCCCTTAGTGCCGTAGGGTCTTTGCATCGAAAGGGCGATGCAATGAACCTCCTCACCATCTTTTCGAAGTTTCCCGACCAAGAAGCCTGCATTGAGCATCTTGAGCGCGTCCGCTGGGCAGACGACGCTTTCTGCCCCCACTGTGGCAGCACCAAGGTAGCCCGCAAGGCCGATAGCGAGCGCGTTGGCCGTTGGAACTGCCATTCGTGCAACTCCAGCTTCAATGTCCTCTCGGGCACCATTTTCGAGAAAACGCGCCTGCCGCTGCAAAAGTGGTTTCTGGCGATTGGCATCATCGCCAATGCGAAGAAGAGCGTTTCGAGCTGCCAGCTTGCTCGGGATCTCGATCTCAACCAGAAGAGTGCGTGGTATATGCAGCAGCGCATTCGCGCCGCGATGCTGACCTTCGAGGGGGAGCTTTTGAACGGGATTGTGGAGATCGATGAAACCTATGTTGGTGGTAAACCGCGCCGCGCCAACAACCGCGACGATGATAGCCAGAATGGCACGAAAGGGCGCGGCACAAAGCGCACGCCGGTAGTCGGGGCCGTCGAGCGCGGCGGGCGCGTTTCTGCCCGCGTAATCACGCGCGCCGACAGCAAGACTCTCGAAGCGTTCATTTCGAGCTGCGTAGAGAAGGCTGGAACGCTTATCGTGACCGACGAATGGGCGGGTTACACTCGCCTCCACAAGACGGCGAACCACGCTGTCATTCGCCACAAGCGCGCCTATTCGGAAGGCATCGTTCACACCAACACGATTGAGGGCTTCTGGTCGTTGTTGAAGCGCGCGTTCTACGGCACTCACCATCACTACTCGAAAGAGTTCATGCCGCTGTTCGTCGGTGAGGCTTGCTGGAAATATAACCAGCGTAAAAACCCCGACATGTTCGGCACCTTCCTCAAGGGGTGCTTCGCTTGAACCGGCTGCTCTACGGCGATTGCCTCACTCACTTGCGCGACATGCCGAAGTGGAGCGTGGACCTCGTCTATCTCGACCCGCCGTTTAACTCGAACCGCGACTACGCAGCGATCTACGAGGATGAAACAGGCCGTCCATTGCCGGAGCAAATCGACGCATTTAACGATCTCTGGGAGCTGTCTCCGGAGCGTATCCAAGAGATCAAGATGATGCCCGTTCTTATGCGGGACGCGGGGATACCGGACGAGGTTGCCGAGCTGTGGCGGCACTGGATGGCAGCGCTTCGCAACGCGCAACCGCGGCTCTTGTCCTATCTCTCCTACATGACGGAACGGCTGCTTCCGCTGCGATCTATCGTGCGGCCAACCGGCTCGATCTACCTTCACTGCGACCCTACCGCCTCGCACTACATCAAGGCGATGATGGACAGCATTTTCGGGCACCAGAATTTCCGAAACGAGATCATCTGGCGCCGCACCGGAGCGCATGGTCGGGCCAAGAAATGGGGTCCGATCCACGACACGATCCTGTTTTACACGCGCAGCGACAATTACACTTGGAACCGGACCTTCGAAAAATACGACCAGTCCTATATCGACGACTTCTACCGTCACGAAGATCGCCACGGCCGCTATCGCTATGTAACGCTGGACGGTCCCGGCAAACGTGGCGGTTCGTCGGGCGAGCCGTGGCGGGGTGTAGATCCGACGCCGAAAGGGCGTCACTGGGAGCTTCCCCCCGACCGGGCGCTGCCGCCGTGGTTCAAACATCCGCCGGGATACGCTGATATGAGCGTCCAGGAGCGGCTTGATGTGTTAGACGACCAAGGGCTAATCTATTGGCCCCCACGGGGCTCTGTGCCGCAATACAAGCGCTATCTGGCGGTGGCCGAAGGCAACCCCATACAAGACATTATCAGCGACATTCGCCCAATCGGATCACAAGCGGCGGAACGGCTTGGCTACCCTACTCAAAAGCCGGTCGCGTTGCTTGAGCGCATCATCAAGGCGTCCACCAATGAGGGCGACACCGTTCTCGACCCATTTTGCGGCTGCGCTACCACGATTGAGGCCGCGCACGGCCTGAAGCGCAAATGGATAGGCATCGACATTGCCATTCACGCAATCAAACGCGTCGCCAAGGTGCGCCTTGAAGATCGCTTAGGGCTGATCGAGGGGAAGGATTTCACCGTCGAGGGTATCCCCGAATCCGCCGAAGGTGCGCAAGACCTCTGGGAACGCGACAAGCATCAGTTCCAAAAGTGGGCAATCGAGCAAGTGGACGGGTTCGTGACCACTAAGAAGACCGCAGACGGCGGGATCGATGGACGCCTCTACTTTTCTCTCCCCGGCGCGGCCGATCTGGAGAGCATGGTTATCGAGGTCAAAGGCGGCAAGCATGTCACCAAGGAGAATGTCCGCAGCTTGCGAGGCGTCTTAGAGCGCGACCAAGCGGCAATGGCCGGGCTGATAATCATGGGTGATATGGGCGACCGTAAAACCAAGAATTTCGCGACCGAGATGGGCGATGCTGGCTACCTTGAGGTGATGGGCGTCCAGTATCCCAAGATGCAGATGCTAACCGTTGGCGACATTCTCGCGGGCAAACGCTTCAACACACCCACCGTAGCGAAAGCGAAGATGGTCGCGCAGCCTTCGCTTCCGCTTGGGCGCTAGATGTAGGACTTAAGCCCATAACTACTAATTCCGTATCATTTTTGCGCTGAACCGTTGCTGACCGGCTTCGGCGTCAGGGAGTCGCCCCTGCTGCGATGTCCGACTGCTGGGCATGGTCGACGCCGTCGGCCGGCCCGCCACGCAGCACGAAGCGGCGGTCGCAATAGCCGCAGTCGACGTAACCGTGCTCGTCGATCTCCAGCCAAACGCGCGGATGGCCGAGTGCCGAGGGAGCCACGCCCGGCGCCGGGCGAATCCCGCCCGACCCGTCACACGAGACGCGGTGGCTGTCGACAAGGGTGATTTCTGGCGGTGGGATCATGCCCCGCCCACTATCGCAGGCGATAATACCGCGCAAGCGGCTCCCCCTTTACGACCCGGCTGCGCTGGCCCAATGGATTTCGCGTATGACCCAAGCTGCCATTTCCATCCGCGACGTCGTCAAACGCTATGCCCCGAACAAGGGATCGCCGGGTAAGCTGGCGCTGGAGGGCGTGAGTTTCGACGTGCCGGAAGGCGGAATCTTCGGGCTGCTCGGGCCAAACGGCGCCGGCAAGTCCACCCTGATCAACATCATGGCGGGCCTCGTCACCAAGACCTCGGGCACGATCGAGATCTGGGGGCACGACATTGATCGCGATCACCGCAACGCGAAGCGGATGATCGGCATCGTGCCGCAGGAAATCGTGTTCGACCCGTTCTTCACCCCGTTCGAGGTGCTGGAGAACCAGGCCGGGCTTTACGGAATTGCCAAGCACCTCCGCCGCTCGGACGACCTGCTGCGGGCAGTACACCTTGCCGACAAGCGCAACGCCTATTCGCGCTCTCTTTCGGGCGGCATGAAGCGGCGCCTGCTGATTGCCAAGGCGATGGTCCATTCACCGCCGGTCTTGGTGCTCGACGAGCCGACGGCGGGCGTCGACGTCGAGCTCCGGCGGCAGTTGTGGGAACTGGTCAGCCAGCTCAATTCCGAAGGCGTCACCGTGGTGCTGACCACGCACTACCTCGAGGAAGCCGAGGAGCTGTGTGACCGCATCGCCATCATCAACCGCGGCAAGCTGATCGCCAACAAGCCAACCCGAGAGCTGGTGGGCATGATGGGCGAGAAGGTGGTCGAGATCACGGTCGACCGCGACATTGCCACGCCGCCGATCAGCGACGCGTTCCTCAAGGCCGAAAAGACCGGCGACCGGACGATCAGCGTGACCTACGACAAGGCGAAGGTCACGGCAGGGCAAGTGCTGGCGCTGGTCCAGCAGCAGGGCTTCGTGATTGACGACGTGACCACCCGGGAGGCCGACCTCGAGGACGTGTTCGTCCAGCTCACCACTGCAGCGGTCGAGCCAGCCTAGTCCGCCGCGGCTTCACGCAGCGCGCGCAGCCCACCGCAGCGTTTCGAGCGCGGCCTCGTTAGATGTCTCAGTCATGCAGGCGGGTGCGCACCACTTGCGGCGCCAGCCCCTTCGCGCCATGACCCCGCCATGACCGGCAAGATCCACGACGTCCTGATCATCGGCTCCGGCGCTGCGGGCCTCACTGCCGCACTGACGCTGGCGCAGGAGCGAACCGTGCTGGTGCTGGCAAAGGGGCGGCTGACTTCCGGCTCCACCGCTTCGGCGCAGGGTGGGATCGCTGCCGTGCTCGACGCGGGCGACACCTTCGAGGAGCACATCGCCGACACGATGCGTGCCGGGGCCGGGCTCAACCGGCGCGAGACAGTGGAATTCGTGATCGAGCGCGCGCCCGCTGCAATCCAGCGGCTGGTCGACCTTGGCGTCCCCTTCGCGACCGATGGCGCCAACCTGCACCTGACGCGCGAGGGTGGGCATTCGCACCGCCGCATCGTCCACGTCGCCGACGCGACCGGGTGGGCAGTTCACGCCGCCCTGCTGAAAGCTGCCGAGGCGCATCCCAACATCACCCTGCTAGCCGACCGCACCTGCATCGACCTGATCACCGGGCGGCACGAGGAACGGTACTCCGGATCGGGGCGGGTCTGGGGCGCCTATGCGCTCGACACCGCGACAGGGAAAGTCGAACGCCACACTGCGCGGGCAACGGTCATCGCCGCGGGCGGGGCGGGGCGCGTCTATCGCTTCTCGACCGCCCCCTCAGGGGCAACCGGCGACGGCATCGCCATGGCGTGGCGCGCAGGCTGCCGGGTCTCCAACATGGAGATGATGCAGTTCCACCCGACCTGCCTCTACAATCTCGAGGTCAAGAACTTCCTCATAACCGAAGCCGTGCGCGGCGAGGGCGGGCGGCTTATCAATCCCCGCACCGGCGCCCGGTTCATGGAATCGTACGACACCGAGCGGATGGAGCTCGCGCCGCGCGACGTGGTCGCCCGCGCCATCGACGCAGAGATCAAGCGCTTCGGGCTCGATTACGTCCACCTCGACATCAGCCACGAATCTCCCGAGTTCATCCGGGAGCATTTCCCCAACATTCATGACAAGCTGCTGACGCTGGGCATCGACATGACGCGGGAGCCGATCCCGGTCGTACCCGCGCAGCACTACACTTGCGGCGGCATCTGCATCGACCTGAACGGCCGCACCGACTTGCCCGGTCTCTATGCCGCGGGCGAGTGCACCGAGAGCGGCCTGCACGGCGCAAACCGCCTCGCCTCCAACTCGCTGCTCGAATGCTTCGTGTTCGGCGAATCCGCCGCGCGCGACATCCTCGCGCGGTGGGACGAGTTCGACGCGCCGCCGGCGATCCGCGAGTGGGACGAGAGCCGCGTCACGGATTCGGACGAAGAAGTGGTCATCAAGCAGAACTGGACCGAAATCCGCCGCTTCATGTGGAACTACGTCGGCATCGTGCGGACGACCAAGCGGCTCGAACGCGCTGCCCACCGCATTGCGATGCTGACCGGCGAGGTCGAGGACTACTACGGCCAGTTCCGGGTCACGACAGACCTGATCGAGCTGCGCAACCTGCTCCAGTGCGCGGACCTGATCGTGCGCAGCGCCCTCAAACGGCACGAGAGCCGGGGGCTGCACTACACGCTCGATTACCCGAACACCGACCCCGTGCCGAAGGACACGGTCCTGGTTCCCTAAGACGTTCGCTTACAGCAGGGACTTCAGCGGAACTTCCGTATCGAGCAGCAGCTCGGGCGCGATCTGCGCATGGGCTTCGACCAGCTTGTGGCCCTGCACATAGTCCTTGGTCGCATTGACGCAGTCGAGCGCCACGACCTTGCCGTTCCGCAGGTAGATCACCGAGAAGCTGCGGCTCGCCGGATCGCCACGCAGCACCGTCGCATCATGGCCATGGTTGAGCCCGACGGTCTGCAGCTTGAGGTCGTACTGATTCGACCAGAACCACGGAAGCGCCGTGTAGGGCGTGGGCGCGCCGCAGATATGCGCAGCGACCGTCTTGGCCATGTCGTTCGCGTTCTGCACGCTTTCGAGGCGGATGATCGCGTTCTCCGCCCAGCGGTTGGCGTGAGCGGCGCAGTCGCCGATCGCATAGACGTCATCGAGGATCGTGCGGCAGTATTCGTCCACGTCCACGCCGTTGGCACCGGTCGCGCCGGCGGCGATCAGGGGGCCGATGGCGGGCACGATGCCGATGCCGACGATCACCGCGTCGCAGGCAAGCCGCTCACTGTTGGCCAGCACCACGCCGCTCACGCGGCCATCGGTTTCCTCCAGCCGCTCGACCTGAACCTCCAGCCGGATGTTCACGCCGTGCGCGCGATGTTCGAGGTCATAGAACTGCGAGATATCCGGCCCGCATACCCGCGCCAGCAGGCGGTCGCGTTCCTCGAGAACGGTGACTTCGCAGCCAAGCTCGACAAGCACTGCCGCCGCTTCCAGCCCGATATACCCGCCGCCGATCACCACCACGCGGCGCGTTCCCGCGGCG
>Ga0182738_1007747_pt1 | contig 10824 bp, 3 predicted proteins | sample eDN5th30CBELigMG_FD_128876 | JGI IMG/M metagenome (GOLD analysis project Ga0182738, IMG submission 128876) | Enriched Miracle-Growth compost microbial communities from Emeryville, California, USA - eDNA 5th pass 30_C BE-Lig MG (version 2)... ... | reverse complement strand
GGTGACGACGACGAAGATACCGAGGGTTCTTCCGAGATCCTTGACGGTTTCAGTCTTACCAGTACCGGCAGGGCCAGCTGGGGCACCTCCGTAGTACATACTCATGGCTTGAGCGAGGGTGATGTAGCATCTATCGGTCAAAGGAGTAATAGCAAGACGCTCTTTGGCTCCCAAATATTCATAGCAGTAAGGAGCGTCCCAATCAGTGATGGAGATGATGACATCATTAACTTCGTTCTTCCAGATGATTCTGGTTTGCTTTTGCCATTCGAAATCATTTTCGTCCTTGGACTTAAGTTCGGCAGTGATATCTCTTTGATGGACTTGGATAGTAACCAAGGTTTCAATCTTGCAACGATTGAGGTTAGTGCCGAGATCTTCCAGACACATGGCAGTCAAAGTTTCCATAATGGCATTAATTTCCTTCTTCTTGGCTTCCCAGAGTTGTTTATCGCTTCTTCTCTTGAGACCTTCTTCCATCTTGTAGGTCCAAATCATTTGAATACCAAGGAGGGCAATTTGAGCGGGATATCTGTTGATGAAGTCCTTCAAAGGAAGGGTCAAGCAAGTATCCCAGGCGCTCTTGGAAATATCCTTGAGAGTGTCCTGCATTTCGTTCTTGAGGTTTTCAAGCCAGCTTTCAATGTTTCCTTCGCACTTGAGTGGGTTTCCAAGTTCAATGACTTCTTCATCTTTACCCCAAACAGTCATAATGTGAGTGATCATTCTGGTGGAAGATTTCTTGTCAGCTCTTTCGAAACGGACTCTAGAGATGGCATCGAACAACTTTTCGAAATCATCTTGAATAGATTCGGGGTCAGAACCCTGAGACAAAATCTTCAAGAGGACAGGGTTGGAAACGAAATAGAATCTAGGGAAAATCTTTCTTTTCCCTTCAAGGTACTGTTCTAAAGATTTTTGGCACATTTCGAGGCCTTCTTGGAGACTGGGCAAGAATGTCTTGAGCATATCATATTGACAGCAGGGAACAACCTTCTTAATTTCGGAAGACTTTTCCATAATCTTGAGCCAGTTCTTGTCGATACCCTGGAACTTCTTGGCTTCCAAAGGCATTTGCTTGGCGATATCTCCTGATGTGAAGACGGCTTCCAAATTGGTCCACATAACTTGGACTTTAACCCATTGATCCAAGGTTTCAGCAACGTCAGAGAGTGTGAGGATCATATCTTGGACGGGCTTAGCGAAGGGAGCCACATGTCTTTGGGCGTTCAAAGAAGCCAAAGTTTGGGAGTCTTCATCGAGTCTTTCAATGACTTCACCGACTACAGTACCGTTGAGGACACAAGGCACTTCTCTGGTCTTCCATTGGGAGAATTGGAAGGAGGCTTCGGCCCAGAAAGCTTTTATATCTTCGAGTTGAGATTGGATCTTGAGTTGCTTGTCAGCAGAATCAGCAATATCTTCAATATCTTCTTTATGGTCCAACAAGTGGGCTTCCAACAAATCATTCAAGTAGAAACCATCTTCTTGTTCGTAGTTGAGTTCCTTTCCAGTAATGTCAATAATTTGCTTCCAGTGACGAGGTTGAATACTGGGTTTCTTGAGGGCAAGAAGGATAGGAAGGATATCCTTAAAGTTATCGATTTGGAGCTTAAGTTCTTTGTAGGCATTCCATTCCTTCAAATCCTTGGGAAGTCTGACGCATTGTTCACCAAACTTGCCGATGGATTCTTCCATTTCACCGAGGAGCTCAGAGTTGAGTTCACTCCAGGTGGTTTCTCTCCATTCGTTGATTTGCTCAATAACCTTAGAGTAGAGATCGTAAAGTTGCTTGAGGTTCTTGAGCTCGACCTTGGTCTTTTCGAGAGCGGGGTATTGTTGGTTCTTGAGACCAAACAAGTTTTCACCAGCTCTGTTAATTTCGAACTTCTTCTCGCGGACTCCGTATTCGTCTTCGAATCTTCTAAGACGTTCGATGGCGTCCTTGGGAGTAATACTGGGAACCATAGGACCGTTGCTTTCGTAATCCTTTCTGAATTTGGAGACATCAACAATAAAGTTCTTGACGTCTTCCTTGAGTTCCTTCAAGAAAGAGCCTTGCTTAAGTTGGAGCTCATTCTTCTTGACTTCGGCTTCTTCGATGAGGGATTGCCAGTTTCTTCTGAGGACAGATCTAGCATCCATTTCTTGGGTGTCGAGCACGTTGTTTGGCAAGAATTGGTTGTACAAGTCGTACATTTCAAAGACAGGTCCGAACTTCATGTCAATTTCGGCTTCTTGCTTGCGAATTTCTTCCAAAGTTTCCATGACGATTCTGAGGGAATCGATGTCCTTGACTTCCTTTTGGAGTCTGCCTTGCAAGTTCTTGGTTTGTTCGCTAAGTTGGTCAAGGAGTCCCTTGGCACGCTTGTGGAGGTCCTCTGCGTAGGCAGTCTTCCATTCCTTGATCCATTGGATGAAACCTTGCTTGAGGTTGTCGGTCTTGAGAGCCATGGCGCCAATCTTGAACATTGGGTCAATTTGCTCAATGGCTTGCTCGTTCTCGTTGAATAATTTGAGCTTTTCTTCGTAAGAAGAGATTCTGGGGTTCTTTTCGTTGAACTCCTTGAGGGAGGTCACGATAGAGTCTCTCCAGAGCCATTCGAATTGCTCGAATGAAGACAAGACTTCGTTAACCTTGTTCTTGGCACCTTGGATAGAGCCAGTGAGGTAGATGATGACCTTGACGATTTCCTTTTCTTGGGCAATCATTTCGTAGAAAGAGCTTCTTTCTTCGACGGGCTTGTCTTGTTGGTTCCAGTTGTAGAGATTCTTGGAACACTTGAGGACGGCGTTGGCGGCTCTGTTGATGGCGTTCTGGATTTCTTCAAGACTGGGGTTCAATTTAACCACAGTGCCAGAAAGTTGGACATCAACTTCGAAGAAGGGCTTGAGGGCAGCGAGGTTTCCTGCTCCTTGGCCTCTTTTACCAACGACACGGTACTTCATGGCATTCAAAGAGTTTTGAGTGCTGTTGAGAAGAGCTTGGTACAAGTACCAGATGTAGTAGCTCTTGATCTTCTTGGCTTCTTCTTGAGAAACGGGGTCGACGTGGGGATCCAAGGGATAGCTGAGAATAGCAGTGAGGAGATCGTCTACAGCGGTTTCGACCTCGAGATTCTTGGACATCAGGTATCTGGTGTTTTCTTGAATGAATTCTTGTTGCATTCTGACGAACTCTTCCAAAGAAAGAGGCTTGCTTTCTTGGGGAAGGTTGACCAAGAGGATCTTGGAGATAGCCTTGAGGTTGTTTTCAATTCTGTTTTCAATGATATCATTGATGTTGATGATCAATTGCTCAAGCTTGCCGAGACCTTGGTGGACGTGCTTCAAGAAAGCATCGATATTCATGGAGGTCCAGGTCAATGTCAACATACCGGGTCTGAGCTTGAATTCGAGATCTTCGGTGTGGGGCTTGAGGATATCTCTGGTGATGTGCTTGACTTTACCCAAAATTCTTGTGTATTCTCTCAAGAGGTAGTTGAGTTCGTTGTAGTAAGTCTTGAACTTTTCTTCTTGGAGGAGGATGATCTTGGCACCGTCAGGGATTTCCTTCTCGTATCTCTCCAAGCATTTGGCTTCTCTGATCAATTCAAAGACGTCCAAGTCAAAGTTGACGATAAGGGTTCTTCCAGATCCGTCGTCCTTTTGGTGGGGGACGATGAGGGTGGCTTGGAGACCCTTCTTGGCTTCTTCAATGTTGTTCTTCCAGTTTTGGAAGTACCACATCTCGTAGACTGTGAGCTGCTTACCCAAGTTGTTGTAGGTACCAAAGTACTTTTTGAGTTCTTGGGAATTGATGGGGATGGTTGACAAGTCTTGGATGGGCTTGTGGATCTTCTGGAACAAGTGCTTGGCCCAGATGATCTTACCGGCAGTGGGAGGCATGTTGTGAATAAGAGGAGGGTCATTTCTCCATTTGCCAAAAGTGGTGCCGATTTCAGTGAGTTGTTCGGCGTAGTTGTTGAGGATGTGGTGGTACTTGGAGGAAAGGTCGTGCTTGAGGGAATCGCGCACGAGGATGCTCTCAAACTTCTTCAAAAGCTTCAATGAGTACTCGATGTTTCTGAATCGTTGGAAGTTGGAGTTGATAAAGTTTTGGAGATCGTTGTCGAGAAGAGTGATTTCGACGTTGAATTGAACGAATTCTCTGTCAAACTTGTTGTTTTGGTAGTCCAATAAATCGTATCTCTTGCCTCTGAACTTGGAGATCAAGATGTCAAATCTGTCGGTAATGTCTCCGACGCCTTCGAAACCGTGCTTCTTCAAAGCGTTGAACTGTTGAATAGTGGAAAAGATGTCAATTAATTTCTTGACTCTTCTGCAGAACAAATCAAATTTGCCAAAGATGGTGGCAGGGTTGAAGTCGAATTGCTTCTCTTTCAACAAATCGTTAACCTTGCTCTTGATAACGTTGTATTCTTTTTGGTAAGCGTAGTTTAAGCTAACGCAGTTCTCCAATTCCTTAATCAATTCTTCGGGGTTTCTGTCCCAGATCTTGTCGACGTTCTTGCCGCCCTCCTGGATTCTGGCCTTGCAGTTGTTGATCATTTGGTTGGTGACCTTCACAAACAAATTGGTCATCTTCTCGGTGGTGTTGTAGTATCTGGCGATAGTGTAAATCATCTTGATGGCACTCATCAAAGCAGGGAGAGTGTCAATAATTTCCTGAGGTTTGCCAGTGTATAAGGGCTCAATGAATTTCTCCAAGGTGGTCAAATACTTGACATTGTCCTTGGCTTCATTCAATTTATCAGTGATGGTGATATCGATCAAATTGAATTGAGTCATCAACTTTTGGATGTTCTCGTCGTTGCCTCTGTTTCTAGAGTCCTTGTTGGTTCTCTCCTTCCAGAGCTCTTCCTTGGCGAGCTTAAAGTCGGCGCTCTTCAGCTGCTCGCTCAAGTTGGTGATTCTTTGCATTCTTCCTCTCCAGTAGACCAACTCGGTTCTTGGGCCGGGCTCAGGGCCTTCCTTTCTTTGGTCGGCGTCGTCTCTCAAGTGTCTCTCGATCTCGTCGAGCCACTTGGCAAAGTGTCTTTGCAAAAACTCCAAACGCTCCTTCTCGTTGTTCTCTCTTTCCTTGTATTCTCTGTGGTCAAAGGTGGTGATTGAGACACCCTCGACGAGAGATCTGATGGTTTCGGCAGACTCACCGGCAAACTTCTTGGTGGAGCTCAAAAACTCGGCTCTTGATTCTTCCTCGCACTCGCCCCAGTCTTGGCCCTCCAGACATTGGATCAATGGCTCATAGACATTGTTGACAAGACTGTCGAGCTGGACAACGGTGTTGGGGAGCAACTCACCAAAGAGGACTTCGTGGTCGCAGGGCTGATCGAGGTTCACGCCTCTTCCCTCGGCCACGGTTCTGTAAAAGTAAACGGCCTTATCTCGAAGTTTCTCGTGTTCACCATCGGTTACAAAAATGTTGTTGTCGTAGTGCAAGTCTTTCAGCTCTCCCTCCAGCTCGTTCTGGGGGTAGTAGTAAACAAAAATTGAAGCTGATGCACTCTTTCCGGACAAAAACTCGTCCAACATTTGAAAATTCTTGCCTTGCTTCAAGTTATCCTAAGAAAGTGTGAGAACCTATCGAAAGTGACCCGGCGTACTTCAACTGTCTTATCAGTCTGTCCAAAAGAGTCTGCAATGCTCTGAATTATCCATTTATACCTCGGTTTATGCATCTTGTGTTTTCTTCACAAGCCTACTATCTAGTAACAAATTTTAAAAGATTATAACTTCTTTTGATTAACAACTTTATATTATTCAATTCAGGATCATATGAAACCAATATTATTCATAACTCTAATTCATTCATTCGTTCAAATTCTCCTTTATCGGAATGGTTTGTCATCATCTCTTCTCAAAAAATCTCTCTTTAGAATGAGAGGAAGTCGATTGTTCTCAAAAAATACCCTAAAATGTTCAAAATACTATCCAGGACTAATATTTAAATTTTTCGAAAACCCCAAGAGATTCATGGGACTATCTTTAGTTAGGAGACAACAACTCTCAAGATCACGAGACCTTTTATTTATTGAAGCTTCTCACACAACCTCTTGGGATCTTGCAAACGAAATTAATTTCAAGAAATCAAAAAATATATGATTAAACGTTACACTTTCATCGAGCTAAATTAAAGAAGTTTTAAAACACTCAATTAAAAATATCCTTATGGTTTAAACTAGTCAAATTGATTCTCAAATATTCTTTGACATTAAAAAAGCCAGTTGATCTCCCCGTAACATAGCATCGTAGATTCACTCGCTTAATCTATTTCTTTTCAAACAACGCATCTTCTAACACTTCAGATATCATCTCAAGCATATCAAGAAATGCAGATGTAAACCAAATTTCATGGAAAACTGTGACTCACCTGAAATTAAATGTTTATCCTCAATATTTCCTATTTTTGTTGAGATTTCTCCTTCTTCTTACGGATTCAAAAAAATCATATTTTTCCGACAAATTCTCATTTAAATCTAAAGAAACTTATTTTTTTCTAAAATCTTTATCCTCCAAGAATTTTTTGAAAACTCTCACCGTCTCAAAAATTTTTTCTCTCAAACATTATTCTGGCTAAAACTTCTTTTAAAAAAATCAATTTTCTTTTAATTTTTGGAGATTGAATTTGACTGGGAGAACTTTTAAATCAGACTTTGGTCGATTCAAAAAGAAAAATGAATTCTAAACCTCCTCTCCTTGTTCATCCTCTATTTAAGACTTTATTTCATCATTTTCAGACAGAATCACTTTTTTCTCAATGTTTTAAGCATCTTTGTAATCCATATTTTTTCAAACAAAAAATGTTCCAAAAATATCTTTTGAATCAAAAGTAAAATCATTTATTCAGTTTAAAGTTTGAAAACGGCGCATATTCCAATTATCATTTTTGGCAAAAACCCCTTCAAAACGAGAGCAGCTAGGAGTTTGCAATATCCTATCATGTTAAGCTTGGCATGTACTTTGTTTTATAAACTGTTTAATTTCCTCTTTGATTTTTAATTCAAAGTCTGGTATCGAAAAGTATAAAAATCTAACAGAATTACATATTATTAAAATTTTTAGATTTGGAAAGGAATGAGTTTTTAAAACTATTTTTTTAATTGACTTCTGCATACCAAAGCTTGCTTCTTGAATAATCATGAATTTTGCACCTATATTTAGCTCAGTTTTTCTTCTTAAGTTTGTTCTTGATCTGAAATTTCTTTCTATCTAAGGAGCTTTTAAACCTTTCCAAATGCTTGAAAGCTGAAAGATCCATTGCATCTCAAAAATCTCTACATTTTTTGAATTTACAAATATTGGAAAATCCTGGAGATTCTTTCTTGAGCTAAATTACTAAAAAAGTGTTCATTTTTAATTCAAAATTGTGAAAATGGAATAAAATGGAGAAACTCTGATTCTTCAGAAGTTGCAAAAATGTGGAATTCAAAGAAAAAAAAAACTTCAAAATAATCAAGAATATGTGACTGGAACAAATATAAATTTGTTACAAAACTCGCTCCTCGTATTTGAACAAGAAAATCATTAGGATTTCATCTTGAATTAAACTTTCTCCATTTTTTTTGCAAGAAATCATAAAGATTGATTTTTTTTTGGAAATGAGGAAAAATGAATAATTGAAAAATTTCTACAACAACAAAAAAACTTCAAGGAAAAAAAGGATTTTCGATTCTCAAGGAAGAATGTAACAAATTGACAAAAAAATTTATCAAAATCAAAACTGAGTTTTTAGAGATCGTTTCTTTCCGATTTGAATGTTTTTCCAATTGTTTAGAAATTCCACCTTTGATATTTTCTGAATATTGACTGAAAAATATCTCATTAAACATCGAAATTCTGAGAAATAATCAAACAAAAAAAATCATTTGTGGCCAAAATTCTCTAAAACAGGAAAATTGTTTTTTCAAAAGATTATTTGTAATTTAGCAAGTTTGGAAGCAAATTTCAGAAAGCAAAATTTAACCCATGTTCACTTTGATAAACATTCTGATAGAAAAAGATTTTTTTCCTCCAGAATTCATTCATTTTCAAGAGATGAGGCAGATTTTATTTAATTGATGTCTTGAACAAATTTGTTCATATTTTTCCAAAAATTTTTTGGAATAAAAATAATTGGAAAAAAAAGCAAAAAGAGGTTTTTTGGGATTCTCAAAAACCAAGAAATAGGAGAATTTGGATGTTGAAAGGCCTTGCAAAATTCTGAAGTTTATCTTGGTTTCTTCATTTTTAAAATGAGATTTTTTTTCTTTCGAAAAATTACTGTTTCCGGAAAACGAGATTTTTCATATCGAGAAAATCTCCCAGATAAAAAACCATTTTTGCAATTTGAAAAAATCTCGAAATACTAGTGATTTTTAGCAATTGAAAACAGTCTTGGATTTTTTTTTCCGAAATTTGTTTGTGATAAAAAACTAGCTTTTTACGAAAATAATTTTTTCCGACTATTTAACATTCTCAAAGATTTTTCGTTCAATTTGAACAATTTCCATGAAAATTTCATGCATTTTTTTATGCAATCGAAAGCTGAAACGGCATTTTTTAAAGGCGAATATTCAAAATAATTTGAAGTCTTCGAGAAGATTCACAATCTCTGAAGAGTTGAAAATCAGAGATCAGTTATTTTGAAATTGAAAAAAAAAACGAACAAACAAAAAATGAACGCTAAATTTCGAAAAAAATGTTAAAATTTCAAATATCTCTTTTGAGGATGGAAAAATAACATTTTAACCAAAATCGGACATCACTCAACTCAAAAGATAATAAATCTTCTCCCCCTCCTTGCAAAAAAACTTTTTGATTCTGTTTCCACTGTTATTGTATCAGAATGAAATAATATTAAAGATAAAGATATATATATTCTTGAAAATGCAATAACCACTATAATAATGTAATATTTATCAAAACTTTACTCAATTCAATATAATGTTTATTCTAGTTCTCCTATTTTGAGTTCAATCTCTACAATATGTTCTCCCTGTAATTAAGGTTTGGTGCAGAACATAGTTAATGCTTTTTCTTTAATTGACCCTTGGATGATTGGGGAAGAGTACTTTTCTCCATCGATAGAGTAATAATTGTTGGGGATGTTTTCGGTTTCGAGCCTGAAAGCCTTCATCTTGTCATAAAAGACCTTGTTCTTTTTGAGATTGGCTTCATCAGCACAAAATCCGCTTGTTAAACCAAGCAAGATCTTTGTCATTTTGAATCTTGTGTTGGAAGCTCCCTTCAAGGCGACCAAGTGATTATACCCATCTTGGAAGTCCTTGACAGGGGCAGCATGACAATCCTCAGTAATGTATGGCATTTTGTGGACATTAAAGTAAGACCAAGTGTCTTCGATTCTTTTCCATTCATCTCCTTTTATTTCTTCTTCGAGAGGAGGAAGATTGTTGTCTGTTTCAGAATAAGTCAACTTTGCTCGATAGGTCTTGTTCTTGAGGATTGCCAAAACTCCATAGACATCAAATCTCATGGCTCCGAGCCATCTGACTTTCTCTGATTCGATGTCAATCTTTGCCATTGCAGCCCACACAAGAGATAAAAAGCTATACACCTTTGGTTTTTCGGGCATCTCGTAAACGATCAGATCAGAATGGGTTGTCTTTCCCTTTGCAATTAAGAAGCAAGCGTTTGTCAAACTTGTCTCTTCTCCAGCTCTCACCAACAAATTCTTCACGATAGCGTTGCCACTGCCTCCTGGTAAAGGCCCCAAGGGAATATGCTTCACTGACTCCCAATCAGGTCTCAAGCAAAGACCGTTAATCACCTCATGGGGCAAACCATCTCCACTCACAGTCACAAGACCGTCGTATTTCACGAGCTCTGAGGCCTCAAGCTTCTGCACATAGTCTCTTGCGTGCCCTGAATACTCGGTGAAAACTTCGGTGAAGGTGCATCCAGCCTTTTCGAGGAAAGGCTTTGATTTAGTCCATCTTGCGGCAGCGAGTCCTTTTCCGCTTGCGGGATTCACAAAAACAAGGAGGAGCCTCTTGAATGGTGGGATGTCATTCACTGTAGGTTCTCTCTGATTGCTCGCGATAAATTGGGGGTTGTTGGCTGCTTGAAGTATCAAATTCCTCCAGGCATTTGCGACGCTTTCGTCTTCGATATAATAGTTGAGATCAAAGTGCTGTCTCCTGGTTTTTTTTGATCCAAAGAAAGAGGTCTTGATGACCTTTGAGTAAAGGTGGATTGTGAGACAGAAAAGTTGCTTGTCTGCTGGAAGATTATTCACTTTCAGTTTTCTTCTGCTCTCGACTGAGACTTTTGAGACGGTAGCACCGGCTATGTTCTGAAGGAAAATGTTGGTGGACTCTTGATTGTCGACCATGATGAAATTCTGAGTGATAGATAAAGTATGCTCGTCTATACTCTTCTTATCTTGGCAATAGAACTTTTGAGAGTAAATTGCATTTTCAAGTTGTGAGTCCTTTTCTGCAACGCTAACAGGGTTAGCAGGATGCTCGACTTCAATAACCTTTGATTCTTCAACATCCTCAAAGTTCTCTTTGACTTCTTGGTTATGTTGTTGTTCACTATTGCTCTCCATTTTTAAGGCGGATTTTTTGTTCAAAATTATTATTATTTTCAAATAAAAATCAAAAGTAAAGAGGTAGCAGTTCAAAATTATTAGAAGAATTCATACAGAACTTCGAAAAAGATTTTCCTCTCCAAAAACATCCTAAGAGTAGGAGGAGAGATAAGAAGAAAGAAGAGGATGTCTTGTTTTGTCATTTCCTAAATCAATATGATTCAGAAAGATCTTTTAAATTTTCTGAACTGAAAGGATAAATGGTTTCATATGAAGCGAATTAATTT
>Ga0182738_1007746_pt1 | contig 10825 bp, 8 predicted proteins | sample eDN5th30CBELigMG_FD_128876 | JGI IMG/M metagenome (GOLD analysis project Ga0182738, IMG submission 128876) | Enriched Miracle-Growth compost microbial communities from Emeryville, California, USA - eDNA 5th pass 30_C BE-Lig MG (version 2)... ... | reverse complement strand
GGAATGCGTTACATCGGCAAGCCCCAGCGTCAGCTCCCGTATGGGGAATACCCCGGCGGCAGTGACATGGATAACAAGGAAGCCATGCTGAGCGAAGCCCTGGACGTGGCCAGTGCGGCGGTTTCTGAACAGCAGCCGATACAGCTTGCTCAAACCAGCACCGGGCACCCGATTAACAGCACCGGATGGACCGGTAACCCTGCCGTTATCAGCAATCGCACGATTCCCAAGGCCACGTTCATGACGAGCGATCGTCCGAGCAACATTTATCTTGGAACCGGAGCCCCCACGGGCGCGGCGATCGGCAATCGGGCAGAGCCAGTAGTGAATACGTATGAAGCAACTGGCGCTTACCGCTCCGGCAGCCCTATGTCTTATGAAGCGCCGACAGCCCCAGGGCCATTTGTGGCAGCTCCGGACCCGGACGCGTATGATCCGAATCAGCCCACAGGGCTCGTTCCCGCAGCAGCGGAAATCAATAGCGTGCGCAACAAAATCGATGAGTTGTCCAACGATGCACAGCGGCTGAAGGACCTGGAAGATTTTGAGCCGTCTGCCATCGAGTCAGCCCGCCAGAAGCTGAACGAATCATCCAGTGCGCTGGCATCGCAGGATTATTCCAAAGCGATGCAGCTGGCCCGCGATGCTCAGCAGACGCTGTTTGCCGCAGACCGGAATGCCGCGAAGAAAGCCGCAAACCGTGATCTTCAGGCCGCAGCGGATCGTGTCAACCTCGCCAATGCCGCTGGTGCCAACATGTTTGCCCCGGCGCAGCTTACGGAAGCACGACGTCTGTTTGACCAGGGCACCGCATTTATGAAATCGGGCGATTACCAGGAGGCACGCAAAGTCGCAGCGCGCGCCTTGATCGCCGCCGAAGACGCGCGTTCTTACAATGTCGACAAGGCAAAAGACCTCGCATCCCTCTCCGTGCGGTATGGCGGCTATAAGGCCAGTGCTCCGGCGCTGACGGAGGCAAACCGCCTGGCGGACATTGCCGACGATATGATGCGCAATCCTGCCACGGCTGCGCAGGGCCAGGAAGTCGCCAAACAGGCCGTAATGCTGGGACAGATCGCTCTCGATCATGCGCGCGACTACACTTACCAGGAGCGGCTGGATAACATCTACAAGGCGCTGAACCAGGCGCTGCGGGCCGGAGCGAACTACTTCAACGTGCCCGAAGTGAAACGCTTAATCGCGGAACTGGCTGTCGCTCGTGATCAATATTGCACCAGGAACTTTGATGCCGTTGAACTCAAACTGAAAGATATCGAAGCTCGTCTGGCCCGGGTGATTGAGACAACGCCGCTGGTTCTTGAAGAGAACCTTGCAGAAACCACCGAAAAGCTCAATGCGCTGATCCTCGCTGGTGCGGAAAACTGGATGTCTCAGGAAGTCGACAACGTCAAGACGCTCATGAACAGGTCCGTCATTGATTTCCGCAAACACGATTATCAGTCCAGCTACGTCAACATCAAGAATGCCATGGCTCTAACCGATCGCATTGAAAATCGGCTCCAGGAACAGGTTTACTTTGATGCCGTAACCGAACTGTTTGCCCAGCTTGATGACACCTTCCACAAGTTCGAACCGGTTATTAACCATGGTCCGGCATTCATGAAAAAGCTGGTCAGTACGGAATGGGGACAGCCTCGCGCCATGGACCTCAGCAGCCGACTGAATCCAAATCAATTCAAAGATACCATTAATGACATCTATATGCGTGCCATTCACCTGAAGCCGCCAAAGTCCCAGGAGGCAGTTCATACGCAGGTCCTGCTGGCCATCAAAAATGCCAAGGTGGCTTCTGAGAACTTCCAGAAGTTGTATATCCTGGACCAGGTGAGCATGCCAGACGCTTATGACATCATCGACACAGCCTATGCCCAGATCAAGCAGGCGCAGAAACTGAGGGGCGAGGTCCAGGTGAAGTTGATTGAGCCGCAGGCACGGATGAAGGTTATCCGCGCAGAAAAGATTGTTAACTACTAGCATATTGTTTCGACGGGCTGCGGAGGATTATCCGCAGCCCGCTCCAGGCTTTTAATTTAAGGAGTGCCGTCTTGCCGCAACTGAGTTATGTACAATGGGTTGAAGTGGCAGTAATTGCCGCAATGCTGGTTTTTGGCGCCTACCTGGGGTTCGCTCTCGATTTATTCCGGAAGGGTAAGTAATCCGTGGCTGCACCGCAAAAAGCCAGCATGAAGCAACTGACTTCGCTGGACAACCGTATCTCAGTGTTAAATCAGTATAAGAATCTCTGGCAGGAATACTTTCGATTTTTCGCCGATGGCTTTGATGACCGGAAGATCACGCCCCAGGAAGAACAGGCTTTTTTTCAGGTTATGAACACGCTTGCCACAAATCATTTCCGCTTTGTTGAACTCGCCGGCGACGTATTTAAGGGCGGCGACCAGGTGCAGGAAATTCTGACGGAAACCGTAAGCCTTGCCAGCATCAAACAGATGAGTGAAGCCCAGTTTGGCAAGCTCTGCATTGACTGGCATACGGTGTTCATTAACATGAACAAAGCTCTCGGAAAGCTGAACCTGCAGCGGCCTCAGCCCAAAAAGTAACGTTTGTCAGCAGGGATACCAGTTCTTAGCGGCAACATCGCAGCATAATCCATCGCGCACCGCTCACAGGACAAGCTTGCGCTCGCGCTCGCTATTCCTTTTTCTGCCGGATTTCGCGCCTGCGCCTTTCCCACCAATCCATTCGCTTTTGCACTTCCCGTTCAAACCCATGGGGGCCAGGTGTGTAAAAATCCCGGTTCGCGACCCGCTCCGGCAGACAGTCCTGCCCGGAGAATCCACCCTCCGCATCGTGATCATACTGATAGCCTTTCCCATAGCCGACCTCCTTCATCAGCCTGGTTGGCGCATTGCGAATGTGGAGTGGAACCGGCAGTGATCCAGTTGTCGCAATTTCCTTCTTCACCCTTTTTTCCGCAACATACGAAGCATTGCTTTTGGGCGCGGTCGCCAGATAGGCAGCCAGTTGAATGATTGCGAGTTCTCCCTCCGGGCTTCCCAGGATCCGGTAAGCCTCGTGCGCGGCCAATGCCAGTTGTAGCGCCTGGGGGTCCGCATTACCAATGTCTTCGCTGGCAAAACGAATCATCCGGCGCAGCACGTAAAGGGGCTGCTCTCCGGATTGCAGCATGCGCCCCGTCCAGTACACGGCTGCCTGCACATCACTGGCCCGCATGCTTTTGTGCATTGCACTTATGGTGTTAAAATGCTCTTCGCCAGACTTGTCATAGACCAGGTGCTCCCGGCGCAGTAGCTGGGCAAGATCTTTGATCGTCAGCTTCGGCCTGCCTGTTCCGGGATCCCGAGGCGCCGTCTGTACGCAAATTTCCAGAAGATTAAGCGCACGCCGCGCATCGCCATCGCTCATCTGCGCAATCTGCTGTAAAACCCCCTCTTCCACGTCAATCTCGGCCCCGCCGAGTCCGTGCGTCTCATCAGTTAATGCCCGCTGCAATAACTGGACGAGGTCTGGCTCGCCGAGACCGTGAAGAACGTAAACCCGGGATCGCGACAGCAGCGCCGAGACCAGAGAAAACGACGGATTTTCCGTCGTCGCGCCAATCAGAACAATTGAACCGTCTTCAATAAACGGCAAAAATGCGTCCTGCTGCGCGCGATTAAACCGGTGAATTTCATCAACAAACAGCAGTGTGCGCCGCTGAGACGCTTTTAGTTCCAGGCGCGCCATTTCCATGATCTGCTTCACATCTTTAATAGATGCAGTGACCGCGCTTATAGTGACAAACCTGGCTCGGGTCATTTGTGAAATGATATAGGCGAGGGTGGTTTTTCCGCTACCTGGCGGGCCCCACAAAATCATGGAACGCAATGTCTCATCTGTGTTCAGGAGATGGCGCAACGGGCTCCCTGGCCCGACCACATCCTCCTGGCCAACAAACCCGTCCAGGGACGATGGCCGCATACGCTCGGCCAGCGGAATTGCTTCTTTGTGGGCAGCGGTTGCGCCTCCGCCCTGCGCTGGGCCTGCGCCGCCTTCAGTTTCTGCGTCTGCTTGAAAAAAGTCCATGCTTTAGGTCGGGCAATTATTATCGGTGAGAATTATCGGGCTTGTCGACGAGGTAATCCAAATCATAATCCACCCCATACACCTGCTTAAGACTGGCAATGCGTGCGCGGGTTTCGGCTGACATGCGGCCCCGTTCGGCGAAAAAAGATCCGCCTTCCATATTCGCCCAGAAGACACGCTCGATCAATTCGCCCAGGGCGCAGTCGTGAAGTTCCGCAACAGCCTTCATCACTTTGACCAGCCGGGGCTCGAGCCGAACGCCGACAAGTTTTCTCTGCACACTTTCCGGATTGGTTAGTTTTCCTGTTTTTCGTTTCGCCTTTGGATTAGCTGCCATTTGTGTCCGCCCGTCTCGCTGATTTTGACAAGTTAAGCTGTTATCAGCCAAATACATGTGTCGCAGAGCAATTGTCACGCCCGCTTAACCTTTACCGAGAATTCAGCCATTATGAGAATGTTGCAGGCGTGGCCGATTTTTGCTGCAATGGAGAAACCAGGGAAGTAGGTATTCAATTTATATCGGTTCCTGAATCAGGATCCTTTGAGTTCCAACCGAAGGAGGTTTAGTATGTTCCTTGGGAAGGTGATCGGACAAGCAGAGTCCGACGAAGGTGCCGGAGAGGAAAATCAGAGCCGGCTGAAGGTGGTCCAGAAGTTGGACCTGTACCGCAATGCCAGTGGGCCGTCCACTCTTGCGGTGGATTTCCTGGGCGCTGATGATGGCGATATTGTCATCGTTGGCCATCCTTCAGCCAGCACCGAAAGCGGGCCCTTGCCTCTCGCCCGCAACTTGCCCCCAGACCAGGTGATTATGGGGATTGTGGAGGCCCGCACATCAGGGCCTGTCAAGCGACGCCCGGCCGGGTAGGTGTCCGGTCATTCGGCCAGGTGCAGTCGCCACATATTCACAATTTCCTGCCTGGCGGCAGGCTGCGCATGGATCTAACATCTGCTGAACGTGCCCCCATTATCAGGGCATCTCTGGATAGCTTTTCGCCGGGCAATTTTGCCCGGCTTTTTCCTGCCAACTGGTGAAGCTAACCGGTTGTTGTTTGCATTGCACATCGATTATGCCAGATAGAAACTATAATCTCACGCCCGCCAATCGACAACAGCCTGTTTGCTGGCGCGACCTGCGTTTGTGGATTTTTCTCGGCATATTATGGTGCTTTCAGGTGCGCTTCCCACCGCTGAGCTATCCGGCGCTGGGGTTGCCAACGGGATTGCTTCTTGCCGGGCTGGTGCTTTTGTGCGGGGTTTGGTGGCTTCAGAGCAAACCCAGCGGGGCTGTTCTCCAGGCGGAGCCCATGGTTGGCAAAGCAGCCCTGAGATGCTCCGGCGGGCAAATTACCGCCACGGCTGGCCTCGTAGCGGGCGTTGGCTTCGTTCTCTGGGCAGGGGTTCGCTGGTTACTGGCAGGCATGTCGTATTCGGGCGTGGCAGAGCTAGGGACGATTTTCTGGGCATCCCTGTATTTTCTGGCCACCTGGAGCCTTTTGCTTCAAGCCGGCGTTATCGTGCAGGGGCATCGTCCGACTGAATCCGGATGTGGATTGGCCTCTCCCGGCGAAGATCGACCCATGCTGCTTCCGCAACTGCGGACCGTTATCTGGATCGTAGCTCTTCTGGGAGGAATCTGTGCAGCTTATGCGATCTGGCAGTATTATGTCGGCTATGATCAGGCCTGGCAGGCGCTTTCAAAATCCATTGGCAGCCGCGCCCCGGATCGCACTGAAGAGGCACTTTTACATCACTTAAGCCTTCGGCGCGTAGCCAGTTACTGGGGCGACCCAAATTCTTACGCCTGTTTCGCGGCGATTGGAATAGCTGCTGCGCTGGAAATTGCAACCTGGAGACGTGGGCTGCTGCGGGTTATGTGTGCGGGGCTCGTCGTGGCTGGGGGTGCAGGTATTTATTACACGGGAAGCCGCGGCGGCGTACTTGATCTTATCATTGTCATACTGATTTATACAATTGTCATGGGCCGGCAAAAGCTGCACGCTGGTCGTCGGCCCCATCGTGCGGTCGTTTTTGCTGGGGTTTTTGCCCTTTCAGGCCTGCTCGCCGTCAGCAAGGCGCAAGTGGCGTCCCCGCAAGGTGATCCGGCGGGCGCGGCTTTTCAGGAACCCGGCTGGACGTGGCGGTCTGATACTATCCGTGAGCGCATATTTTACCTGGAAGTTGGCGAAAAGATGATTCGCGAGGCACCCTGGCTGGGACTGGGCCTCGGCAGTGTCGATCTGTATTTTGGCCGCTTCAAGGATCCGCGGGCGCGAGAAGCGCGGCAACTGCATAACTGGCCCGCCAACACATGGGCAGAACTCGGCCTGATAGGGCTCGGGCTCGTGGTCATTTTTCTGGCGGCTGTGGCTGTCCAGGCGATCCGTCATAAGGCCTGGGAAAGGCCGGGCCAGCGTTTTTTCCTGGTAACAGTGGTTGTGCTGGTTTTTGATGGGTTACTGCAGACGAGCTGGGCGGAACGTGAGCTTATGTGCCTGATGGGGGTTGGCTGTGCAATTTTGCTGGCAGGCGATCCAGCCCGATATTCCAATTGGCTCTCCAGCGGTGTAAACGACGCGAGGCCGAAATCGTGGCGGCTGCGGGCCGCCGTGGCGGGGCTGTGTCTTTGTGGGGGAAGCATATTTCTCGCCTTTGAAATACCGGCAATGCTCGCCAATTCCAGCAAACAAATTGCCCGGGACGCCACGCTTGGAGGTGATTTTTTCACCGCAGAAAAAGCATGGCAAAAAGCGTCGCGATGGATGCCCAAAGACCCGGAACCTTACCAGGCCCAGGCAGGGCTTGCGCTGCAGGCAGGCCGACCAGAGCTCTCTGAGCGATTATTGCACGTGGCGCTACACGTCGCACCGCAAAGCGCCGCTTTGAATAGCCAGCTTGCAGGCGTGCAGATGCAGCTCGGAAAGACGGCCGAAGCCAAAAAAAGGCTGGAGCGCGCGCTGCAGCTTTATCCGTCAAACCCAGACTATTGTCTTCAGTATGCGCAGTTCCTGAAGGACACCGGCGATGCAGGCCAGGCGCTTCAGTACGCAAGGAAAGCATTGGAATACAGCTATTTGGAGCCAGATATAGCCGCAGCCAAAGCATTAATCCAAACGCTTGAAACTGTTCCAGCCGGTGTTCAAAAATGAAACAGATAATTGTCGAAAGCCCTGCGAAGCTCAATTGGCTGCTGCACGTCGGCCCAGCCCGGCCAGACGGGTATCACGAGCTCACGACCGTCTTTCAAAGCCTGAGCTTTGCCGACTTGCTTCAGGTCGAGGTCCATGACGAGCCAACCTGCGAATTGTCAGGGTTCCCTGCTGATATTGCACCTGACAAAAACCTGGTGGTGCTTGCATGGAAGGCAATGCGGCTGAGGCATCCCGACCGGGTGAGGGGCCTGGCGGTGAGCATCGAGAAACGCCTGCCCAGGGGTGGTGGTCTGGGCGGCGGGAGTTCCAACGCCGCTGCGGTTCTTTCTGCTATTAATACGTTGTATTCACTCAATTTAGATCCGGATGAACTCTGTGAAACAGGCGGCAGGATCGGAGCGGATGTTCCCTTCTTTACTTACGGCGGCACTGCGCTCGGGCGCCAGCGGGGCGATTTGATCACGCCACTGCCCGATGCGCCAGAATTATGGTTCGTTTTGGTGATGCCGCAGGAAGGGATGTCAACGGCAGCAGCCTTCCAGGAGTTTGACAAAATGCAGCGCGTCGCGGTATCGCACCACCAGATGCAGGAGAGGATCGAACGCCTGGTGTCAGCCCTGCACGGCGGGAATCCGGAAGCTATTGCCGGTGCGGTTGGCAATGATTTCGAGCTGGTTGCAGAATCTTTTGCCTGGTATCAGGAGGCGCGGCAGCGCTTGCTGGATGCGGGCGTTTTGAAGACTTTGCTGTGCGGAAGCGGCTCGACTGTCGCGGGGCTTTGCCGTGACGAGGCCATGGCACGCAGTGTCGCTCTCAGCGTGGGTGGAATCGCCACCAGAACCCGTCCGGCAAAGGTCTAAAACCTGCGGAGCTTTCCTCCTTTGTAGAAATTGCGCGGCACTATCTCCGGGTGCAAAACCGTTTGTGCATGCATTTTGCCACTATAAGAGCCAGGTATTCAACTTTGAGTCTGGAGACGTGGACATCATGGCTGCGATAGAAATTACAGGAGTGACAATTCGACCTTTTACTGGCGGTGACGATAAGCTGCGGGCGTTTGCTTCAATTATCCTGAACAATGCATTTATAATAAAAGATCTGAAAATCATCGAAGGTAACAACGGGCGGTTTGTGGCGATGCCCAGCCGCCGCGGCAAGGACGGCATTTTTCGGGATGTGGCACATCCGCTGAACCAGGACACGCGCGACTACGTGGAGAGAACTGTGCTGGCGGCGTATGAAGAGCAGGCCGCCCAGGGATTTCCGCATGCAGACGCAGCGGAACCGCACGCGCCGGAGAGTCGATTGGAATAGATTAGTGTTTAGTTAAACCGCTGTTTATCCTGTTCGGATGTGGGGTAGGGGAGGATTTGCGGAGCAAAGTCAACGCCGCCGCTTCCCACGCCGCCATCGACACCGAGAGGCACCTTCTGGCGGTACATTAGCTGTTTGCCTTCCTCGGATGCCATAAAATCCTGCCGGAGCTGGCGGGCAGCGGTGACGAGCCACTCGCGGCCGTTCTGAGCCAGTTGAACGCGCCGCCATTGCGGTTCATTTTTTAATTTATACTCGACAATACTGGCGCTGGGGGTAATCGCCACCCCTTCATCAGACAGTTCGCCGTTGGCTCCATGGCCGTCCGCATACTGCATCGGCACGCCAAGATATTGAGCAAGGCGTTGATCCCGCCCGATAGCTTTTCCCGGGAGTACCAGTGTATCTGTGGCGAGCGACGGCGGCAGCTTGGCTTGCTCTTTAGTGAGGTTCTTCTGGGCGATCTTCGTGTCGGGAAAATCAGTGGCAAGTTGTTGCAGCAGGCGGCGCCTTTCGAGCAGATCGGCGCTGCTTTTGTATTTATCATACAACGCCACAGCCTGATTCTCTTTCAGCTTTGCCATTTCGCCTGGGGTGCCAGAGCCGCTTTCTTCCAGGTAGTTCTGACTGCGATCGTAATCGCCCGCTTTTTTGGACAGATCAGCCAATTGTCGGGCGATTTCCTGGCTTCGTGGGGTTTTCGGATAACGCCGCAAGTAGCGGGCGCCGGCATCAATGACACCGTCAACGCTGACCTGCGTTTTGAACTTTTCGCTGATTGCACGTACGGCGGCGTCCATACCAAAAAGCACCGGGACCCCAGCCGGATTGCCAGCAGACTGGATGACTGCATTTCCGGTGGCGTAAACAGTGTCATCCTTTGTGCGGCGACCGGTCCAGATAAACTTGGATTTTTCAGAAGCCATTTCTGCCAGCGCAGCCTGGTAGCTCTCATTCAGGTTATAGTTGGGGTTGTCGAGCAGCTTGGTTGAGGCGCGTCCGCCGGGGCTTTGTGGGGCAGAGGATGCAAGCTGGTGGAGGCGGCCCAGGGCGGTTTCGTGGTTGCCAGCGCGTTCAGACATAGCGGCGTAGGCATAGTCGACGCTGTCCCAGACATACGGAACACCATGGCGCATCTGATCGAGAGACTTTGTATCACCCGTTACAAGCGCGCGGGCAATCTGGCCCACCGCGCGCGCCTGGTCCGGTGCCATCCGGGCTTCAGACCCGGAAACGCCGAGGGTCAGTCCACGGACCTCCTCCGCCCGGGTTTTCAGGGTGCGAGCCTGCGCCAGCAGTTGACTGGATTCCTTATCGGCCGGATTCAGCAATGTTGCCTTTTCCAGTTGCCACTCGGCCAGCTGAAATTTTCCGCTGCCAACGGCGGTTTTTCCCGCGGCAACCAGCGCTTTGAAGCGGTCGTTCAGCATTTTGGTTTTAAGTTGCTGGCGCAATGCGATGACCTCGTCGCGCTCGGGTGCTGTGGCATATTTCTTCAAAAACTGATCACAGAGATAGACCATCTTCCGTTCTTTAACGGTGGCGGTTTTACCCTGGCGTACGCTGTAGATGCCGTCCCACAGGAGTGATGCAGCGGCTTGCGGCTGCAGCATGAGAAGCTGGCTGAGGCTGGTGCTGACGCGGTTGAACACGCGCGTGAACTTATTAAAGCGGTTCTGCCCTTCGAGGCGGTTTAGCTCGTAAACTTCATCGCTCAGCAGACTGATCAGGACGCGGTTGCGCCAATCTTTGTTGCGGGCATTTGCTGCGAGTATTTCCTGGCCAGAGAGGAACTCGTCGCGGTTTGTCCGGGTGGAATTGTAAAGGTAATAGATTGCTTCCGAAAGAGCAATGGGGCCGGTGTTGATGGCATTTGCGCCTGGTTGTGCTGCGGCAGCGTATGCCTGGCGCATTCCGTTGTCGTTACCTGTAAGCGCACTCACGAGCGCCTGCCGTGCAATCGGGTTTTCCACGGAAGCTGTTGCTGTTTGCGCCGAAGAGGCCACGCTGAGCAGGGCAACAGAGACTATTGCGGCGGCTTGCTGAATCCACTGCTGGAGATGCGGCCTGGATGGGAGAAGGTTCGCCATGGTTACCATCCCTTAAACTACGCCAGTCGCACGGGGATTCCCTGGCTGGCGAGAAACTCTTTTGCTTCTGCGACGGTGTGGATACCAAAATGGAAGATGGATGCGGCCAGCACGGCATCGGCCTTGCCTTCGATGATACCGTCGGCCAGGTGCTGCAGATTGCCCACACCCCCGGAAGCTATAACGGGAATGCCCACGGCTTCG
>Ga0182738_1007745_pt1 | contig 10827 bp, 10 predicted proteins | sample eDN5th30CBELigMG_FD_128876 | JGI IMG/M metagenome (GOLD analysis project Ga0182738, IMG submission 128876) | Enriched Miracle-Growth compost microbial communities from Emeryville, California, USA - eDNA 5th pass 30_C BE-Lig MG (version 2)... ... | reverse complement strand
GGCATTTATGATAAAGTTTATCTTTTTCTTCAGGAAAGAAAGGTGTTCTGTTATTCTGAGATTTCTGTTGATGTATATTCCAAGGTATCGGTAGCTTTTGACTAGCGGTAATGTGACGTGTCGCCCATTGCTAATGTTTAGAGTTAGAGGTGAGATATCCAGTTAATCGATGAAGGTTCTGGGTTATTTTTTTAACGAGATTTTGGTCCTCACTGATGAATTTTTGTTAGGCTATTTGATTGGAAAATTCCATAGGCCGATATGAAGGCTTCGCTTTAGTGTTGATTTCGTTTGTCAAATCGGAAGTTAAAAAAGATCAAACTATTTACAATAATTTTGAAATAATGAAAGGTATTGCACTATTTTTCAAGATTTACGAATTTTTCTGATCAAATGCAAAAAGAGGTAGTTTTATTCAGAAATAATTTTCATTGGCAAGATCAAGGATTTCATTTCTGGGATCAATCAAAATTTTTTGGACTTGGTCTTCAATGAGTTATTTCAAAAGAAGCAGCCACACATTCTATTTGGAGGCCTTTAACTGTAACTCCTTCTTTTCTTTTTGTTTTTGAAATTGTTTCAAGTTCTTTTAAATTTAAACGAAAAAAATCTTTTGCAAGAAATATTTCAGACTTTTTGAAATTTTTCTGGAGACTTTTGAATGATTTATTTTTGACGCTCCTATTAAATTCTAGAGGCAAGAATTGTTTTATTTCTTTGACAATTCAGATTCAGGCTGCTCATAGATGCAAAGACAATTGAGAAAAAAAATGCAAAAATGGTTTTTTTGGTGGTATTTTCTTCAAAACAAGAAGCAAAGCTTTTCACATGTCAAAGAAAAGAAAATATTCTTAATTGGAATTTCCCAAAGAGTCTTTTTCAAAAAAATTGAACTCTCTGTCACTTTAAAAATTCTAAAGAAATAGAAAACCTCTCTTTTTCAAAAATGAAGAGTCCAATCAATAATAGGTTCTGCTTAGAAGGCGAAAAAAAAAATTCAAAGTCTTGACCTGAGATTTCTCGAGCCAAATCAATATGTCTGTCGATTTCTTTCATTCAGGCCTGGAATCCTCAGCCACTTCTTTTCAATCAGTCAGAAGAAGACGCAATTTTGGGGAGAGAGTTCTTATTCAACTTTAAATTTTGTTTAGCTTCTTAAATCATATCAGCAAGGATCATTCTATCAACATACTCTTTGGAAAATGGTTTGTTTTCGTAAAATTGGAAAATAACGAATAGATAGTGTATTACACTCAAAGCAATAAAGAATATCATAGATAAGTTTAATGCAAAAGAAATGTTTTTTTTTATTTGGCCTTTTCAAACTCCCTGAAAATTTCTCTACTAAAGGGGTTCTTGAAATCATGATAAACTTGCTTTTTAAGCTCAAATGTAAAACAATCTTGAGCCTTGGGATCTTCAAGTCGGTTTAAACCTTGCTCAAGAAGGTTTTTAAATTGGGAGAGGCTCATGAATCTCTTAGCAAGCAAACTTGTAATCAACTCAGTAAATTCCTCTTTTTGAATTGTTGGGTTCTTCTGGGAAATCTGGTCGAGATCCTGAAATACTTCCTTCTCAAAATATTGATCTAAAAAGTCGAGCAGAAGCCGTTGAACTTCTTCTTGATAATTGTGAACGAATATTTCATATTCAGTTGGCTCTGTCCTCTGTAAAAAAGCTTCTATTGTCTCATATGTCTCGATTTTCACAAAGTTCACCCTATCTAAAACTATTAACTTCATCCAGTTATCATTATTATTCAAACTCTGATTCTCCTGTAAAACCTCTTGATGGCTTTGGCATGTATTAGTTTGTTGAGAATCTGATTCTTTCAGAATTTTCGTCTTCTGATTGTCGTAGATGTCCTTTTTAAGGTCATTAGCTGAACCTAAACTTCTTAGCTAACGCAATAAGATTGTGCTTTTTACATTTGAAAGTCTTCTCTTTGTCAAATGAATCTCCAGAAAAGTCGTCTGTCATCATTTCTCGGAAATCAACTTTGTCCTTCGGATTATCTCCCAGGTTGAGCTGCTTCTGGTACTCCTCACTGACAGCAGAATCTAATGAATGAACTAAATCATGAAGATTCAGAGTAAGGTATTATCAGAGAGTTTACGCTCACTTAATGATCGTTGATTGATCTCTTGGAGTGGCTCAGTTTGGTTTTCTCTTTCCTCCCACCTTATCTCAGATGAAGTAGGATTGTCAGAGGAACTGATGAAATATCTGTACTCAAACTTTTGGGGGAGGTCAAGATCTATTTTGAGCGTCCAATAATCATTTGAATTCCAATTGAGTCTTAGAGCTTGTCTTGGATTCCAGCTCCCAAGTTCTGAGATGTGACCAACGACATATACAGCCTCTCCATTGTTTACTTTGGCATGATAATCGAATTTGTAAGGCGATTTGGTGGGCTTCATTAAATGTAGATTCTTTTTAAGTTCCTTCAAGCTATTTTGAACTGAAAATTGTCAGAAGTCAGTCAGAAAATGTTTTAAAATTTCAAACCTTGCAGATTACATCACAAACCAATCATTCTCTTTATCATTAAATAGTGTCTTCTTGAAATTACTAGCGATTTAACCATCAATTCTTTGAATATAGTTCCTGCCAACCTCTTCATCTCAAACTCAAAAGTCAAAATCGGTTTTAGTCTTCAATGCTCAAATAAAATACCGAAATAAAGGAAGATATAGAAATTTCTTTCATCATAGTTTCGCCTCAAAAAGGGAGTGTCGTCCTGAATTATTGATCCGAAAGCCAAATGGAGCTCTATTTTGCAGCAACAACCTTCATTTTCATTAATATAAAAACATCTTCTTCACCAATTTAAATTCTCCGCGAAGCTGTTAAATAAAATATTCATTTAAAATTCTCTTACAAGCTTGCACAAAATGGAGTCAAGCTTCCAAATTCCAACCACCGATCCAGCTAGATCTCTTAATGCTAAACAACAAGAGGCTATTGAACTGATCTCCTCAAAGTTTCTCCAAGGCCAAGGCATACTAAGTGCTGAGCGACTGAGATCATTAAATCAAGCTCATGTGGCCAGCCGCCAAGGTCCACTGCTTGCTGGTGAAACCTTTTACAATGGAGTCAAGCTTTACTAAGAGTGGGTATGGATTATTCTCTGTTGTTGCTGAAAGAGAAGGTGAAGATCTCCTTGCTGTAATTCAAGACTCCAAAGACTTTACAAAGGATTTCCTGGAACCTGCAATTGAGGATGTTTCTAAAAACTTTAAACAGGCAGTTGACGAAACCGAGAAGAGCGAATACTCGATGAAATTAGCTCGAGAATATGCGGTTCAAAATGTTTTCAAGGATCACACAAATCCAATATGCACTGCCTTAAAACAAGAATTTTCACAAAGAGCTCGCAATACTGCTTTATTTGTTTGTTTTGTGGACAATGACATCCTTAAGAGCATCTGGAATGTAACTGCGGAAGAAAAAAGAAAAATGAAATTTTTGCAGATGAAATTAGGCCTGACCACATTTCATACTTCTTACTTCCAAACCCCACTCCCGGAAAGGATGTCGCAGCTACTAAGTTGGCAACGTAACCTTTTTATTTGTCGAGGACACTATTCTCGAGGTTGAATTCAGAATGAGACTTGGATTGACACCTTCACTTCCAATTAGTTGCCCTGATTATCCTAGACTTTTAAGAGAGCTTTATGATCATAAATCCCAAGAAAATCAGTCTAATTGTGTGCTTCATATCACTAGAACCTAAGGTTATTTTCAAGTTCTGTCCATATTTTCGAGTTGAATAATAGGAAAATTTGGAGTATGTCTTTTATAGCGTGTAAAATTTTAAGTATACTAAAATGATTCATTTCTGTTTCTCTTTCTGAGAATATCTGTTAAATTAAACAAAATCCTGAGAAAAAAAGAAGTTTTATTTTTTATTCAATTTTTGAAGCATTTTAAATACAACTCATGCCCTGACTATATTTAATTTTCAAAGGCCTAAAAAAGAGTATTGTCGAGGTTTTTGGTCTTTAGAGGAGTAGGATCATCTGACTCCAGCTCTCAGTGAGACACTGCTGTTATAATCTTCAATTTCAAAATTGAAAAAGGCCTTTGAATGAAATGAATTTGATTGTTGTGAGATAATAGAAAAAATTAATGTCTCTGAAAAGGAAATAGGAATTTCTAAGGTGAGAAAGTTTTATCTAATGAAGAATTTGGATGAAAAACACTGAGATAAAGAATATGTTATTTGAGTTTCGAGGTAAGTATTTTGGATCGTCAGAGTTCTTAACAATTTTTTAAGAAATTTGGAACGATGGAAAAATTCAATTTCAGACCTTTTTGGGAAGTTTTTTGTCTTTTTCAAAACTCTCATGTTCTCAAAAATGCAAGTTGTAAGGGAATGAACATCTCGAAACTTCGTGAGTTTGATTGATTTTTGTACATTTGTACATTAAATTTGGAATGCTGAGGGAATAACGTTACAGTATCACGAAATTTGGCAATCATTCATTTTCTCGATCATCGCATTTAAATACATTAGTGGGAATTTGTAAACAGCAATGTATTCTAATTTCATATTTGATCATAAGATTGTTGAAAAGACAGTCCATTTGAGTTCAGTTCAAATGTTAACTTCCAAGATTTATATGAAAGAGAAAAGGAAGGAGACCAAGTTTTTGATAAGTACATTGGCAATTCGAATTGATAGTATCCTACATTTGATAATTCTCTCAAGGATTTTTTCCTTATGTGAATATTAAAAAAACCCTTTTGATTTTATTTCTACCGACTTCTTAATTTCGAATTTTTTTAAATAATTAAAAAAAAACAACTCACAAAATACAAAAAAAGCACATGTCTAGTGTGCCAATGCACGACGAAACCTCACACCCTCTCAACGTTAACGTTTCTCCCATTCAATCCCAACCCAATGAGAACCTAAACATTACACCAATCCGCAATAGAAGTCCTTCTCTAGAAAGACAAAGAAGAGAGACAGGAAGCCCAAATGCTCTATTAAATGCGACCACTTTACAGAATCAAGATATGGAGGAAGAGCCATTGCTGCATTCACAAGCCGCTTTGATAGAATTGAAAAGGTCAGATTATATTCCTGAGATTGAATTGGCCATGCAACAGGATAAATATTTGGTATGGAATGAGAAATTGAAAGGAAAAGTAATAGCTAATTTGTTTATAGAGGAAAATGGAAGTCGGTGGCATCTTGGGAACTCAGCCTGTATTGTTGAATAAGGCTCAATTATTATCAGGTAAGCCTGAGATTTGAATAGATTTCGAAATGAATAATGAAAATAGATCGCGTGGAGAATCAAGAAGCCTTGAATAAACAGGTTGTTGGGAATACAAATTATCTCGTAAGAAATGAGTTGTTTTTGGGCAGAACATTAACCTTAAATGAATAGAAAAAGGATGGTATCTTTGTGACAGATGAAGAAGAAGCTAAAACAGTCGTGAACGTTCAAAGATTAGAACAAAGACTCTTATGGGAAGTAAGAAGATTTTTAATTGGAAAGAAGAATATTTACCCTTGTGAAAATTAGAATAAGAAAGATTGGTTCAGAAAAGACAATGGCGAGCTGATTATGGACTCTGAAGTCTTTAATGAAAGGATTACCAAAATGAGAGACGTCTCTATCAGTCAAAATCCAAGTAAAACTTGTTGCTTAGAGCGCTTCTCTAATCATCATAGACTTGAGAATTATAAAGAAGAGTGCGTATTTATCCGAAAGAGAGAACCAAAAGAAGACGCAATATTTCAAATTAGATATCCTCGTAGGAAAAGTCTACATAACCAAACACCCTCAATTCATCAATGAAGACGAGAAAGCCGTTGAGCTCAAGGGATTAATCAAGGAATATAAGGAAAAGGCCGATTTGACCATAATTCCTCACTTGAGAAAGCAATTGGAACAGTTGAACCAAGAGCATCAGAAGTATACTGCTCAGTATGATATTCCTCCAAGAGAAGTGGAGATTATCGAAAGAGAAATCAGATTAGTGCAACAAATGCTTGAGAAGGAGACTGCCTCTACTCAAAAGATCATGGAAAGCATCTATAAGACGTGGGAAGAAATCAAAAAGATCCGTGCTGCTAATAACTTCAGCAGCTCTACTGTCCGTCTCAACGTCCGTCAATACAAAAGGTAAGTGAATTGTCATTGAGAAAAGCAATTAAATCGTCCTCATAGTCATGAATACACAGACGAATATGAACTCTTTTTGAGTCAACAAGAATACTCTAAAGCCAACGATTTCAGCGGAAGGACCTTGCCAGTCACCGAAAGAACCCGTAGAAGACTCCTCGCTCAATACAAAGTCTGGGTCAAGATCTACATTAACGGAGTCTATGTCGGCTGTACCAAGAAAGTGAACCTCGACTGGCCAAGCTTTGAAGTGAACTTCTTGGAGAAGTTCCAGATCTACCTCTTCAGGAAACCCGCATCAATCGAATTCAGAATTTATATGGGAAGATACGAGGCTGTCAAAATCGACAGTGTCATGGTTGATATCCCCGGAGAGACTGCCAATACTCTTACCAGTACTTCAACAATTTACAGAGAAAAGCCTTTTGCAAAGAAAATTCCTTTGCCAAAGCCAAAGACTGCCAATACCAAGACTCCCAATAAATCTGACGCTAAGGAGAATATTAACAAGCCACCTTTAGATTTGACCTTTAGCAAGGATAATAAGCCTGATGTCGGTGGATCCCCCTCACCTATCAAAGGCCAGAGAAGCCCGGAACAGCCCAAAACTGGCCGTGGAGAAACTACTCCCAATAAGAAGACGAATGCCGCTGCTGGTGGAACTACGACTCCAGGAAGAGCAGGAGAAGAAATTGAAGCAGAACCTGCGCCATTGGCAAAGACCGAGATTGGAGGAGTGATATCGTATAAGGCAGAATGGTTTGGCTATGGAACGACATTGCCACCAGCAACGATTGATAAGCTGGGAGGAAGAAGACAAGAAGGAATTAAGATGAAGAACTACTATGATCAGGCTTTGGAGAATCTGGTCGATTTGAACGATCCAAGAAACGAATACGCAATCCAACAGTTGAAACAGTTGAAGAATCAGCAGATGCAGGAGATTTTAAAGAAGGACGCTATGATGCCGTTAAGTGATATTGAGTCTCTGAGACACAGGCTGTATAAGCTGAAGTTCCAGAAGCTAGAGCTTGCCATGAGAAAGATTCCGCTCACTGAAGCCGAAATCTACAACAACTTTGACTTTATGCAATTCATCACGGTTTGAGATTTGGGTGAGCTTCATTGTGTTAATCTGGTTTTCATAGGACTACGAGAAAGAAATACAAGAACTTGAAGGCGAAAGAGAGTACCAAACTCAGCCTCTTCTCAAAGAAAATCTCCTCGATGTCGATAAGTTCCCCTATGTACTTGAAATTGTTACTTATTCATAATCCTAAATCTCACAATTAGACGCAAGAGACAAGAAAGAGATTGATCAGATATCGTAAAAGGCTTTACGTCTTACAACAAGAACTTCAAAGTCAAAAACTGAGAGACACCGGCAACATCTTATCCCTCAAGTCCGTTGTGAACGAATTCTACTTCGAAGAAGGCATCAACCCCTTGGCTGAATTCTTCAAGTCCGTTTTCGCCCAAAGAGGAAAGCTCCGTCCTGTCCGCAAGACCCAAGTCAAAGTCAAATCTGAAAAGACCGAACGTGCTGACATCCTCATCCATGTCGTTAAAGGTAAAGACATTCCAGCAAGAGCAAAAGCCGCCGGCCAAGTCAAAGCTTTCCGTGAAAACGCCATGGGACCTGGCGCGATGTCCATGGGATACTCTCCCAGAGGCTTTATGAGTCAATATCCTGGTGCCAGTGGATACCCAGGTGGAGGATCTCAAGCTGGATTTTATCCTAATCAAGGCTATGGCTCTCAACCAGGATATGGCTCACCACCAAGAAACCAAAGCTACCCAGGATATGGCCAAGGCGGATATGAAGGAGACCCGTATAATAATCAAGGAATAAGAAGTCCAGGCGGTGGATATGGACAAGGAGGGTATGGACAAGGTGGATATGGCGATGGATATGGAGGGTATAATAGTCAAGGAGGAATGAGAAGCCCAGGAGGCGGATATGGAGGCTATGATAATCAAGGAGGAATGAGAAGTCCTCCTTATGGATCGCCCAATAGAAATCAATTAGGATCGACCTTTGTTCCTGGGTATCCTCTTGAACATTCTCAAAGATTAGCAGCGGTAAGGAATTGGGGTATAATGGGGGTTTAAAAGATTTGTGTAGGATATGTTGGCGAATGATATGAACAGGAACCCAAATATGCCGGAAGACCACACAATGAGACAAGCTATGGGAAGCAATTTCGAAACCAGAATGGCCATCCAAGGTGGTATACGTAAGAGAAATTCTCGTAAAATACACTCCTAATTTTTCTTAACAGCAACTGACAACCTCGTTGTGGAGAGAGTTTTGCCATTTTTAGAAGTGAGACTTCACGACCCAGATGCTGGGACCTTATACACCATCAAAACCGAAACGTTTGAAGGAACTTACCCAGAGTGGAACGATAACTTGGTTCTTCCTTTAAAGCTCTCCACCATGGACTTTAATTATGACCTTACCAGAAACCCCGAGAACACCCGCGCTATTGTTTACTTCAACTTGTTTGATTTGGTCAGCAGCGTGAACAGACAAAGAGAAACCACAAACAGATACAGCGTTTCAATCGAAAAGAGATACCTTGGCGCTTTCTCAATTCCTCTTGTCACTTTGTTCCAATATCCTAAACAAAGCGCTTCTTTCAAGATCCAAAGACCTCTTTTCTTGTTCGGTTATTTCAATATGAAGCCCGTTTTCTCTTCAGATTTGAACATCACCAATATCCTCGCTGATCCTTTCACTCCTACTTACGTTACTTTGTCTATTACTATGGATCCTTTGTTAGATCTTCCTCCCAGAAATGCCATAGACTATTACAGTGGAGCTGAAAACCCTCAATTGTTGCTTAATGGATCAACTTGGCTGAAGAATTTGAAGAAGAACAGCAAGTTTGCTACAAGGCATATCAAGCTTTGGGGCGCAGGAATCAACAATTTGGCCAAGCTGGAATCAAGATTTATTCCTAGATATTTGACTCCTTTGGTTCCTCCTATTGATGTGGTTGATGAGAATGCTTATACGAAAGCAGCAAGATATGTGTCGTTGATTCCATTCAAAAATGAGACCCAAATCTTTAAGGATTTACCAGATATCTGGGCTACTTGTCAAGAGTTTTTGGATGTACAAGCTGGTGGTCATGAAGAACATGCCGTTTTGCTTTGTAATTATTTCATGTATATCGATCAACAGTTGGGCAAAACTGAAACAATCAAAAATTATCTCCTCCTTTGTAAAGGTAAAAGAGAGCTTTTTCTTAAGGAGAACCTAATATAATTTTTAAAATAGCTGTACCAGAAGGAGAGGCCGTGTATGTCATGAGAAGAGACATAAAGACAAATGAAGTAGAAATTTGGAATGCAGTATACGGAGACCCATATTTCTTTAAGAGAAACGACCAATTCTTTAGTTGTTTCCATTTGTTTACGCTTAACAAGACTTCTGTGTTGGACCGCGAAGTCTCTGATAATGATTATCCTATTCAAGAAATTGGCTGTGTTATCAATAATGAGAATGTGTGGGTCAATATTCAAGCTGATGTGAGCCCAAGTCATGTGATTTTTGATATTGAAAATAGAAAGAATTGGATGCCTTTCCTAGGGTAAGGCTCTGGATGAAGGGGGATTCTAATAAAAATTTCAATAGAGAGAAGAGTTATAAGACGTATTTCCCAGAGAATAAGATCGAGACAATTCAACCCGAATTGAAATATGAAAAGACACCAATTGAATTCGTTCAAAGATTAGAAAAGAAGATCCAAAGTGAAATCGCTAAAAGGTAAAGGTTTTTTGGGAGGAGTAAAGACTAAATTTTCATTATAGAATTGAAGCAGAGAGAAGCTCAAATGAAGGCGGAAAGAGAGCCTATAGAACCAAATGGGAAAGAAGATTCGGTGATCGTCTGAGAAATATCCTCTTGACCTCATTTGAATCCTTCAAATATCGTACCAGAACCACCGGAACCAAGGTACTTGGCGATGAAAAACTCCTTTTTTAAACCGTTTGATAGTCAACATTGGCAGGAGGTCAAAATATCGGAAAGTCAAAAGAAGATATCGATCAAATTAAGGATGTAAAAAAAGACTTTTTCTCTTCATAAAATTAATGTTCAACCTAGGATATTTTGAATGAAGTGCCAGAAGGAGGAGATATTTACGGATTCCCATTGAATATGCCGTACACAGATATCGAAAGAATCTGGCAAGAAGTGAAGAATACAGACATTCACAATATTCAAAGCGATGATGTAGAATATGTCTTGGCTGTCGGCGCCTATGCTTATGATCACTTTGTGCTGTCTGTTTGGGTCTTTGTTGGTGTAATATTCAATAAAACCAATAAGAGATAAAACTCTATGTTAGCTTAATATCAATACCTTTTTCTATGTATCATTTTTATAAAAGGAAAGAAACGCTGATTATGAATTTTTATATGTTTTGATTTTTCATTTAGAATAATTTACTTTAAAGAAAAAATTCCTCTTCGTGAAACTTTTTCAGCGAAAAATTGTCCTTTGAATTTTCTCTCTCATTGAACTCTTCCAACAAAAAAAGAAAAAGAAATTTTTTTTGCAAGTGCAAAAGAAAAGTAACGGTAAAGAAAATCCTAAAGTATCGAGGTTTTATAAATTTTCTAATTCATAGTATTCAAAAGAGAAAGTTAAATATTATTGAAATTTTAAATCATC
>Ga0182738_1007744_pt1 | contig 10828 bp, 7 predicted proteins | sample eDN5th30CBELigMG_FD_128876 | JGI IMG/M metagenome (GOLD analysis project Ga0182738, IMG submission 128876) | Enriched Miracle-Growth compost microbial communities from Emeryville, California, USA - eDNA 5th pass 30_C BE-Lig MG (version 2)... ... | reverse complement strand
GAATTAAATTTTATTGCAAATCAGCAATAAAATTTATCAGTCAAAATCTCACTTTTCGCTATCACTCCTTATTTTTATTTCTTCGAATTTGTACAACAGTCGTTTATTAATCCATAGTTTCCTTTAAATAAAACCTGCCTTTTAAATTTTTGATCCAGGTTCTGCTTCCTGAATCCCATCACCATCCCCTAAAAATGATAAAACACTATTGAATAATTCGAGTTTCCTCACGTCATCATCTTTCCTCAGATTTCTTTGCTACCATATAAAAATTATGTGAGCCTTATGGCGCGGATGTTTTATGATAATTTAATGGCCTGAGCCAATCGTTAGAGTCACTTTCGAGAGATGTGGACCACACCTGAAAACCTAAGGCAGATTATCGAGAGGCCGGCTTTGACGAGCTTAAAAGAGATCTTTTTGTGAAGAGTTTTGTAGCTTATATGCTTAGGTGATTCAACCGAAGCCGGTTATAAATTTCAAATTAAAGAGAAAGTTTTTTGTCCAACTTCATATTTTTTCGAGGATTATAGAGGCTGATATTGACTGGGAACGAAGTTTAAAGTGAGCGAATCGGATTCAAATAACTTCGAGTGCGATATCTGTGGAGCATTTTAATAACGCAGATTAGTGTTTAGGCAAGGTGTGAATACATCATTAAGATACTTTGAACTGAAAAGCTGAGAAATTTCGATCACCAATGACTGGACTAATCGCTTACCTATCGTTGTATTGAGACTATTTTCGTCTCAAAGTCTTTAAAGATGAAGTTAAACGGTAGCTCGGGAAGAAGAAATGAAGAAAGAATGGGATTTCTGAAAGCTTCAAAGCTCTAATTCTTTAAACTCCCTTTAGTGGGAAAAAATCAAAATTATTTTTGCAAGTGGTTCGTTTTATTCGTGTTATTTTTTGTGGTGATCAGTTAATCTTTGGGTTAAGGAAAGTTTTTTTGGGAAGAAACAGAATATCTGAGTTGAGATTGGAATTGGAAGAGACGAAAATCTCTTGTTGTTTGATGAAACATTCTTTCCTTTTCAGGAATGAGCAGATCTTTCAAAGAGATTTTTCAAATGAATTTTCAAATTTTAAGGGTCAATAAATTTTCAGCTCATGTCACAAAAATTTGACGTCAATTCTTCCTCAGTCATCCTGTAGGATTTATTGAGAGAAAACAAACTTTTGAGGAGAATGGATATGAATATTTTGAATTAGTCCTTGTCTCGATGAGAAAGGCCAGATGAATAAAAATTTAAGAAACAGGGTTTTTCAGACCCCTAACAAAGAGATGAACATACGATTTAAGAGCGCTCCATCTTTTAAGAACATTCTTCTGTTTTTAACATGACTAAAGAGACAGTCCGAATTGATCCAAATATTTAAACTTCTATCAAGAATAGGGTATCCTTTGGAGAAAGCAAGAATGGTTTTGAAGACATGGAGTGCTCTTAAATCATATGTTCTTTACCAGTTCCAGAGATTTAGCCATTTGTTTATCCTCATCTTGAATGAAAGTTTGTGCACTTGAAAAGTTTATTCAATTTGAAATGATTCAAAACATAAAATCTTATTAATTATTTTTTAGCTTGGAAAAATTAAAATTAAAATTTCAGGAAAGATTTCTTTTTGAAGCGTTGAAAGATCGCTTTTGGCATTCTATTTCGATTTCCTTGAGACAAAGAAAATTCAGACAAGAATCATATAGGTTCAGCATATTTCTGGTCGAAGTAAAGTTGAAAGAAAAGTCCTTCTTATTTCAAGCAAATATTGAAAAAGACTATATCTATCTTTAGCTGGATGACTAAGAAAATCTTGTCTTTTGGTGAGAGGATTGAGTTTTTATGGAAAGGACAAAATTTTTCTTTTGAAAAAATTCGATTTAAGATTTTCGAAAATTTTTTTCCAACAAAAATCTTTCTGAAAGCAAATTTTTATAAATTAAAAATGAATCCCAGCTCGAGAAAATACCCTTGGCCACTTTGAAAAAAGTGTGTAATGAGCCTTGTTTTGCCATGCATCATTATTTTCTTTATGTCTTTCGTTATGAAACGTTCAAAATATCCCCTGAAATTTGGAAGATCATATAAAGCACAAAAGAAAAATTCCTTTGAGTTTTTGTAAACTTTTGAGTTCAACAAGTCAAATAACATTAAGTTTTGTAAAGATTCTAAATCAATCATTGAGTCTCTTCAGGATTTCTCAATTTCTAACCTTTATCGAGAAGGAGAAGAAGAATTTGAAGTTCTTCCTTTTCTCAATGCATTAAAGATCGAAGAGAGTTAGATTACCTCAAATGTTTTATTGATAATTTTTTTATAGATGAAATTAGAATTCATATTGAGAATTTTTCAATTCTAAACAAAATTTTCCAAGAATTTTATCAATAAAAATTTTGCTCATTTTTTGCAATGAAATATGTCTGACAAAATTTCTTTGTCTTCTTCTTTTCTCATCTTTAGTTCTGTTGGATTTTGGTTTTGCTTAGTTTTCACTCTTGACCTATCACCAAAATCTCAGATAAACCTTCAAAACCTTAGCAAATTACCTGGACGAGATATCTGATTCTGACTTGGCTGACATCATAGACAACATATTCATTATATCGTAAATGAGGTCTCTTGTCATAATCATATTCATATCTGAAATAATCAACACATTCACCAATCGGAGCCACACATCCATTTGGCATCACAATCTTGTGGTCCATCCTGGGGCTATTCGATCCGATGCCCAAAACACTCTTATAGGGAGGTTCAAGCTGTGTAATATTTTCAGGTCTAAGCAGTTCTTTCATTTCACCAAGAACAACCTCACACAACAAGAGAAGTCTATAGCCCTTATCCTCAGCTCGAGCAGTGCAACCTTCAGTGTCTCCGTAACTCTTTTCAAACATATCTGAGAAGTAGATCCCTTGACCGAATATTTCGCCAGCGCTGTGAGCCTCAGGAGGAGGGATCCTTAAACCTTGGGCAAGCATGCCCATAAAGTTGGAGGGCTTGCAACCGTGCCATAAAAGCATTTTGTTCTCGAGGTGTTTGTGCTGAGAGATTCTTTCAGCTTCGCCTTTTCTCTCAAGGGCAAAGATATTTTTGATGAATCCTGGAGTTTCACGTTCATAGCTGGCTTTAATGTATTTCCGAATAAGAGTATATTCAGGATGTTCTTGTTGAAGCGGAACCATCTTGATTGATAAAGCTTGGAAGCAATAATCCAGTGGACTCACTTCAAACGTTTTATAAAGGGCACCTAAAGGGGGAGTTGAGAAGAGAAACAGAGAGATGTTTTTTTACCCAAGAGGATTCTGCTGGAGATTTCGAAATCAATAAGATTATCAACAACTTTCCCCTTTTCTCCCAAAATGTGCTTGTTACAAATGGAAGGAATAGGAGAGTTTCTGAATCTATTATCTGGAATAAGTTCATAGAATCGATTACTCTTTTCGCTAATCTTTTCACTATGTTCAATAATCTATTGGGAATGGGGTTAAAAAGGATCAAGATTTATTCTAATTACCTTTGTATTATCTCGCTTTTTTCTTTCTTCTTCAATCTGATCCAAGAGTTCTCCAATTTCAAAGAGAAGGTTTTGAGCTTCATTCAAGATTTCTCTATTAAGCCGAGCGAGAGGAAGGATATCAGTGTCGATATTGAAGGAATGCATCATCTCTTTATACATTTTAACATCAACAATATCATGAATGATAGTCTTTATTTCATCATCCAAAGCTGTCCGAGGCACCTTGGGATTCTTCAAATCAAAAGGAACCAAATATTCCTTATAGTCGGCTTTTCTATTAAATTGCAAGAACTGATATTTGTGAGGCTTTTTCTCGAAAGGATCTTTATGAGCCCATTCATTTCCTGACTTGCTCTTGAAGATTTTGCTGAATTCCTTGATTGCAGACTCTTTATCAGGATAAGGAGCATTTTGAACTTGCCCCTGTTCTCCGACTCTTCCATATCTTGTGTACAGAGTGTAATAATCTCCCACTTTATTGCGGAGAACTTGCATCTTTTCAAAGACGTTCCCACCAAAGAGTCCTTTCTTGACATCGACTTTGGTCATGAATAAATCATAGGCGCCCAACTTATCATCATAAACGACTTCATAGTGATTGGCGTCTTGGCAGTATTGATCAGGCTGGACTTTTCCTTGAGTGAGAATCAGATCCTTTCCAACTTCTTCTTTCAAGAACTTTTCAGCATCTTCTTCATAATCAATTTCTCCTTTGGGCCAGTCAACTGAAGCAATAACCGATGTCGCAGCACGCTTAAGAGTACTAGCAATTTTGAGATCAATAGCTCCAAGATCTTTAAGAGCTTGGACCATGACTCCATCATCTTGTAAATAGGCATAATAGATAGGGGTTTTGTTGTGAGAATCAGCTTCATTGACGTCAAAGTGAGCGGCAAGAATTTCGAGCATTTCTTCATTTTCATATGAACCATACTCCAGAGGCTGAACAACATGGTGAATAGGAGTTCTTCCTTCTTTATCTCTGATGGTCTTATCAAGATCAAGATAGTTGAGAAGATATTTGACAAGACTGACAGAGTTGGCTCTGATGGCATGCATAAGAGGAGTGTAGCTGTTTTCATCAAGTTCGTTGATGGAGGCACCGTTATTGACGAGGATCTTGAAGAGATCACAGTTGAGAGGGCCATGACTGATGAGGTAATTAAGAGGTCCCGTCAGAAATTCTTTAACTTTGAATTGAACGTTAAGGTTCGCCTTGTAGTCAAGATAAGGCTGAATGTTCGAATCGTTAAGCCAACCAGTTTCTGAGCTTAGTTGAAGAACGAAAGGAGTACAGCCTTGGGCATCTTGAATGTTGACATCAGCTCCATTTTGAAGAAGAGTTTCAAACAAGTATTTGAAGTTATGCATAGCAGCATAATGAAGAGGAGTTCTTCCTTCAGAATCAGCAAGGGTGTTGTCAATACCTCTTACAGTGAAAGCCTTGTAAATCTTTTCAGCAAGGCCCGCAGAAGCAGAACAGCCGTGGATCGCGAAAGTATGGAAGAGATTTTGTCCCTTGGGATTAGTTTTTCTAAGGATAGATTGGTCTTCGACTTTGCTGAGCAAAGCCAAGACAAAATTGAATTTCTCTTGGTTAAAGGCGTCTTGAATGGCACTCATGAAATCATAGCCGCTTTGTAATAAGAGATAGGCGACACCTTGTTGGTTCTTTCTGATAGCAACAGTGAACAGGGAGTATGAACCAGTTTCAAGGTGTGAGGCGTCTTGTGAAGGATTTCGTTGAAAGTGCCAAGGGGAATATCTTTGTCCAAACCCAAATCCAAATCCCCTGAATCTGGATTGACAATCTCGAGAATAGGGGAAACTGCGTTGATACTGGCCTTCATTTTCTTCATTGTCTTCTAGATCTTCATCAAACTCAACTTCTTCATTGCTTTGTCTTTTCTCGTCTTCAAGAGCTTCAAGTTCATCCAAATCCTCTTCTAAAGATCCAGCATCTGTTTCTCTATCTTCAATGTTTTCCACTTCCATTCCTTCCTTGACTTCCTCAGCTTCCTTTGCCTTTTTCTTTTCTTCCTTCTTAATCCTGTGTAAATCATTTTCAACAACATGAACCTCCGTATCAACTGCAGCATTATTTTGAAGAAGAGCAACTGCAGTGCTTTCATGATTAGATCTTAAGGCAATAGCTAAAGGAGTGTTTCCCAGATAATCTTTTTCATTCATATTGGCTCCGTTGTTGATTAAAGTAACAGCACAAGTTTGAGCCCCTCTTTGTGCAGCATAATGTAAAGGAGCACATCCCCATTGATCCTTAACATTGACATCACATCCATCTTGTAGACAGTAAATGGTAACAACTTCAGCCGGATCTATCCTAGAAACATTGAAAGGATCATTAATCTTAACAAAAGCATAATGTAAAGGGGTTCTTCCTCGAGAATCGACTTCATTAATTCGAGCTCCATGCTTTAACAAAAGGTATTCAATCTCGAAAGAAGCATCAGCACCAGAAGCAGAAACGTTTAGAGCATAATGAAGAGCTGTTCTATCTCTATGTCCTTTGATATTTGGATTAGCTCCTGCTTTCAAGAGTTGTTCAATAAACTAAAAACAATGGGGATTAGGAGTGAAAGAGGAAAATTACTTGTAAGTGTTTTCCTTTGACACTGAAAATTAAAGGAGTCTCACCCTTAGAGTTAAGGATATCAATTTCAGGCTTAGAATGACGTAAGATATGTTCAAAGAATTGAGCCTTCTGGAGCTGAAGGGTCAGGAAGAAAGGGGATTCCTGGTGAATATTAAGAATATTTGGATCAGCCTTATTTGTTAAAAGAAGTTCAAGGACGTCAGTGTTGGAGATCTTTGTGGTTCTAAAAAGGAAAAGGTGAGAAGAGAATCTCGAGGATTTTCATTACAGTCGGGGTTTTTGATATTTCACAAAGAAATGTAGAGGAGTCCTCTTGAGATAATCTTGTTGATTGATAGGAATACTTCCAAAGGAAAGAAGATATTCAATGATTTTTGGGTGAGGGAATCTTTGAATAAGGTGCAAAGCGTTTTGATTTCCTTGAGGGCAGTATTCAGTTTGGATCTTTTTAGGCTGTTTTTGTCTGTCGTAGGATCCTTCAAATGTCTTATTGGCTTGATTCTGACGTTCTTGTCTCTTTTTGAGGATGGCAGCCAACATCTTTTGTCTGAGATCTTCATCCTTTTCAGTTGCCTTGTAGTTTCTGTAAGGTCTCAATTTTTGGACAGAGTCATTCAGGTTCGCACCCAACTCAACCAATCTCTTTAAAACTTGAATAAATCTCTCAACAATTAGTTCAAATTGTTGCTCTCCTTCTTCTTCTATGAGTCTCGTTACTTCTCTATAAACAATTATTCTGAGAATATTCTTTCGAAGAAAATGCCTAATACTCTTGTTTCAAGTCAACCGGTCTTTCATCTGAAACTGCATTCCTGCTACCAAAACCAAATACTCTCGCTGGGCCACCATAATATGGGTCAAACTTACTAGCACCAAAAGGATTTCTTCTTGGAGCTAGACCTCCATTAGAGAATCTGGGAGTTTGCTTCGTTCTTGCTCCTCCTCTTAAGCTCTTTGGTTCTCCATCTTCGCCTTCTTCGTCAACAAATCTCTTGGCTGGTTCTTTAGCAAAGGGTTTAGCAAGAGGTTTTTCTTGTTCCATGATTTTAGCTTGTTCAGCTTCATCCCACTCCATTTGTTTTCTATCAAGTTCTTGTTCTAAAATCTTATGAATTAATTGCTTTCTGACACTCTCAATAGACTGAGCAAAGCTTTTGATAAATTTAAGGATCGGAGTAAATCCAAGGATATCCACTTTATTCAGAAGCGTATCCTGATTGCCTAACTGGTCAGCAACCTTGGTAAATAAGCTCAAGCCATCTTCAGTAGCAATACTAGGAGCCAAGAAATGATAAAGAGTTTCATCTCTCTTATTTACAATAGCCAGATTAATATCTGGGACATTAAGAAGACCATCCCCAACATTAAAATTCCTGCTCTTAAGAGCTTCAAATAAAGGAGTCGCGCCCCGATGATTTTGCTTATTAGGGTCTGCCTTCGATTCCAATAAAACTTGCAAGACATCAAATTGAAGCCCTTTGATTTCTTCAGTGGCTTTTTCAAATTCACGTTTTCTGTTAGCTTCATCAAGGGAAAAACGACCGCCACGACGGGAGTTAGCAAGATCTTCAACATCTAAGGAAGCAAGATAGTGAAGAGCGGTATTTCCATTCAAATCTTGAATATTGGGGTCAGCGTTCTTTTCTTGGACGAGATATCTAATTTGTTCAGCATTTTTGGCGTCCAAGGCTTGAATAGCAGACATTAGAATAGTTCTTCCGCTTTCATCCTTGCAGTTCACATCAGTGCTGGGATAAGAAAGGAGTTTCTTCATGCAGCCAAAATTTTTTTTAAGGAAAGAGACAGTAAGGGGAGTCAATCTACGAGAATTAGCTTGATTTTGATCAGCTCCTGCCTTGATAAGAAGGTCCAAACAATCAATCCAACCATAAGCAGCAGCGTAATGAACAGGAGTGTTTCCTGAAGAATCTGTTTGGTTCAAGTCAGCTCCACTAATTGTAAAGATAAAGAGAGAGTAGTTTGCCACAAAATGTACTGTTTTAATAAGAAACTAGCGATTTTGATGTTTCCATTCATGACAGCTAAGGTTAAAGCATCTCTCTTGAGTTCATCTTTGGCATTAATTCTAGCTCCTTGATCAAGAAGATATTGGACAATTTCAAAATGCCCTTTAGCAGCAGCTAAAATCAAAGCAGTCATGCGTTGTCTACAAAATGAAATGAAGGGAAAATTTATTTCACGATTACCTTCCATGATATTCGATATTTGCTTTATATTCCGCCAAGAGTTTGACAGCATCGAAATGTCCGTTTTCAACAGCGAGAAGAAGGGCATTCATTATATCTTTATTGGTATGAGAAACGATGCTTTTATCTCCTTGTGTGAGTAATAATTCAATGTTCTTGGTTCTTCCACATTGAGCGGCAATCGTCAAAGGAGTCTCTTGATTTTTCTCGGCTACTTTATAATTAATATTATTCTTCAAAAGAAAAGCAAGAGGTTCAGGGCTTTCACAAGCAGCAGCATAATGAATTGGCTTCCTTGAAAGAGAGTCAGACTCGTAGTACTCTGGGCACTCTGCCAACAATGCTTCCAAGATTTTACCATTGGGGTTTATGCAAGCCAAATGAATGGGAGTGATCTGTGAAGAACGAGCTTGGGCAGTACAACTGCTTTTCCTGATGTTCTCGAGAACCTGAGGGTCATCTGCAGTGAGAGCAAGTTCGTGGGTCTCAGTGAAACCGCAATACCATTGTCTGCGTAAGGTCTTGACAAGTTCCGCAGCCAAAATAAAGTTGCCAGCAAGTAAGACAGCTGACATATCGTTTTCTATGCGGTACCCCATATCCATACTAGCTCTCAAGATGCCGAAAATCTCCAGATCATTAACAGTTTTAAAGACCTTAGTGATGGTCTCATCATCATTAAAAGAGCATCTATGGCCTTCGTCTTGAGTCAAAGGGCCCTCCAACTCTTTGCCTCCTCTTTCCATTTTGACTTCTTCGGCATGAGTTCTAGAGGCAGACACATGATTGCTCTCAGTTTCAAAAGTGGAAAGGCTAGATTTCTGTTGAGGAGCATACTTGAAGGAGTAATTCTTGGCAGCATTGCAAAGGAGTTGAATAGCTTTTTTGTCCCTTTGTTTCAAAGCAAGTTCGAAAGCATTGAAATTTGTATCAACACCCCATCTTTCGAAGAAAGTTGAAAAGAAATTTTCTTTAGCAAGACATTCTTCCAAAAGTTCATGGTTCCTGGTATAAACAGCTCTAATGATATTTTTGTTGTTGGTCCTGGTTGACCCATAATCAATCACATGATTCTCCTCACTTTCAAGCATTTCAGAACGCTCAATAATTTCAACATTCGGGTTAAACACGGCCTTCTTTTCTTTTTTTGTTTTCTCTTTTTCTGCTTCTTCTTCATCAATTTCTTCATCTCTCGTGCTCTTTCCTTTCCTTCCTTCAACCTTTTGCTTCTTGGTTGATCTAGTGACCTCTTCAGTCTTCTTTGCTGATACTCTGGTCCCTCTTTTTGGGGCTGGTTCAGCCTTCTCTTCCTCCTCTTCTTGCTCAACTTGTCTACAATTATTAATTGAAGAGAGGAAAAATCTTTTAATAAATACTCTTGAGCCTTCTTGGCTGTCCCTTTTCTCCCTGCAACCTTCTTCACTGGTCTCGCAGGTTGAGCAACTTCTTCCTCTTTTGACTCTTCAGATGACAATTCTTCTTCTGATCCTTCGGATTCATCTTCAAAAACACCTAATAGGAGATTAAATATGAAGAATATAAAGGAAAAAGACGACCTTCGAAATTTTTAGCTAGGCTTTTGACTTTAATGAGGTCCTGTCTGCTGATTTTATAAAAGGCTCTCATACCTTTTCCTTTAATTCTAACCTTACTTTCTTAGAGCTTCGGATGGCAAATGATATCTCTATCGGAAATTTCACCTTGGATGTTGTCCTCATAATAGCAATTGAGCACCAAAGGGTCTTCATAAGGCTTCAAATAGACGACTTGGACGCTTTGAGATTCTTCATAACCGTCACCAAGAAGCTAAAATCACATACATGAAAAAGAGTTTGAATAGAGATTACCTTGACTAGCTTGAAATTTAGGCCAGCTTCACGGCCAGGGATAGCAACGACGATGTTTCTGGGGAATAAAGGGCCAGTGTCAGTGTCTTGGCGGACTGGAGCCTTCTTGGGTTTGGTTGGAGTGGCCTTTTTTGGAGTTTTAACAGGAGGTTTGACCATGGGTATATCAAAGATAAGGTTTGATAATATGAGATAAGATTATAACAGAATGTGCTGGAAGCGTAATGAGTAAGAATATTATTATAAGTTTATATGGCGAGATTTATGTACCGAGAAAATCAAATAAAATTATTGACAGAGGTAAAGCATTGTTTAACAGAATGAAATTAGAAGAGACAATGGACAAACAGATTTGTGAGAAAGCAAAAAAAAAACTGTCCCTATATAAAAAGCAATGGCTTTAAACCGTCCTAGTGTACCTTGAGGAGCAGTCTTGATCTCTAAAAAATTTCCAAAGATTATTTTTTCTTTTGAAAGATTTTTTTTTCTAAATTTTTTTTTGGTCAAATGATTTTGAATAAAAATCATCAAAGCAATATTTTTATGGAGGAAAAAGAACAGAGTTCCAAGAGGAATGTCTTCAAAAAAATTTTAGAGATTGATTTTGGAAATGATGATAGATTTTTTGGCTGTCGGACAGGGATGGG
>Ga0182738_1007743_pt1 | contig 10828 bp, 7 predicted proteins | sample eDN5th30CBELigMG_FD_128876 | JGI IMG/M metagenome (GOLD analysis project Ga0182738, IMG submission 128876) | Enriched Miracle-Growth compost microbial communities from Emeryville, California, USA - eDNA 5th pass 30_C BE-Lig MG (version 2)... ... | reverse complement strand
GGTCTCGGTGGGAATGCGCCCCGCTCGCCGGTCGGTCACACGCCCTTCGCTGTCGATGGTGCAGAAGTTACCACGAATGGCCACGTCTCTGGGCCCGACCTCAACCCCGATCCCCAAGGCCTCGAGCACGCCTCGTCCAATATTGTGGACCAGGGGGTCGTAGCCGAACAAGCCAAGGTGCCCCGGCCCCGAACCGGGAGTAATCCCGTGGGCGACCGGTATGCTAAGGCCAACCGTCCCTTCCGCCGCGAGGGCGTCGAGATTCGGCGTATTGGCCGTCTCGAGCTCGGTCTTCCCACCCGGCTCAATCGGGAGCCCCCCGAGGCCGTCGGCTACCAACATCACGATCTTGGATGAGTTGGATTCGCGAAGTTGGCGGATCAAGTCATGCGTGGACATCAATCAAATCTCTTTGGAGAAGTCTTTCCAGAAACGAGAAGCACTTGATTGCTCGATCCATTGCGGGCTCACCGGGGGAGGTGTCCCTAGATCGTCGTGGTGATTCTACCAAATCCAGCGCTCGAACGCCTGGGGTCGCCCCTCACTCCCAGCAGAATCGCCCGAGAATTCCCAGGCTCGGAATCGGAGCTAAGCGTCCGATGGGTTCACAGGGATGCGGAAGACGTGTTCGGGAGGAATTCTACGAACGCTTGTAAACCGTCCTGGTTAGACTCCTTCCTAAGCCATGATCCACATCCTCGCAGGAAATGGAGTTCGGGAGAATATGGGTGTAACTCGCTCTCCTCTCCTAAACCATTCTCACTCGGCAGCAGCCTCGTCCTCCCGAAACCACCTTATCATCATGTTCTTGGGAGGACGAGGCTCCTGCCGAGTAGCGTCCGGTAAGTTCGAGCACTCACGGCGGCTCTCAACCCGACCTTATCTTCCATTCATGATTTCATTCATGCAACAAATGAGATCCGTTCTAATTCGCTGGTATCACGGAGACAGCACCTACGCTTCCTGACGATTTCGAGTCCAGCGAAGCGTTCGATCGATGGCATCTTCCAGACACACGCTTGACTTGACCCCAAGTTCTAGAGAAATCCTGGCGGTGGAGGGGACGTATCGTTGCGGCAAGCGATTGGGCGAACCGGGAGGTTGGGCGATCGTCCAGCCAACCCCGGCGGCCTCACTCACCTTGCGCGCAAGCCCAGCAATGGAGATTTCCGCCTCGCTCCCAACGTTATAGGCACGCCCCGAAGCACCGCGTAGGAGGATCATCCAGAGCCAGGAGGCCATGTCGCTGGCATAGAGATAGGATCGTACCGGAGTCCCATCTCCCAGGACCTTGATCGGTCCTCCATGCAAAGCATCGCGTAAAAAGTCGGCCGCGGCGTAGGCGGCATCAACAGGCAGGTGCGGCCCGATAAATGTGAAGCCACGCGCCACCGACGCCGAGAACCCGTGGCGTCGCGCCTCCTGGAAAACACGGTCCTCCGCCTCGCGTTTCCCCAACGCATAAGGGCCGACCGGCGCAACTTGATCCAGGTCGTCTTCCCTCAGATGAGAGAGGTCGACTGGCTGCGGACCATAGACCGCCCCTGAACTTACATACAGAAACCGGGATACCCCCGAGCGTACGGCAAGTGCAATCGTCCTGGCGGTCCCCGCCACGATCGTCTCGCATGCTTGACTCGCGGAGTCACGCCGGGCCCGAACTGATGGATCAGTCGCGGCGTGAATGACATGGGTGAATCGGGAGTCGGGAAAGGGAAAGTCGCGGATGTCCCCCTCGAGAAAATCAAGCGAGGGACTCGCAGCTAGGTCCAGGTGGGGGGCCATCAGCTTGAGTCGATGCGGATTTCGGCTTAAGACGGTCGCCCTCAATCCAAGCTGAAATTCCGTGTCCGCGCGCAACAGGCTCTCCAGAAGCCAGCGGCCCACGAAGCCCGTCCCCCCCGTCACGAAGAGGCGCGCTCCGTGCAAGGTCTCCCAGGCGGCTCCAACCTCAACCAGAATCGATTCCAGGTCGCGTGCGAGCGGGTTGTGCTTCGGCATGATCGCTCCCCGCCACCATCCTCGTCGGAGTCGAACTACTCAGACATTCACTCACTTAGCTTTATTCATAACAAGATCGTGGAACGATTCCACGAGATAGTCGATCATGGGGTCGCTCAGACCTGGATAAACACCAACCCAAAAGGCCTGGTTCATCACGAAGTCGGTATTGACCAGTTCGCCGACCTGCCTGTGCCTGACCCCTGCGTATGCCGGTTGACGGAGCAGGTTTCCCGCGAAAATTTGCCGGGTCCCGATCTTCCGTTCATTCAGGAACCGAACGACCTCCAGGCGAGACCAAGGGGCACCTGGACGTACCGAGATTGGATAGCCGAACCAACTCGGGCAAGACTGATCCGTTGCCTTCGGCCGCAGAAAATACTCGTCCAGGTCAAGCAAGCCCTGATCGAGACGCTCGAAGTTGCGCCGGCGTGCCTCGATAAACCGATCGAGCTTGCCTAGCTGGGCCAGCCCTACCGCGGCCTGCATATCAGTGGCCTTGAGGTTATAGCCTATATGCGAATAAATATACTTATGGTCATACCCTTCTGGAAGCTGTCCGAGTTGCCATTCGAACCGTTTGCCGCAGGTGTTGTCCATGCCGGGTTCACACCAGCAGTCGCGGCCCCAGTCGCGGAAGGACTCGACGAGGGACTTGAGGCGAGGGCGGTTGGTCAGGACCGCGCCCCCTTCGCCCATCGTAATATGATGCGCGGGGTAGAAGCTGACGGTCGCGAGGTCTCCAAAGGTACCGACATGGCGATCTAGATAGGTTGATCCGAGGGCATCGCAACAGTCCTCGATGAGCCAGAGGTCGTGCTTTTGGGCGAACGTGGCCACGGCCTCGAGATCGAAGGGGTTTCCGAGTGTATGGGCCACCGTGATAGCCCCTGTTCGGGGGGAGATCGCTGCCTCGAGTAAGTTTGGGTCGAGATTATACGTGGGAAGCTCGACATCCACGAAAACAGGGATCAGTTGATTTTGAACGATGGGATTCACGGTCGTGGGAAAACCGGCCGCGACCGTAATGACCTCATCGCCAGGCTGAAGTCGATCGTCCCCCAGGCGAGGCGACGTAAGCGCACTCAGCGCGAGCAGATTCGCGGACGAGCCGGAATTCACGAGCAAGGCGAACCGGGCTCCAAACCGACGGGCCAGTTCGGCCTCGAACCGCGAGGCATAGCGACCGGTGGTGAGCCAGAAGTCGAGCGAGGAATCAACGAGATGCGCAATTTCTTCATCGTCGAACACTCGCCCCGCGCAGGGGAGGGGGGTTTGGCCAGGGACAAAGTGCCGCGAGGGGAAGGCGGCCTGGTGGTACTCCTGGATCAAACCGAGGATTCGAGCACGCAAGGTATCGGCGGATTCAGGAGGCCTGGGTTCGTTCTCGATCAATGGAGCGCCCCCTCTCAGGCCGGGTTGAGTTGGGTACTCTGGCTTGCGAAATAGCTCTGATACCACTGGATGGTCCGATCGAGCCCTTGCTCCAGGTTGAAAAGAGGGGACCAGTCCAGTAGGCTGCGAGCCTTCGCCGCACTGAGGTATTGATGCATGATCTCGTTCGAGGCATCGTTCCGAATCTCGGGAACGAGCGAGGATCCCATCCGCCGCAGAATCAATTTCACCAGACTCAGCACGGTCACCTGGATCTCGTTTGAGAAGTTGAACGCCTCTCCTCGCAACTCCGGACGCGATGCGAGTGCCTCGGCGAGTGCCATGTAGGCGTTGGCACCATCCTCCACATAGAAATAATCACGCACGTACTGACCGTTTGATCGGATCAAGGGGCGTTGTCCACGCAGGATCGATCGTATTGTACCGGGCACGATCCGATTCCAGTTCAGATCTCCCCCACCGTAAAAATTACCGCAACGGGTAATGGCCACGGGAACACCATAAGTGATCGCATAGGAATGCGCGATCAGGTCAGCGCAGGATTTGCTCACATCATAAGGGTGACGCCCTTGCAAGGGGGCGCGTTCGTCATAGGGAAGGTTATCCTGGTCGCCATAGGCCTTGTCGGAAGAGGCGAGCACAACCTGCCTGACCGCGGGCGATCGGCGGCAGGCCTCGAGGACCGACCAGGTCCCTTGAATGTTGGATTCAAATGTCGAGACCGGATTACGGTTGGCGATTCCCACAATCGTCTGCGCCGCGAGGTGGAAGACCGCGTTGACCTCGTATTCCCCGAGGATCCGTTCCATGAGCGCCTGGTTCCGGCAATCGCCCCGGACGATCTTGATTCGAGTCGCTGCTCCCCCTTGAAACAGCAAGCTCTGCGGTACGGTATCGCGAACCAGGCAGACCAGGTCGGCCCCATGCTCGATCAGTCGGCGCACCAGCCAGCTACCGACCAGGCCACTCGCGCCGGTGACCAGAGTTGGCCGGTCTCGCCAGAATCCGGTATTCATTGGTCCCAGACCTTCCAGGGAGCCTCGCCCTGATCCCAGAGCCGACACAGGGCCAGATACTCGCGATAGGTATCCATGGCGAAGAAGAAGCCCTCGTGTCGGTAGACCCTGAGTTGGCCTTCGCGAGCAAGTTGTTCGAGCGGCTCGGCCTCGAGCACGCAAGCGTCGCCTTCGAGCCGGTCAAAGATCGAGCGATTAAAAACAAAGTATCCGCCGCTTGCCCAACCGTCGAGTTGGGGCTTCTCGTTGAAAGCCCGAACCTGCCCGACGCGATCGACGTCGAGCATGCCAAACCGCGAAGTGGGGCGCACTCCCGTGACGGTGGCAAGCTTGCCGTGGGAACGATGGAAGGAAATGAGGTCACTGATGTTCACATCAGCGAGTCCATCACCGTAGGTCACGATGAAGTCGTCCCCATTTATGTACCGTTCCACGCGTTTGACACGCCCGCCTGTCAAGGTGGCGAGCCCGGTGTCCGCCAGGGTCACCTGAAAATCTTGCTCGGCATGTGCGCCATGAAGTGTGAGATTGTGCTGGTTCCCGAGATGAATGGTGAAGTCATTCGTCATGACTTCGTAGTTGAGGAAAAACTCTTTAACCATGAATCCACGGTAGCCCAGGCAGAGGACGAACTGGCGCAGTCCATAATGGCCGAACCCCTTCATAATGTGCCAGAGGATCGGACGCTGGCCGATCTCGACGAGGGGCTTGGGACGGAATTCGGTCTCCTCGCGAAGCCGGGTCCCCTCGCCTCCGCACAAGATCACAACCTGCATGACTCACCTTGAGGATTGGTTCAAACTTTGGGAATCGGCGACTCAGACCCTTTCACGACGACATCCGTCAAGTTTACAACCTGAATCACCGTCGTCCCGGAAATCTTTGGGGATGCTACCGAAGCGGAGTCCCGACCCGGTAGACCGTCGGCCGCCCTAAAAGCTTCATGAATGATCGGTTAGACGCTGTTCTCAAGTTGCGAGGCCGGATTCCGCCATGTCCGGCGTGGGCGGTTCGGCGGAATGGTCGAAATTGAGCCGGAAACGCTCGACGACCATCGGCCGTTTCCGCACCTGGAAATGAATCGCCACGATGTATTCGCCCAGGACGCCAAAACTAAAGAGCTGGATGCCCGAGAAAAAAAAGATCGCCACGATCAGGGTGGGAATCCCCGGAGGCGCGATCCGCCGGTAATAGATCAGGTTCAAAACGAGCGAAGCCAGTCCGTACAAAATACTTAACGACGCCACCACCAGTCCGGCCGCCATGAACAGGCGCATGGGCAAGTTCGTGAACGAGATCAGGCCATTCAAGGCCTGGTCGACGAGTCGGAACAGGTTATTCTTGGTGACTCCGCGTTTCCTGGCGCGCCAGGTATAGTCCACTCCCACGCTTCGAAAGCCACAGTAAGCCACCATACCTCTTACATAAGGATAATAATCATCAAAACACTTTAACGCCTCAATCACCTTTCGATCAACCAGTTGAAATTCACCGGCCCCTTCGGGAATCACGATGTTCGCACTCTCCGCGACGAGTCGGTAATAGACACGCCGAATCGACCTCATGACCAGGCTTTCTTCCCGCCACCTGCGTACTCCATAGACGACTTCATATCCTTGCTCCCAGAGCCGGACGAATTGCACGATCAGCTCGGGGGGATCTTGGAGATCGGCGGGGAGGAACAGGACAACGGCATCCCCTTTGGCGTTGGTGATCCCATTGAATAGGGAGTGGAAGGGGCCAAAGTTACGTGCGTTGGCGATGACCTTAATGCGGCGGTCACGCGTGGCAAGTTCCGAAACGAGCTCCAAGGTCCGGTCGGTCGAGGCATTGTCGCAGATGATATGCTCGTGCCGAAACTCCGGGAGGTCTGATTCGAAGATGCGCCGGACCTTCTCCGCGCATTCGAGAATATTCATCTCCTCATTATAACATGGCGTAACCACGCTGATCAGTTTTCTCGACGACGAGGACATCGGGGTTGGGTCTCTTTAAAGGAATGTGAACGGCGGTCGGTGACGACGACATTCCATGCGACTCGCTCCGTCAGGTTCCTTCCATGTCTCGAGGCGTTGAAAACGGCTCCATCTCGGAAATGGGGTGGCCAAACGCGATCTTGGGATAGGCATTGGCGAAGGTATCCACCCTCGCATCCAGCAAGAAAGGTTGGCCAGGGTCGGACCAGAGGGCACTCAGCGCACGTGAAACCTGGGCTGGATCCTCCAAGGTGAGGCCTTTGATTCCGAAGCTCTCCGCCACCGCGGCGAAGTTGGGCGACGAATAACCCCAGAGTGTCGACTGGTAGCGTTCTCCGAAATAGCTTTGCTGGAATTGCCGGACCATTCCGTGGCACTGGTTATTTACCACGACGATTTTCAAGGGGAGACGATTGCGAACCACGGTCTGCAACTCTTGCAGATTGAGCTGGAATCCGCCATCGCCCGCGATCACCACCACGGGTCTCTCCGGGGAAGCCATCGCCACACCCAAGGCGGCGGGGAGCGCGAACCCCATCGCTCCCATCCCCCCCGAGGTGAGAAAGCGCTGAGTGGACGCGAGCTCGAGCGACTGGGCCGCCCACATTTGATGCTGACCCACGTCCACCACGAAGGCCGAGGCTTCACGCGAGACGCGAGAGAGCTCGTGCATGAAGACATTCGGATTGATGCCTGGTCGATCGCGCAGCTCGTTCGAGTCGGGCCACTTGTTCCGGGCGCCTTGGATCTCAGCCCGCCATGTGGGGCGGTTCAGGCCCATGCCCCTGGAGGAACGCACCCTCGTTGCCGCCGCCCTCAGAAAAGGAGCGAGCTCGGAATGGATGGCGCGACATCCTTTGACGCGATTGTTCATCTCAGAGGTATCGCAATCCACATGATAAATGACCTTCCCTTGGGAAAAGGCCGCCACCTCCGATCCTGTCTGACGCACGTCGAGCCGGCTTCCGAGCACGATGAGCACGTCGGAACGAGCCAAGGCCAGGTTTGCCCACCGATTGCCGTAGCTGCCGATCATTCCCACCCTCAACGGGTGCTCATAGGGGAGTAAATCCACTCCCATGAGAGAATGAACAACCGGGATCCCACACGCATCCACGAATTCTCGAAAGGGATCGATCGCATGCGCGGAGCGCACGCCACCCCCCGCGAGAATCAGGGGGCGTTCCGACCGCCCCAGGTGATCGTGCAAGGATTCGAAATCGAGCGGAAGGGGAGCGGGCTCGCGGAGAGGGGGGACTGGAAGATCGATCGGGCTCGGCAGCTCAGCGCGTTGCACATCCATGGGTAAGTCGATGAGGACTGGACCCGGGCGCCCACTGCTGGCGATCCGGAACGCGCGATCGATCACCTCGGGGACTTCCTCGGGGGTCTGGACGAGATAAGCCCACTTGGTGACCGGCGTGGCCATGGCCACGATATCCGTCTCCTGGAAGCCGAGCTGTCGGAGCGCTCGACTCCCTTTCTGCTCGTGCCGATTGACCTGGCCCGTCAGAAAGACGGCGGGCGTCGAGTCGAAGTAGCAACTTCCAATTCCGGTGAGGAGATTGGTCGCGCCTGGGCCGCTGGTCGCGAGCGCCACTCCGGGGATTCCGGACATGCGAGCAAAGCCCTCGGCGGCGAAGGCGGCGGCTTGCTCATGATGGACCGAAACGAGTTTGACCCGACCTCGCCCCAGGAGCGAGTCGATCAGGTGCGTCGTCATGCCTCCGACTAGCTCGAAGACATGCGTGACCCCTTGGGCCTGGAGCGCGTCGGCCAGATAGTCGGAGGTCTTCATCTCGAGGTCGACTCCGAACGCGTGACCTTCCCCACGCCTTGAATCTTAGCACGACGCGAAATCGAGCCTAGTGGGCAACCCGAATCGATCCGCGGGGAGCATCAGGCCCAACATCGCCAATCCTGGGATCGCGAGCATCCTGCCCACGCTTCGTATTTACCAAATTCAATTGCGGGCGGGACGCCCGCGCTCCCAGGAAAAGAATCCGTTCTGGAGGGCGGAGCTTCTTGCCCAGGTTTCGCCACTCCAATTGCGGGCGGGACGCCCGCGCTCCCAGGGAGAATTCAAGATCTCGAAGGCCGCGACTCAATCAAGGTGGCCGAGTCGTCCCTCGATCAACTCACAAAAGGATGTTAGGGAGTCTGGTCGTACGTCATCTCCACCTTCTTGGCCTTGAAGGCGGCGTCTCGAAGCTCCTCGGCCTCGACCTTGGGAAAGCCTTCCACCACGACCACATCCGTTCCCCTACGTTCGACAAGAAACGCCGCGTCGCGTCCCTCGACGACTTTTAGGTCGGGCTTGGTCTTCTGAAACTCGCGATAGCCAAGCTCGAATTCTTCGGCATCCTTCGCGGAATCCCAGGTGGAAAACCAGACCAGGCCCAGGCGGTGATCCGGCCCCTCGAACACGGCATAGCGATCTCCATCCCAGCCGGTCGAGGCGTTCTTACCACCGTGGACTCGAAGCAAGATGGCCAGTTGCATCTCACCGACCACGTTCCGCGCCAGTTCCTTCCATCCGTCGACTTTCTTCAGCTCGCCGAGGTCAATTGCCATGGGGGCGTCGATTTCGCTGAAGTATTTCTCGGGATGGAGGATTTGTTCGGTGGAGAGGGGAGGTCGCTTGTAGGCGTCGGTAATGGCTTGCCAGCCACGGTCGTTCGTCAGATAGGCGCAGAAGACCAGGCCCCGGAGATAGGGGAAGATCATGGTTTCCGAAAGAATCACGGGTGCTTCCTGGAGGCTCTTCCCGCCCCCCAGGGACATGAAGGGCATCATCAGGCCAAAAACTCGGTTGAGCACGTCGGCGGGAAGCGCCTTGGTCTCGTTCCCGGACCAATCCTCCATCTGGGCGCCGATCATCGTGAGTGTGGCCTCACCTTCGATCAGCGCGGAGAGGGCCAGGCTTCGATCGTCGTCGTCCTCAATCTTTTTCTGAAGTGATTCGATGTCAAAGTTTTGATCGGCGAGCGCATGGGTCAGCTCGTGCGCGATCACGGTCTTGTTCTGGTCCTTGTCGAACCCTTCCTTCTTGCCCAGGAGTTTCTCGAGGAAACTTGGCTCCTGCTTGACTTTTTCCTCGGGTTCCTTGATCAGATGCATCGTCTTCGTCTTGGTGTCGTAGAAGGCCGCGATCTCTTCCGAGTAGACCTTGATCATGGTCTCCTTCAGGTCGAATTCGCGTGGTAGAAACCCAAGCGCCTTCATCCCAAGCTCACTCGCCCGAAATTCCTCGGGCGTCATCTCGGAGTCAATCTCCTTGATGAGCATGGCTCGCATATCTTCACGATTGGTTACGTCTCGCTTCACTTCCGTTTTGAACGACAACCGGCGCATTCCGGGCAAGAGCTGCTCGAACGCCCGTTTGTACTGAACGACCGCCTCGTTGCCCTTCCCATCGTCCGCCAGCTCATCCCCTTCCTTGAGGAGCTTCTTGCCCGTGGACACGTCCGCGTCGAGATCGGCCCACGTCAGCGTGGGAGAAAAGAGCGCTGCAAGCACCAGAACCAAAGTGAGCCGGCCAAGCTTCGACATAAACATTCCCTTACTGTTTGTCAATGTTGTGGCTTCAGCCTCGAGGCCGACGTTGCATTCGTACTCGGAGCCGCGTGCTTCGCGGCGGTAGGGGGCATGGAAAGCAGCACGCGAGCGGCCCGGATTCCGACCTGATCGCCATTTTTTGGCCCGCCGCGTGTCCCTAGGTGACGATACACATCGTTCGCGACAAAGTCGAAGACCATCGCCTCAGGCGCACCCCAGGCCCGCATGAGGGCAACCTTGCTTCGCAATGGTGCGTTGGCATAGGTGGTCTTGAGCAACTTGCTAATATGCTGGTGGAGGTCGGGATCAATCCCACGGCCGAACTCCTCGCAAATTTGTTCGAGGTCGCGTCCCGCCTCGGGACGCTTCGCTAGAACAATCTGTCGAATCTCTTGATGGAACCGGACTCGATTCGACTCGGCCTTTCGCATCATTCGCAAAGCCTCGATCGACTCGATTTGAGGCTTCAACTGCTGGAGTTTCCGAATCTCAGCCGCCTTCTGGGCAGCCTCTTCATTGATCCGCCTGAGAACTTCTTCCTTGGTGATAGGCTGGTCCGGGGGTTGGGCCGCGAAAACGGCAAGGGGGATCTCCCGCCGAGGGGGATCTTTCGGATCGGCCGAGGGGGAGTCCGCCTGGGGTTCGGGCTCAACGACGATGACGGGCGGGTCGATTTTTGTGATCCCACGCCGAGGCTCCTCAGTTGTTAAAGGGGGCTCGATCGCATCGGGACCACCGGCCTCGTCCTCGGCCTCCGTGTCGGCTTCGAGGTCAGTCGGCTCGACCTGAGTAGAGATTGCCTGGGCGTTGGTGCTTGCCAGATCCACCTTGGGCTTGCTCGTGAGATGACGCTCTTTTTTCTCGTCGAACGGCTGAGCGGGC
>Ga0182738_1007741_pt1 | contig 10830 bp, 9 predicted proteins | sample eDN5th30CBELigMG_FD_128876 | JGI IMG/M metagenome (GOLD analysis project Ga0182738, IMG submission 128876) | Enriched Miracle-Growth compost microbial communities from Emeryville, California, USA - eDNA 5th pass 30_C BE-Lig MG (version 2)... ... | reverse complement strand
GAAGAGGGAGCCGGCGAGGTCCAGACTCCGCTGGTCGGAGAGGCCGCGGATTCACTTTCGATCGGGGACGACGTCTATCTCCGGCACGCGAAGGCAGGTGAGCTCTGCGAGCGGTTCGAGTCGCTGATCCTGATCGAGGGTGACGAGATCGTCGACGAGGTTCCCACTTACCGGGGCGAGGGCAAGACCTTCCTCTGAGGTCGTCGAAGGCCGTGTGACCGTCCCTTCCGGACTCCCGGGGATCCTTTTCGCAAAAGGACCAAAACGCTTTGGCAAATTTTGATAGTTTGACTTCGAGGAGGCGGAGTCAGCTACGTGAGGAGGTCCTGATGGCAGGAGATTTGTATTTCCCGATCGACGAGTACGAGGGCCGCTGGGCCCGGGTCTACGCGGAGATGGAGCGGCGGGGGTTCGACTCGCTGGTGGTGTGGGGACGGTCGGCCGGAACCTACGAGCGTTACGGGGACATCCACTACCTGACCAATTTCTACTCGACCCATTCGGGCCATGAACAGGACACGAAACTCTGGACCGGCCGGGGGTTCGCGGCCGCGATCCTGACCGCCGGCGAGCCGCCCGAACTCCACACCGACGAGGCGGAGACCCCTCCCAGCCTGCTCGCGACCGACAAGGTCGAGTGGCACTGGAACGTGCCCGAAGGGGTCGCCGAAGCGATCGGCCGTCTCGGACTGACCGGCAAAGTCGGGATCTGCGGCACGGACTTTCTCCCGGTCAAGTACTGGCGCCTTTTCGAAGAGGCCACCCCGGAGGTCGAGTGGGTCGAGGACGACCAGCTGGTCGAGCGGGTGCGCCAAATCAAGAGCCCCCGTGAACTCGACTGCTACCGCGAAGCCGGCGAGATCGTGACCCACGGCCTGAACGCGCTCTTCGACGGGCTGCTCACCGGCAAGCCGGAGGCCGAAGCCGCCGCGGCTTCCGCCTCCGAAGTGATCAGCCGGGGTGGCGCCTACCACATGATTCCGGTCTCGCACGGCGATTCGATCCAGACTTTCTGCCGCAACCCCCTGACCGGGTACAGCCTCGATGCGCCCGCGGCAGGAGACATGGTCCGAGGCTGGGTCTACGGACCGATCTGGCAGGGCTACTGGCTCGACCCTGGCAGGACCTCGGTCTGCGATCCCGCCAGTGCAAGCGCCGCCCAGAAGGAACTCGTCGAAGCGACCGCCGGCATCGTCGAGTCGATCATCGAGATGATCAAGCCCGGCGTCTCGATCATGGAAGCCTGCCGGCTCGGTGACCGACTGACCGAAGAAGCCGGCGGTGCCAAGGACCAGGCCGGCGAGATGTGGCCGATCTACGGCCACGGGGTAGGGCACTTCTGGCAGTTCCCGTGGATCGGCACCGACCTGCTCGACGGAGACGAGGTCTTCGAGGAGAACTCGGTGCTCGGGATCGAGGCCTTCCTGGCCCATGACGGGGTCGGCAGCGCCGGCTTCGAGCAGAACCTGATCGTGACCGCCGACGGGGCCGAACTACTGACCAAGACGCCGATGATCTTCTGGTGAGCGCGACGGAGCCCCAAACCGGTTTGGCACCCGGTCGGACTGGTAAAACAGGCCGATGAGCACGCCACCCCGGCGACGTCCGAGTATCCACGATGTCGCCCGCGAGGCCGGGGTGTCGATCACCACCGTCTCGCATTCGCTGAACGATCGCGGGCGGGTGCTTCCGGAGACGAAGGAACGGGTGATCGAGATCGCGGAGCGACTCGGCTACTCGGCGAACGTTCACGCCCAGCGTCTCGCGACCGGACTCAACAAGACGATCGCACTGCAGGTCTCCGGCTACGGACCCGACATCGTCGGTGTCGATTCCGCCTACTACATCGACCTGCTGAACAGCGCCTCCGCGACGGCCCTCGAACTCGGCTACATGCCGATCCTCACCCCTCCCGACGTGACCCACCAGCTCACGAGGTTCCCGGCCGACGGCGCCCTGATCCTCGACCCGATCGGCAACGAACCCCTGATGGACACGGTCAGCGAGGCGGGCGGAATCGTGGTCACGGCCGGCCGGACGATGAAGAACCGGAGCAGGGTTGCCGGCTGGGTCGACAACGACCTCCCCACTCTCACGATCGAAGTGCTCGATCACCTCGAGGACCGCGGCTACCGGCGCCCCGCGCTGATCACCGGCACGAGGGACCGTTCCTACGCCTCGGACACGATCGAGGCATACGAGCGCTGGGTCGCCGAACGGGGAAGCGAGTCGATCATCGAGGAGATCGAGGCAAACCCCACCGCCGAGGTCGCGATGAAGACCGCCCGGCGCCTGCTGGAGCGAGAATCCCCGCCCGACTCGATCTACACGAGCTTCGACGTCTTCGCTCTCGGCGCGCTGCGGGTCGCGGGCGATTTGGGACTCAAGGTCCCCGGCGACCTCGGCATCGTCGCGACGGTGGACAGCCAGGGGATGCGCAGCGCCACACCCACCCTGACCGCGATCGAGAACCATCCCCGCGAGCTGGGGTCACGGGCGATCAAGATGCTGGTCGGGCTGCTCAACGGAAAAATCAAGTCGCCGGTCGGCGAGATCGTCCCGGCCGAGCTTCAGATCCGCGAATCGACTTCGCGCGCCTGACCGCCCTCCTGGCCACCGAGCAGGTCGGCCATCGCCCGTTCACCCTCAGAACTCAAGCTCGAGAGCACCTGGCAGCGGAGGATCTCCTCTTCGTCCGGGAACAGGACGCGGTCCATCTGGAGCTCGGGTGAAAGAACCTGCCTCGCTCCCCGGTTCGGTGTCGAGTAGCCGCCGTTGACCACCGCCAGCGAGGCACGCTCGGGGTCGATCAACGCCCGCAGCAGTCGAGCCGCCGCTTCCGGGTCGGGGGCATCGGCCGGGATCGCCCCGGTGGTCACCCAAAGCAGCGCACCCTCCCGCGGCACAACGTAGGCGAGATCGGGGTTTTGCCGGACGCTGAGCGATGCCGGCCCGCTCCAAGCCTGGTGGACATCCACCCGGCCCCGCTCCACCGGCGAAGTGAAGTCGTCGCTGGAGATGGAGTGGACCGCGCCCCGCTGGGCAGCGAGCAGTCGGCGGGCGTCTTCGAGCGGCCCTGTGCCGGTCTCGTTGGGTGAATGGCCGGTGGCTATCAAGGCTGCCCCGACCACCTCTCTCACCTCGTCGAGCAGGCCGACTTTCGTGCCCGGGGCGGGCTCGAAGAACTGGGACCACGATTCGAGATCCGGCAGCCGGCTCGACGAGTGCAGCAGCCCCGTGGTGCCGAAGGCGAGCGGCACGCAGAATCGCTCGTCGGGGTCCCAGGAAGGGTGCCTCGCCCAGCCCTCGAAGTCGGCACGCCGATCGGCGAAGCGGTCGGACAGATCGAGCAGACGATCCTCGGCGACGAGCTTCTCGACCAGGTAGTCCGAGGGGGTGATCAGATCGAAGGGCGGCTCGGACCCGAGCAGACGCTCGAGGTCTTCGTTCGAGCTGACGACCTCGATCTCCAGTTCCCGCCCGATTGCCTTGCCTGCATCTTCGAGCGCACCGCGATCGGGCATGCCGGGCCAGACGATCAGTCGAAGCGGCGCCGGCATCAGCTTTCCAGGCCCGGCCAGAACTCCTTCTGAACCGAGAGGATCTCGGCCAGCCGCTCGGACCAGCCTTCAGCCGGGGCGGCCCCTTCGGCGAACACGTCCTTGAGATCGGTCGGGAAGGATCCCAGCCCGCCAAGGATCGCGTGATCGAGCTGGGGAAGAGTCGAGACGTTGTAGCCACCCTCGTGGAGAACGACCAGGCCAATTCCCCTCGCGTCGGTGAAGGCCGCCATCCGCGCCGCCATGTCGCGAAAGCCGGTCGCGGAGATCATCTGGTTGGAGAGCGTGTCGGCGGCGTGTCCGTCCTGGCCGGCCGAGACGATCAGCAGTTGCGGGTCGAACTGCTCGAGGACGGGCTCGACCACCGCATCGAAGGCCTCGCCGTACTCACGATCGCCCGAGCCCGGTGGCATCGGCAGATTGACGTTGAAGCCCCGGCCCTCTGCCGCTCCGACCTCATCGACTGATCCGGTGCCCGGGTAGAGCGGCCACTGGTGGAGCGAGACGTAGAGAACCGACGGATCGTCAAAGTGGATGTCCTGGATACCGTTGCCATGGTGGACATCCCAGTCCACGATCGCCACCCGCTCGACCGGGTAGGTCGCCTGCGCGTAGCGGGCCGCGACCGAGGCGTGGTTGAACAGACAGAAGCCCATCGCCCGGTCGGGCGGGGCATGATGGCCCGGCGGACGGATCAGGGCGAACAGACTGTCGGGCTGCCAATAGGCCTCCATCGCGACCGCGTCGACCGCGGTCAGGGCGGCGCCCGATGCCCGGAGCGCCAGGTTGAAGCTTCCAGGCCCGGCCATGGTGTCGGTGTCGAGCCAGGCCGGACCTTCCGCGTCGGCCCTGCGGATCGACTCGATGTAGGCATCGGAATGCGAGCGGGCGATGTCCTCGATCTGAGCGCTCCTCGGATGCATGACGAAGAGCTTTTCCCAGTCTTCGCTTTCCCGCAGTCGCTTCACGACCGGGGGAAGGCGCCGGATGTTCTCCGGGTGCTCGCCGGTGTCGTGCTCCTCCTGGCCGGGGAGCAGGACCACTCCGGTCAGGGGCTCGTTGCGCTCGTAGTAGGCGTGCTCGACCGATCCGACGCCCTCGACCGGACCGATGTCCGGACCTTCTTCACTCATCCTTCGACGCTCCCAGATTCGGAATTGACAGGTGGAACAGGCCGCTTTGGTCGACGGTTACCTCATTGCCCGTGGCATCGCAGGCGAAGGCACCGCCGGCGAAATCGGGTTCATCGGGAGCCGGCGCCCGGTTCACCGCGCAGACCGCGATGCCGTGGATGGTCGAGAACCCCGCGGCGACCCGCCGGATTCCGTGCCAGCCATCGGCCGTTTCGCTGACCGAGACCAGCACGAGACCAGCTCCGGCTCGACCGAGCTCAGCCCAGGCGGCGGGGCAGCGGGCGTCGGCCCCGACCAGCATCGCGGTCCTGCCCCAAGGTAGGCGAGCCACGGAACGCTCCTCGTGACCGGGTGAGATGAACATCTGCTCGAAGCGGCCTGCTTCGGCTTCGATGTGATGCTGGCGCTGGGTCAGCACGGTTCCCTCGCTCGTCGATCCGAGTTCCCCCGTCACGTAGAAGACACCTTCACCCACGCATTCGTAGGCGGAGGCCGCCAGCCAAGCGCCGGTCGCCGCCTGCCGCGCCGCGGACATCCGCGGCGAAGGAAATCTCTCCCCCAGCTCAAGCGCCCCCCGGTCCCTGAGGGCCGGGAAGTAGAGAGAGAAGCTGAGCTGGGGGAGCAGGACCAGATCGGCTCCGGCCTTCGCGGCCGCAGCGATCGCGTCCAGGAGTCCGCTCGCATCGGACCCGTCAGAGGCCGGCCGGCCGGTGAGTTCGACCGGCGCGATCCGGATGTCGGCGGACTCGGTCAACTGACTATTCCCACCAGACTCGCTGGAGGCCGTCAGTCAGATTCTCGACGCCGTCCTCGGTCACGATCACGTCGTGCTCGAAAGCGCCGGTGCCGGCTCCCGGCCGACCGATCTCGACCTCGATCGCGAAGACCATCCCCGGCTCGAGCTTGGTCGGCTCGTTCGGGCAGACGAAGGGATGCTCCCAGGCGAGACCCATGCTGTGGCCGAAGGACGGGAAGCTCTGGGCGAAGTTGCCCTCCGCCTCCCGTCCGGGGACCTCGAAGTCGTGCTCGGCCAACCAGTTCGCGCCGAGATCGAACAGCTCGCCGGCGGTGACTCCGGGCTTCATGCCGTCGATGACGTGCTCGACCAGGGCGATCGGCGCCTCGAGCACCTCGCGCTGCGCGTCGGTCACCTTGCGGCCGACCACCGTGGTCCGGACCATGTCGTAGAAGTACCCGTTCACGGTGCCGTACATGTCGGGATGGATCATGTCGCCCGGCTGAAGCTTTCGCTTGTGGTCCCAGGACGGCATGCGGTCCCATTGGAAATGGTCGATGTGCTCGCCGGAAGTGACCGGGATGTCGAGTGGGAAGGCACCCTGCGGCACGCCTTTGCTGAAAGCCGCGACCACGCAATCCGCTTCGGTCGCGCCCGGCACCGCCGCCTCGAGGAAGGCCGCGACCATCTCCGATCCCACCCGTACCGACTCGCGGACCAGATCGAGTTCGGCCGGTGATTTGATCAAGCGCATCGACTCGATGATGTCGTCGGCCCACTCGAACTCCAGGTCCGGCAGCTCCGCGGTGATACGGTCGATCGCTATGTAGGGCAGGCTCTCGCGTCCGATCAGTCCGATCTTGCCCGAGCCGAGACCGCGGGCCGCGAGCGCATCGATCGTGCCGGCCCAGAGGTCCCCGGCGAAGCGAACGTCATCGCAGACCACCAGGTCCTGCCGCCAGTCGGGGATCTCGACCACCAGGGTCGCGTCTTCCTCCGCCGGCATGACCACCGAAGCCGACCCGCGGCCGGACCACATGGGGGGACGGTCGGGGATCTGCGGGAAGGGCGAGTAGTGATTGGTGAGGTAGACGACGTCACCTCCCCAGTCGGCGCCGTTCGCTCCGCGGCTTACCACCAGGACACCGTCGAGGCCACGCTCGGCGAGTCGCCGCCGCAGCTCCGCTCGGCGTTCGGCGAACTCCCCCCGTGGGATGCCGCTGATCTTCTCGGTGTCATTCATGCGCTGTTGCTCCTTTTTTCATGTGCTATCCGCTCACGAACTGGTGCCCGACCACCCGGCCGGGCTCGATCGTGACCAAAACCGCGCGGAGAATTCCCTCCGCGAACTCACTTCCAGGGTTGAGTGCGTAGGTCTTGCCGATGCTCGCCTTCCCGGGCGATTCATGGATGTGCCCGTGGAGGGAAAGCAAGGGCTGGTACTTCTCGAGGAACTCCCTCGAGGCAACCGACCCGACCGGCACGGTCGAACCGGCGATCGGCCGGGGCGGGCTGACACTGGTGTCCAGCTCCGGGGCGATGTCGAGGCTCGATCCGTACGGCGGCACGTGGATGTTGGCGACCACCTGGTCGAAGTCATCGACCTGAGCGGCGAGCTGGTCGAGCTCGCCGGCCAGTCGCTCCTCGGGGACGTCCCGAGGACACTGCCATGGCGTCTCGTTGGCCAGCCCGATCGAGAGCAGCTGCCAATGCTCGAGCAGGGGCACCACTTTGCCGTCAGCGCCGGTGACCCATTCACGCTGCTGCTCGTTGAGCTCGTCCAGCGACCAGGGATCGTCATTGCCGGCGATCACGTAAGCCGGGATCTCGAGTTCGGCGCAACGTGCCTCGAGACGTTCCAGCCACTCGGCCCAGCGTTCCAGCATCAGGCGCTCGAAAACATCGTCCTTGAACTCCTCGTCGTCCCTCAGCCGCTGAAGGCCTTCGGCATCGACCCGGTACGGATAGAAGCCGAGCTGATTGGCCCTTTCCTCGTGCTGTTCGATCTCGGCCAGGGGCACCGCGTGCTCCTCGCCCATCCAGCGCATCCGGGCGGTGTCGCCCTCGACGAGGACCGGAAGCAGCCCTTTGCCGGCCACGTCACCCCCCAGCACCAGGGCATCTGGATTCCACAGGTCGAGGACCTTGATCAGTTTCGCGAAGGTGTATTCGCTGCCATGGAGATCGGTGGCGAACAGGATCTTCCTCCTGTTCGCCTTGTCCGAACTCTTCTTTCCGAACAATCCCAAGGCCTACTCCGGCGGGATCTCTTTGAAGGTGAGGTCGATATCGACACCGCGGCTCTTCTGCCAGGCCCGGTAGGCGAAAAACCAGATCGCCGAGACCACCAGGCTGACCAGCAGCAGCGTCCGGGCCCAGCCGGTGGTGAAGCCCAGCTCGGGAACGAACAGGTTGGCCACGGTTACCCCACCGGCGCAGATGAACGAGACCGCTCCGGCGACCGCGATCAGCGGCAACCCGAACAGCTTGTGCTTGGCGACCGGCGAGACGTCGTAGACGTGCCTGGCCCGCTTGACGAAGAAGACTGCCGCGAAGCTGGTCACCGCGATCACGCCGACGCTGGTGAAGGCGCCGCCGAGCACGATCGTGGTCTGAGCTTCCTCGTCGTAACGGAAGAGGAAGTTGATCCCGACCGCGACGATGAAGTAGAAGATCGCCGCGTTGACCGGTGCGTGGAACTTCTGCGATACCCGCGAGAACCACTCCGGCAGGGTCCGGTCCATGCCCATGGCGCTGAGAACCCGGGTCATGTTCATGAAGACGCAGTTGGCGAAGTAGAAACCGACCGCGATGAAGCCGATCGAAAGCAGAAGGGAGACGATCGGACTCGTCGTCATCATCATCGCCAGGCTGGGTATCGAGGTTCCCGCGGCGACCGGAACTCCTCCCTTCACGCCGGCGGCGTTGGCGTAGGCGTACATGAAGTCGCCCCCGACCATGTTCTGGAAGAGGAAGGTCGGCAGCACCCAGGCGAAGAGCCCGACGAAGAGCCCGCCGATCGTGAACGCCTTGAAGAGCTTGCCGAAGTTGTTCGCCTGCTTGGTCTCACCGAGCAGCCCCTGGGCGCCGAACACGACGTACCAGATCAGGCCGGTGACCGAGAGAAAGAGGACCGTGTACTTGAGCGAGAAGCCGGGATCCGAGATCGCGGCCGAGGTCGCGAAGTCGGTCACCTTCTGCGAGGCATGCTCCATGCCGAAGGCCTTCTCGTGGAAGGCGTCGAAATGGGAGAGGAACGAATCCTTGGAGCGCAGCAGCAGGACCAGAAGCGTGATGTTCGAGATCAGGATCGCCGGCACGATGAACCAGCGCTGGACCTTCCGGTAGACGCCGATCCCCCGCACCGTGGTGATGAAGGCCAGGACGACCAGGACGAGGGTGGTGACGAGCAGGCCGTCGGGGCTGCCGAACCAGTTGGCCTTGTCGATCAGCCAGGTCGAATCCCAGGTCAACCCGAGGTTGTAGAGCAGCGGCTGGAGCCCGAGTTGGCTGACCACGATCCCGCCCACGGTCGTGAAGGTGATCCACATGAAGACTTCCCAGGCGAAGGTGAAGGTGAAGCCGACCGCGGGATGGAGAGCGCGCGATTGGTAGAGGTAATCACCTCCCATCCGGGGCATCGCGGACCCGAATCCGGCGTAGACGATGAAGACCGGGACCATGATGACCATCGCGATCAGGGCCGAGATCGGGACGCTGACCCCCGGCATGAACAGCTGCGGCACCGGGAACACGTAGACGAGCCCGAACAGGGCGCCCGCCGCGAGGATTCCGTACCAGGTCATGTCGACGATCGACAGCTGCCGGACCAGCCCGGACGACCGCCTCGAGAACACCCCCAGAGATCCGGAATCGGTCCCCGTAGATGCTTGGTTATCTGACATCTCTCCTCCGATTGAATCGTGTTTCGTTGTGTTTGCTAAAGCGCTTTGGCATTGGGTTCAAGTGCTTCGCCAGGGTGGGCCCTGGCCCTTCATCGCCTATCGGTCCAGTTCCTCGACCTCTTCGTACCAGGTGACCCTGGTTCCCACCTTGGCCCGCATCTTCCACTTGCGAGACTTCGGGGCCTCTTCCAGGTCGTCGGCGAGCGCGCCGATCCGATCCTGCGTCGCCTGCCGCGAAGATTCGTCCATCTTCTGATCGAGAATCGCGGTGACCCGCTCGAGGTTCCTCGATGCGGTGTAGTGAAAACCCCAGTCCTTGCTGAGGAGGCCCGCGATCCGGGAGTCGTCGATGCCCGAGCCGTTGAGGCTGACCGGGTTGGCCAACATCAGGAAGGCGATGTCGGTCAGATCCTTGTCCGTGGTCTCGACGATCTGAAGTTTCTGGAGCAGCAGCTCGGTCACCGAAAGAGCCATCCCCGGCCGGCTGAACTCCTCGTCCGGAAGATCGAAGCGATGACAGGCGGGCGGCAATCCGAGGAAGAGGTCGATGTCAACCACCGGATCGCCGTTCTCGTCCAGTTCGAAGTATTGGTGGCGCTCGTTGCCCCGCCAGGCGATCAGGCGCTCGTCTGGCACGTAGCCGCGAGCGACGAAGACCGCTTTGATCTCCTCGGCGGGAGTCCCTTTCGGCGCGACGAGGTCGAGATCCTTGGGGGCTTCGCGGACCGACTCGTACTCGGCGCGGAGGTCCTCGGGGAGGCTGGACCAGATCGCCACACCACCGACCGAGCGCAAGGGCACTCCTTGGCTCTGGCCGTGATCGACCAGATCGGACGCTTTGCTGGCCAGTTGTCGGAAATCGACTGCCATACCTCTGATCCTCTCGCTCGATGCCTCGCGCCTTGATGGTTCACCAAAACGCTTTGGCACTTTCAAGTTAGCGAATGTGACGGCGTCACGCAAGCAATAGTTGCGAATCGCTCTGAATTCGGTGCGAACAGGGCGCTGACCGGTTCCGAATTTGCCCTGCAAATGAGGGAAACCGTCAGGGCCGGAAGGCGTCGATCACCAGGTCGGTGTGGCGGTGCCATGCCTTCGGATCCTTCTCGCCGGCATCGGTGAGAGTGCGGCAGACGCCGCCGAAGAGGTTCCAGATCTCGTCCGGCTTCGCGTCCTTACGGATCTCACCCTGCTTCTTGGCAGCGGCGACCAGCTTGGTCATGTGCCGCCTTGTGTTGGCCTTGGCCTCATCCAGTTCGGGGTTCTTGCCCGGCCAGTAAAAGCCGATCGGGAAGCTGAGGTGGCTGGCCCGGACGGCCGCGTCATGGAGCACCTGCCGCAGACCCTCTGCGGGGTCCTCGCTCTCCAGGGCAGCGACGATCCCCTCGTCGAGGCGGCGCATGCGCTGGGTGAGGATCGCCGCGACCAGGTCGTCCTTGGTCTCGAAGTTGCGGTAGACCGTGCCCTTGCCGACCCCGGCCCGTTCCGCAACCTCG
>Ga0182738_1007740_pt1 | contig 10830 bp, 7 predicted proteins | sample eDN5th30CBELigMG_FD_128876 | JGI IMG/M metagenome (GOLD analysis project Ga0182738, IMG submission 128876) | Enriched Miracle-Growth compost microbial communities from Emeryville, California, USA - eDNA 5th pass 30_C BE-Lig MG (version 2)... ... | reverse complement strand
GGGGGTTCCAGCCCCATGGTTACCTCCTTCCTCCACTCCATCCTCCTCTATGAAACTGTTTTCTTGATTTTTATTTATTTCGGGATTTTGGTAAAATTAAATAGGCTTGAAGTCGAATCAGATCCAAAGCCTAAGAATTTAATATTAAACCATGGAGGGATAAAAGACAATTTTCTAACTTCATTTAGTCTTTGTGGAGGGAGAGGATAAAAATAACCTGAAAATTTCGTTTAGGCTCTTTTAGAGGGAAAAAATAAAATGATAGTTTTGATTCATTCGCCATCGTAAAGTTCAGTGAAAATTATTTATATTTTTCTTCTCAGAAAACTTGATTATCTTAAAACTTCAATTTCAGATCCTAAAAAATAAAGAGTTTTTTCCTGCAATCTCAATTTCTATTTCATTTTAATCCTTCATGAAATATTCTACATTTCAGACTTAAAAATGCCTCAATGTAAAAGTAAGATTGGGACTGCGAGATGTTCCTTGAGATCTTGAAAATATTTTTAAAGGAAAAGAACTTTGGGAATTTTCTAGAGGGTTAAGAATCGAGAGTAATATGTCTCGAAGTGACAAATCAGAGGTCTAATGACCTTTCGCAATGACTAGAGACTGAGATTAAACCCCAGTGTGAGTTGGGACTTGAGTAATAACTTGTTTGGTATTTTATTTTTGGCAGAGAATCCTGTAAAATTTTCATCGTATTATGGAAAAAGATTTTCACAATAATTCTCCAGAGGGAACTACACTTGGGCCCTTCAGTGTTTTTTTTTGAAGTTACTTAGGTTACTTCAAGTAACTTGATGTAACTTGGTTAATTCAAGTAACTTGATGTAACTTTGTCATTTCAAGTAACTTTAAGTCACTGAAATAACGTGATCACTTGGCTTACTGAAGTAACTTTGGGCACTTAAGTTTCTTAGATCATGAAGATAATTAAAGAAAATTCAATTATTAATGCCCTTTCCCGTCTCTCCTGAGCCTCAGATTTGAGGGTTCCATAACTCTAACTTCCCTTCGTTCAAAAAAAAATCCAAAATAAAGTCCTGTTGGAGTGAAATTCAATCCATATTTCTATTTTTTAGATTTCAAAGAAAAAAAAATCATAGGACAAGTTTTTCTTCAATATTTAGATATTTTTTAATCTTAAAAATCTTGTTGACTATTGAAAAAGTTTAATACTAAATCTCATCCGACATTGAGAATTTTAATAATCTCATCATTTATTAATTAAAGCAAACAAATTTTGTGAATGAATTTTCTCCGGATCATGCTGCTCTTCTCGATTTTTAGAAATTTAGAATCTTCAGGATAACAACCAAAAATATTCTCTATTGAAATAAAACACTGTTTCATAGAGGATTTAAGGTATTCTTGGACGATTCGATGGTCTGTAAATTCTTTGTGGTCAACTTGAAGTTTCTCTTCAGAGAAGCTATGGAACTTTTTTTTTTGGTCCAGTTTTCGAACAGAATGCAAAAATTTCGTTTTTGTTTTTGAGTCTCGATGACAATCTTCTTCGAAAGTGAATTTTTATTCTGTTTTTTCTTTCACCTTGTAAAGCAAACCAGAGTTTAGATATAGTATACAGCAATTTAAGCTAAGATCTTCTTTTGGGGAATTCAATTAAATTATTTACAATAAGAAATCAGATAATTTTTTAACAACAAAATCTCATGCGACATCTACAAAATCAGTAGACCCCTTTACTATGCTTCGAGAACTTTATGGAATTTTTTTTTCCTTCACTTCGCATATGAAAAAATCCCTAATTTTTATTTATCCAACGTAATCTGTTTACACTGAAACCTTTTCAAAATAGAACCAAAACCTGTCCCATTAGGCACATTGAAAAACAGAAGGCCTTTGATTTGAAACTCGAGGAAGATCTTCCACAAACTCTCCCAAAGGTGGCAAATTAGAAGGCAATTGTCCAAACAAATTATCCAACATCATTGATCCCAAGAACTTCCCTTCCCTTTGAAAGACCCGAGAATCTTGGCAATTTTAGTCTGATCTTACTTTTCAAAGCCTTTTTTGATGAAAGCTTCAGAGGCAACTTAGAGATTCAAGCAAATTTACATTTGAAGCAAAAAGAAAGAAGAAAATGAAGAATATCTAAAGAGCTCTCCTTCTGTAAGGCAAAAGGAAATCAATAAACAACAAACCAAAAGTTGGATGGTTGTTTGCTAATTGGTTTTAATGCATTCCAATACAAAACTCCCATGTCAGATCCGATTTTCAACAAAATTACCTTCTTCGAGATGATTAAAACAAAGATTCTCTTTTCTCAACTCCGTCAACTTATAATAAGCGAAGATAAGTTTTGGAAGGTCTCTAGTGTCTTTCATCCCTCAAATTTTCAAGAAAAGGAGATGAAAATAAATTGAATTCATAAGGTGTCCCCAATTTCAGAAACGATTCACCAAAGATGAAGCCATTGGTTTGTGCAGATAGCATTATTCTGTCCTGGTAGATAACTCTGGAAAAAGGAGATTTGAACAAGAAAACTGAAAGACCAAAGTGTGGTAAAAAGGATTTTCGTTTGAACTGTAAGACCAAGGACCAAAGAGTGCAAGAAAAAGACTGACTTGTATTGTCCAAGATGCTCTCCAAAGGATAAGATTTTGCTTTTTGCGTCCCAGAATGTTTTATTGAATATCATTAAAAAAAAATATTTGCGGTAAAATGTTTAATTTTGATCATTTCCTTGTTTCATATTCTCCTGTGCATCGATCTTTCGTCTCTTCGCAAAATCATCTCGAATATTAATTCCTAGTATGTTTCTCAAACTAGTTTGAAACCTAAGTAATTAAACAAATGACATCATTCAAGCTTTGGACTCTGCCTTATGAGTCTTTGAGGGAAAAGGGAGGAAAATTTTTATCAAAATTTCGAATGTGCGAACATCCGATATATGGGATAAAACCACTAAAGGAGGTGAACAATAAAATCCGATAAGACATTTCCAAAAATCAAAAATTGTTTTTGAAATAAAATTTCATCAGATGCAGACAAAATTAAGAATTAAAAAAAAATGACATGATCCATGTTCATAAAAAAAAATACCCTCCTCATCGCAAAAGCCTCGTCTGGTTGACACCTTGCTGAACAAAAAATTTTCCTTGAGAAGGAGAAAATATTTGCATCAAAACAACCAAGAGATACATGAGATTAAAGTCATGAGTTCGTTAATCGATTTAACCATTGAATCATTTAATATTTCACAAAAACTTTATGTTATTTGGCCCACATCATCGTCTTCTGAGGCTATTTGAAAGATTCCAGCTTTGACAATAAGAATTTTTCTATTCTTCTAGAAATATCTTTCTTTTCTTGCAAGGTGTTGAACACATTTCACATCGCATGTCAGGCAGAATCCAGAACAGATATAGAATTATTATCTTGTGTTATTTTAATGGAAAGTGAACTTCTTCTGCTAAGGCACAGGACAAAATTTTTGGTAATGGATCAGTTGATGTTTTTCTCTCATTGTTTAGTCATTTCGAAGCGATGATGAGAATATCCTAGGATCTTTCTTCAAATCCTATTCGACTCAAAATAGGATAATTTTTGTTTGAGGGTTTTTCTTGATTATATCAGAATGGTGGGAGCTAGGAGTATTCAAATGAAAACCTTCAGTCGAAATTGAAAAATGATGAACTAAAATTCTATATTAGCTGAAATTTTGAAAAAATTTTGTGTTTAGAAAGGTATCTATCTTCAATAGAATCGTATCAAACAATATACAGATTGTAGGGTCGTTTACGAACATAAAAACACAAGACTATTTTTTTTCAATCCATAGTCCCTTTTAAAAAGAACATATCTCATAAAATAGCATCAAACATTTCCTCAATCAGAAATTTTTCTAATAATAAAATTTCATTAGATACATACTCGATCCAGAAAAGTTTTTTCAGAATAAATACTTATCAGACATTTCACAGGCCTTCTTCCTTCATAAGTTCCTTTGAGAAAAAGCATTTGACAAAGCAGTCTTGAAAACTACATGACAATTTTTTATATATTCTGAGACAATTCGAACCAACTTTTCATGTAATTTAGAATTTAAATCAAATGATTCATATCTCATTCTGTAGCTCAGGTTGTAGATCGAGTCCCCAAATGATTCTTCTTTATCAATCTGTCGAGCAAACGTTTTCAATATCTCAGAAGCTTTTCTTCTTAAATGACTCATGGCCCGACAAAAATCGAGATAATGTTGTTGGGTACCTTCTTGGTTTGAATCACAGAGGAAACAAGTATTTTTGGAGGGCAAATAATATTTGCTGGTTTTGGAAAAATAACTCACAAGGTATAGTGTTTTTTGACACCAGTACTTTAACAATATATAATCCATATCAATATCATCTTGATTCTTTCGATGCTGAAATCGGTAAAGTCTAGGACTCTCAATTTTATTAAAAGTTTGGTTGAGAAACAATTGGTTGAAAAGTTGTTTGAGGCTGTCATGAGAAACTAAATCTTGTTGAGTTATTTTGAGTCTTTGGAGTATTTTGGTTTTAGTTGTCAAAATAAGTTCAGGAAGACCATTTGGGTCATTATTGAAATTGGCCTCGAGTTTGAGCACTATTCTAATAAAATGATAATCAACCAGAAGTTCTGGTGGCCATAAACCCGTAGCCCAAAATAATATTGAACTTGGAGTATTCGGTTTCAAGCCAAGAGCAGTTATGATTGAATTTTTATATATTTTTTGAAATTCCTGAAAACAATTCTGATTTTCTTGAAAGCTCAGAATACAACATCCATAGTTAAAGCAACAGAAAGCATAAGTTTTCCAAAGGTGAATTCTACTTTGGATGGATAAATCAGCTTTAGGTGGTATCAAATATTTTTGGAGTTTATCTTTAATTTGTCCGAGATATTGCATAAAATTTAATTTGTTATCAATGATAACACCAAGATACTTGTACATATCTGTCCATTCAATCAGCTCATCATCTCCTTTGATTGGTTCTTTGAGCTTATACACTGCTCTCTTTGAAATAATTTCCATTAATTGGGTTTTTTTATAATTAATCTCCATGAAATTACGGTGGCACCAAGAATTGATAAGAAGATCAATTTTTTTAATATTCTCTTTATTATTGAAAATTAAAACGAGGTCATCAGCATACATCAAAGGAAACACTCCTTCAACTTTTTCAATTATCCGCAATATATCATTCACATAGATGTTAAATAATATAGGGGAAATAATTGAACCTTGCAAAGTGCCTCTCAATATTTTAATAGGCGAAGGAGAAGACGAACCACACTGACCACCAATTTGGACACTTGCGGTTTTGTACAGTAGTTTAATCAAAGCAAGTGTTTGACTATCAATACCATACATCTCAAGTTTGTGAAAGAGCCTTTGGTGGTCGATTCTGTCATAGGCGCATCTAAAGTCATAAAAACACAGATAAACTGGTTTTTTTTGTGATTGATCTTGAAGGAGGGTTGCAACTAATTTAAGGACGTGCATTGACGTCTCCATTTGAGGAAGAAATCCAATTTGTTTGGGAGAAAGTTTACAATATATTTTGATGGGATCTGATATTAGTCTTTGCAGAATTATTGCTTCCAAACATTTGAGAAAAATACTTGAGATCGCAATCCCTCTGAGTTTTCCAATGTTTGGAGGAGGAAGAGGGGTATCATTCTTTTTTTGAATTGGGATTTTATTGAAGAATATAAGCCTTCTGCAGTTGATTTCATCAGGAATTTTGTATTCAAGAATGATTTGATTAATGCACAAAGAAATAAAATTCAAAATAGGAGATTCAGGGGTAATATTTTGAATTAAATGATCTGATATCAAGTCGTGCGAAACTGCACGCTCTGACTTGAGAATTTTAAGAGCTTCAAAAATCTCTTGTTTTGGTATTGATCTCATAGGAAAATATTGATTTTTTTTCTCTTCCTCCATTGTCCCGACAGGATAAATTCTGGACTCATACAAAGGTTTGTAATGAGCTGTTAAAACATATGCAATCTTTAATGGATCCACGAGAATTTGATCTGGATTTTCAGGATTTTCAAGAGTCGAAATTGGTGTAAAGCGATTGAGATTCAGCAATTCTGACGAGCAATAATAATATTTTTTCCGATCTTTCACAAGAGCAAAATAGTCTAATGATAGTTGCTGCATTGTATTTGAAGTGTGATTCTTAAAAGAAATTTTATGAAAAGGCTGATAATTCTTTTTCATTTTTTGAATAATTTCAAGAAGCTTTTGAATTGGAGAGGAGGAATAGATCTGTTTACTATTATTTTGTTCCTTCTCTTTCATATAGTGAAGAATTTCAGGCAAGGTAATTTTTTTTTGGAGAATTTGTAAACGCTTTTTATTGAAACTCCATTCTTTCTTGACAATCAATGGCTGTATGAGCTTGCTTTCAACTTGTAAAGAAATGGGCCAGTGGTCAGAACCACCGATTTTCTCGGGAATAATCTCAGATTTTATTTTGATTTGAGGCGGCATTTTAACTAAAAAGAAGTCAAGGAAGGATTTGACTTTTTTCTTCTTCCAAAAGGATTCTCTGGTAAAACCTTGACCTTCAGGAACAATAATCGAGAGACCATATTTTTGGATGAGGTCGACAATTCTCTTTTCTCTTGAATTCTATTCAATATAAAAATTAACAAAAATTCCAAAGAAATTTTTTTAGTCTTACCCACTGAGTTTTTAATTTGATTTTTTCGAATCTAATATCAAAGTTTAAATCGGAATAAATAATGAGGTTCCACTGAACATAATTTTCATCGATATATTTAAGGATCTGCTCAACCCCTTGTAATGCGAGAATGTCTTCAGTAGAACCATAGAATGTTAAAATGAATAAGTGACTCCCATTATTTTCCAATAACAATTTTAATATTGCAATATTCGGAAGGCTTAAGAGATGTTTTGGTATAATATTAGAAGCAAAAACTTTAAAACTTGATCGATACACAATCGCAACGCCTCGTGCTGTGACTGTTCCATCATCTCCTCTTATGATGGAATATTGTTTATTTTGTAAGGAAAATTCTTTCTGATGATTAAGCCAGGTCTCGTTAATCAATATTATGTCGTAGAAATTATTGGATAAAATAGTCTCGAGATGGTATTTGTTTTTGTGAATGCTTAACGCATTATAGCCCAGAATATTTAACTAAAGAGATCATATAAATGTTACAATATAAAAAAAATTATTTGTTTACATTTAAATCATTATTTTGTGATTTATTCTTCTCACTCTGATCCTCATTTCTTTTCTTGATACGTTCTTTTTTATTTCGTCTATACCTGAATCTCTTTTGTCTTTTTTTAAGGATTTTAGATTCAGGCTGTTCTGTCAGTTCTTTGGTTGATTTTAAATAACGATTTGATAATTTTTCTAGAGTTTTTTCAAGTTTCTCCTTTTTTGTCTCCATTAAATGGAGATTCTCGAACTCTTTGTTGATATCAGAATCTTTCTATTACAACACAGTTATGAAGGAACAGAGTGTATTTTTACCGAGTCCGATTTAATCTCAAAGAAATCATTGAGATTGTATAAAATCGTATTGTCATTGTCGAAGTGAAACTTCCTTTTTGGGAAGATGATTTTTGTGGGCGTTTTCTTTGAATTGAGTCTAATAGTGATTCGAGTTTCAGGTATCTTTGTGGAAGGAGGAGGAGGAGATTCCTCTGTAATTTTAGTTTGTTTCAATTTAATCAACGAAGCAGCTATAATCAAAGGATTAAATAAACAAACAAAAAAAGGAGCAAAATTTTACTGTCCATCACCATATTTTCTTCAATTTTTCTTTTTTTAGTTGGCTTGATAATCGATTTTAATGACGATAATTTTAATAATTTTAAGTTTTTGGGAATTTGGCTCTTGGCATATTTGATAAATCTTCGAATATATTGGCCAGATTCTTCTGGCCCATTTTCTGGGACTTTATTCTCTTGAAAACCTGTCATATACTCTAATGACCCTGTCATGATGATCATTGCGCAATCGAATATGACCCAGCAACCACAATCATACGCATTATATTGTTTCTTAATTGCTAAGTTAGCGAAATTAGAAATCCAAAAAAAGAAAAAAAAATTACTAGCTAGCTCATCATGGATAAGTTGACTTTCTTCGGATAAAAGTGGACATAAGAACACACCTTTCGATGACACAATTCCAGTTTTGAAATATGAAATCAAATAAAATATGACTTGTTCTCTTGTAGTACCAAGTGGGTCGATAATTAAAACCTTTTCAGGCCCAACTTTCAAATAATTTTGGGGAAGCAGAACAACTGAGAACCAGTGTGAACCTTTAATTTCTTCAAAGTTATTTCCTTCTATTTTATTGTATCCCGTGGTATTAAGGACTAAAATTACAGGTTTTTTTAGTCTTCCCTGAATAATATTAATTTATCAACAAATATTAAAAAATGAGGAGAAATTTACTTCATGTAAAAAGAGTTCCCACAGATTCTCCATGATATTGATTGTTCCTTCCTTCCAATTTGGAGAGAAAATGTTAGAGATTGAGCTAATATTTGGAGATATAATTGAAACTTTATCTCCAAATAACCCTGTTAAGCAATCATAAAGCTCGTCAGCCGAAAGCCAATTCATTTCTTTTGGCTGAGGAAACTCGAGCGATGATTTCTGGTAAAATATATCCTTGACTTTGGATAGATAAGAGTTGATATCTTGAAAATCCATTTTAAAATAGTCGATGAACAGAAGAGATAGATAGAGTTTTGGGAGTTTTTTTTTTGAAAGTGTATATAAAATAAATGGAAAAGGAGGGAGATATATATAATGCTACTTGGTCTAAATGGAAAAATTAAGATTTTCGACTTGTATCAAACTATAGATTGAAATTTTCGTCTAACCCATTTTGATATTTTTATCATTCATCCTGCGCCAGAAACTGCTTTTGAATTAATGTATGAAGGAGAGAAAAATACTTGAGCCAAAAGACTCGTCTTCAATATTCCAAATCTTTCACTTGCAACACTGAATGAATAAATGTTTTTGAATATGTTTGGTTAAGGATTTTTCAATTTTTTTTTTGGCTCTTCCCTCCTTTCTTCTTAGCAACACAAGTTCTTTGCGTCATTTATTCGATCTTTTTCTTGCCAATAAACCTTTGAATAAATAAGATGAGGCCTAATCTTTTTCTCGATGAAAAATAATAAAATAGCGGATTTGACATTTTAGGTCTAAATTATATTTCGAATGAAAATGAAGACAAAAAGATGAGGTGTGAGAGAAATCTTGGGAGAAAAGGATAATTCCGAATCAGAATGAGACTAGTCATATTCGATAGAATAGGAGTGGGGGAAAAAAATCGAAAGTCTCAGGTCAAGAGATATTCTTATTTCTTGAACTAATTCAAAATCTACTCGTCAATAGAGTATCCAATCTAATCAAAAGATAAGGTTTATAGAAACCTCTAGTCCTTAGACTAATTAAAAATATACTAACCAATTTAGTCTCCAATCAATCTAGTTCATGAACTTGAAATTTTCTTACGACTCTTTTTTTTATGTCGATCCATAGCATAAGAGGATACAAAAAGTGTTCTTCCGAAAGTCTGCTTTTAAAGACAAAATTTTCCAAAGAGATGAGTCATGAGAGGTTTTCGGCAATTTTGAGCTACACACATCTCAGTGATAAAACAAATCCTATAAATGGGAAATTCAGATCTCTCTACTTTGTAACTCGACTTCAGAATATTGTCACCATATCTCCTGGAAAAGACTCTGATGCCCAAAGAAAGAATAAAATTGGAGGCCCTCGTGAAAGATTTATTAAAGTCATGCAAGAACAAGGGGCACATATGAAAATGCTGATAGCTTTTCTACAATAATCTCTTTGATGGAAGAGATTCAAACTGGATACAATGGCGCTTTCAAAACCCAAGAGAATTGAAAATAAAACCATTTCAAAAGCTCAAGGTATCAAAAAAGGGGAAACTCGATTTTATACTCATAATCAGAAGACATCCTTCTTTGTAAGAACAAAATAAAACTAAAAAGTCTCAAGTCTTACCTCCTCTTGAATATATTGATGCGAACCTTCCGAGCTAGAAAAGGCTTGAGTACCAGAAATGTGGTAATCTCAGCCAATATTATTGTAAAGAGGATTCGGCAAAGAGTTGAAAATGTTCTTTCCTATGCTGGCCAACTTATCATCAAAATCTCTAGAATGTAAATTTTTCTTTATTTTATCAGTCATTTTTTTTTAATCAAATTCAGAGTTGATCAAATCATATCACAACCAATATTCAAAAACAATTCATTTTTCTTCTCAAATGATCATCTCCTTATTCCAATAAAAAAAATTTTTCCCAGAACGTCTTTCTCTGACGAGATCTGAAGATAAGGAGCAATGGATTTCTGATTTCCGTCCTTTACTCTCGTAAAAGAATATGGTCTAAAAATTGGAAATTTTTTATATAGCAATCTGGATATATTCTGTCTACAAAGAGCCTAAAAAATAACTGATTTCAGAGAAGACTGGAGATTGATTTAACAGAAGTGAGAAAAAATTCAAAAACCTTGAGGAAATTGTGGAGGTTGAATAGGATAAAATAAAGAAAAAAGATTTAAAAAAAAACTTTTTCCCTGAAATTTGTTTCTCAAACCTTTACTCTCATTTTTTCGAGCTTCAACTTCATTTTAGAATTCTGGGGACTTTACTCAAAGGACTCCACGAGAAATTCCTATTTTATGGCATTGCTTTCATATCAAACTCAATGTGAAAAATTCTGAAAACTTTGCATTTGTTGGAAAGGGTTCGGTAGAAAAGTTTTCGAAATTCTCATAACTTTATTTCTC
>Ga0182738_1007739_pt1 | contig 10830 bp, 8 predicted proteins | sample eDN5th30CBELigMG_FD_128876 | JGI IMG/M metagenome (GOLD analysis project Ga0182738, IMG submission 128876) | Enriched Miracle-Growth compost microbial communities from Emeryville, California, USA - eDNA 5th pass 30_C BE-Lig MG (version 2)... ... | reverse complement strand
GACGGCGCGCCGGCCAACCCGAGGGCCTGGCTCGTCTCGGCGGGCCGGTTCAAGGCGATGGATGTCCTCAGGCGTCGGGTCCGGTTCGACGCCTCGCTGGCCGAACTCGCCGCGCGACTCGACCAAACCACCCCCCCGCCCGGCGATTTCGAGGGCCCGGACGTTGAGGACGATCGGCTTCGGCTGATCTTCACCTGCTGTCATCCCGCGCTCCCCTCCTCGTCGCAAGTCGCCCTGACGCTCCGGGAGGTCTGCGGTCTGAAGACCGAGGAGGTGGCCGCCGCGTTTCTGACCTCGCCGGCGACGATCGCCCAGCGGATCGTCCGGGGCAAGGCGAAGATCCGGGAGGCCGGCGTCCCGTTCCAGGTTCCCGCGCTCGCCGACCTGCCCGAGCGGCTCGGCTCGGCCCTGGCGGTCGTCTACCTCGTCTTCAACGAGGGCTATTCCGCCTCGTCGGGCGACAGCGTCACCCGCCCCAACCTCTCGGAAGAGGCGATCCGCCTGGGCCGGTTGCTTGTGGAGTTGTTGCCCGAGCCCGAGGCGGCGGGCCTGCTCGCCCTGATGCTGGTCCAGGAGTCCCGGCGAGCCGCGAGGTCGACGCCCCGGGGCGACCTGATCCTTTTGGAGGACCAGGACCGCTCGCTCTGGAACGCCCGGCACATCGCCGAAGGCAAGGCGATGGTCGAGCGCGCCCTGAGTTCGGGACGGTTCGGCCCCTACACGATCCAGGCCGCCATCGCGGCCGTTCACGCCGACGCCCCAACCGCCCGAGCGACCGACTGGCCCCAAATCGTCGCCCTGTACGACGTGCTGGCCCGGATCCAGCCCTCCCCCGTCGTCGACCTAAATCGAGCCGTGGCCGTGGCGATGCGCGACGGGCCCGAGCCCGGCCTGGTCTTGATCGACGGCCTCCTTGACCGCGGCGAACTGGCCGATTACCACCTGGCCCACGCCGCGCGCGCCGATTTGTGCCGACGGCTTGGCCGGGCGACCGAAGCGGAAGCCGCGTATCGTCGCGCCCTGGAGTTGGCCAAACAAGAACCGGAGCGCCGCTTCCTGGAGCGTCGGCTCCGCGAGTTGAGCTAAGTTGAGGCGGGCCGGGAAAAGATTTTGAGGCCTCGGTCGATTCGAGGGCTCGCCGAGCGACTAACCGGCGAGGACGTTTGTTTGACGCTCAAACCGAACCGAGGGAAACGCCATGCGATTCGTCTGCCTGGGCTACATGGACGAGGCGAAGTGGGACGAGATGTCCGAAGCCGAGCGAAGCGCGAACATGGAGGAATGCTTCGCCTATGATGACGAACTGCGCCGGGAGGGCCGCTTCCTTGGTGGCGAGGCGCTTCAAAGCGTTCGAAACGCCGCGACGCTCCGGTTTCAGGGCGGGAAGGTGGAGATCACCGACGGCCCCTTCGCCGAGACCAAGGAGCAGCTCGGCGGCATCCTGATCCTCGAGGCCAGAGACCTGAGCCACGCCGTCGAGATCATGTCGAGGCATCCCGGGGTCCGCTTCGGCCCCTTCGAGATCCGCGCAGCCGACGACTCCATCAACGCGCTGATCGAGGCCCGTAATTTCCAGCACGAGGCGAACCCATGAAATACATGCTGCTGATCTACGGCGCCGAGAACGCCCTGAGCGAATCGGAACGAGAGCACTGCTACGCCGAGTCGATCCGGTTGGTCCACCGCCTCCGCGAGAACGGTCAGTACCTGGGGGCCTCCCCCTTGCGCCCGGTGGCGACGGCCACCAGCGTGCGCGTTCGGGACGGAAAACGGGTCGTCACCGACGGGCCGTTCGCCGAGACCCGCGAGCAGCTTGGAGGCTACTACCTGATCGACGCGAAGGATCTCGACGAGGCGATCGAGATCGCCGGCCGAATCCCAGGCGCTCGGGTCGGGACCGTCGAAATCCGGCCGATCCTGGAACTGGATGGACTTCCGAAGGGCGAGTAGGCCCAAGGAGAGTCGAAAGGAACGGTCCGCGCGCGAAGTCCATTGGATTCGCGCGCGGACTCCAGCCAACCTTAGGCCGGCACCACCGGCTCAAGCGGCTGCTGCCCCTGGAAAATCAGAGCGTTGTGGCCGTGGATGTCGGCGTCGGAGAAGAAGTGGCCCGGCGACTTCCGGATGCCCATCTGACCGGCGCCCACTTCATCGCTGATGTAGCTAACCAGCGTCGAGCGGATGTCGTGGTAGAGGATCCGCGACTCCTGCGGGGCGTAGAACCCCGTCGAGTCCTGAATGAAACTGGTTAAGCCGTTGGCGCGCGCGTAGGGGAGTCGGTTGAGCTGCCGGCCGAGGTTGTTGTTCAACTGGATGTAGTCTCGATCGAAACCCCGAGAACGGCCGAAAGTCTCCACCGACCTGTGGATGTTGACCAGGATGTTGTTGTACGCCCTGGTCGTCAGAACCGCATTGCGGGGGAACGCAATGCCCCCCCCGTTGTGGTTGGCCTGTTGGGCCAGCAGCGCCGCCGAGGCGCGGGCGCCGTTGAGAACCAGTCGGTCTTCCAGCTTGCCGTCGAGCGAGGGCACGAACTCATGCTTCTTCATGGGTGCGTCTCCAGGGCGAGTGAACCGAAAGTCGGGAAAGTTACGAACAGGCTTGGGAGCGCGCCGCCTCGGCGCGTCGTGAGAACCCGCATGGCCGCTCGCATTTCTCGTGCCGCGGTCGACATAAGTCGCTCAGGTTCCCCAGAGTGAATTCGCCTGCGTGAGCCAGGATAGCACGATGTTTCAGGTCGGTGAAATGGGTTGGCGGGATAAAATCGAGAATTCCGGGTAAGGAGTGGTGACTGGGGGTGTCGGGTGTGAATGTGGCTTGCGCAAGGTCGGACGCGCGACCGTTCTTCTCTTCCTCGTCATGACGACCCGCCCGCTCCTTCGCGGCCCTCCCGCGGTATAATGCGGGGGTGAATTGGGAGAGGGGGAGAAGCCTCGCCGCCGCGGTTTGGGAGTCGTCGAAAGATGGATTATTCGTTCTGGTCGCGCCGGATCTCCGAGTTGGCGGAGGCGATGACGCGCCTGGAGGCCGACGCGGTCGCCGCGGGGGTCTCGTCGTCGGCGTCGACGTCGTGGCACGCGAATCTATTTCAGAAGCTCGCGCCCCAGGCGACCGACGCCCCTTATTTGGTTGTGGCCGTGGCGGGGGGAACCAACATCGGCAAAAGCACGGTGTTCAATCACCTGGTCGGCTTCCCCGCGAGCCGAGTCCATCCCGACGCGACCCAGACGAAGCACCCCGTCTGCCTGCTCCCCCGCGATTTCACGGGCCGGCATGATCTGAATCGGGTCTTTCCCCGGTTCGAGCTGAGCCCTTGGATGTCCGAGGACGACGCCCTGGCCGACGGCCCCTCGAACCTTCTGATTCATCGCGAGGACCCGACCGGAGAGCAGCCCGAGAACCTCGTTTTGCTCGACACGCCCGACGTTGACGGCGCCTTGCCGGTCAACTGGGATCGGGCCCGGCTGATCGCCCACGCGGCCGATGTTCTCATCGCCATCCTCACCGATCAAAAATATAATGACGCGGCCGTCCGCAAGTTCTTCGGCGAGGCGGCCGAGGCCGACAAAACCATCCTCGTCGTCTTCAACAAGGTCGATTGGCCCGACGACCGCGCGCACTGCCTCCGCTGGCTGGAGACCTTTTGCAAAGGCACCGGCGCGACGCCCTTTCACGTCTACGCCGCGCCCCGCGACCGCGAGGCCGCCCGCGAAAACCGGCTCGTCTTCCATCCGCTTTCCGAAGGATCGACCGACCCCCGCGACGACCTCTCCCGCCTCCGGTTCGCCGAGATCAAAATTCGGTCCCTTCGCGGCGCCTTGCGGCAAATGCTCGACCCGAACCAGGGGCTTCCCGATCGCTTGCGTTCCTTGCAAGTCATCGCCGGTCAAAACCGCGAGGCTCGCGACGTGATCCATCGCAAGGTCCAGATCAAGATCGATCCGCCCCGGCTTCCCGGACACATCGTTTATAACGAGATATGGAAATGGCTCGAACCCCGCCGAACGTGGTTCGATCGGACCATTCACGGCGCCTACAACAGCCTGGGCCGGGCCGTGATTCGGTGGCTTCCGGGGACCGTCTCGCCCGAAGAACAAGAGGCCCGCTACGTCGAGGACGAGAGAGCCCTGCTCTTCCAGGCCCTGGAGCGGGTTTACGACGAGCTTGAGGACGTCCATCACGCCGGCGCCGATTGGTTGCGCCGAGAGCTTGAGCCGATGATCGCCGGGGCCCAGCGCCAGCGGGCCTTCGACCTGCTCCGCGATCGGCTGGCCGCCGCTCCCCTGGCGACCGCCGAGTACGGCCGGGCGATCGCCGCGCGATTGGAGCGGTTCCAGAGCGAGCATCCCATGATGATGCGAACAATTGAATGGGGACTGGTGGCGACGGCCGTTCTTCGTCCGGCGATCACCATCGGCATGTTTGGCGTGGCCGACATCGCGGCGCACTCCGCCCTTCAGATCGGCGGCCACTCCATCGGCCAGATCGCCTTCGACGCCGCCGCGGGAACGGCCATGTCGGCCGTCGGCGAGGGGACCTACTCGCGGATCGTCGGCCCCGCTCACGAACTGGTCGGCGACCTCTTCACCGAGTTCTACCGCGAACGCGCCGCGCTTTTGGCCGGCGTCATCCGAGACAGCGTCGTCGGCGACCGCCTCGACCGCATCGAACGACTCGCGAACCTCGACGAAGGCGACGATTTCAAAACCGCCTACCGAATCGCCGCCGAACTCTCCCGCGGGCTGTCGGCCTTCGACGAGGGAGCCGAGGCGCCGCTGGTATCGATGTCCCAATAATTCATCGCGCTTCAACATGGGAGGGCGAGGCTCCCGCCGAGCCCCACGCTCCGCGTCGGCTCGGCGCCCGCCTCGCCCTCCCGACAATCCAAGATCCAACGCCCCGCGCAAGGGAGGGCCGCCTTGTCCGAACGATTCGCCAAAGACGACTGGGAGCGCGAGCACCTCTTGGCCGACTTCGACCGCCTGCGCTCGCGGCTGGTTGACTGGGCGCGACGGGCTCCCGCCTGGCCGCCGTTCGTTGAGGCAACCGCCCTGGTCGACCGGGTTGAGCCCCGTTTGCGAGCGCCGGAGATCGACCTCGACCGGGCGCTTGTGGTCGGCTTCCTGGGGGGCTCGGGCACGGGCAAAAGCACCCTGTTCAACGCCCTGCTCGGCCGTCGGGTCAGCCGGGCGGGCAAGGAGTATCGGCCGATGACCCGACGCGCGGTCGTCGCCTGTCATCCCGACGTCGATCCGTCGTTTCTGGGCCTGGGCGACGACGCGATCGAGATTCACCGACTCAACGCGCCTTTGCTCGAACAAATGATCCTGATCGACTGTCCCGACCCCGACACGCAAGATCCGGAAGACGGATCGGACGGGCAAAGACATTTGGACATCCTCCGCGCGGTGGTCCCCCATTGCGACGTTTTGGTCCACACGGCGACCTCTCAGAAGTACAAATCGCACGTCGTCGGCAACGAGCTGCGCCGCAACGCGCCGGGGCGGCAGATCCTTTTCGTCCAAACGCACGCGGCGGTTGATGATGATAACCGCGCCGACATGCGGCGATATCTGAAAACACTGGACATCCAAGCCCCCGAGATTTTCCGGCTCGACGCCGCCGACGCCCTCGTCCGTCGCGAGCGCGGCGAGCCGGCCGACGACGAGTTTGGCCGCTTCGCCGACCTCCTGGAACGCGAGCTGGCCGGCCGCGCCCGTCACCGCATCCGAAGGGCGAATCTGCTGGGAGGATACGGCTGGCTCCTGGCGACGATCAATCGGCCGATCGACGCGGGGATGGAGAATGTTTCAAACCTTGAAACGTCGATCGACCGAGAGCGAGAGCGGATGGTCGCGAAGGTCGCCGCGAGGATGTCCGAGCAGATCGCCGCGAACCGTCGGCTTTGGCGCTCTCGCGTGCTTCGCCAGTTGAATCAGGCGTGGAGCGCGGGGCCGTTGTCGATGCTGATCGGCCTTTGGTCGACGGCGGGGAGCCTCGTTCGGTCAATGCTTTTGCTCCGCGCTCGGACCCCCACGCAGGCGATTTTGGCCGGCGGCTGGACGGCCGTTTCCCTGGTCGGCGAGAAGTGGCGCGAGAGCCGGGCCGCGGCCGCGCTAACGGCCGAGGCCGATCTGGGGCTCACCGAGGGAGACCTGGCCGCCGCGCGCGCCGTCCTTCGGGGCCATTTGCGCGAGGCCGGGATCGAACCCTCTTCGGCCGACGAGGGGGGCGATTTGTCGAAAGAGCAGCTCGCCGCGGCGGCCGTCGAGGTTTACCGAAAGCTCGACGCCGAGATCAACGACGTGGTCGAACGCCGGGTAGCGCGACGCGCCGGGGGAGCGGTCCACCTAGCCTTCGAGCTTCTCTTCGGCCTGCTTCCAGCCTATCTCATCTTCCATCTCGGCCGTAATTTCTTCTATGAACACCTGTGGCTGGGGCGTCCACTGCTGGGGCTCGACTTCTTCGTCTACTCGGTCATCTGGTGTTTGATCTGGGGCGCGGTGATCGTCGGTTTCCTTTTGCGATGGCTGAACCGGGGGCTCGACGCGGAGTTGAAGGCCGTCGTCGACCGCCTCGCCGGCGCCCCGATCCTCGACGCCCTCTGCCGAGACGCCTCAACCGCCTGCGCCGAGATCAAAAGCCACGCCGACGCCCTCAAGGCGATCGAGCGCGACCTGAGCGACCTGGAGGGCAAAGTTGGCGGCGTCCTTGACCTCGGCCTTGGCTCCCTCCGCCTCGGTGCCGGGCCATCGGACGCCGAAGGCTTCTCCCCCTCGAAAGCCAAGATTCAATATTCGACTTGAGAGGGCGAATCACCGAGGCCAACCATTCTCGAATGGGGAGGAGGGGGATTTATGGAACTCGAACGCTGCCCCGCATGTCATGAGCCGTGCCTGATGTACGGCCGTTTTCTCGCCAGTAAAGAGTATTACGGCGACGGCTACGGCACCTTCGCGCTGGAGCGGTCGAACCTGTTTCAGCCCCCGCCGTCGGCCTCTTTCAAGACAAAGCCTCGGGCCTGCCTCTCATGCGGCCTCGTCTGGTCCAAGGTCGACCCCCTCAAACTGCGCGAGAGCGTTTGGAAGAATGGGGTCGAAATTGACCGCCAACATCTCGACGAGATCGACGACGGCCCCTTTCGCGACCTGCCCAACACCGCGTTGGCGAGAGCGTTGGGGGCGAAGGTCCAGGAAATCGAGGCCCTGATTCGAAGCGGCCGAAGGGTCGAGGCCATCCGTAGATACCGGGAGTTGCGAGGCGTCACCTGGGACCAGGCGCACAAGGACATGAGCAACTGGTCGAACATGCCCCGGGAGGAAAAACTCGCCCTCTTCGGCTGGGTCCCCAAGAAGAAGGGGGCGATTGATGAGTTGGCGTGAGGGGAGAAGCCCGTAGGGCGGGCATTGCCCGCCGGGGAGAAGCCGTCGCCAATCGTCCTTCCCGCGCCGGAAGAAGAGGGCCCCGGGCCGGATAAGGGTCGTGTGGTTTGCGGAAAGGCCAGGGCTTGCGCGCCCCCTCCGCGCCCGCGGTTCCTCCCCGGCGGGCGGAGCCCGCCCTACTACGCGCTGTTTGCGCGTCCGGGTCAACACGGACTCCGGCAGCCTCCCCCGGAATTCCGCCGTATGATGGATCGTGGGGTCCAGGTTCGTTATCCTGCGTGGAGGCGGTCGACGCGCGACCACTCCCACATTTGGATAAAGGATTTCGACCATGAGCACGCGACTCGGGATTCCAACGATGCTCAAGGGGCTCGTCCTTCCGGCCCTCCTCCTGGCCATTCCGCCCCTGAATCCGTTCGCGAACGCCGATGATGGACCGTCGCCGAAGCCCGACAAGGCGGTGATCATCATCCCGACCGACGCCGACCCGGCCGAAAAACGCGCGGCCGAGGAGTTGCGCGACGCGGTCAAGAAGGCGACCGGAACCGAGTTGAACATCAAGACCGACGCGGCGGCCGGCGAGTGGCCGATTCGGATCGGCGGGGCGTCGGACTTGAAGACCGACGACCTGGGCGACGAGGATTTTACCGTCCGGACCACCGACCAGGGGGTCGACATCGTCGGCGGCTCGCCGCGCGGGACCTTGTACGGCGTGTACACCGCCTTGGAGGACGGGCTCGGCGTCCGCTGGCTGACGGCCGATTGCACGAGCATCCCAAAGACGGATAAGGTCGAAGTTCACAACGGCGAGACAACCTTCCGCCCCCGGTTTTCCTGGCGGAACGCCTACTATCGGGCCAATTCCGACCATCCCGAACTGGCGGCCCACCTGCGGAACAACGCCGTCCCGCGCTCGCCCGAGTTGGGCGGCGGGTCGCCCTGGTCCTTGATCTCGCATTCGGTTCATCGGTATGTGCCGGTCGCCAAGTATGGGGAATCGCACCCCGAGTACTTCAGCCTGGTCGACGGCAAGCGGCGGGCGTTCATGAAGGACGACCAATTTGATCAAGGGGGCACGCAACCCTGCTTCACCAACCCCGAGGTCCGCAAGCTCTTGATCGACGGCATCCTGGGCGAGTTGGAGCGACGCGATCAGAAGGACGGAGTCATCTCGATCAGTCAGAACGACAATCAACAGTATTGCCGATGCCCCGATTGCGCGGCAATCGACGAGCGCGAAGGGTCGCACATGGGCTCGCTGTTGACGCTCCTGAACGAGGCGGCCGACGCGGTGGCGAAGGTCCGCCCGGGGGTCTCGGTCGGCTCGCTCGCGTACCAACACACGCGGAAGCCCCCGCTCCACCTGAAGCCGAGGCCGAACGTCGCGATCCAGCTTTGCAGCATCGAGTGCTGCCAGATCCACCCGCTGAACGATCCCGACTGCGCGCTGAACCAGGCCTTTTGTGATGATATGAAGGCCTGGTGCGAGATCAGCCATCAAGTGTATGTGTGGAACTACAACGTCAGCTTCACCAGCTACAACCTCCCCTGCCCCAACCTCGACGTGATCGGGCCGAACGTCAAGTTCATCGCCTCGCAAGGGGTGAAAGGCGTGTTCATGCAATGCGCCGGGAACGCCCGCAACACCGAGCTTTGCGAGTTGCGCAATTACCTGATCTCGCGTCTGTTGTGGGATCCGAAGCTCGACGACCGCCAGGTGAGGGATGAATTCGTAGACCGTTACTACGGCAAGGCCGCCGACGACGTTCGGGCTTATCTGAAGCTCGTCACCGAAACGCCGAGGAACGCGGGAATCCACCACAACTGCTTCGGCCTCGCCGCCGACTACGGCCTCGACGCCCCCCTGGCCCGCGAGGCCCTCGCCATCCTCCAGAAAGGCATGGAGAAGGCCGAAGACGAGACGATCCGCGACCGGGTCGAGAAGATCACGATCGGCCCCCGAACGATCCTGATCGAGCCCTTCGCCCGTTGGGTTCGCGGCCACCAAGGCGGCATCGCCGGCGGCCAGGTCCAGTCGGCCCCGCCCAAGACCTACAAGGGCCTTGAAGCCGACCTCCGCGAACTGTTCCGCCTCTACGAGAAATTTGGCGTCGACCGCTACTCCGAAGGTCTCCCCGCCGCCCCCTTGAAGGCCGTGCTGCCGGCGTCGATCTTCGCGGCGGGGTGAAGCGATTTGTCCTGGATCGCGCGGGTCGGATGGCCCGGACTCGTTACAGCTTCCGAAGGGGGGCGTGGCGGAACCGGGCCGCCCGGCGCCTCGGTCTGGTTTGAACGACCTGGAAAGGTGTTGATTCTAGACAACACGTTCTGGATTGACTCTTGGCATGGGCCTTGGAGGTCTGTATGACTGATTCCAAAGGGGGCTTTCGTGGCCCTGGCCGAGGCGGTCGCGGGAGTGTTGGGGCGAATTTTCCGTTGTTCGGGTCGCGGGGGCACCGATGACGCATCACGCGGGGACGGCCGGACGGAGATGGGCCGTATGCGTCTTCGCTTATAACGAGGAGCGCGGGATCACCGCTTGCCTGGATAGCGTTCTGAGCGCGGGCGCGGCTGGTTCAACGCGCGTTTACGTCGTCGCCAACGGCTGCTCGGACGGGACCGAGGCGTTGGTTGAAGGTTACGCGAAGTCCCATCCCCAGGTCACTCTCGTTCCGCTGCGATTGGGCGACAAGTCCAACGCCTGGAACGTATTTGTTCACGAGGTTGCGCCAGAGGCGGACGTTTGCTTCTTCGTGGACGGCGACGTTCGGGTTTGCGAGGGGGCGTTTGAGCGTCTGGCCGCCGCCCTGGAGGCGTCGCCGGGCGCGAACGCCGCGGCCGCGGTGCCCGCGAGGGGGCGAAGCAAGGCCTGGCAGGAAGCGCTGGTTTGCGAGCACCATTTGATTCTGGGGAACCTCTACGCGCTTCGGGGCGAATTCGTGGCGAGGGCGCGGGACGGCCATGTTCGGTTCCCCATCGGCTACATTGGAGACGATGGCCTGATAACGTCCTTGGCGAAATGGAACCTGGATCCCCAGGGGCCGTTCTTGGAAGAGCGGGTCGCGCCCTGTCCCGAGGCCAAGTTTACATTCTCTTCGCTTAGTTACCGAAGCCTTCGGGACTGGAAGTTGTACTTTCGCCGAGGAGTCCGCTACAGCCACAGGCATTTCCAGCATGAGATGCTCGTCCCCATCTTGCGGGAGTTCGGCGTCCAGGGGATGCCGCGCTCGGTCGATGACCTGTACCTCGCGCGCTCCGAGCAGCTTGCCTCCTTTTCTCCGCGGTCGGGGCTGGACGCGATCTTCGATCGGATTGCGCTGAAGCGCATGAAGGCGCTGGTCGCCCTCGAAGGGGTTTCCGGCTGAGGTGGGGCACGCATTGTCGGCGAAGCCATGCTCGCCTATCCCGGCCCGGATCCGGACAGGCGGGAGCGTCCGCATCTTGATAT
>Ga0182738_1007738_pt1 | contig 10831 bp, 9 predicted proteins | sample eDN5th30CBELigMG_FD_128876 | JGI IMG/M metagenome (GOLD analysis project Ga0182738, IMG submission 128876) | Enriched Miracle-Growth compost microbial communities from Emeryville, California, USA - eDNA 5th pass 30_C BE-Lig MG (version 2)... ... | reverse complement strand
TTCAGGTATTGAACAAGAATAAATGATGAGAAGTTCTACTGCACCGAAAAATTTCAAATAATCCTGATTTGCAAGCAGTCTCCCAAATGACAATAGAACATCCAGATAGCCTAAAATTTTTGGTACTAGTAGAAGTTTCTAGATAGACTAAAATTTTTCCAAAGAAAAACACTCCTCCTCAGTATTTATCAAACCAAAGATTTAAAAAAGAAAATAATTTTTATTGTAAGAAGTTTTTCCTCTTCAATTGCATTACAGATTGCAGGATTGCAGGATACAGTAAACTATATAATTATAACTCAATAAAAACAAATCATTTAAAAATTGTTCTTTAAATCATCTCCTTCTAATTACTCAACTTGAACTTCATCTTGGATCACTCTTTCTTCACCTAATAATCTTTGATTTTCTTCATTAAGTACTGGCTCCTGGTTATCTCTTTGAGGTTGAACTTCTTCAACATTTACTTCTTGATTAATAGCAGGCTGGGGATCTTCAGGTTGTTCAGGATTAGGAGCGGGATCATTAGGTTGAGCGACTGGGTTATTTTCAATATATAAATTCACATCCCATGAAGGGAACAGAGAGCTAAAGAAACAGATGAATAATTCTTTCACTTTGTTGAATAAAGTTGGCTGCACTGGGACCTCTTCAGGAATCTCTGGTTGATTTACGATCTGAACTACTGGAGCATTTATGTTGTTTTGAGCACCAGGAGCAGCAGCGTTAGCATTATTTGCATTAGCTTGGGCATTTGCATTTTGGATTGCAGCGGCAGCAGCAGCTAAAATTGCGGCTCTTTGTTGCTGTTGTTGTTGTCTTAATTGTTGTCTTTGTCTCACTCTTTTTTGGCTCAGCTTTATTCTATTTATCAAGGTTATTATTTTGAACAAATTTCTAGCTTATTACAGGAAATAGCAGCCAAGAACAAAAATAAAGACATAGAGATAGTATCCACTGAGATGATTCTTCAATAAAAAGTATGCGACGGTGATTCTGATAATCAGCTTGATAATATACTGAAATTCAACTTCCCATTGTTCCTGAGCTTCTTCTTCAGTGTTTCGGTTTTGAGCTGCAGGGGCAGTCTCTTTTTCAGCATTTTCTAATTTGGCAAAATTCTTTGAAAGAGGATCAGACATTATTGGAACATGTCTGTAAACGTCCAATTCTTCTATACTGCTATTTTTCTTATGACTTGCTTCTGAACTTATAAACAATTTGAAATATTCCAACAATGTATTCAATTTATGCTCCTCTTCAGCTTCATTCTAAATCAGGAAATTGAGAATTCTTTTCAATGAATAACTCTTACTGTAGCGGGTTTTTCAGGTTCAAGAGCGGCACTGAATTTGGCAATTATGATGAAATGTTGCTTTAGATTTTTCTAATCAATATAAGAAAACTTATTCAAGAATCTAGTCAATGTACATCTTTCAAGACATCTTTGAGTTTTTCATCATTCTCTATAATCTTGCCTCCAAAGTAATATTGAGTTTTTTCAGGCTTGAAATAATCTTGGCCTTGACGATGATTCATTGCCACAAAGACTTTCAATTGTTGAACATTCCATTCTGTTGGACATTTCAATTGGAATTCATCAATCTTCTTTACAGTGCTTCTGATCGTGAATTTTGCAGTTTCATATGATGACATTTTTGTTTCGGACTGATGTGTTTGCTTTGTTAATTTTACTCGATAATTTAATTATTCTGAGAAAAATTATTAATTTATTTTTCACTATTTAATGCATGAAATGCCGCCATCTCTAATTTAGTTTCAAAAAAATGTCATGAGGAACTTTTCAAAGGACAAAGAAACCTTTAAAAGGAATTTTTTGTTGCACATTTTATTGGCTAGAGGTCCAAAGTCTAAACTTTCAAAAAGGGGTTCAAAAACCCTGGCTGATCTCAAGAAAGAAAACTCTTTTGTATCATGTTTCTTTAATTATATCATCTCAAGGTTCAGCTCATATTTAATTATATAAACATACAGATGATTTCCAGTAAAATATTAGGAAAAGGATTATATCAGTTTTTCCACTCTAAACAGTTTCATAGAAAAACTTCATTGCTCCTTCCTTCATTTTACTCGTAGTCGCAAATTTTACAACAGCAACAACTACTTTCTCAACCAATGTACTTATAATACATCGATATATTTCAGATCATCGACAATGATGGATCTATTTTCTCCTTTAACTACTTCTCCGACGACATATGCGTCTAATCCGCTCAATTCCTTGTACTCCCCTAAGAAATCTTGAGCTTTTTCCTAAAAATCCCGTTAATATAATCCAACCCATGTAATCCCATTACTTTCGCAAGACTAAGTAAAATACCTCCACTGGTTTCTGCAGCTCTACCAGTAGAAAATTTGAAATCTCTGGCGATTTTATCATACTTGTGCAATCCTCCCAATGATGGGAAAGTATCAATGACTAAATCAACCTTCTCTTTTTGGGCTTTAGCCAAATTCTCTGAATGTCCTTTCATTCCAAATCCTGTAACATCTGTACCGGCACTAGCTTTATATTTCTGCATCAACTTTGCTGTGTGGATATTCAAAGTTGACATCACTTCTATTCCCTTATTATAAGCATTTAGCACTGTTTCTTCTGAAACATGCGATTGCACTTTCTGCCAGTTTGCATTCTTCAACTTTAACCATTGGTTAAAATTGACCACAAGCTGGGTTCCCAAAGGCTTGGTCAGGATCAAAACCTCGCCTGACTTCATATTATTTGGTCTGATAATCTCACTCTCGCTCACGGCGCTCATTGCGGTACCACCAATCATAACCCAAGGGTTATAAACTGTCTGGCCACCGGTGGTCAATGTGCCTGCTTGTTTGGCAACCTCATTAAATCCTTTGATCATTAAAGCAGTACACACGTCTCGCTCTTTTTCTGTCATGTCTAATGAGACGCCCAGGATCATGAGAACTGTATCCACTCTTGTAATTCCCATACAATAAAGATCGGAAAGCACATTACAACATGCTATTTTCCCTTGGTTATAGGGATCATCCACCAACTATTTGCAAGAAAATTAATAAAGAAAAATGCTCAGAGAAACATACGGGGTAGAAGAAATCTGTGGTAGAGACGAGGACTTTGTCAGAGCCGGGGATAGGGACAGTGCTGCAATCAGGGGTTTCAAGGAAACCAGCTTCATCGCCAATAATTTTGAGGTAATCGAGGAGCTTGTCTTGCGGAACTTTACAACCTATTCAAAAGAGTCAGATTTTTCAAAGAACAAAATGAGAACTGATGGAATAAGGAGAAACAAAAGGAACAAAAAGATGGTTACCTCATCCTTTTAGCTTGCTGTAGTTGGTCAAAAGGAAATCAGGATGGAGGCCATGTTCTTCGGGGTTGAATTTGAACTTGGGAGCAGTAGAGAAAGCGTTAATAGGAGAAGAGGCAAAGGATCTCCAAAGCGTTCTCGTAATGTTTTTTAGCATGCTCTTGGGTATTTACATAAAGAGAATGCAAGATTAATTTATCAAAATTCGGATTATGGTGTTTGGAAATATAAAAGTTTTTCGCCTGTTTTTTCGTCATTAATTTATCGTATTCAAAAGACACGTAATTCTTGTATTTTGTCAGGGGTCAGGGGATTTTTTTAGACTCAAAGAGAATTAATTAAGCAGTTTACTTCTTATTATTCTTTGCCTAACAAAATTCGAGAAATGAGCAAGGAAAAGAAGAGTTCTCAAAACCACAAAAGAGAGGTTTGGGAGAATTCTCAAAAGTTTAATTCACTCCTGAAAATCAAACTAAACTAAATTTTTGAGTTTTTTGTGTCAAAAATACACACTTCTGCACAAATAAAGGGGCCGTTATTTTTTCCCCAAAAAAATTCAAAAAAAGATCAAAAAGATTTCAAAGTTTCTTTCAAAGATAACACTGCATCGTACTCTTCTCGATAATAATTTTTTCTCTTTTTTTTTCCTTGAACTTCAACTCTCTTTCTTTTGAAAAGTTCTTTATTTTCACACATATGTTGTGTCGACAGAAACGATTCAAAAAAATTTAATTGATATGGCAGATTTTAATGACGTGTATCTTGCGAAGGAAAAAATTGTCTAACGTGTATTCTAAAAAATTGTAAACTCAAGAAAACATCACAAATGATTTTCTTGTTCCTGATTTTGCCTTCTCAAGTCGTCGTATTTTCTCTCCTCCTAAAACAACAAGCCAGAAAAAAACTAAATCCAATGCAATTAGATAACTGAGAGGACTCTTTTTGTTTATTGCTCTCAAAGCTCTCCTTCCAGATTAAATTTTTCTAAATCACCTCTTACAATACGTGTCTCCTAAACTTTCCACGTATTTTTCCTCATTTTGTATGAAATAAGTAGGGCAAATTTGCCAGAGTTCAGCCACAAGACCCTTGAGAAGCTTTATGTATGAATTTCCCAAGTTCTTGACCCAACAAAACTTTCTTTCAAAAAAAATATTGATCGAGCAGATTTATAATATTTTTTTTTCACACGTTCAAAATTTTTTTTTCTCTTATAAATACCCAGAATTTTCCCGTTAATTTATTCATAGCCTAAGTTTAAAAATGAACAACAACAACAAACCCTCCAAAATACTCCCAAGCTTTCTCATTTTCACTTTATTATTGTTCCTTCTCAACTCATCTGCCCATGCAAGTGCTCTCAAAACCAAATTAATATCCAAATGGCCTGACCAAAGATCTCTCATTCTACGCCATCAGAAAACAAAAGCTAATATCCAAGGTCCTTATGCAGAAATCCAATACATTCAGACCTACAATAACCCTGACAAAGATACTCTTGAACTTGAATTTTTCTTCTCTCAACCTGGGAACTTAATCTTTCATAAGTTTGAAGCAGTTTTTAGCAGACACACTGTTGTTGGACAAGTTTTCGAAAAAGCGAAAGCTCAAAAGCTCATCTCTCAAGATAATGTGGCATTCTCTCGGCCAGCTATTTGGACACTTGAGATGATGCCGGTCAATATTGGGATGATTCGATCACATGAAAATGTTGAAATCAAATTCTCATTTATTCAGCCTTTAGGTGTTCTTGTTTCTCTATTATGGGGCTTCAATCTCCAATATCCCTTCGCAGAAGATCCTGTGAATCGCAGTCTTCAGTCCGCCTGCAATAAATGGAAGATTGAAATTGAGATCAAGTCTAATCAGCCTTTCAACTATATCGCAAACCCAACCCATAATCTCAAGCCAAATCTGTCAGCTGAACCAAACTCCAAACTCTATTCAGCAGTTTGGAATACGACAGTAGAAGTGAACAAAAACTTTGTTGTGTACTTTAGACCAGATAAAATGGAGTCTCCGAGCTCGATCATCGCAACCCACCCTAATTATCCAGATGATCACGTTTTGTTGATCAATCTTATTCCTCAACTGAATTGGCAGCTCGACCCTCCTCAAATTCAAGAGTTGCTATCAAAAGGAGGAGAAGGATTTTCGCAGCTAAAGAATCAAGTCCTTAAAGAAGAAATTCAGGCTGGAAAAGGTGAATTTATCTTTTTGATTGACTGTAGTTTTTCAATGTCTGGAGAGAAAATTGCCAACCTCAGAAGAACTTTGAACAGTTTCCTCGCATTCTTGCCTAAAAATTCCTTCTTCAACATCATCAGTTTTGGCTCTGGAACCGCCTTCTACAGCCCAGAAAGCCTGCCCTCTAGCCCGCAAAATATTTGGAAGGCCAGAGCCTGGACTTATCTCATAGATTCTGATATGGAGGGAACAGAAGTTTTGTCGGCGTTGCAACAAGCAACTCGTGTTCCCTTGATCGAGGGACATCCAAGGACTATTTTTCTGCTATCTGATGTAATCTGGGAAAAGGAAGGTCAGGCGAATGAGGTGATGGAGCATGTCGTAGCAAATTCTGATCATGTAAGAGTTTGTGGTGTGAGAATTGAGAATGGAACTTCGAAATATTTTATGGAAAATGTGGGAAAAGCAGGAAGATGTGTCACTGAGTTAAGTTTGGAAAATGAAGAGATGGAAGATGAAGAAATTCGTTTGATACATGCTGCAACATTCCCATCTCTGGAAAACGTTAAATATGACATTGAATGCTTGGATCCTCAGAAGCAAGTTGTTTTGACTGAAGAAAGCAAACAAAAAGTGCTGTTCAAAAATCGACCTTTAGAAAAATGGATTTATTTAAGAAATACTTCATTTTCAGATATTGAGTATTGCAATGTTGCTGTTAGCTACACCAATAGCTTGGCAGAACAGACAGTCATCAAAAAATTCAAAATTGAAAGCTTTCTGAAAGCATCTGGAAATTCATCAATTTGGCATAAAGTAGCTTATCATTCCAAGATGAAAGAACTACTTGAAGATACAGTGGAAGAGAACCTTCCGTTTACAGAAAGAAAGATCGAAAAATTGTCAACAAGATATCAGATCTTCTCGAAGTATGTTGCATTTATGACTGTCCTTGAAAAAAGCATGCAAGAAGATATTCCAAAAATAGTCTCTGCAGATTCTTTCTCATTATGGGATAGATACCCCAGGCCAATATGCAGATACAAAAGGTTTCCAGCTTACGTGGAGTTTTATGTAGAAGTTTTAAAAGCGAAAGAGGCTCATTTACCATTTCCAATGGTAAAATATCTTTGGGTTAGTTTTCTCGTCAGTCCTTTGGCTCTCTTTGTCTATCGCTACTTATCAAGAAAAAGCAAAAAGAAAGAGAATTATGATGAGATTGTACGACGTCTCACACATACAACAAATATATAACCTGTAGAAATTTATATATATCACTCTCAAATGTTTATTGTGAAAATTTGATCCCCAGATATTCCTTTATATAAGTTTGAAAGTAAAGCAAATTTACTCTAAATAATGAAAAATAGTCCTAAAATTGTATTCAAGGGTGTCCTTGTCCCAACAAGTTTGATGAAAGAGGAGACCAAGAGGAGACCCTTCACTTTTATTGTCTTGCTTTTTCAACTAATTTCCATTGAGAAATAAAATGAATTCGAAGATCAAGAGAAGGTTTGATGACGTAAATTTTTGAGGAAAAAATTTTGCTTCGTGTTGATTCTAAAAATTTGCAATTTCTTTTTTTGCCATTTGCCAAGGGTCCCACAATACGTGTCTCATAAAACTTACACGTATTCTGCAATAAGACAGTTTTTAATCTGAGTTTTCCAATATCTCTATCAAACAAACCTTCCTGGAAAATAATCATTCGACGAGAAACCCATTAGAATTATAATAATCTCTTTTCACACGTTCAAAAATATATTGCTTAATTTAAATACCCAGAATTTTCCTGAGAATCTATATTGCCCTAACAAATTTAAAATTATGAACAACAACAAACTCCAAAGCCTTCTAATCCTCATCCTTTTCATTTTCCTTTTCACCCCAGTCGTCCAAGTAAACTCATTCCAAACCAAGTTAAAATCCAAGACTACTCAAGGATCTCTCATCCTCCTTGACCAGAAAGCAAAAGCTATTATCCAAGGCCCTTATGCAGAAACCCAATAAACCCAAACCCACAACAACCCTTATGGCTATGCCCTTGACATTGAATTCTACCTCCCTTTACCTGAAAACTCGCTCTTCAACAAGTTTGAAGTGATTTTTCATAACCAGACTCTTGGAAAAACAGAGGCTCAAGAAATAATGTGGCGAGGCAACAATGTTGTGACATTTTCTCGTCGAAATCCTTCGACACCTGTCCATATTGGATTGATTCAAGCGCATGAGAACCTTGAAATCAGGTTCTCATTTATTCAACCTTTAGATGTCATTGTTAATCAATTCTGGGGTTTTACCATTCAATATCCCTTCACAGAGGATCCGGCTGACCAGAGTGAGGGACTAAATCTCCAAACCATGGATCTCAAGCACCTCTACAAGGAGTGGCAGATTGAAATCGAGATCAATTCTGATCAACCCTTCAACCACCTCAATAATCCAAGTCATAACATTAAGCCAAATCTCTCCGTTGGATCAGATTTTAAACTCTACAAAGCAGTTTGGAATTCGACAGTAGAACTCAATAAAAACTTTGTTGTGTACTTTAGACCAGACAAAATGGAGTCTCCTAGCACGATCCTAGCGACCCATCCAGACTATCCAAACGACCATGTTTTGTTGATCAATTTTATCCCTCAACTTCATTCACAGCTGGACCCTCTTCAGACTCAAGAGTTGCTATCAAGAGGAGAAGAAGGATCCTTGCAACTCAAGAAGAAAGTATTTGAAACAGATATTCAAAACGCGAAAGGAGAATTTATCTTCTTGATTGATTGCAGTAACTCGATGTACGGAGAGAAAATTGAAAGCCTCAGAAAAGCTTTGCAAGCCTTCCTCGAGATCCTTCCGAAAGACTCTTTCTTTAACATCATCAGTTTTGGTTCCACATACACCTTTTACAACCGAGAAAGCCTTCCATCCACCCCACTAAATCTTTGGAAAGCCAGAGCCTGGGTGAATCTCCTTGATTCTGATATGGGAAGTCCAGAACTTTTTCCTGCATTAGAACAAGCAACTCGCGCTCCTTCGGTACAGGGATACCCAAGAACTGTTATAATGCTTATTAATAAAATTATCATGGAGCCTAGGAAACTAATCAGTTAGTTATGTCAGGAAAAATGCTCATCATACAAGAATTTGTGATGTGAGAATTGGGCCTAAAGCCTCTAAATATTTATTGAAGGAGATTGTAAAAGCAGGAAGATGTGCTGGTGAGTTTATGCTTGATCATAAGGAGGATATGAAAGACAAGGCAATGGACGTGATACATACTGCAATCTCACCATACCTTGAAAATATTAAGTTTCATGTTGAATGTTTTAATTCTCAGAATCAGCTCATTTTTACTGAAGAAAATAAACAGAAAATTCTATTCAAAAATCAATCTTTGAAAAAATGGATATATTTAAGAAATATACCAGGTATTGAATACTGCAATGCTGCCATTAGCTACCTCAATAGCTTGACAAAGGAGCAAACTACCCAAGAACGCAAAATAAAGGGTTTTGAAAAAGTTGAGGTCGCATCAGTTTGACATAAAATAGCTTATAATTCCAAGATATGCAGCGGAATGGAACTTTCAGTGGACTGAAAGAAAAATCAAAGAATTGTCAATTCGATATCAGATCTTCTCAGACTATGCTGGTTCTTTATCAATGATAAAGAAAATTATCCGCACGGGGGGCTGCATGGGGGATCGAACCCTTTGGATGAAATGATAGAAATTTTAAAAACAAGAAAGTTTGAACAACTATTTCAAGTTATGGAATTTGTCTATGTTGGCTTTTGGGTGTTCTTTATTTATCGTCATTTCTCAAAGAAAAACAAGACAAAAGAGGGAGGCAGAAAGGAAAATTATGATGAGATTATAAAGAGTCTCACTCATAAAATAAATCTATAATCTGCAAATATGAATTCATAAATATCTTGTTCCAAATCATCTCTGTTATTTATATGGAGATTTACCATTTTCAGATTTTTCGTTGCTTTGTTGAAAAATTTCTTTATCATAATCTAAATTGAGAATAATTTCCTATCACTAGCAAGAATAATAATTCCTCGAACAAAGGAATTAATAGAGAAAAAACCTCAAGAGGATTCCGAAATGCTAAACAAATATGAAGAAAAAAATTCTCTAAGGATTATTCATTTAATTTTAGACTTAAAATCTAAAACGTCGGGAGGCCTCTTTTTGGAATGATATTCTCTCAAGAATGAGAAAAGTCAAAAGAAGGAAAACTATGATGAAATTATAAAATCAATTAACACATAAAAAATATTCACAAGTCTCTCAACACCCCAGCAATAAATTTTAAGGTTAAAATTCTATTTGATAATTAATGAACCCATTACATTTTAAGCTAAAAACTTTCAAGTATAAAGATGATCTACAAACTAAAACTGTTATGGGTACCTTCCCATGACTATTGGAAATAATTCCATCTGTACATCTACAGGAACCCTCAAGAGACTAGCCGAGGTTAAACCGTATTAGCTTCCATAGTTAATTACCCTTAACTTCCCTTACATCCTCATATTTTTATGGTGAATGAAATTTTTTAAACTTTAAAAACCTTTTCCACAACCACAACAAACATTTTTTTTGAGATTTGTAAATATATTTCTGACTCAAACAATTATTTTTTCCAACAAAATGAAATAAAAAGTCAATCATAAGAATTCTTTATCAATTAAGTAAAAAAAAACACAACATATAAAAAAAACACTTGTCCTTTTGTCTATCTTCACCTCACCTCACCTCAGCTCACCTGAGCATCCTTAGCTCCCTAACATTTCGAGTTTAGCTCTGATAGCATTGATGTAGATTTGATCGACTTCATCATTTTCATCAACATCATCAAGAGACTTCTTTTCATTCTTATATTTTCTAATTAACTCCTTTCTCTTTGCTTTTGCTTCCAATTTCTCAATTTCACTTGCCAACAGTTCTTTCTTTTGTAATGGATCAACATCCTTCTTCTTAATAATCGCATCGACTTGGCTCACGCCGCCTCCAATCTTGTTCTCTTTTCTTAGTTCCGCCAAATAATTCTTCTTCTTTATTGGTTGTGGCTCACTCTTTAGTGAGGTCGCTGTCTGTTTCTTATCAGCAGGAACTCTCTCACTGATCGTTCCAAGCTCTAATCTTGAACGAGCTTCTGTTGGTGTTTGAATCTGAGGAGTGATATCCTTCTTCTTCTTTACCAAATTTCTCACGGATCTCAAATAATCATCTCCCAACTTTCTTGAATGACTGTAATCCAATGATCTTTCATCTTCATCTGCGGTTTTTGATCTCGCATCTCTTCTCTTATTTCTGTTATTTAATTTCT
>Ga0182738_1007737_pt1 | contig 10831 bp, 8 predicted proteins | sample eDN5th30CBELigMG_FD_128876 | JGI IMG/M metagenome (GOLD analysis project Ga0182738, IMG submission 128876) | Enriched Miracle-Growth compost microbial communities from Emeryville, California, USA - eDNA 5th pass 30_C BE-Lig MG (version 2)... ... | reverse complement strand
CAACTGGAACAGCTCCAGGCTGCTGGCCCGCCCCAGCACCTCCAGAAGCCGGGGATCGACGCCCGGCAGGCTCACGCGGCCATCCTCTGCGGCTGGGGCAGCCCGATGTTCCAGGGCAGCAACACCTCGACGCGGTTGATCGGGTGCTCGGCGATGCGCGTGAGCACCTCGCGCAGGTATGCCTCGGGATCGATTCCATTGAGCTTGGCGCTTTCCACCAGGCTGTACAGCGCCGCGGCGCGCTCGCCTCCGTCGTTGGAGCCCATGAACAGGTAGTTGCCCCTTCCGACGGCCACGCCACGCAGGGCCCGCTCCGCCGCCGAGTTGTCGATCTCGATGCGCCCGTCCTCGACGTAGCGCGTCAGCGCCTGCCAGCGCGCCAGGCTGTAGCGCGCGGCCTTGGCCAGCTCCGACTTGGCCGACACCCGCGTGAGCACGCCTTGCAGCCACTCATGGAACTCGGCCAGCAACGGACTCGCGCGGCTGCGCCGGTGCTGCCTTCGGATCTCCGGCGGCCGGCCCCGGATGTCCGCCTCGATGGCGTACAGGGCTTGGATGCGTCGCAGCGCCTGGGCAGCCAAGCCCGTCTCATCCCTGCGCTCCCGGTACAGATCCCACCAGGGACGCCTGGCATGGGCCCAGCACGCCGCTTCCGTCACCCGGCCGCTGTCGTACAGGCCGCTCCAGCCCGCGTAGGCATCGGCTTGCAGGATGCCGGCGAAGTGCTTCAGGTGGCGCCTCGGATGCTCGCCCTTGCGATCCGGCGTGTAGCGGTACCAGGCCGCCGGCGGCGCCGTATTGCCGCTGGGCCGGTCATCGCGCACGTACACCCACAGCCGCGCGGTGCGGGTCTTGCCCTCTCCCGGGGCCAGCACCTTCACCGGCGTGTCGTCGGCATGCACCTTGGCGCCGGCCAGCACATAGCGCCCCAGCGCCGCCACCAGCGGATCGAGCAGCGCGTGGACCTGGCCGACCCAGCCGGCCATGGTGCCGCGATCGATGTCCACGCCCTCGCGGGCATAGATGCGGCTGAGGCGATGCAGGGGCAGATGGTCACAGTACTTGGAGACCATCACGTGCGCCAGCAGGCTCGCTCCCGCGACGCCGCGCGGGATCGGCCGGCTCGGCGCCGCGGCCTGGAAGATGCTCTGGCAACGGGTGCATGTCAGCTTCGCTCGCACGGTGCGGATGACCTTGAAGCGTGCCGGGACGTACTCCAGGTGCTCGGCGACGTCCGCGCCGATGCGGCGAAGCCGGCCGCCACAGGCGGTGCAGCCACAGTCCTGGCCAGCGGCATCCCGGTGCGCGTTGGTGGCGTCGGGGCGGATCTCCTGCTGCTCGCGTGGCAGGTGATCTGGCAGCCGGCGATCCAGCGTGCCGGCGTTGGCGGCCACCTTGGTGCGGCTCGAGGCCGGCACCTCGTTGAGCACCGCCGGCTCCAGCAGGCTGGCCTGGGCGTCGTGGAATCGTTCGCTGGAAGCGCCGTACTGGGCATGCAGCCGGCGTGCGAGCTGCAGCGTGAGCTTGTCTACCATCAGCTTGAGCGCCGTCACCTCGGCCACGCGTTCGCGCAGGTGCTGCTTGAGCAGCTTCGCGTCGTCGGGCAGGTCGTTGATCGTGTCGGCGCTGGGCACGGAGCAGCACTGTGCCCGAAGCGTTGCCCGATGTCATCAGGCAAGCGGTGATGAACCGCAACGAAGGGCAGCTATGCGGCCAGCTCGGGCACCTGCGTGCGCGCTGGCATGCGCCAGTCGATGCCCTCCAGAAGCATCGACAGCTGCGCGGGCGTGAGCACGACGCGGCCATCGCTGGCCTGGGGCCAGATGAAGCGGCCACGTTCCAGCCGCTTGGCCAGCAGCAGCATGCCCTGGCCGTCGAACCACAGGAGCTTGATCAGATCGCCCCGGCGGCCACGGAAGACGAAGACGTGGCCGCAGAAGGGGTTGGCATCCAGGGCCGACTGGGCCACCGCAGCCAGGCCGTCGAAGCCCTTCCTCATGTCGGTGTGGCCGGCCACGAGCCACACGCGGGTGCTGGCCGGCGGGCCGATCACGCTCGGCTGGCCCGCAGCGCCGCCAGCACGGTGCGCAGGCTGTCCTCATCGACCATGCCGCGCACACGCACGCGAACACCAGCCATCTCGATCTCGATGGTGCCTGCCGCCATGCTGGGGCGAGGCGCCGGCGCGGTGGCCACTGCCGTGGGGCTGGGCTTGGCCTGCGATACCACTTCCACGGGCAGCAGCGTGGCACCAGCGTCGCCGGGACGTTCGGTCTGCGCGGACGACGTAGATGCAGTTGCCCGCAGGTGCGCCCGGCGCCAGGCGAACAGCAGGTTGGCGTTGATGCCGTGCTCCATCGCCAGCGCCGACACCGACGCCCCCGGCAGCAGGCTGCGCTGGACGAGTTCGCGCTTGAGTTCCTCGCTGTGATTGCGACGCCGGGGCTGCACAGCAGCTTCGGCTACGGACTTCATCTCTGCGGTCATGATGTGCACGATCTCCTTGAATGCACACCATCCCGGCGCGCTTGCTCACGCGAGCATGCAGGCTGCCGGCCGGCTATGGAAGATGGGTGGTGAGAACGCGCTTACGGCAAGGCCAGTTCGACGGTCTTCACAGGGGCGCCAAGCGAAGCGCGGCGGGGATGGGCTGGTCAGCCGATCCCCCGGAGGCAAGCGCAGCGCGCAGCGCCGCAGGCGCGAAGCATCGACACCAGGCGCAGCAAAAGAAAAGGTGCGCCGCCCGCGAAGGACGACGCACCGATGGCTTCAGCGGGCGATCAATCCGCCGCCGGCGCCACCATCGACCGCAACTGCTCGATCACGCCCGGCTCGACAAAGACGCAAGCCTGCTTGTCGGTGATCGGCACGTTGAACAGCCGGGCGAACGCTTCGCGCTTGAGATGCGCCAGCCGGCCCGTGCGGTACGCCTGCTCGGGCTTCAGGTTGCCATTGGCCGCTGGCGCACCGCTTCGCTGCGGGTCGCATTCGACCAGCGCGACGAAGCCGTCATCGGCCAGCTTCTGGTGCTCAGGGCACAGGCCCCAGCCGGTCGTCGTATGGCGCTTCATGCTCGCACGCAGGCGCTTGTCCAGCAGCAGGTTGCCGGTGTCGAACGGAGCGCCGCACACGAGGCACAGGCGCTGCTCCAGTGAAACGTAGGATTTGTCGTCCATGTGGGTCTCCGGTTGCTCGGGCGGGATTGCCCGCAACCGTGACCCGCACGGCGCAGCGCACGCCGTCAGGGGTCGAAGGCGCAGCCGCAGACGGCCGCCAGGCCGCAAGCGCCAGCGGCGCGCCGCCCTTGAAGGAGGAGCACGCCGTGATAGGGTGAAGGGGCAGCAAGACCGCCTATCGTCTCGAAGGCCAGGGCAGGCGAACACGGCGACTGAACCATCAGAGCGGCGAGGAGGACGTCGTAAGAAGGATCCGAAGGCCCTGCACCTCAGACCAGGCCGCGCTCGGCCATCGACGCGATCGAGGCGCCCGCCACGATCAAGTGGTCCAGCACCCGCACGTCCACCAGCGCGGCCGCCTGCTTGAGCACCCGGGTCAGCTGCTCGTCGGCCCGCGAGGGCTCGGCGCAGCCGCTCGGATGGCAGTGCACCAGCACCAACGCCGAGCTGTTGCGCGCCAGCGCCTCCTTGACCACCTCGCGCGGATAGACCGAGGTCTGCGCCACGGTGCCGCGGAACATCTCCACGTAGTCCAACACGGCATGCTGCGCGTCCAGGTGGACCACGGCGAACACCTCGTAGGGCAGCGTCGCCAGGCGTGCCCGCAGGAAGTCCCTGACCACCGCCGGCGAGTCGAGCACGCAGGTGCCGCGCACCCGGCCCGCCAGCACGCACTGCGCCGCCGCCAGGACCTCGTCGGCGCCGGCCGGCCGGTACGCACCCGTCGCATCACGCACCATCAGCGAGGACGAAGGAACAGCAGCAAGGGAATCGAGGGAAGAGACGAGATCGTGCGCCATGGCAGCCTCCAGTGACCGGGCGGGATTGCCCGGGACCGGAGACGGCACGCCGCAGCGCAGCGGTCACAGGTTCGAAGACGGCCGCCGGCCGCCAGCGTGCGCAGCACGCGCCGACCTTGATCCGCGAGAACGGCGTGCAAGGATGAAGGGGAACAGCAAGCCAGCCCCATCCATGCCGGCCCTGCATTGGCAGGCGCAGCACGCAGCAACGCGAAGGCCGAAGTGCGTGAGGGATCGGAACCGTCAGGCCGCGACCCCAGGCGCAGGGGTGGCAGCCCGAGAGCTCGACGGCCATGCCGGCGCGCCATCCTGGGCCTCCATCAGTCCAGTCGTGCAGTCGGTAGACGTTCTTGACCGCAAGGCGCAATCATTTCCTGCGATGAAGATTGCCAACCTGTCAGACGATGAATTGAAGGCCCGCGCGCAAATGACGTAGGCGTGCGCCGCCCATGCAAGCGGTCAGCGCAAGAAGAAGGGTCCGCATGCAGGCCGGCCCGCGGCGTCCCTGCGGTGCGCATCTGTGCGCAGAAGCGTTCGATCACATGCGTTGTTCTCTCTTTCAGAAGGAAGAGGAGGAAGGACGCCGCGCGGCACCCGCTGGAAGAGGAACCGGGGTCAGCCGCCGCGCCGCCCGCACGGCGCGCCACTTCAGCACCAGGCGGCGCCAGCCGATCACGACCCCGGTCAGGCTCAGCACGGTGCCGCCGATGCTCAGGGCGACGAGCAGCAGATCCCACAGCGGGCGCCGCTGCAGCAGCGGCAACCAGTCCCAGCTGTGCAGCAGGGCGAACAACCAGCGGCTCGCGCGCCGGCCGGTATCGGTGCGGCTCAGCACGGCGCCGGTGTAGGGATCGACATGCACCCAGCTGGCCTGCGGATCGGCGAACACCACGCGCAGGATGGGCAGCGGCCGTTCGCTGCCGCCGGTCATTGTGTGCTCGGCCCGGTCGTAGTAGTGGAAGTCGTAGGCGTCCAGTCGCCCGATGCGCACCACCGGCGCCGGTAGTAGCCCGGCGGCGGCGCGCCGCAAATGCGCCTCCTCGACCTGATAGGGCCGCGCATCGGCGCTGCTCAGCAGTCGCGGACGCCCGGCGGACCCGCTGGCCTGCACCACCAGCGTGCCGAGCACGGGCGTCCAGCGCAGTTCGCGCACGTTGCCGCCGGCAGCAGCCAGCAGGGCCGCGGGCGCCGCATCCTGCGCACCGGGCTGAAGCGGCACGCCCTGCAAGACCTCGGCCTTCAATGGTGCCGCGCCCGCATCGAAGATGCGCCAGGGGTTCATCGACATCAGGCCGCTGAAGATCCAGGTGATCGTCACCAGCGCAAACAGCAGCCCGCTGATGTGATGCCAGCGCATCATCCGGCCCGGATAGGGCGAGCGCGCCCCGCTCCTGTAGGGCCGGCGGAAACGCCAGCGCATCACGCCGACGATGGTGCCTGCCACTGCCGCCACCGTGCCCGCGATCGAGAGCCAGTCGACGATGTCGGTCCACCAGCGGTCGAACACGCTGCCGCGCAAGGGATACAGCCAATGAATCCAGGCGCCCACGTAGTTCCACAGCCGCTCTGTGCGCGGCGCGTCGCGCACCACTTCCCCGGTGAGGTCGGATACGTACAGCCAGGTGTGGTCCGCATCGGCCAACTCGACCTTGTGCAGCGGCCGATGCGCATCCAGCGCGCGCGAATGGGTGAAGGCGTCCTCCTGCACCATGCCGAGGTAGCGCATCGGCCCGCCCTGCCCCGCCGATCCGGCAAAGGCCTCGGCACTCGACAGGGCCAGCTCCGCGTCCGTGCCCCGAAGGCGCTGGCCGCTGGCCGCGTCGATCACCACGGTGCCGCCTCCGGGTACAGGACGGCCGCGCCGGTCCTTGCGCGCAGCTTCCTCGGGCACCGCGAGGTACACCGGCCGTCCGCCGCGCGCCGCGGCCAGCCGCAGCTCCTTGAGCGGGCCATCCAGGCCGGCCATCTGCAGCGCCTCGCGCACCGGCAGCAACCCGGCCCCGTCACCCAGCGCCGGCAGGTGACGCAGGCGCTCGGCCTGCGTGAGCTTGGGATAACCCACGTACATCATCACCACGCCGGAGACGAACCACATGGCGAAGAACAGGCACAGCACCACGCCCAGCCAGCGGTGGGCGAGGAACAGCCAGCGCTTGAAGCGCACCCGCATGGCCCGGCCTCCCTCAGAAGGCCACGCGCAGCGTGAGGTCTGCCGAGCGCGGCTCGCCCAGGTAGGCCATCGTGCTTGTCAGGTTGACCGCATAGGTGCGGTTGGTGGCGTTGCGCAGCCGCGCCGTGAGCTGCGCGTTGCGGCTGACCTGGTAGCTCAACCCCAGGTCCACCAGGGTGTAGGCGGGCCAGCGCACGGTGTTGGCCGCGTCCGCGTAGACCGAGCCGACGCGCCGGATGCCGATGCTGGCCTGCCATTGGGGCGTGATGGCGTAGGAAGTCCAAAGGTTGGCCACCAGGCGCGGCGTATTGGTCGGCGTCTTGCCCGCGTAGGAAACGCCGCCCTGGTTGTAGGTCTCGTAGCGCGCCCGGGCGTAGCCCACGTTGCCCTGGATCGACCATTCGCGGGTGGGCTGCAGGCCGACGCTGGCCTCCACGCCGCGGACGGACTGCTCGCCCACCAGCAGCGTGTTGTTGCGGTTGCTCGGGTCCTCGGTGGCAATGTTCTTGCGCGTGATGCGGTAGGCCGCCAGGGTGGCGGTGCCCTTGCCTTGCCAGAAGTCCAGCTTGCTGCCCACCTCGATCTGGCGACCGGTCGTCAACTCGCTGTTGTCGCGCACGTTGGCGAAGCTGGCGGTACTCAGGATGCCGGCCGGCGGATCGGCCGCCGTCGCGTACTGCGCGTACAGGTTGGCGCCGGGCGCCACGTCCCAGACCAGCCCGATGCGGCCGGTGGTCGGGCGGTACGTGCGCGAATAGGCCACGGGGCTCGCGGCGCTGACCTCGCGGCGGTTGGTCAGATCCAGTTCGATGCGCTCGTGGCGCAGCGCGCTGACCAGGCTCAGCGAAGGTGCCAGGAAGGTCCGGTTCTCCGCGAAGACGGCCACCGTGCGCACCTTGTTCTCACGGTCCGGGCGGAAGCCGGGCGTCATGCCGCGGATGGTGAAGAAGGGCTCGGTGACGAAAACGTAGGGGTTGACCGTGCTGACGGTGCCCGAGAGGCTGTTGGGAAAGCGCGTCTGGCGGTTCAGGCTCACGTCCAGGCCGAAGGCCCAGTCGCTGCGCAAGCCGGCGATCGTCCCCTTGTAGGTGCCGTCGACGCGGTCGCCGACCAGGCGCTGATCGTGTCGCTGCAGCAACGTGCTGGAGCGCGTGACGGCGGTGTTGGTCCGGTTGAAGGTGTAGTTCTCGACATTGCGGTAGTCGCGCAGGGCATCGTAGACGTAGAAGGTGTTGCGCAACTGCAGCGCGTCGCTCACGCGCCAGTCCGTGATGGAGCGCAACCACTGCACGCGCTGGGCGTAGATGCCGTCGACGCTGTTGTAGTTCTTGAAGCGGGTGCCGGGGTCGATGCGCAGCGTGCCGGCGATCGGGTTGAGCAGCGGCGTGCCCCAGTAGGGCCGGTCCACCCACTCCTTCTGGTACTCATAGGCGAGCGTGTGGCTCACCCCGCCGCCGAAGTCGGACAGAAGCGAGGCGGCGAGCTGCGTGGCGTCCTTCCTCGTGCCGTCGGTCCAGCCATCGGCCTTGCGCCGGTTCAGGTCGATGCGCAGGTAGTGGTCGCCGCTGCCTTGACCGTCGCCGGCGATGCGGCGATTCAGCCCGACGGAGGCCTCGCGCAGCCGGTCGCTGCCCAGGCGCAGCTGGGCTTCGCTGATGTCGTGGCGCGTCGCCAGCTTGGTGATGTAGTTGATGGTGCCGCCGACGGCACCAGCGCCGTTCAGGAAGCTCGACGGGCCGCCGATCGCCTCCACGCGGTCGTAGATCCAGGTGTCCACCGGGCGGGCTGCGATGGTGTACTGGACGTTGATGCCGTTGAACAGTTGCGTGATGGAGGCGCCGCTGAAGCCGCGGTACTGCACGCCAATGTTGCCCGGCGCGTCGTGCGCGGTCACGCCGGGGATGGCGCGCAGCACCTCCTGGGTGTTCTGCGCGCCGCGCGCATCGATCGTGGCGCGATCCACCACGGTGATGCTGGCCGGCGTCTCGCGTGGCGTCAGGCCCAGGCGGCTGCCGGTCTCGACCGCGGTGTCCAGTGGCAGCCTGCCATTGGGCTGGTCGGCGGTGTCACTCACCTGCACAACCGGTAGTTGAGCGGACGAGTTGGACGAGGCGTCCGAGGTCTGGCCGTGGACGCACGGAACGGCGAAGGCGCAAAGCGTGCAGGCCAGCGCGATCGGCGTGGCGGCGGAAGGAAGACGTGACATGGTCATGGCTGGCGGTGGATAACGCGAGGGCGAAGCCCGCCCACCGGCCACGAGGCCGGCGCGGTACTTCACGAGGGGAAGGCGTTCGGTGCGAACGCCGGGACGGGCACACCGACGACTGCAGCGGGGCAGTCGGGCGCGGCAGGCAGGTCTTCAGGCCGCCGCAGGCGGCGCGCGCGCCTGCAGCGGCTGCCATGGCGGGACCGCTGCAGGGGGCAGACCGTCGGAATGCGACGGCCGAGGCGCCGGCGCGACGTCGATCCGCCAGGCCTGCGTCATCGGGAGCACTGCCATTGCGAACCGGGCGTGGCACAGCAGGCAGGTGCCGGCGGCTCCGGACCCGCTGGATCCATCAGGCGAGCCAGGCGCATCCGAGGGGTCATCGGCTTGCACGGCATCGGGGCCTGCTTGCGCCGGAGCCGCAGGCAGCCGCACCTGCTTCATGCCCTGCGCCGTGCAGACGAGCACGGCCAGGTCGTTCCCGCGCCCGGCCGGTGCTGGGTCCACAGGCGACCGCAGCGGCAGAACCGACCACAGCATCAACAGCAGTTGCAGGCACAGCAGCCAGCGCGCCACCTTCCGGTGGCGAAGTGGCAGCGCGTACGGATCACTCCTGCGGTGCGTCATGCGTGGTCTTGGGATCTGTGCCAGCCGGCAGATGCGGTTCGGGTCAGCAACCTGGGCCGAAGTCAACGACGTCCGGCACACCCGCGCACCGCTACCACCGGACCTGCACGCCGGCATGGATCGAACGCCCGTTGCCCGGGTTGAAAAGAGCGGAGGTCGGTGTGGCCGTGCCGGCGATGGCGACATTGGCGATGTAGCGCTTGTCCAGCAGGTTGCGCGCCTCCAGGTAGGCCGACCAGCGCTCGCTCGGGTTGTCGTAGCCCAGCCGCAGATTCAGCAGCGTGTACGGGTCCACCTGGAGCGTGTTGGCGTTGTCCGCGAAGTAGGATCTGGGCATCCATTCGACGTTCGGCCCGACGTAGAAGCCGCCCGGATGGCGGTACAGCACCTCGGCGCGCAGGTGGTGCGGCGGCACGCCCGGCAGCCGGTTGTCGCCATAGCGGGCGTCGCGATCGAAGGAGAAGTCGCTGTAGGTGTAGGCGGCGTTGAACCACACACGGTCCCCCGTGGCGAAGGCCGACCGGAGGAACGCCACACCGAGCCCCGCCTCCACGCCTTGGTGCACGGTGCGGTCGGCGTTGACCACCGTGCAGGGACTCCATGTCGATGTCGTCAGGCACTGCAGCTCGTTCCTGAGATGAGCGCGGTAGATGCTGACGTCCCAGGTGAGGTCCGGCCGGCGCCCGCGCGTGCCGATCTCGAAGGTCGTGGCGGTCTGGGCCTTCACGCTGGAGCTGGCCGCGGAGGCAAAGGTGTTCGCATCGAAGGTCGGCGCCTCGGCGCTGCGCGAGACGTTGGCGAACACCTGCCACGTTGGATCCACCTCCCACAGCACGCCCAGCTTGGGGCTGAAGTTGTCGTAGGTGCGCCGGCCCGATTGGTCGCCGTCGGACAGGAAGCGGTCCCGGCGATCGCGCACCACGTGCTGGAACTGCAGGCCTGTGACCAGGACCAGGTGCGGCCGGACATAGAAGGAGTCCTCTGCATAGACCGAGAGGGTCTTGGACCGGTCGATGTTGGAGGCGGCCAACGCGCCCTTGACGGCGCCGGTCCGGTTCTCGTACTGGTTGTTGTCGATCTTCCCGTCGTGGATGCTGGTGCCGACGACCAGCCGGTTGCGAAAGCCGCCGACCGGCCGGTCATCCGTGGCGCGTGCAAAGCCGCCGTAGTCATGCACGTGATAGTCCAGCCACTGGTAGATCGGGTGCATCACGTGGCGATGCACGGCGAAGACGCCGAACTCCAGCGTGGTCGGCCCGAAGCGCAGCGTCGTCTTGTTGGCCACGCGCTGCGAATCGATGTTGCGCTGCTGGTCCAGCCGCTCGAACTCGGGATCGGCCTTCCACGGCGACAGCAGCGCCGAGGCCTTGGTCACCTCGCCGGGCAGCCGCTGGCGAATGGCGTTCACGTTGACGTAGAAGCGCGTCTCGGCATCCTGCGAGAAGCGGTAGCCGACATTGGCGCTCAGGCGCTGCTGGTGGCCGTCGCTGTGGTCGCGGTAGCCGTCGAACCGCTGCGCCGAGCCGGTGATGAAGTAGTCGGCGGGACCGCTCGCGCCGCCCGTGCTGGCCTGCAGCCGCCGGTAGCCGAAGCTGCCCAGGTCGACACGGCCCTCGAACGCGGCGGCATCGCGCCCGGTGGGCGTGACGAAGTTGACCGCGCCGCCCAGCGAGTTCGCGCCGTAGCGCAGCGCGTTGGCACCCTTGTACACCTCCACGTAGCGGTAGGCGGTCGGGTCGATCTCGAAGTTGTCGACCAGGCCGTCCGAGGTGTTGATCGGGATGCCGTCCATGTACATGTTGATGCCGCGATTGCCGTAGTTGCGCGAGAGGCCGGAGCCGCGGATCGAGAT
>Ga0182738_1007736_pt1 | contig 10831 bp, 12 predicted proteins | sample eDN5th30CBELigMG_FD_128876 | JGI IMG/M metagenome (GOLD analysis project Ga0182738, IMG submission 128876) | Enriched Miracle-Growth compost microbial communities from Emeryville, California, USA - eDNA 5th pass 30_C BE-Lig MG (version 2)... ... | reverse complement strand
GACATCAAGCGCGTCATCGCCTATTCGACCTGCTCGCAGCTCGGCTACATGTTCGTGGCGCTCGGCGTCGGCGCCTGGCCCGTGGCCATCTTCCACCTGTTCACCCACGCCTTCTTCAAGGCGCTGCTGTTCCTCGGCGCGGGCTCCGTGATCCACGCCGTCGGCGGCGAGCAGGACATGCGCCGCATGGGTGGGCTCAGGCGGCTCATCCCCACGACCTACTGGACGATGGTGATCGGCACGCTGGCGCTGACCGGCTTCGGCATCCCGTTCGTGATCGGCACCGCCGGTTTCTACTCGAAGGACGCCATCATCGAGGCGGCCTTCGCGGGCGAGAACGCCTTCGCCGGGTACGCTTTCTTCCTCACCGTCGTCGCGGCCCTCTTCACCTCGTTCTACTCCTGGCGGCTGATCTTCCTCACCTTCCATGGTCGGCCGCGCGCCTCGGCCGACGTGATGAGCCACGTCCACGAGTCGCCGCCGGTGATGCTGGTGCCGCTGGTGCTGCTCGGCGCCGGCGCCCTGTTCTCGGGCATCGCCTTCGAGCACGCCTTCATCGGCGAGGGCTTCGAGGCGTTCTGGCGCACCTCGCTCGCCCACGGCGAATCGGCGGAGATCATGCACGCAATGCACCAGACCCCGGCCTGGGTGGGGCTTTCCCCGTTCGTGGCCATGCTCGTCGGCTTCGCCACGGCCTGGTTCTTCTACATCCGCAGCCCCGAGACGCCGCGGCGCCTCGCCCAGGAGCAGGACGCGCTCTACAAGTTCCTGCTCAACAAGTGGTATTTCGACGAGATCTACGACTTCCTGCTCGTCCGTCCGGCGAAATGGCTCGGCCGCTTCCTGTGGAAGCAGGGCGACGTCGCCGTGATCGACAGGCTCGGTCCCGACGGCATCGCCGCGCGCGTGCGCGACGTGACCGACCGGGTGGTGCGCCTGCAGACCGGCTATCTCTATCACTACGCCTTCGTCATGCTGATCGGCATCGCGGCGCTCATCACCTGGGCCATGTTCGCTGGGGGAGTCGGCCGGTGACCAGCGACTTCCCGATCCTCTCCGTCGTCACCTTCCTGCCGCTCGTCGGCGTCCTCTTCATCCTGCTGATCCGCGACAGCGCGGCGGTGTTCAACATCCGCATGGTCGCCCTCATCACGACGGTGGCGACCTTCCTCGTCTCGCTGTTCGTTTGGGCCTGGTTCGACCCGCAGAACCCCGGGTTCCAGATGATGGAGGAAGCGCCGTGGCTTGGCGGCTTCGTCACCTACCGCATGGGGGTGGACGGCATCTCGCTGCTGTTCGTGATTCTCACGACCTTCCTGATGCCGTTGTCGATCCTCGCGTCCTGGCACGCGATCGGGAACCGCGTGAAGGAGTACATGATCGCGTTCCTGGTACTCGAGACGCTGATGGTCGGCGTCTTCTGCGCCCTCGACACGGTTCTGTTCTATCTGTTTTTTGAAGGCGGCCTCATCCCGATGTTCGTCATCATCGGGGTCTGGGGCGGCAAGCGACGCATCTACGCCAGCTACAAGTTCTTCCTTTATACGCTGCTCGGCTCGCTGTTGATGCTGATCGCCATCATGGCGATGTACTGGCAGGCCGGGACGACCAGCATCCCCGAGCTGATGCGCCATCCGTTCCCCGGCGGGGCGCAGACCTGGCTCTGGCTCGCCTTCTTCGCCTCGTTCGCGGTGAAGATGCCGATGTGGCCCGTGCACACCTGGTTGCCGGACGCCCATGTGGAGGCGCCCACCGCAGGGTCGGTGATCCTCGCCGGCATCCTGCTGAAAATGGGCGGCTACGGCTTCCTGCGCTTCTCCCTGCCGATGTTCCCGCTGGCCTCGGAGCAGTTCGCGCCGCTGGTCTTCGTGCTGTCGGTGGTGGCGATCATCTACACCAGCCTCGTCGCGCTGATGCAGGAGGACATGAAGAAGCTCATCGCCTATTCCTCCGTCGCGCATATGGGCTTCGTCACGCTCGGCATCTTCACTGCGACCGTGCAGGGCGTGCAGGGCGGCATCTTCCAGATGCTGAGCCACGGGCTCGTTTCCGGCGCACTGTTTCTCTGCGTCGGAATCGTCTACGACCGGATGCACACGCGCGAGATCGCGGCCTATGGCGGGCTCGTGAACCGGATGCCGTGGTACGCCGCGGTGTTCTTGGTCTTCACCATGGCCAATGTGGGCCTGCCCGGCACGAGCGGCTTCGTCGGCGAGTTCCTGACGCTGATGGGCGCGTTCGCGGTGAACACCTGGGTGGCCGTGTTCGCCGCGACCGGCATCATCCTCTCCGCGGCCTACGCGCTGTGGCTCTACCGCAAGGTGATTTTCGGCGCGCTGACCAAGGAGAGCCTGCGCTCGATCCTCGATCTCGATGGACGTGAGAAGGCGATCCTGGTGCCGCTCGTGGCGCTCGTCGTGTTCTTCGGCGTCTACCCGCTGCCGGTGCTCGACGTGACGGCGTCGGCGGTCGAGAACCTCGTCAACGACTACCAGGCCGCCGTCGGCATGCCCGCCGACACCACGGTCGCAGCCGAATAGCCGGCGGAAAGCGCCCATGCCCGTCTATCCCGTTCCCGAACTCGGCCCGGCGGTTCCGGAAATCGTGCTCGCGATCGGCGCAGTCGTGTTGCTGATGCTCGGCGTGTTCATGCGCGGGCCGCGGGTCGTCCCGCTCGTCAACGCGCTCGCCGTCGGCGTTCTCGTGGTGGTGGGGGCGCTGCTCGTCATCCGGCCCGAATACGGCGTCACCTTCGCCGGCGCCTTCGTGCTCGACGACTTCGCGCGCCTGATGAAGGTGCTGGCCCTGATCGGCGCTGTGCTCGCCATCGTGATGGCCACGAGCTTTGCGCGGCTGGAGCGTTTCGCCCGCGCCGAATACCCGGTGCTCATCCTCATCTCGGCCGTCGGCATGATGATGATGATCTCGGCGAACGACCTCGTCGCGGCCTATCTCGGCCTCGAGGTGCAGTCCCTCGCCGCCTATGTCATCGCCGCGATCAACCGCGACAATGTCCGCTCCACCGAGGCGGGGCTCAAATATTTCGTGCTCGGCGCGCTGTCCTCGGGGTTGCTGCTCTACGGCGCGTCGCTGGTCTACGGCTTCACCGGGCAGACGACGTTCGCCGGGATCGCGGCCGCGCTCGCCGGCGGCGAGCCCTCGCTCGGGCTCGTGTTCGGCCTCGTGTTCCTCCTCGCCGGCGTCGCGTTCAAGGTCTCGGCGGTGCCGTTCCATATGTGGACGCCCGACGTCTACGAGGGCGCGCCGACGCCGGTTACCGCCTTCTTCGCCGCAGCGCCCAAGGTTGCGGCGATGGCGCTGTTCGTCCGTGTCGTGATGACGGCGTTCGAGCCGATCACGACCGACTGGCAGCAGATCGTGGTCTTCCTCGCCATCGCCTCCATGGTGCTGGGCAGCTTCGCCGCCATCGGCCAGCGCAACATCAAGCGGCTGATGGCCTATTCCTCGATCGGCCACATGGGCTACGCCCTCGTCGGCCTCGCCGCCGGCACCGAGCAGGGCGTGCAGGGCGTGGTGCTCTATCTTGCGATCTATGTCGCGATGACCCTCGGGGCTTTCGCCTGCATCCTCGCCATGCGCCGCAATGGCGGCATGGTGGAGGAGATTTCCGAGCTCTCCGGCCTCGCCCGCACCCATCCCGTGATGGGCTTCGTCTTCGCGATGCTGATGTTCTCGCTTGCGGGCATCCCGCCCTTTGCCGGCTTTTTCGCGAAATACTTCGTGTTCGCCGCCGCCGTGCAGGCGGACCTCGCCTGGCTCGCCGTGATCGGCGTGCTCGCGAGTACGGTCGGCGCCTACTACTATCTGCGCATCGTGAAGCTGATCTATTTCGACGAGCCCACGCGCGCCTTCCAGCGGATGCCGAACGAGCTCCGCTTCGTGCTCGGCGTCAGCGGGTTGTTCACGATCTTCTACGTCTTCATCGGCGCGCCGCTGACCTCCGCCGCGACGACTGCCGCGCGTTCGCTGCTCACGTGACGCGTTTCGGGCTGGGGCCGCTGGCGCGGCAGGCGGGATACCGGATCGAGGGTCACGACTCGATTGGCTCGACCAACACCGAGGCGCTGGCGCGGGCGAGTGCAGGCGACCCGGGCCGGCTCTGGGTCGCGGCGCTGGAGCAGACGGCTGGCCGCGGTCGTCGCGGTCGGGCCTGGGCCTCGCCCGGCGGCAATCTCGCGGCGAGCCTGCTCGTCACGAGCGCCGTCGCCCCGCCTCTGGCCGCCACCCTCGGCTTCGTCGCCGGCGTCGCGCTCGGCGAGGCGCTCCGCTGTGTCCTTCCGGAGGCGCGCGTCCGGGTCGGCCTCGACGGCGCGGAGGGCCCCGGTCCTGCGCCCGCCCCGCGCTTCACGCTGAAATGGCCGAACGACGTGCTGGCGGACGGCGCCAAGCTCGCTGGCATTCTGCTCGAGGCCGAGCCGCTCCCTCTGGGCCGAACCGCCGTGGCGGTCGGCATCGGGGTCAACGTCGTCGCCGCGCCCGACGGCCTGGCCTATCCGGCCACGTGCCTCCACGCTCTCGGCGTCGATGTCGGCGCTGAAGCGCTTGCGGAAGCGCTCGCCGAGCGCTGGGTGCCGCTCTATGACGAATGGGACGAGGGCCGTGGGCTTGCGCGCACCCGGGCCCGCTGGCTCGAGCAGGCGGCCGGGCTCGGCGGCGAGGTCGCGGTGCGCCAGGGCGAGCGCGTCGTGCGCGGCGTATTCGAGACCATCGATGCCGACGGCCGGCTCGTGGTGCGCGCCCGCGACGGTTCGGCGATTGCCATCGCCGCCGGAGACGTGCATTTCGGCGCGACGGCCACGGCCGGATAGGATCGGAAGGAGCGCGCATGCCCAACGGGGCCGCCGACGAACTCGTATTCCTGCCCCTCGGCGGCATCGGCGAGATCGGGATGAACCTCGCCCTTTACGGCTTCGGCCCGCCGGGCGACCGGCGCTGGCTGATGGTCGACTGCGGCGTCAGCTTCGGTGGCGGGATCGACCTGCCGGGCATCGACCTGGTAATGGCCGACACGCGCTTCATCGAAAGTGAGCTCGACAGGCTCGTCGGCATCGTCGTCACCCATGCCCACGAAGACCATTATGGCGCGCTGTTCGACCTCTGGCCGCGCCTGCAGGTCCCCGTCTACATGACGCGCTTCACCGCGGCCCTGCTCGAGGCAAAGCGCGCCGGGGAGCGCGACGCGCCGCGCATTCCGGTGACGGTGGTGGCGCAGGGCGGGCGCATCCGGATCGGCCCGTTCGATGTCGAGTTCCTGCCCGTCTCGCACTCGCTGCCCGAGCCGAACGCGCTAGCGATCCGCACCCCGCTCGGCCTCGTCGTCCACACCGGCGACTGGAAGATCGACCCCACGCCGGGGATCGGCCTGCCGATCGACCTCGGCCGCTTCGCCGAGCTCGGCGAGGAAGGCGTCGCGGCCGTGATCGGCGATTCGACAAACGCCACGCGCGAGGGCCGCAGCCCGAGTGAGGCGGACGTTGCGGAGACATTCGTCGGCATCATGCGCGAGACGCCGCGCCGCGTCGCCGTCACCATCTTCGCCTCGAACGTCGCCCGCATCCGCTCGGTGGCGCTTGCGGCCCAGGCGGCGGGGCGCGACGTCGTCATCGGCGGGCGCGCCATCCGCCGGGTGGTCGACGTCGCGCGCGAGCTCGGCATGCTCGACGACGTGCCGCCTTTCCTCGACGAGGAGGCCTATGGCTACCTGCCGCCGGACAAGGTGGCGGCCCTGCTCACCGGCAGCCAGGGCGAGCCGCGGGCGATGCTGGCGAAGCTCGCCTCGGGCGAGCACCCCGCGATGGCCCTCGGTCCCGGCGACCTCGTGGTGTTCTCCTCTCGCACCATCCCGGGCAACGAGAAGGCAATCGGGGCGATCATGAACGGGCTCACGCTGCAGGGCGTGCGCGTGATGACCGACCGCGACGCGCTGGTGCACGTGTCCGGCCACCCCAGGCGCGACGAGATCCGCGAGCTCTATGCCCTGCTGCGCCCCCGCGCGCTGGTGCCCGCCCATGGCGAGCCGGTGCATCTTGAGGCCCATGCCGAGCTCGGCCGCGAGATCGGCATCCCCGAGATCGTGCGGGCCGTGAACGGCAAGCTGGTGCGTCTGCTTCCCGGCCCCGCGAGCGTCGTCGGCGAGCGGCCTTCCGGCATCCTCGTCAAGGACGGGCGCCTGCTCAAAACGCCCGACGGCTCCGGCGTTGCCGACCGGCGGCGGCTGTCCTACGCCGGCGCCGTGTCCGTCGCCGTCGTGCTCGACGATCGCGGCGATCAGGCCGTGGCCCCGGTGGTCTCGCTGTTTGGCCTGCCGGACACGGACGATCGCGGCGAGCCGTTCGATGACATCGTCGAGGCCGCGGTGGACGGCACGCTCGCCAGCATCCCCCGGCCGCGGCGACGGGACCCCGAGGTGGTGGCGGAGGCGGTGCGGCGCGCGGTGCGCAGCGCCGTGAACGAACGCTGGGGCAAGAAACCGCTTTGCGACGTGGTGGTGACGCGGCTATGACCACCGCGAGGTGACGGGCGCGTCAGCAGGACCGAAGGGACATGGACCAGCAGGGCAGGGACGGCGGCCGTTGCGCCGATTGCGGCGCCCCGCTGCCGTCCGGCGCGGCGACGTGCCGCCCCTATCTTGACGACCTGCTCGCCATCGAGTGGCAGATTCCGGGCGGGCCGGGCGAGCGCGCCCATTTTCTCGCGGTATCGACCTTCAATCTGCAGCACCCCGCCCCGTTCGGGCCGGAGCACCTGGCGGGCCTGCGCCGCAACCATGCCGCCATTCTCGACGAGGCGATGACTTTCGACGGCCTGCGCCGGTTCACCCGGGCGGGCACGGACGGTGCCGGCCGGGTACTGCGGCGCGACGTTTCCGGCCGCCGCCTCGAGCTCGGCGCGCCGCGGACGCCGACCGATCCTGTCGACCCGAACTGGCCGCGGCGCTGGGCAATCTCAATAGCGGATGTCCTCAATGCGACGCCGGCCGACTATGCAGACCGCGTCGAGGCCTGGGCCGTGGCGACCCGCGCCACCCTCGACCGCGCGCTTGATCCGGCCGCAGCGCCGGCACATGAACAGCAAAGGAGCCGGGCGTGAGCTGGTACAGTGCCCTCGCCATCTATTTCGTCATGTGGTGGATCGCCCTGTTCCTCGTGCTGCCGTTCCGGGTGCGGACGCAGCAGGAAGCGGGCGAGGTCGTGCCCGGTTCGACGGGCAGCGCGCCGGCGCGGCCGATGCTGCTCTGGAGGTTCTTCTGGACCTCGGTTGTCGCGGCCGTGATGTTCGCCGGGTTCTTCGCCCTCTACAAGTCCGGCGTGACCTGGGATTCAATCCCCTTCTTGCCGAGCTTCGAGGAACTCTCGGTCGGCTGATCCGCCCCGGGGGCCGGCTCACGCCGCGGCGAGGCTTTCGAACAGGCCGCGCCCGCCGAGGCCGCCATGCAGCGCCTCGACGATGTTCTCGGGGTGCGGCATCATCCCGAGCACGTTGCCGCCGGCGTTGAGGATGCCGGCGATGTCGTTGATCGACCCGTTCGGGTTGGTGCCGTTCGCATAGCGGAACGCGACCCGGCCCTCGCCCTCGAGCCGGGCAAGCGTCTCGGGATCGGCGAAATAGTTGCCGTCGTGATGGGCCACGGGGCAGCGGAACACCGCGCCGGCGCCATAGGCCCGGGTGAAGTCGGTGTTCCCGTTGGCGACGACGAGATCGACCTCCCGGCAAACGAAGCGGAGATGGGCGTTCCGCATCAGCACGCCCGGCAGCAGCCCGGCCTCGGTGAGGATCTGGAAGCCGTTGCACACACCCAGCACGCGTACGCCGCGCGCGGCCTTCGCGGCAATGTCGGCCATGATCGGCGAACGCGCCGCGATGGCGCCGGCGCGCAGGTAGTCGCCGTAGGAGAAGCCGCCGGGCAGCACCACGACGTCGACCTCGGGCAGGGCGGTGTCGCCGTGCCAGACCATGGCCGGCGCGCGTCCGGTGATGCGCGTCAGGGCCGCGGCCATGTCGCGCTCGCGGTTGGAACCGGGGAAGACGATGACGGCAGAGCGCATGATTTCTGTCTCAGGTGCCGACGCGTTCGAGGCGGCGTTGGGCGCGGTCGAGCCGGCCGCCATGGTCGCCGAGAGCGGAATGAATGTTCGCAAGGTCATGACTTGTCGCGGGCATTTGACCGCGAACGGCCTGAAGCTCCGACGTGATATCGCGGAGTTCCAAGCGAACCAGTGACAGGTCGGCCCTGACCGCTTTGAGGCGCTTGCACACCAGCTCTTTCGTGACTTCCGGCATCCCGGCCTCGTCAGCCCACCAGTTCGATTGCGTAATTCTCGATCACGGTATTGGCGAGCAGCCGGTCGCACATCGCGGCGATCTCGGCTTTCGCCGCCGCCGGATCGCTTTCCGCGAGTTCGAGATCGATGATCTTGCCCTGGCGGGCGGCGTTCACGGAGCCGAAGCCAAGCCCGTGCAGCGCCCCCTCGATCGCCTTGCCTTGTGGGTCGAGCACACCGTTCTTGAGGGTGATGGTGATGCGTGCCTTCATCCTGCCGCTCCTCCGGCGGCGGACTTCGGGTTATTTGGAGTGGGCATGCCGGCCATGGCCTCTTCCACGATACGTTCGGTGATGGCGTCGAAATTCATCCGCGCGGCCTCCGGCGTGCGGGCGGAGCTCGCGATGCTCACGAGCTGGCGCGTCGCGAAATCATAGACATAGCCCGACGTCCAGAACGCGTAGGTCGGGTCCGCGCGGCCGGGCCGGAACACGAAGCGGAAGTCGTAGCTGGCGGACTCGAGCGACAGCACGCTCGCGACCACCGGGTCGCCGAACACGACATCCTCCACCGCGCTGTCCTGGGCCGTCAGCACGGTGTCCCGCAGGTCGGCCATGTCGTGCTCGACCACCGGCGCCTCGCTCGGCACGAACACATGCGTGCTGACGACCGAGTCGGCGCCGCAGGTCTTGGCGTCGAGGCAGGCATAGAAGACGGTGCCGCTCTGCTGCGTCTGGACCTGCCAGACGGCAGGGTCATCGAATGCCGACTGGGCGTGCGCCGCGCCGGCCGCCGCGCCGGCAACAGCCAGCGCAAGGAGGGCGGCGCGGCGCAAAACGGTCACGACTGCACCAGCACCGGGCCGGTACCCACGGGACGTTCGGAATCGTTGAGGATGCCGAGGCGCCGCGCAACCTCCTGGTAGGACTCCACGAGTCCGCCCATGTCGCGGCGGAAGCGGTCCTTGTCCATGCGGTCGTTGGTGTTGACGTCCCACAACCGGCACGAATCGGGCGAGATCTCGTCGGCGACCACGATCCGCATCATGTCGCCTTCCCAGAGCCGGCCGCACTCCATCTTGAAGTCGACGAGGCGGATGCCCGCGCCGAGAAACAGGCCGGTCAGGAAGTCGTTGACGCGGATGGCGAGCGCCATGATGTCGTCGATTTCCTGCGGGCTCGCCCAGCCGAACGCGGTGATGTGCTCCTCGGAGACCATCGGATCTTCGAGCTGGTCGTTCTTGTAGTAGAACTCGATGATCGAGCGCGGCAGCTGCATGCCCTCCTCGAGTCCGAGGCGCTTGGCCAGCGAGCCCGCGGCGACGTTGCGCACCACCACTTCGAGCGGGATGATCTCGACTTCGCGGATGAGCTGCTCGCGCATGTTCAGCCGACGGATGAAATGCGTCGGAATGCCCATGTTGTTGAGGCTCGTGAAGACGTACTCGGAAATCCTGTTGTTGAGGACGCCCTTGCCGTCGATGACCTCATGCTTCTTGGCATTGAACGCCGTGGCGTCGTCCTTGAAGTGCTGGATCAGCGTACCCGGCTCCGGCCCCTCGTAGAGGATCTTGGCCTTGCCTTCGTAGATGCGACGGCGGCGGTTCATGGGGATGTACCGTGGTCTGTTGGTGAGATCCATCGGATGCGGGGGCTCCAGAAATCTTCGTCCGGCGAGCGGTCGGGCCCTGCGCAAACGGCAAATGCGGGCCGAAAGGGTTCAGCCCGCCTGAGACGGCGGACATTACTCGATACGTCCAGGGCGCACAACGGCGCATCGTCCGACGGGGCTCCGACCCGAATCTGGGATCGAAGCCCGCCCGAAACAAGGCTCGCGGGCCGCCCGACCGAAGGCGCGCTTGCTCTCTCGTCCGGGCGCGTGAATATGGCCGCACCTGCCCCCGTCCGGGCGGAACTGCAGCGGAGGATTCCATGACGAGTTTCGACGAGCGAAGGGATGCGTTCGAGCGGAGGTTCGCGCACGACGAGGAGCTGCGGTTCAAGGTCTTTGCCCGCCGCAACAAGCTGCTGGGCCTTTGGGCCGCGGAGAAGCTCGGTTACCCCTCGGACCGCGCCAACGACTACGCTCTCGAAGTCGTCCGCGCGGATTTCCAGGAATCGGGGGACGACGACGTGTTTCGCAAGGTGAGGGCCGACCTCGAAGCGGGCGGCGTCACGCAATCGGAGCACCAGGTGCGGCGCGCGATGGAGGAACTGCTGGAGGAGGCCCGCCGGCAGATCGCCGGGGAAGCCTGACGCCTCGCTTCGGTGGGAGGCGGTTTCGTCGATAAAAAGGCGCCCCTCGGGGCGCCTTTCCTGTCTGTCGTTGTCGCGATCTGCCGGCTTACGGCGTGATCGGAGCCGGCGTGGCATCGGCCGGCGCCGGGGTCACGTCCGCCGGCGGTGTTGCGTCGGCCGGAGCAATCGGCGTGGCATCGGCCGGAGCGACCGGCGTGACGTCCGCCGGGGTGGTCGTATCGGCGCCCGGAGTCGGGGTGGCGGCATCCGCGGCCGGCGTTGCGTCGGCGGGCGGCGTGACGACCGGCGGCG
>Ga0182738_1007734_pt1 | contig 10833 bp, 6 predicted proteins | sample eDN5th30CBELigMG_FD_128876 | JGI IMG/M metagenome (GOLD analysis project Ga0182738, IMG submission 128876) | Enriched Miracle-Growth compost microbial communities from Emeryville, California, USA - eDNA 5th pass 30_C BE-Lig MG (version 2)... ... | reverse complement strand
TGACGCAGAGTCTAACTTCTTTGAGTCATAAGTCAGAAAATTACACAAGCCAAGCAATGAATACACAGATTTTGACGCGTGACTCTTGACGCAGAGTTTATTTTCTTCCGAAAATTGATGCGTCAAAATCTTTCTTATATTAAACCTAGATCAAAGACGCATCTTTTTTAAAAATTATATCTGGGAACAAAAGACTCCACATGTTTTGTCTCTTCAAGATTCTTTTTTTTTTCTCTCTCTGCGTGGGGACGCGCCCACTAATCATCACGAACTACAAACTGTATAAAATGAATAAAAATATGGTGTATTTATGACAAATGAGATGAATTTAAAATACATAAAATATGTTCATCACAATGGAATATGGATATTTCCAAAACTATGGGAATCGATCGCTTATTTATTTCGTTTTATTCAAGATTCTTCTTTGACTTCCTTCTTTAATGTAGTTGTGTATCTTTCCCGAAATTCTTCTTCTTCTTCTTTGGCTTGCTCTTCAAATTTCAGAGCATATCCCTTAGAATGTGACTTCTTTACTGGATCCTCAGGGTCTTTATCATAAGCTTGGATCTTCTTGACATTCTTACGATTTCTCCCATGCCGAACCCGAAGATCAATATTATCACATTCGCAGTAAATAACATAGGGTTTCAGGGTCTTTTGGACAGAGTTCAAGGTTCTTCGATTGAAAAGTGAGAGAAGATAGATGTTTGGATCAACCACATCATCTAAACCCGTTCGCATCAGAAGATGCTTTCGATCGAAGAACTTGGTCTTTGATAAAATTTCAGGATTCTCTTCGATGAACTTCTTACGATGATCTTCTGAATAGAAAAGAACTCGGAAATTGTAAGAGCTCATTTTTTCTCTGGGAGAGAGAGGTTTAGATGTATTTGGAATTTCTTTTTAAAACATTATTAAATTTTTGGCTGAAAGGTTTTCCTAAAGCAATGAAAACAGGAAAAATCCGCAAAAAATTAAAAAATCCGCAAAAAATTAAAAAATCTAATGATCTTTTCACAAACTATTGAGAGATTTATCGAAGCAAAAATTGGATGGATCTGAGGGTACGATTTGTCATTTCTATTGACCAATATTCATGTCCTCTTTCAATATCCTAAAATTATAAGGTTTTGCCAATAAGAATAAGAGATTTCGAAGTATGTGGTGTTAAATTGTCTCAATGGCCGAATTGAATATCATGAAACGCTCTTTATTTCTTCAAGACAACATGAATGAGACAAATACCAATGAGAAAAGAGTATCCTCTGACATGGATGAGGAAAGCCCTCCTCTCATAAACAAAGGAAGCTTAACAATGGAGAGTCTGAATATCTTGAAAAAGAAGATATTTGTGCTGCCAAAGAATTACCAACTTCTACAAATGAAGAATTTTGCTCTCAACCTCCAGTTCTATTGTTTGCTGATGAAAAGTCTTCCTTAAAGGATGTAATAGAAGAAGAAACATTTACAAGAGATTCGCACGAAGAAACTCGAAGTCATCTCTCACAATATTCCAAAAATTACGATCAACTCTTATCTTCGCCAACTCACAGTATCTTCGACATGATGGACTAAATAAGACATATTCATATAAATTCTGAGAATTTGAAAACCCATTTGGAGATAATAAGAACCTTCGAACAGCATACCAAACACAATCTGCACCTGCTTCGTTACATGCCATCACTTTAGCCAAAGAACTTAAGTTGTATCCAGGAACAGCTTTGACATTACTCCAGTAGTTACATTTTTCAATCCAAAAATGGATAGAGTGCGAGATCAGCTGTTTACTTATTACAATGCATATGTGTTCAAGGATGTGCTCTACATCTGATGAATCCCCACAAAGAATTGGAGTATTTGAAACTTTCGATGAGACATCACAAGCCTTCTACTTTCTGAGTTCTTTGTCTTATTCTTGGTAAACATTTTTTTATATTTATCATCAAGAATAGTTGGAACGTATCTATTTATCTCGAGCGATTTTTCTATATGAAATTTCATCCAGAATCTGAAGAGCTTAACTTTTCATTACTTTCTATTGATGACAATCACAAGGATAAACCAAGACAGGAGAAGCTTTGCCAAAAAATGGCCTGAATCTTTCATGATAGAGTTGGAAAACTGATGATCAATCACCCGAATTGAAAATCAATGTGGTGACTTCTGAAATTGGATTCGAAGCTTGCTCTTTAAAATCAAGTCACCGATCGAATTGATTGATCATTTCGTTTGAGATCTAATTTTTATTTCAGTTCTATAGAAATTTTGTAGTAATTTAGACTCTAACTCAAAAACAAGAATAAGAAACAAAAGACCCATTGATCTGTCGCATTAAGAAGTTATGGTTTATGAAATCTACTGAAGAAAGAATAGTTCTTTAAGATTTAATCCAAAAGGCAAGTTCCTATTTCTGGAAGTTGATAGGTCTGAAAACCTTCACTAAAGTTTCATATGAAACGAGGTCTTGGCGAAATTTGTGGAGAATTCCCTGTCGAGCTCCATCTGTAGACATAATGGCGAGGTTCAAAAGATCCGAGAACGAAAAACCCATGCCGATCTTTGCGTAAAAATCTTCTAACATTTTGGTCTCTTCTCCAGGTTCATCTTCCCTCGGATCAAAAAAAAAATGTCCACTGTATCATCCACATTGTTGATTTTGCTTTCATCTTTAGCTTGGAACTGATTTTCTTGCTGCCTCCTCAAAGTCAATGATGTAATATTGATCATACATTTCAGCACACTTCAGGAAACTTCTAGCTTTACATTTCCATGGTTTCACACTGGCAGAAAGAATTAAAGGGGATCTCTTTAAAGATTCAGCGGATATTGGAATCTTTGCGTAAAGAAGAGCTTGATTTGATGAAGGATGTAACAATATTCCTCTTGCCAAAGAAGGAATATGCAAACCATTCGGTGTTACACAGATTTTCAACACGTTGAACAAATCATCCATCCTTCTACAATCATAAGTAAAAGTCCATTTTCTTCTTCTGGACGTCCTTTTGGTTTTCGTTGGCATGATATGATTTAGGAGATCTTTATTGTCAGTTTAAAAGCTGAAACGCGGAAATTTACTTTTTAACACAACAGAATTCATAAAATTTAAACACTTAGTGCTCATAAATTAAAAAGTACAAAAGTATTCAAATTTAATTTAAGCAAAAAAAAAACCATCCTAAAATGCTGGGAAAGCTCCTCAAAAAGTACCAAGAAGACCTCTCAAAGAAACTCACTTATTTACAAAAAAAAAGATAAAGAAGCAACCTCTTTCAGTTCTCAGAAGTAGTGAGGGAATAAGACCTGGTTTTGTGAAACAAGTCACCAAGAAAGGAATTACCTATCGAAAAAAGCTCCTAAAGATTTTAATGATGACGTAGATAGGGATGGAAGAAGATGTAAGTAATGGAAGTTCCGCCTTCACGAGAAGATAGGCTTCTTAGAAGTCAAAGAGCTGTTTCTGCTTGATTTCGAGCAAATCAAGAAAGCAAAGGCGAAAGGACCTCTCTATGAAAAAAACGATTGGTGCTTTATATAATGAAGAAACTGGAGAAGTTCTGCTTTATCTAAGAAAGCCAGTTGGAAAGGAATGGATTTGTGCGTATCCCTTTATTGACAATTCTACTGTCTCGATTTGGGTAAGTGGCAAGAGATGATTCAAAGGATGTCTGCACTCGTACCCAGAGTATATGAATGGCGAGAAACCGCTAAATTCAGGGCAAGATTAATAGCTAATCTGCAATCTCAGCAGCAGCAGGAAGTTCCGGAAGTTCAGGAAATGGAAATAGAGCCCTTCAAGACAAGTGATGAAGATGATGCAGAAGAAGTTCAAGTATCGCGTCAGGAAGAGATTTTTATGAAGGAAAGAGAAACTAGGTTGGTAGATTTTGGTAATCAAATTGCAAAAGGAGAAACTTTGAAGAGGCTGTTTCAGAAATGCAAAGATGAAAATGATGTTGAAGGCATAACAGTCTTAGCTGAGAACCAAGAGAGCTTAAAAAAGCTTGAGAAGCTAGGAATTGATTTTTTTGAAATTATATTAGAGAAGTATACCTTGCATTTTTCCGATCCATATGAGTGTGAGGAATACAAAGAAAATGGATACCCTAAAGAAGAAGGAACATGGAAAGACAGATTCAATGCGATTAAAAAGAATCAAAATAAAATAAGGCACTTGATGGCACTTGGATGGAACCCTGTTGCTCTTATTGATATGGTGGAGGATGGTGGATACAAGATGGAGGAAATTGAAGAGAAATTCATTGAAAAAATTGCAGATGAAAGAGAAAAAGAAGTGGGATAACAAATGAAGGCTTATTTCGGAAGAGGCGAACGACCAATAAAAAATTACTAAAATAAAAAAACAATGAAATAATACATCATATTTAAAGAAATGTCGAGAAATTTTTCTTCATAATTTCATGCCATAAAACTTATACAAAAAGCATCTTTCAACTTCATTATCATTCTATAAAACGACTTAACATACAATTTATGTTTCAAATATTCGAGAAAATTTAGGTTCCGGATTTATCCAGAATCATGTCTAGATTTTTGGTCAGCCCCAATTCCGACCCCTGCAAAAGATTTTTTTGACCACAGGATTGGAAATCTTCTGGATTCTGAGAATTTTTCCTCAAGAGCCCTGAATAAATTTTTCACTTCCATTTGCTCAAAAGAAAACTTTTTTTTAATTCCGCCCTCAAAAAAATTTCATGTCTCTTCATCACTTAAAAAGTTCATCTGAAGAAGAGATGTCATCCAAATTCACACAAAAAGTACTTGCATTTTCCAAAATTTTTTTTAGGGTTTTCTAGACTTTCAAAGTTGAGGACTCTTCATCCTGTTTGATCAAAATCATCTCAAAAACTGCAAAACTTTGGCAAAATTTCCTTCAAGAAAATGATTAGCTGAGAACCTCATTGGGTTTTTCTGGAGCCAGAGAAAATTTTTTGAAGAATATTATTAACTTTATTCAAATTATAACAATAATAATAATTTAGATTTCTAAACCAACAACAATGATGACGAAATACAAATTATTAACAACAAACAAATAAATATGAATCTATAAATATCAATGTAAATATAATAAATCCCGACTCTTTTATTCTTTAACTTATTTTTTGTTTTCAAAAAAACTTTCAAACAAATAATTTGAAATTCAGAAAGAAAAATAAACCCTCTGCTCCTCACAAAGGAGCATGGTCACTGCCTTTATGAATAGGAAGGTCAGAAATGGGGCTAATGCCTTCAAGCAATGCAGGCGTTACTTCAATGGGAGTCGTTGCAGAGAAACCCTCTTCAAGCTGGAAGTCTGGGACAATATTCATAGCACTATCATTTTGCTTCATAGCTCCAAAGTTAGGCGAAATGATTTCATCTTTTTGGCTGGAAACATGGAAATGGAACTCACCATCACTTTTGCTGTGGAAGCTTGGAATCATCAGTATATCCTTCAAAAGACTGTTGCCTTTTACGCTATGATCTCCTCCTAATTTTGATCTATTTTCAAGAGAATTTGATATAGATCCATAAGAAGAAGGAACCAGTTCATTTGACTTCACCTTTTGCTTCTCTTTCTTTGCTGCTCCTAATGCTAATGGAGAAATACCACCACTAACATCAAGGTGTGGATTTTGCAAAAGAGGAGTCTTTATGGTAGAAAGATTGGTGTTGGAGAGGCGAGCTGGGTCATTACCATAGCCGTAATTTTGTGGATAAACATAATAGGGATTTCTCAAGCCAGTCAGTCCATTCTTCTTGAGATCAGAAATGGCGGGTCTTTTGTTCGCATATTCAAAGATAGGAAGAATTTCAGGGAGCTCACTTATCGTTTCTACCTGCTTAAAATCATTCAAAGTGGACTTGTACAAGTCTTTGAATCTTGAGGCATCAGGATCGTCTCTTGCAATGATATTGGCTCCTTGGTAATCTTCGCCAAAATATTCAAAAGCTTGGAGATACAACAAAATATCACTCCATGAAACCTTCTTTGCTCTTTGGAAGCAGCTTCTAGCAAGACGCTTATTGGGAAGCAAAAGATAGACAACAGCAAGTACTGTAGCAAAAAGATTAACAGTGCTGTAAAGATTTTGCTCTTCTTCGCTCTCCTGTTCCATAAGATCAATAAAGAAGTTCACACCAAAAGCCAAAAGGAACAAGGCAAAGTCCAAGTATTCAAACATAGTCTCAGCGATCTCAGAGCGTAAGCTTGAAGGCAAGAGACTTCTTCTCAATAAATTGTACTTGTCAACAAAATGGCCCAAGACAAAGGAGATAAAGGCCACAACAGCCACACCAGGACTAACAGCAAAGAATAAACAAGAAAGTAATAAAGTTCGGGTGTTGTCAGCATACACTCGAAGGATATCAAATTCAGGATATTCATGACTAGCGTTAGCTTCTTCTTGAGTGATTCCGCAGCTGCTGCTGTTTCTCTTCACTTTATTAATCACACTTTGGCGTTGGATTCTCTTGCTAATATAAGAGAAATTGAGGATTCTCAGGAGAATAGGTAAACCGGAAGTCATTGCAATCATGATCAAAGCACTGTAAGAAATTGAGGCGATCTCAGTTTCGACGCTGGAGAGGAGGTATTTGTTGATCAAAAGGATGGGCAAGGCAGAGTTGATAAATTGAAAAATAGCGATTCTTTTTTCGATGGCAATTCTCATCTCAGTCATGGTCTTGAAAGATTCATTGTAGACGAGAGAATTGTTGAAGGCAGCAAGGATCTCATTTGTGACAGCAATAACAAAGCAGCGAATGTAAATTTCATAATCAGGGAGGCTCTTCAACAAGTCTTCCTTGAAACACACCAAAGCAAAGGAAACCGAGGCAATAACGGTTAATGATGAGGCAAAGGTTAAGAAGGTGGCTCCAACTTTACTGTTGTAGCAGTTGAGGTTCTCCCAGATGATTTCGTTCAGTTCAGGAGCCTTTTCAACCTTGATGTATTGGTCCTTGAAAAAGTATTCAGGGAATTCATCGGTGCATTTCTCCAAAAGCCAAATCATAACCCTCTCCAGCAATGAAAATTCGAACTTTCTCTTGACAAACTTGGCTTCTTGCTTGCTGCTGAAGGTCACAAAAGCAAGACCGTTTCTTTTGAAACCACGACACCCGACAAACAACTTTTTATTCTGAGCGAAATACTTGGTAATTTCTTCAATTTTATCGTTGATTCTTTCAGCATCCCCGCTTGAAATATAATTGGCGTTTTTCTCAGCAATCTCTTTTTGAGCCTTCAAGTCCTTCAATTCTCTCACTTTGTTCACATATTTCTGGATATCATATGTGACTGTAATCTTCTGCACATCCAATGCAAACCCAGGAACAATATAATTACTAAAGAAGGCCTTCACCTCATCTTCAGTGTGGAACCTTCCCATATTATAAGCCATCACTGAGTAATCTGAAGGAGTGACCAATGTCTTTTTGCAGGCCATTTTTGTCGCCTTTTGGTTTCTTCTAAAAACGTACAAAAGAATAAACCCAAGGAGGATAAAAACAAATATAGAAACAGTGAATATCAAACTTTGCTTGGAATCTTGCGCCATCTTTAAAACAAGCCCTTGATAATCCAAGACATTTCTTACTCGATTATCATAGATCATATAGCCTCCAATACATGTCAACAGGAAAGCCAAGATCGCCAATTGTTTCACATACAAGAAATACATGGGAAAAACTGGCCCTAAATAAGAAAGCTTCTTTGTGGGGCAGCAAAGTGCCAACTTTCTTCTGTTGACTGGCAATCCTGTTGATTCACAGACTTCATCAACTGTATTATAGGGATTGACCTTGGCAACCTGGTGAGCTGACCCGTGCCTTTCGGCTTCTTTTAGGTTTGGTGGGCATTTCTTTGGGTTATATGAGGCTGCGGGACAAGGGTACATTGTAGGAATTTCAAGCTGGATGTCGTTCATTAGGTTTTTGAGCTGCTGTTCGCTGCCGCCAAAGGTAAGACGAACTGTGCCGGATTCTTGTTGAGGAAGTTCCTCAATGACATAATTTTTTTGATTGGCATGAAAATCGTTTCCAGAATAGCTGAGGCCATTAAGGAGATGCTCCATATCGACAATATCGGCAGTTTGAGGCCGGATGGATCTGCTTTCAGTCATCTGATGTCAACGCAAATCTATTGGTGTTTTTGCTGACAATTAATATATAAATTTTAAAGCTCTTTGTGATTAATTGATTGAATAGTCAACGAGATTCTATTAGGTACACCAATAACTCCCTACGTCTTTAAGATTCGGGATTAAAATATAAACAGAATAATTAAAATCCCGCCCTTTCTCTTCTGTTTCTTCTCTTGCCTCTGTGAGAGGTATGAGAGGTGTTTCGCATGAAATTGAGTGAAGAAATAATTAGAGATGAAACCTGAGGAAAAGAATCTTCGTTTATTAAAGAATTTATTTAAGAGGAAATCTTAGAATCTGCAGCACACATATCATATCTAAAAACTTGAATTATGATTTTTTACAAATTAATAAAATTTTAATGTTTGCCCATCGAAATAAAACCACTGTATTTGTAAAACCTCTTCCTCGGTATATCCTCTCAATCTCATCGTCTTTTGTCAAAATCACTACTTTCTCAAGAAAAGTTGTCAATATTCAATCTCAATTTTAGCAAAAGATTTGGAAAATTTCAAGACATACAATTTCAATACCAAGCTGTTAAGTGGTCTGATGATACAAAATGACTTGTTCTTGAGAAAGAATCACCATGAAGAGCAGTAGAGGCCAACAGTATTTCCTCTTTCGAGAGAAGAAGAGATGAATATCTTATCAAAGCTTTATCTAGAAAGCTGAAAGGTTCGTTTAATTTGTTTAGTTAAAGACATAAATTTCAATTAATAAAAGCTTAATCTCTGGGAGACAATAAATCTTGTAATTCCAAACAAAAGTTATCTCTCTTTCTCTTTCAGACACTTGAGTATTCTTCACATTTCTCCGTTTTTTATGAGAATTTAATTAGACTGAGAAACTCAAAAACCTTGATCATTTGAAATCCAGTCTTTTATCTTTGTATTTCTTGAGTTTTTCCGATTAATCCGCAAAAACTCATATAAAATAGTTTTTATGGACAGCCATACAGTAAGAAATATCTTTTGAATCTTTTATGAAAATCACACTGTTAACTTGTTTATGGATGGATTTCTCCCATGATATTGTAGTCTCATTCATTTTACAATAAAATTTTATATTTTTCAGCAGGAGGGACCATGCTGACAACCACTGAGGCACGATAGGAAATTGAAGCAAAGATCCAGGCACTACCTGCTGACCAAGCGCAAGAATATACACTATCCTCTTGTTCTTCATAACATTTCACCAAGACATCTTCTTCCCTATTATCAAAATGTTATTTATTCCCAAAGTTTTAGAATTACTTAATTGCGTGTGCAGTTCCTTTTTCAACAAAAGCAGTAGAAAGAACAGGAGCTGAGCTTACAGAAGTCACTTTATGAAGGTTTACTGAACCAGCACTATCTTTTCAAATGCTTAAGAATGAATTTTATTTTTGAGCTTATACTTGAAGAAAGGATGAGTAAATCATGCTGTCTATTGTATCGAACAGATTCCACACTAATAAATTTAGTAAAAAAGCATTCAGAGTATTCAAAGTACCAGTTAGAGTTGTCATCAAGGACTTTAAGAGGAAGAGTGGATTTTCTAATATCCCAGAATTTAATCCTGAGAAAAGTCAGAGGTGAAACAAATATTAGTTACTGGCAATCTTCTCCACCCGTGATTATGCACCATTGCTTGTTAGGATTAAAGTCAAGGTCAGTCACATTCAGAGTGTGAGCATTCTTTATTTCATATTTTGTTCTAAAAATTCAGTCAACCTGAAAGCCCGTTTCTCATTTTATTACTGACTATCTCTGGTATCAGTCACAATGACATTATCATCCTGAATAGTAGCAACCTACAATATATTATTTACAACAACTCATCTTTCCTAAAAAATACAAGGTCAGGATGATGAGGATCAAGCTCACTCTTGGTAATTCTGGCTCCTTGGCCTGCTTGATAAAGGGATTTCCTCTCCTTTTTCTCAATATCGTAAAGAGCCACAGATGCAGAATCAGATAAGATCAAACTGTTATTCTTTCCACTTGAGATAATGCTTTTCATATTAGCATTGTCGGAAGAAAATAATACCTGTTTAATTCTAAACTATTCTCAATTTCAAGTTCTGGTTCCAATGCTTGTTTAATCTTTTCTATTTAGAGTTATCATTGAGTCAGGAAGTCGATGAATTCTTAACTTTCTTCAGATCCTTCCGAGACTTTGGGAATTCTGAATAAAAGAGCTTTATGTGATTCTCCTGATGCTGCATCTATTTATTTGATTATATTAAGTCGATATCATCACTCAATACAATTCGAAACAGAAGCATAAGCGAGAGTTTCGTCTGTAGGATGGGTGAAAACTTTGTTAATGACACCTGGATAGTTGTATATTCCTTGACATTTAATTTTTCCCTCTTCTTCATTAAATTGAATCAGATGGACCTGAAAATTATTAGAGAAAGCAAGACTCGAGAAGGAGCTGATTTAAATATAGAAATGCTAATATTATCAAATCATCTACTTCATTGTCTTTTTTGAGGTGGTTAGTAGAAAATAGGAATAGGTTTTCCGAGGTATTTCCAGGAACAGCAGTAATTGAGCGGGACTATGCAAATGAGATAATGAGATTCATTTCATGATGGATACAGTAAATTTATCAGAAGGATTATAAGTATAGTGAGCAACTGGTTGATCTTCGTACATAAGTTGAGAGAAGAAGTTAGTTAAGAGTGGATTTATTT
>Ga0182738_1007732_pt1 | contig 10835 bp, 8 predicted proteins | sample eDN5th30CBELigMG_FD_128876 | JGI IMG/M metagenome (GOLD analysis project Ga0182738, IMG submission 128876) | Enriched Miracle-Growth compost microbial communities from Emeryville, California, USA - eDNA 5th pass 30_C BE-Lig MG (version 2)... ... | reverse complement strand
TAGAGGGTCGTGTCGTCCGTGGCCGAGATGATCCATGAGCACCCCGACGACGGGGAATACCACGGCAACATCGCCGACGACCTGGCGACGGGCGACGTCCGCCTGCAGGTCTCTGTGGTGTCGCCGCAGGCCGAGGTCTTCGCGGGGCGGGCGAACTGGATCACCGCGCCGGGGTCGGATGGTTCCTTCGGGGTGTGGCCCCGACACGCGTCGCTTGTCGCCGCACTCTCCAGCGGTCTGCTGCGCATCGGCCTGCCGAACCGGGATCACCTCGAGTACCTGGTCCGTGGCGCGTTCCTGTCGGTCAACGGGAACACCGTGACCGTGCTGATCGACAAGGCGGTTTCGTCCCCGGAAGAGATCGACCTCGAGGCGGTGCGGGCCGAACTCGCCGAGGTGTCGGAGTCGCTCACCAAGCGGGTCGACGACGTCGAGTACCTGCAACTCCTCGATCACCGCGACTGGTGCCAGGCGCAGATCCGCTACGTCGAACGCCGTCCCGACTGGGTCCCCAAGCACGTCTGACCGGCGCGCGGCGCCCTGCTCAAAGTCGTTCGATCTTCGGCGGGTCGAGCGGTTCGTCGAGGCGCACGCGGCGCACGATGTCGAAGAGGTCGGACAGGTCGATCGGTTTGGTCAAGTAGCCGTTGGCACCGGCTTCGATGAGCCGTTCCGAATGTCCCCGCGACGCGTCTGCCGAACACACGACCACGATCGTGTCGTCGATGTCGGGGGTTGAACGGATCACCCGCAGCACCTCCTCACCGTGCATGTCCGGAAGATGGAGGTCGAGCAGGACGAGGTCCGGATGGAGTCGATTCACCAGATCCAGCCCCAGGCTTCCCTGCACGGCGATGGCCAGTTCGATGTCGCCTTGCGTCTTCAGCGCGCGATCCACGAGTTGTGAGTTCGTGATGTTGTCCTCGATGTAGAGCACGGTGATCGGGCGGCCGACCGCGGTCAGGCTCTCGGAGCTCGGGCTGGATTCCTGGGCCGGCGCCAGATCCAGCGGTGGGAGTTCCGCTTGGGGAAGTTCCAGACAGAAGGTCGATCCCTCGCCAGAGGTCGAAAAGACCGTCAGGGTGCCGTTCATCTCACGGCTCAGCGTTCTCGACAGGGCCAAGCCGACGCCGGTGCCCTCGATGGGCGTGGCCTCCGCCCCGAGTCGTTCGAACGGTCTGAACAGCGCGGAAAGCTTCGACTGGTCGATACCGACGCCCGTGTCGGTGACCGCGATCGTCACCGTGCCGCCCGACGCTTGCACGTCGACCGAGATCGAGCCGTTCGGCCGGTTGTACTTCACGGCGTTCGAGAACAGGTTCAAGAGGATCTGCAGAAGGCGCTGTTGGTCCGCAAGGACACACACGTCGGCTTGACCGGCCGACATCGCCACCGAAATGCCACGTTCGGCAGCCTGCGGTCCGATCAGGTCGAGCGCGACGTCGATCTCGTCGACGACTTGGACGGGTTCCAGCGACAGGCGCAGCTTCCCTGCCTCGATCTTGGCGAGGTCGAGCACCTCGTTGATCATGTTCAGGAGATGGCGGCTCGAGCGTTGGATGGCGTCGAGATTCTCGAACTGCTCTTCATTCAAGTCGTCCATCTGGAGGAGCTGGGAGAACCCGATGATCGAGTTGAGCGGAGTGCGAAGTTCATGACTCATGCGTGAGAGGAACTCACTCTTGTATCGACTCGCCTGGTCGGCACGGTCGCGGGTGGCACGGAGCTGAGCCTCGACATTGTGGCGGCGAGTCACGTCGTGTGCCGCGGCCATGACGAGACGACGATCGGGTAATGGCTTCGCCGTCCATTCGAGCATTCGGTACGTGCCGTCGGCCGCCCGATAGCGGTTCTCGAAATGCGTGAGCGACTCGCCGAGCGCGAGTTGCTCCATGGCCGTCCTCGTGTCGTCCTGATCGTCGGGGTGGACGAACGCCAGGTACGGGCGCGCCATCAGCTCCGCTGGCGGGTAACCGAGTGTCGTGGTCCAGGCGGGATTCAGCCTGATGAACGTGCCGTCGAGCGTGGCGACCGCCAGCAGGTCGAGCGTGAGATCGAAGAACTCGTCGAGCCAGTACCTCGATGCGCCGTTCGCGCCATGTTCGATGAGGACACCGGCGAAGATCGTCTCGCCGCCGACGGCGCTCATGTGGTCGACGCGGAGCTCCACCGAGTACCGGGAACCGTCAGGCCTGGTTCCCTCCAGGTGCCGGCCGCTCCCGATGATCTCGGCTTCGCCCGACAGCTTCGCGGCCTCCAGATAGTTCGCGAAGGCTTCATGGGAGCTTTCAGGCATGAGGACGGTCACGTTGCGGCCGATGATCTCTTCGGCTGCATGGCCCAACAGATGTTCTGCGCCCTTGCTGAATGCCCGCACCGTTCCGAGAGCATCGATGTTCACGATGCCGACCACCGGCACATCGGGAAGTTCCTTGTTCCAACCTGCCACAGCACTCACGACCCAGCGCTTACGTCGCCCGGACGGGGCGAACGCGCGGACACCTTCCATGAGCTGCGCGTCCGACCTGCCCCGGACGAACTGATCCATTTGATCAAGTGTTCGGCTCCGAAGTTTTGGTACTTGAGCTGCACGGCGACAATCGGGTCGTCCGGCCTACGCTCGACGCGCGGCCCGCTCGAACGCCCGCGTGGCACGCGCGTTCCCGACAGTGCTCGCCCGAAGAGTGGTCCGGACTGCCTCAGTTTTTGCGAGATCGGACCGAAGGGGAGTCGTGAACTTCCATGGTCGACGATCGGACGTAGCGCACATCCCGGGTCTGGTGACCTCGTCAGATTCTCTGAGGGCCGCAGGGTGTTCGTCGGTCGGCTCCGCCGGTGGGGCCCCCGAAGGAGATCGATGATCACTGGCATGTTTCTCCATTCGAGGTTGTTGGTGGTCGACGACGAGGCGGCGAACGTCACCCTGCTCACCAAGATGCTCGCCCGGGCCGGCTACGAGAACGTGGCATCCACCAGCGACTCGGGTGAAGTGATGCGGCTCGTGTCCACGTTCGAACCCGACCTGATCGTGCTGGACCTTCACATGCCGGAGCCGGACGGGTTCGCACTCATGGCGCAACTCGACGAAATCGCCGAACCCGATGCGTTCCTGCCGGTGCTGGTCCTCACGGCCGACGCGACCGAGATCACGAAGGTTCGCGCACTGGGGAACGGTGCGACCGATTTCCTCACCAAGCCTTTCGCCTATCCTGAACTGCTGCTCCGCCTGCAGAACCTGTTGACCCTCCGTCAGCAACAGCAACATCTGCGCCGCGCGAACATCTCGATGGCCACGACCATCGAAGAGCACGAACGGGCAGGGGCGGCCCAGAAAGAACGCGCGCGGGCGATCACGTTGCGAACCGAGGCGGTGCTCGACGCGTCGGGACCGCGGATGGTCTATCAGCCGATCGTCGACCTGGTCGACGGCACCACGATCGGGGTCGAAGCACTCTCCCGATTTCCCGAAGGGCACAGTGACCGACCCGAGGTCTGGTTCGCGGAGGCCCACGAGGTCCATCTCGGCGTGCAACTCGAGTTGGCCGCGCTCACTGCGGCCTTGCGCGATATCGACCGGTTCCCAGCCGACTGTGCGATCTCGCTCAATGCGTCGCCCGAGGCATTGAAGTCGCCGGCGCTCCGCTACGTCCTCGAGGCTGCACCCGCGGATCGGATCGTGATCGAGGTGACCGAGCACGATCAGGTGCAGGATTACCCTCAGTTGGTCGCTTCACTCCGGGACCTCCGCGAACGGGGCGTGCGCATCGCTGTCGACGACACCGGTTCGGGCTTCGCGAGCCTCCAGCACATCCTGGAACTGCAGCCCGACATCGTGAAACTCGATCGAAGCCTTGTGACGGACCTCGACAAGTCGCCGGTGCGACGCTCGCTCGTGGCGGCATTGCAGCACTTTTCGACCGAAGTCGATCTGTCACTCATCGCGGAGGGGATCGAGACCGTCGGCGAACTCGAGGCCGTCATGGAGCTGGGGATTCGGGTCGGGCAGGGTTTCCTTCTGGCCGATCCGTCGGAGAACCCGGTGTCGGCCGTGCACCTGCCGCATCTCGCTTGAACGCCGGTCGCGCCGGCGCCGCTCGATTGCCGCCGCAGGCTGCAAGGGCAGGTCAGCCGAATTCGATCGAGCTGTACGCCTTGAGCTTGGCCGGTCGGTGGTGGGCATCGACGAGGCGCACGGTGCCCGATTTCGACCGCATGACCAGTGATTGGGTGGTCACGCCGGAGCTGTCGAATCGCACTCCCTTGAGCAGTTCACCGTCGGTGATGCCGGTCGCCGCGAAGAAGCAGTTGTTTCCCCGCACCAGATCCTCGGTGGTGAGGACCTTGTCGAGGTCGTAGCCGGCGTCGAGCGCGGCCTCGCGTTCGGCGTCGTCGCGTGGCCAGAGTCGGCCCAGAATGACGCTGTCCATGCACTTGAGCGCCGCGGCGGTGATGACCCCTTCGGGGGTGCCGCCGATGCCGAAGAGAATGTCGGCACCCGAGCCCGGGCGTGCCGTCGAGATCGCCCCGGCGACATCCCCGTCGGAGATGAGTCGGACCCGCGCCCCGGCTTCGCGCACTTCGCCGATCAGCTCTTCGTGACGGGGCCGGTCGAGGATCACCGCGGTCACGTCGGTGACCTGCTTCTGCTTCGCCTTGGCCACGGCCTTCAGATTCTCGGTGGGGGTCGCGTTCAGGTCGATGGCGTGGGCGGCTTCGGGGCCGGTCGCGATCTTTTCCATGTACACGCATGGCCCCGGGTCGAACATCGTGCCCCGTTCCGACACGGCGATCACCGCGATCGCATTGCCACGACCCAGCGCGGTCAGGGTGGTGCCGTCGATGGGGTCCACCGCGATGTCGGTGGCGGGCGGGCTGCCGTCGCCGATCTTCTCGCCGTTGAACAGCATCGGCGCTTCGTCCTTCTCACCCTCGCCGATGACGACGACGCCGTCCATCGCCACGGACTGCAGCACGATGCGCATGGCGTCGACGGCGGCACCGTCGGCGCCTTCCTTGTCGCCACGGCCCATCCACCGGGCCGCCGCCATCGCGGCGGCCTCGGTGACCCGGACGAGTTCCATCGCCAGGTTGCGGTCGGGAACCTGCTTCGTCGAAGGCATGGTGCCGATAGTAGTTGACGCCGCCGGCGGGGCCGTTCTGTGGCCGAGGATGCCGCTCATCGGTCAGGTGTGGTCCGAAGGATAGTGTCCGACTACACTGGCGCCGGAGCCGAACGTCGTGGTCGAGGTGCGCCGCCCTACTACCGTGGTGTCGGGCCCGATGGCCGGAGGAAGGTACGACGCAGTGAGCGAATCCATCGATCGACGGAAGTTTCTCGCCTACACGGGGGCCGCCGGGGCTGCAACGGGTGCAGCCTGGGTCGCGCCGAGCGTACTGGGGGCGACCCAGGCGTTCGCCGCTGGGAGTTGTCAGGAAACGCACCAGATCAACTGGGGAAATTACCTGGAAGATGATTTCGAGTGGGGGGGAAACCTGCCATCGCAGAGCTTCACGCTCACACCGACGGTGTACGGATCCAACCAACCGGTTTCCTATGACATCACCATGACCGTTACACAGGTCGGCACCTTTGACAGCCCTGAGGCGCACGTAGATACCACCAACTTCGGTGCGCTCAACAACACCTATCGACTCTGGATGAAGGGGACCAGTTCATCGACCTTCGGCTGGGACGTCACGTTCACCTGGCCGGTGACCAATCCGGCGTACAAACTGAACCTCACCCTGACCGTGATCGATGAAAATACGACAAGTACCCCGAATGGGTACCGAGACATGGTCTACCTCACCCCGGAAACGCCTACCGGAGGCTCGAGGGATCCTGACTTCATCACTGGAAATGGCAAGAGCGCGACTCCATGGAAAGGTTCGGGCGGAGTCATCCTGGGATCGTCGATCAATGGGAATGTCGGCGCTTCATATCCCCAAACCACTGGCCTGAATTCGGTGACGGTCTCCTATCGGGGAGATTCGACGTTGTACGGTGCACTGCAATCGATCGGCATCAACAACCTGACCTGGTGTCCATGAGTGATCGCCGGCCGCTCCCGACGCCGGTAGCGCTCGGTGAGCGGTGCGTGTTGTCCCACGTGAACCTACGAAATCGTTGGTGAGCCGGGCATCTCTCTGGCGGCGCATTCGTCATCGCACAGTCGGATCGGGTCCGAGGCAGGGACCGCCACCTTGCGTGGGGTGCGCCGGCAAGCGGGTCGATCAGCTCGAGCCGGTCGAGACCGGTGGGATCAATTCGTCGACGCCCGATTCGACGGTCGGACCCAACCCCGGGACCCAGGCCGCGATCGTCGACGATCAACTCATCGTGCTCGACCCGTCGAACGGCTACCGGGCGCTGTTGAACGCTTCTGCGGCCCTGGTTTTCACGGCGTTCACCACCGACCGTCGAGTCGGTGATGTGGTGGCACAACTGGTCGATGAAACGGGCGTGGCAGCCGATGACCTCGTACCCGATGTGCTCGACACCGTCGATCGTCTGCTCGTGCAGGGGCTGCTCACCAGGGGCGGCATCGGGGCGGCTTCCGAGCGCGTCGAGCCGGTGTCCGCGGACACGCCCGACGATGTCGATGATGACCCGACGATCGGACGCACCTGGTCATTCGTCAGCGGCGTGCGGGCCGCGGCCGGTGTGCCGGTCGTCGTCCGCGTCGAACCGGCCGCCCTCGCGGTCGAGATCGCAGAGGCTCTGGGCGCGCTGTCGCCAGCCGGCACTCCGCCGGGCGACGGGGCGGTCGTGCACCTCGCGATCATCGCCGGCCCGGACGGCACGACTGGCGGTTCGGGAGCCGCCGGGACTGCGAATTCGAGCGTGTCGCCCAGCGACGAGGAAGACGAGGATACGGCCCTGATCGTCGTCGACGGTCGGGTACGCAGCAACAGACTCCCGCACGCGGGCGCGGTGGCGTCTCTGTTCGACCTGCTCGACAGGGAGGTCGCGGGTCGTGCGGCTGGTCTGCGTTTCCATGCCGGCGCGGTGGAACGCGACGGGAACGTGGTGGTCATCGTGGGCCAGAGCGGGCATGGCAAGTCGACCCTCACCGCCGCATTGGTGCAGGCTGGTTGGCGCTATCTCACCGACGAACTCGTCGTCGTGGACGCGACCACCTTCGCCGTGGCCCCCTATGCGCGGCCTCTGGACCTGAACCAGCAGTCGATGGACCAACTGCACATCGGGTCGGCCGATCTGGTCACCGGAGCGCGCAAGGACAAGGTGTTTCCCTCGCGACTCGGGCAGCTTTCGGCTGGGGGACGGGTCGCTGCGATCATCGTGCTGACCGGTGAGCCGCCCGAAGACGGGGACCTCGTGACCGACCTCGCCACGCCGGAGGCGGTCATGGCGCTGCTCGCGCTCACCTTCGCGGCGACCTTCGAAGACGCCGACGCACTCGAATGCCTCGCACGTCTCTGCTCCGCAACGCTGACGGTGCGGTTGTCCCGTGCACCGATCGACACCATGGTCGGCGCACTCGAGGAAACGCTGGCCGCGGTTGTGCCGGGTGGTGCCTCGGGCACAACGGTCACGGAGTGAGCCGGCCGTTTCCTCGTGCAGTGGCGCAGTGGCCCGCGCGGGGAGCGGAGAGCGTCGCTCGGCGAACAACGACCGGCAGTCGGATCAGAGGCGACCGGTTCGCCCACCTGGCAGGTGGCCGGCCCGGGGTCGGGCGACGTCAGGGGTGGGTGGTGCCGATGAAAATGTTGCTCCACTTGTACTGCAGAAACCGGTCCCGGTTGACGACCGACACGGTGAACGTGCCACAGTTCCCGCCGAAGAGGAGTGAGATATCGACCGGACCCGGCCACGGCGTCTGGGTGGCGTAGCCCGGGTTGCCGTTGGACGAGGTGGGCGGGCTTCCGGTGGGCTGGCTGTTGTTCCACCAAGTGGTCGGGTCGGTCGTCTGAGTAGACCCGGACACCTGAGGAGGGAGGTAATCCCAGATGTTGGTGCCGGCGATGGTGTACACCCGCTGGACGGCGGGGTTGTAGCCGCCGACCGAACCGCTGGCGGTGGGGACGTTCGAGCCGCCCTGCCGACAGTAGTTCTGAAACCGGTAGATGTTGCCGTAACGGGTGATGTTCGTGGCCTGTTCCACGACGGTGACGATGCCGATGTCGTCGAACAGCGGCCCGTTCGTGCCGGTGGAGCCGGTCCCGCTCCCCCAGAGGTAGACGGGTTCTGTCGGTAGGGTTCGACAGAACGTCTTGGTTCCCGAATCCGCTCCGGTGTAAAGGGTGCACGTCTGTGGAGAGGGGCTCGGGTTCGTGTCGGCGTGTGCCGTCAGGAATTGCAGCGCCGTCGTCGAGCCACCGCAGGAGCACGGGGTCGCTGCAGCGACCGTGTCGCCGAACCCCAGCACCGTCGGAGCGACCCACATCGCACCCGTCGTGGCGCCTGCGGCTGCGAGGAACCGTCGACGGTCTATTCGTCGCTCGGGAGCATGGGCGCCCGCCGTGCCCATCCCGTTGTGCGCCTGGGTTTCCACGTCGAGTCCCTCTCGGTCGTTCTGACAAGCGGCCTGATCATGCTCGTTCGGGGACGGGTGAAACTAGCACGACCCTGTACCGGCAGCCAAGGTTTCGTCGGCCCGGCGACAACGTCGAAACCGACAGCGGACCCGGTTAGAGTCGCTTCGTCATGGTGTGGGTAGCTCCGACGTGCGTATGACCGGACGGCCCCGCCGTTTCGGCCGGGTGACCCGGCGCGAAGCGGCGCCTCCACCGTGCGTGGGTTGCGGTGAGCGCCCCCGGGGTTCGGATCCGGTCGGGGAACGCTCGGTGGAACCGTCGACCGACGCGTCACGCATCGCGCCGGTAAACAGGTTGCAGGCCGTCGCCGTCGATGACCGACTCGTCGTGCTCGACCCCATCTCGGCCCGTCGAGTGCTCTTGAACGCCACGGCCGCACTCATCTTCACCGCGGTCGACACCCAGCGGCGCGTCGGCGACGTGGTGACACAGATCGCCGAGGAGTCGGGCGTGGATGCCGACGTGATCGGCGACGACGTCCGGCACACCGTGGACGATCTGCTCGCCCGGGGAATGCTCCACCGCGACGATCTCGAGGACGCGGTTCGCCACGACCGATCCATCACGGAGAGTGTGGCGAGCAACGACGACGGGGCCCTGACCATCGGCGTCGTCTGGGCCTACGACAGCGGTCCGATTCGGGCCGCGGGGACGACCGTGGCCGTGCGCTGCGAAGCGGCGTCACCCGGAGAGGAACTGGCCGAGGCGTTCGCCGGGCTCCCCCGCGCCGGTGGCGACGGCGAGGCCGCGCACCGTATCGAGATCGTGCTGGCCGACGGAGAGGGCGCAGGAGCGACCTCGGCTCCGGACGACGACGCGGTGTTCCAAGTCGTCGTCGACGGTGTCGTCCGCTCCGGCTCCCTCACCCCCGGCGCCGCAGTCGCACTGGTCTTCGACCAACTCGACCTGCTGCTGGTCGACCGGGCCGACGGGCTGCGTTTCCATGCCGGCGCGGTGGAACGCGACGGCGACGTGGTGGTCATCGTGGGCCAGAGCGGGCATGGCAAGTCGACGCTCACCGCCGCACTCGTGCAGGCTGGTTGGCGCTATCTCACCGACGAACTGGCCGCCGTTGACGCATCCACGTTCGCCGTGGCCCCCTACGCGCGGCCTCTGGACCTGAGCCAGGCTTCGCTCGACCAACTGCACATCGGGTCTGCCGATCTGGTCACCGGAGCGCGCAAGGACAAGGTGTTTCCCTCGCGACTCGGGCAGCTTTCGGCTGGGGGTCGGGTCGCTGCGATCGTCGTGCTGACCGGTGAGCCGCCCGAAGACGGGCTCCTCGTGACCGACCTCGCCACGCCGGAGGCGGTCATGGCGCTGCTCGCGCTCACCTTCGCGGCGACCTTCGACGACCCGAATGCGCTGGAGCACCTGGCTCGCCTCTGCGCGCTGGCCCGTACGGTCAGGCTCCACCGGGCCCGGCTCGACGACATGGTTGCGGCCGTCGAAGCCGTCGCGGCCTCAGTCGAGTCGGTCGCCCCCATCGCCCCGTCGAACGCCGCGCTCGCGGGCTCGGCCGAGTAGATCCGCCTGCTCGACGCAATTCGACGACGGTCCGGTCCCGAATGCGACGATGGTCCCGCGCCGGAGATCGACCGACGCTGTCCGGCACCGGGGAGCATTGACGATTACAGAGCCCTTCGACGATCGGGTCGACCGGTCGGGACGTGCGCCCGGAGTTCGTGCGGTGTCCCGACTCTTCTACGCTGGAGGCGTGCATCACAGGCAATGTCCGGGGGAATGTTCGTGAAGCAGGATGATTCGACACCGCGTGCGGAGACGCCACTGGCCAGCAGGCGTGAATGGCAGCGCGCCTTCGACGCGAGCGTCGGCGAAGCGTGCGTCGGCGCGAACGACTCGGGCGTGGAACGCCGCCCGCTCTACGGCCCCGGCGACGTCGCCGGCGCAGATCCCGGGGCCGAACCCGATCCGCGCATCGGTTGGCCCGGCTCCTACCCCTACACCCGTGGACCGTACGCCTCGATGTACCGGACCAAGGTCTGGACCATGCGGCAGTTCGCGGGATTCGGGACGCCCGAGGACACGAACCGGCGCTTCCACTCGATGCTCGCCAACGGCGGAAGCGGCCTGTCGGTGGCCTTCGACATGCCGACGTTGATGGGCCGCGATTCGGACGATCCGATGGCCGACGGCGAGGTGGGCCGCTGCGGCGTCGCCGTCGACACCCTGGCCGACATGATCGACCTGTTCGACGGCATCGACCTGGGCGAGGTCACCACGTCGATGACGATCAACTCACCCGCGTCGATCCT
>Ga0182738_1007731_pt1 | contig 10835 bp, 12 predicted proteins | sample eDN5th30CBELigMG_FD_128876 | JGI IMG/M metagenome (GOLD analysis project Ga0182738, IMG submission 128876) | Enriched Miracle-Growth compost microbial communities from Emeryville, California, USA - eDNA 5th pass 30_C BE-Lig MG (version 2)... ... | reverse complement strand
CGGGTCAACGCTACGCGATGCCGGGCAACGACAATGCCGCAACCGCCGACAGTCTCGCGGAAGTCCGCCAGATGGCACGGCGTCCGCGTGAAATGGCGATGGATGACGACTCGCTCGAAAGCATCCAAGGCGATGTGCGCCGCCGCGACTACATCGACACAGGGGCGCCGACGCGACCGGCGCGCATGGATCAGCCTCTAACACCGGCCCAGCTCCGGGCAGCATCGGAGCGCATTCGTCCGGGCGATGTTCTCCCGCGCCCGGCAAACGAGGTCGGTTCGGCGGACGAGTTGGATCAGCCGGGCCGATTTGCTCCCTTACGTCCGGGTGACGAACGCGCGGAGCTGGGGCGCCAAACGGTCCTCGCATTCAACGGCAGCGAAGTCCCCAAGGTTGGGCCGCTCGACATGGTGGGCTGGCTCCGAACCCAAGGCGGGCTTGTGGACGAGGGCGGCGAACTGTCCGCCATGGGCATCACGAACGCCGTTCGCAAAGGTTTGGACCATGTAGGCCAGGAGCAACGCTTTGGGCCTGTGGTGAACAACGAGGGCGGGCTGTCGCTCGATGATGCGGCGCTGAGGGCGTGGGAGGCTGGATATTTCCCAGACCATGCCGAACGCCCTACGGTGAACGAATTTCTCGACGCTCTGCGGGACACCTACGAGGGCGGGCCGGGTCGTCGGTTCCTGCCCGACGATCTGGCGCAGCTCGATCGATACGAAGCGGCACGGACGGAACGGATCGATCTCGAGAGGCGGATTGCCGAGGATGGGCCGCTCTATCAGGATCGCAGCACGCCTGCCGATGAGCCGCCGCCGTTCCCGCCTGTGGAGGCTTACGAGGACTGGGGGGCAAAGCCGCCTGACTTCGCGGGTAACATCAACCTTAGCAAGCTGAACACGCCGCAGGACATTACCCGCGCGCTTGTCCAGACGCACAGCCGAGTTGGCGGGTTTGACGCCGCAACCCGTGGGCGGGTGACGCACGCCGAGACCGAGCGCCTGGCCTCTGAATTGGGCATGACCGTTGAGGACTTGCTGAGGCGCCGGAAGGGGCAGGCGTTCAATGCCGAGGAAGCGCTTGCCGCGCGTCAGATACTGGCCAAGTCGTCCAACGAGCTGGTGAACGCGGCTCGCGCTGTGCAGCGTCTTGAAGATCCCGGCGACGAGGTGCTGGCGGAGTTTCGGCGCAAGTGGGTCCGCCATGTAGCGATTCAGGAGCAAGTCGCGGGTATGACGGCCGAAGCAGGCCGTACTCTGGCACAGTTCCGGCTCATCGCCGCAAGCCGCATGCCGGGAAAGGTTTTGAGTGGTCTGATAGAGGCGGGCGGTGGCAAGCGCGGGTTGCAAGACGCCGCCGACATCCTGCTGGAGACGGTCGAGACGGCGCCCGACAAGTTCAACGTCGTTGCCGACAAGCTTAACCGCAAGAAGTGGCAAAGCCGTCTAGGCGAGGTTTACATCAACTTCCTGCTGTCGAACCCGGCAACGCACGCGGTCAACATGACCTCCAACATGCTAACGGCTCTCGGCTCGGTGCCCGAGTACGCCGCGGCAAACGCGATCGGGAAAATACGGCAAGCACTCACCAACCGCGCAATCGATCGCGTGACCCTCACGGAAGTAGGCAATCGCGCCTTCGGCATCCTCTCGGGCGCAAAGGACGGGGCGCGGCTGTTCGCCCGCGCTTTCCGTACCGGAGAACCGTCAGACTTCGCCTCGAAAGTGGAGGGCGAGCAGTATCGCGCGGTCCCCGGCAAGCTCGGTGAGGTGGTGCGCTTTCCTACGCGGATGCTCACGGCTGAAGATGAGTTTTTCAAAGGCATTGCCCGCCGCATGGCCATCAACGGTTTGGCGGCTCGCAAGGCCGGTGCGGAAGGGTTGAAGGGCGAAGCTGCTGCACGGCGGGTTGCCGAGCTAATGGAGAACCCGACCGACGATATGCTCGACGGGGCGCTTGACGAGGGGTTGTACCTGACGTTCCAGCGACCCCTCAAGGGCTCGCGGGCGAGCGACCTTGCTGCGGCCGTGTCGCGTTCGAGTACGGATGCGTTCTACATCAAGGCGTTTATCCCGTTCATTCGGACGCCGACGAACCTCCTTAAGTTCGCGGTTGAACGCTCGCCTGCTGCGCCGCTGCTGACCCGCTGGCGAGCTGATTTCCGCGCTGGCGGTGCCAAGCGAGACATAGCGGTTGCCCGTGCCCTGGTCGGTACTGGGCTTGCGATGGCGTTCTATGAGGCTGCGCTGGATGGCAGGGTGACGGGCTCGGCTCCGACAGACCCGAAGAAAGCGCGGCTGCTGTATGCCGACGGGTGGAAGCCTTACAGCATCAAGGTTGGCGACAAGTATTATAGCTATCGTCGCCTAGACCCTCTGGCCATCACGTTGGGCACCGCGGCGGACCTCGCCTTGCTGCCTGAGGGAATGAGCGACAAGCAGCGCCAGGATGAGGCCGCGCTACTTATCGCCTCGGTTATGAGCAACATGGCCAGCAAGACGTGGCTTTCGGGCGTGTCCGATGTGGTGAGTGCTCTTAACGACCCATCACGCTATACGGACAACCTGCTGCAGCGCTTTGTGGGCTCCCTGCTGGTGCCCGCTGGCGTGGCGGGCGCGGCCCGTGCAATCGACAGCACGCAGCGCGAGGTCGATAGCTATGGGGATGCGCTCAAGAACCGCATTCCCGGCCTTTCGAGCGGCCTTCTGCCGCGTCGGGATATTTGGGGGCGTCCTATCGTCAATGAGGGCGGCATCGGGCCTGATTTCCTCTCGCCCATGTATGTGTCCACAGAGCTGCGCGATCCGGTCAACTCCGCGCTACTCGAACTTGGCTATGCGCCCGGCTATCCCAGCCGCTCGATCGGCGGCGCGGAGCTGAACCAGGAGCAATACGACCGCTATCTGGAGACTGCCGGAAAGTGGTCGCATGGCGCGCTGTCGGAGCTTGTAACCTCACCTGCATGGCAATCCATGCCAGACCCCGAACGGGTAAAGGCGGCAAAGAAGGCTGTGCGGGATGCGCGTCGTGACGCGCGGGCGCACCTGTTCGGCTTAGCCGGCGGCGATGACGACGAGGAGGCTCCACCAGCCGCGAGGAAGGTTGGTGGAGCTTGGGACCAGTTCCCCGATGAGTGGGAACAGTTCCCCGACTTTGAGCAACGCGACATTGTGAGCGAGCTGCGGGAGGCAATCCCCGGCGTGCAATTCACGTCCGGCTTTCGCACGCCCGAATATCAGGCCGATATGCGGCGCAGGGGCTACAACCCGTCGAGCAACAGCGCGCATCTGGACGGCTCGGCGGTGGACATGGTGCCCCCGCCCGGTCGATCGTTTGAATGGCTCAAGGCGCAAGTGCGGCGCTTCGAGCCTCGCGCAAAGCTGCTCATCCATGACGGGCACCTCCACGCGACGTTCCCCGACTATTACGCCGCGCCGGCCATCGGCGGGGCTGAGGCTGCGGGTCTTCGCAATCCGGTGAAGGCGGGAGGGCGCTAGACAATGAGCGAGACGCCAGCCCCGAACGCGGGACAGTTCAAGCCGGGACAGAGCGGCAACCCCGAGGGGCGGCCAAAAGGCGCGCGGAATAAGGCCACGCTTGCCTGCGAAAAGCTGCTGGACGGTGAGGCCGAGAAGCTGACCCGCGTTGCGATCGACAAGGCGTTGGCCGGAGACATGGCGGCGCTGCGGCTGTGCCTGGAGCGCATCACGCCAGCGCGCAAAGATGCTCCGGTCGTGTTCGATTTGCCGCCGATTACGACAATCGGGGACGCGGTGGCTGCGTCGTCCTCGCTGCTCGCTGCGGTGGCCGCTGGTGACGTGACGCCGGACGAGGCGCAGCGCGTGATGGCGCTGCTGACGGCTCACAAGGTGCTGGTCGAGACAAGTGATCTTGAGGCGCGAATTGCAGCATTGGAGGCAGCGACAAATGGCTAGGCTCGGCAAGAGGCTGGCGGCGCTTGAGGCAAAGCGCCCGGCCAACGACTTCTCCCACCTGACGGACGAACAACTAGCCGAGCGGCTAGTTCACGTCTGCGAGCGCATCGAGCCTGCGGCCCCGAGCGGCATCAACTGGCGCGGGCTGCTGGGCGATCCCGAGGGCCTTTGCAGGGCGGTCGGGGGGCAAATCGAACGGGTGCGGGGGCTTGTGCCATGCGTTCGCTGAGCAAGCTCGATCGGCGCATCTCGGCGCTTGAGGCGGCGACGGAGACAACGCCCACCGTTCTCCTGCTCGACCGTCTGACAACGGAGGAATTGGAGCGCCTGGAGCAGTTGGTCATTGATCGGGACGCGGGCAGGTGGACGGACGTCTCGGAGCTTTCGTGCGCTGATCTACGCATCATCTCGTCCATCCAAGTTGCGAGCCGGCCATATTGGGCTGACTAGCTGCAATCACCGAAGATCACTATCGTATCGCTCCGGCCGATTTCACGGGTTTGGGCTTCCCCAATGCGGCGGCAATGCTGTTGGGTATAGGCTAGCACCAACGCCACGTTCTCCCGGTTGTAGAGCATCATTCTGGGCTTTGTGGAGATTGCGACCGCGCCAGGGCGAGCGGCAAGAATGCGGACCATCTCATCCCGCGTGTCGAGATGGCTGACGTTTCGTTCGGGTTCTTCGTTGAGGTGGTTCGGAAACGTCAGGGGGCTCAGCGACCGGGTGCCTGACACCGTGTAGAGCAGCGGCGGCGCGTCGTAGACAAGTAGCGTCCCGCGCGGGGAGTGCGCGGAGATCATGCGGGCCAATTCGGCAAGACTCGCCCTGTTGGCCTGAGTGCGCTGAAACTCGAATGCCCTGCCCTCCCACGCTCCGTAGAGCGTGAGAATGCCGGCGATCAGGACGCCAAGCGTCTTGCGGTTGAGTTCCGATGCGGCAACGGCGCCGAACGGCACCATGAGCGGCAGCGCGTAGTGAACATAGGCGTTCGGAACCGACCAGTAAGCAATCAGGGCTACAATGGCCCAGACCAGAAGGAAGGGGCGATAGGGGGAGCCCTTAAGGCTGCAACGGAACGCGGCGATTACGACCGCCGCCATGAGCCACAGGTCAAGGATGAAGGCGATGGTTCGCCGTAAGAGCTGCCCGCTGGTGGCGCCTTGCTTGGATGCGTTGGACGTGACCATTGCGTGCCAGAACTCGAACCAGTGGCCGTTGAGCCAGTAGAATGCTGCCACCGCCAAAGTGGGAGCCGCGCCGATCAGCGCGAGCCCTGCGATCTTGAACAACGGCAGCGGCCTGCCACTGCGCCACAAGAGGAACACGGCCCACAAGCCGAAGAACGCGGACTCGAACAGGGTGGTCTGCTTGACCATGATGGCTAGGCCCGCGAGCAGCATCGCCAGCCACACGGCTCGGGGAACTTCACCTTCCTGCAGGCGATCGAAGGACCGGACCATCAACAATGCCGCGGTGGCGATCAGGAGGTTATAGAATACCGGGGACTGGCCGCCGATACCGGCAAAAAGGTCCAGGAGCGCCAGATAGCAGACCCCTGCAAGCAAGGCCCCCTGCGTCCCTGTCCAACGAGTAGCCATGCGAACGATTGTGAAAGCGGTCAGTGACGCGGCTATCCACGCAGGGATCTGGTAGGCCAGGACCGAGTCCGAAATGCCTGCAAACAGGTAATACAGGCCGAACAGGAGGAACGGCTTGCGGTCCCAGAGATCCACGTAGGGCAACGCACCCTCGTGCATCCACTGGCCGACTAGGAAATACCACGCTTCATCGATGTGAACGGCGGGGTCGCCGAATGCGGAGATGCGGAGGACCAGTCCCGCGACAATGCAGGTCGCGAGCTGAGACGGCCAACCCGAGAACTTGCTGAAGAATTTTCGAGTGTCCGGCTGCTCCGCTTCCATGCGGTCGAGCAGGCCTTGGGGCTCAAGAGTGCTCCGCGCTACGTCCATTGAAGAAGGTCCCCCACCTCCATCTGCCAAGCATTACCGAAGCAACCGGAATTGCAAGCGCCAATATCCGGCGAACGGCCCATCTTGAGACGGTGAAAGACAGTAACGGCCCACCGATCAGGGCAATCACGAAGATATACCAGAACTGCTCACCGCCCGCGCGGACGCTTCGGGTGACGCTAAGGGCAAATGGTTGTTTGAGGAGATTGCCAGCCGTCTCTCGAATCGACTGAATAGTACACGTTTCGGCAACCTTGACTGTTTTCGGGGCTTGGAATCGCGTAACCTTCCTCACCCCCCTCCTTCCATCGCACGGGCTCGCCCCGCGAATACGCTTCTCTCATGGCAGCTTGAATTGCTCCGTCGATATCGTCGTCCGGAAGTTCGCTAATTCCTTCCGAGTTGCGTTGTGGTGGGGCACTCTCCTGCAGCGGCTCAGCAATGCTATTGTCCTCATCCCCAACCATCTCGCCTGAGATTCGAAAGACCTCATCGCTGTCAGAGGAGGCGCCTTCAATGTCGCCTCCATCAGCGCCATCTCGCGCGCCGAATAACGCGACCACAACGAAGAAGGCGGCCAAAAACGGCAAACTAATGAGAAACCTGAGCAGGGGCGATTGGTCGGACGAATACCCCTTTAGTCTGCCTTTGGAATCGTAGTAATAGCGATTTTTTCCCATGCTATCTCCCCCCAAGCAATCTAACCTAAGCGTGCCAGTAATTATTAAAGGTGTCGAGTGGCCGTCGCGCTGGTATGCCGCCGTCCTGATGACACGCGATCAAGAGCTTTGGGCGATGGTGTCGGGGGTCGAGAAGACCCACGGCTCTAGCGGTTGGTTGCATATCGCCCAGGAACAAGACCGCCTTCGTGCCTTGGGCGATCTTGAAGGCGCTGCCCTTTGGCGATCCGTCGGCGACCGCTTCAGCCAACTCACGGAGGCGCGTCAACCGGGCGCGGAGAGCTAGGCGTACTCCGCTCGTGATGTTTAAAAGCCCAGTTTACTCAAGTGAGACTGATGTCAGTGCCAAATGAATTTGCCTTGGTTGCGCCGCTGTTTGCAGTGCCTTTGCTTCTGGCGTCCTGCGTCCCCGCGAAGGCATCCACCGCCGAGCCCCTGTCCGCCTGCACCGTCACCGATGGCGACACGATTAGGTGCGGCAACGAGCGTATCCGCCTGCTCGGCATCGACGCGCCCGACAAGCACTGCCGCCGAGGCCGCATCTGCGCACCGGGCGATCCCTATGCATCGGAGGACGCACTCGCCGCGCTAATGGCGGACCAAAAGCTATCAATCCGCCGCGTAGGCAAGGACCATTACGGCCGGACGCTCGGCATGGTTTACGCCGGAGGCCAGAACCTGTCCTGTGCGCAGCTATCCGCTGGCCACGCCATCTACCGCGCCGATTGGGATAACGGCGGGGCCGTGCGGAGAGAGTGTCCGAGCTTGGCGCGCTAGTTGGCTCCCGCCTTATACATCTCGTTCAGCTGATCGAACGTCAGTCCGCGCCGATCGGCTTCGTCCTGCCACGGCTTCACCATCTCCGGTTGATGGTGACCGAACTCGATCGTGTCCTCGATCAGGCAGGCAGCCAGCAGTTCGTCGCTTATCTCCGTAATGTCGGGCGTCTGCGCGCGGGCCCACGCTAGCGCTTCCGCAACAGATGCTTCCGGCACCAGTTCCAGTTTCTCTGCCATCACTCGCTCCTCGACTCGCTGAGCCTTGGCTTTACCACGAGAACAAAGTCGGAACAAATGCCTTGCGCCGACTCGTGCATTGGGTGTTTCAGCGCGCACATGGGCAAACGAAAACCGATGCGAGGCGCGTGGACGAAGAACCTTGGCACCATGATCGCAGAAGGGATCAAGTGCACGGGCGGCTGCGATCGGTGTCGGGGGTGGAAGGAGGTGGATCTCGTGAAACTCGCCGAGATCAAGGGGCTGGACTACAGCCTGTGGAACCGCCGAACGCCCTGCAAACTGACGCCCGGATGCACCGGAAAGGTCTCGTTCTACTGCAACGGCCGCATGCGCATGGAACCGATGCACGATTGACACCTGCGCCGCCGGCCAACAGCATCGCAGCCATGTGCAACCTGTACCGCATGGACCGCACCAGTGATGAGGTCGCCAAGGCATTCAGGGCGGTCAACGCTGCCACCGGCAGCAACCACGCGGCACTAGTCTATCCCGGCTATCCCGGCCTCGTGGTTGCCGAAGGCGAAGTTCGCCAGATGAACTGGGGCTTCCCGCTTACCCTCAAAAGCAAGAAGACCGGCCTGCCGCTGAAACCGAAGCCGGTGAACAACGCGCGCACAGACAAACTCGACAGTTTCATGTGGCGCTATAGCTTTCAGGAAAGGCGCTGTTTGATCCCGGTGTCTGCCTTTGCCGAAGCGGAAGGCGAGACGGGCAGGATGACGCGAACTTGGATCAGTGTGCCAGCTCAGGACTTGTTCGCCTGCGCTGGCATATGGCGGGACAGCGACGAATGGGGCCCGGTCTATTCGATGGTGATGACTGACCCATGCGCTGCGACTTCAGAGGTGCACGACCGAATGCCGGTGATCCTTGCGGCTAACCAATGGGACGCATGGAGCGGCGGCCATCACGAGGATGCACGAGCTTTGTGCGTCCCTTGGGCTGGCGAATGCGCGATCGAGCGGACAGCGGAGCCGTGGTTTCAGAGGGGGGTGTCGTGACAAACGCCTCTTTTGGTTGGCCGCAAATGATGAAGCTCAAAACCGCAGCGGCATACTGCGATCTGAGCGTGGGCGCTTTCGAAGGGGAGGTTCTGGTCGGAAGACTGCCGAGCCCAGTCACGCTCGGGCGGCGAGATCATTGGCATAAGCCCGCCCTCGATGCTGCTTTGGCTTCCATTGCAGGTGGCAACGAAGTGCCTGATTGGCGAGAGGCGCTTCGGGCCAGGTATGAGAAAAAAGGGCCACAAGACTAGCCCGCCACAATGAATAAGGGGGTGGACGAGGGCGCGATCGGCAGTTTCGAGAGTGTTACTTAACCCCGAACGCCTCACTTATTTGGGCTAAATAATCCGTCCAACGTCGGGAAGCTCTCACCAACATCCTTGCGAATGAGCCCGCGGACGGTCTTAAAGCGTAAGCCTGCTGATAGGTGCTTCGGGTTCGCTAACAGGGGATAGTAGCGATGAGGGGGAAATGGCTTTGTGCGGCCGCCGCGTTGCTGTTGAGCACCAACGCCAACGCAGCGAAACAGTACCTCGATCTTCGAGCGGCACCCGAGCAAGAGTCCCGCATGAATGCGGGCGTCGAGACCGTCACTTCACACCTGCCTCAGAGCAAAGCGCGGATTACCGAGCCTGAAGAACGCGCTGACAAACGCGTCGCAGTCGAGGTGGCCGTGCTCAACCAGAGCGAGCAGCGCTTCAATTTTGGGCCCGAGGACATTTCCGTCGAAACGGCCGATGGTCAGCCTGTCACCGTGGTGGCCTACGATCGGCTGCTGAGGGAGGAGAAGAAGCGGCAAGGTTCGCGCAAGCTTGGCGCGGTCCTCCGAGCGATGGGCAACAGCTTGGCCGCTGCAGATGCTGGCTACAGTCACGGCTCATTCAGTGCGTATGGCAGCGGAGGGGCCTGGGCTCACGGCACATATTCCTCCTATGACGAGGGACAGGCATACGCGGCCCAGGTCCTTGCTACTCACGAAAACCGGGCGATCCATAGGGAAGTACAGGAGAGAAACGCGATCGCTATGGATGCGCTCGGCGTGAACCTGCGCACCACAACCATTGACCCGGGCAAGGCATTTGGCGGGCAGGTTGTGTTTGAGTTGCCGCCAACTCTGCGCAAATCGAAGGCGCCTGTCGATCTCGTGATCCGGGTTAACGCTGGTGGGGAAACGCATGCGTTTCATGCGCAGCTCGTGAAGAGGTGAGCGTTACGACTCGCAATGGAGGCTTAGTCAGGCGTCGTCCCAAGACGTATCCATAGTATCAGGGGGATTGGATCCGCCTAGAAATATATCGATCGTGCCTTCCTCCAGCTTGAAGATGATGCGAGCATTCTCAAAGCCGGCAGCTTTAACCGATTTCAGGGCACGCATCATATCGGCTTGGGAGATGCGAGCGGGTTTGGTCATCCGATCAGCGTGCCTGTGATAGCTATGTGATTACTGGCGTGTAAATCTCGTGCAAAGGCAGGGCGACTTTGTCCAACTTATTCCAATAAAAACAATGGTGCCGGCTGCAGGGATCGAACCCGCGACCCCCTGATTACAAATCAGGTGCTCTACCAACTGAGCTAAGCCGGCTCCGAAAGCGCCTTTGCTTCAAGCTGCGCCGAACGTCCAGCCCTCGGTGCGCGCGATTTCAACTGTCAGGTTGGGCGGGTTCCACAAGTCCGCGCGGGAGGCTGCCGTGCGCAGCCATGCGGCGGTGAGCAGGGCGTCGGCGCTGTGGTCGTCCAACGGTCCTTTGCCGCCGGTCGGCGGGCTGCCCAGCCCGGCCAGCGCGGCGTTCAGCTCCTCGTAGCTGCGCATCTTGCTCTTGGAGGCGGTGCGGCCCGCTTCGATGGCGGCGATCGTGGTGTAGATCTCCACCAGAACCGACCCCACCCCGGGCAACGGATCGAACGGCCACACTGGAAGCGCGCCCTCCAGCCGATGCAGCACGCGCATGCCGGTGAGGCTCGATCGACCTACCTGAGCGGCGCCGACGAGGTTGAAGTTCGAGTAGGGTTTGCAGCCGAGCGCTTCCTGCGCGTGTTCCGTCACCCTGAAGCGGCCCCGCTTGTGAACCGCGTCCGGGGCGTGGAACGATGCGCCTTCGCGCCCGCCGTGCCGGCGGAAGTAGTCGCTCGCCACGCCATGATCGACGAACGACGAGGCGGCCAGGTGGGGGTCTTCGGCGCAAATCCCGTCCACCAGCTGCCACAGCGCCTTCGCGTCGGGAGGGCT
>Ga0182738_1007730_pt1 | contig 10837 bp, 11 predicted proteins | sample eDN5th30CBELigMG_FD_128876 | JGI IMG/M metagenome (GOLD analysis project Ga0182738, IMG submission 128876) | Enriched Miracle-Growth compost microbial communities from Emeryville, California, USA - eDNA 5th pass 30_C BE-Lig MG (version 2)... ... | reverse complement strand
TCAGAACGGCAGATTCTACCATCCGGATCTGAAGTTCCAATTCCAGGTGCCGAGTGGATGGCAGGTCCAGAACACCAAGCAGGCAGTAGTCGCAGTGAGCGCGCAGCAGGACGCGATGCTCCAGCTCTCGGCCGGTCAGGGCGCGCCGACGGCCGCGCTGCAGCAATTCCTCGGGCAGCAGGGGATACAGGCGGGGCAGGTGAGCACGTCCGCCATCAACGGCCTCCCCGCGGCGAGCGGATACTTCCAGGCGCAGACCGAGAGCGGCACGCTGGCGGGGCTGGTGTCGTACATCAGCTATGGCGGCAACACGTATCAACTGTTGAGCTATACGGCGCCCACCCAGCTCGACGCGTACAACGCGATGTTTCAGCAGGTGATGCGCAGCTTCGGGCCGGTAAGCGATCCAGCGATCCTGAACGTGAAGCCGAAGAAAGTGGAGATCGTGAAGCTGCCGAGCCAGATGACGCTGGCCCAGTTCAACACGCGGTATCCGTCGAGCATTCCGGTTGAAGAGGTGGCGATCATCAACGGAGTGGAGACGGGGACGATGCTGGCGGTGGGGACGGAGGTGAAGAGGGTGAGGTAGGGGATGCTGCCCTCCGGGGCCCTGCATCACCAGCTATCCCACAGGAGTCCGAGTGGCACGGCGTACATAGCATTGCCGAAGCTCGCTGTGATCTGGCCGTCATAGAGTATCACGCCCGCCGTGAAGCGCTTCTCCGCCACGGATTGCACCTTCGGCGTTTTCACCAGACTGTTAAGCCGGTTGTCGTGCCAGGGCAGTAGCTCGTCTACCGGGAATACTTGCTCGAGGAGCGTGACGTATTCGCGGAGCACATCATCGTCGAGACGGCTGATCGTAAGATCGGCGTCCGGCTAATCGTAAGGTTACATCCCGGCCGGCGTGGGCTTCCTGTTACGATCCAGGTAGAGTCTACCTTCTTTCACAGACGTCCATACACAGCGACGACGCATGGCATTGAACATCGATCATCCAGAGGCCGACCGGCTCGCTCGCGAGCTTGCGGAGGAGACCGATGAATGCCTGACTGACGCAGTCATTAGTGCGTTGCGCGAGCGGCTCGAACGCCAGCGGGGGCGGCGCGTGCGGCGCCGGCTCGCGGAAGACGTCGCCCGCATCCAGGCGCGCTACAGGAGGCTGCCGCTTCGGGACGCTCGCTCTGCCGAGGAGATCCTCGAACATGACGAGTACGGCCTGCCGTGCTAGCCTGGGTACGCTCGGGTCATGGTCGTCGGTACATCCGCCTTGCTCGCCATCCTCGAGGGCGCGTCCACCGCGCAGCGTCTCGTCGACGCACTGTCCGCCGCGCGACGCGTATAGTCGCTTCGGCGAAGGACGCGACCCGGCGGCGCTCGAGTTCGGCGATTGGCTCGCCTATGCGCTCGCCAGTGCGCTGGGCGAGCCGCTCATGTACCTGGGCCAATGATTTCTCGCGGACAGATGTAGAGGCAGCGACGTACTGGGGTCGCGGTCCGGGTGGGAGAGGGGCGTCTCTCCTAGCACTCGAGGGGGCCTCTCACGAGCCGGCCAGACGGAAGCGGAGATGAAGCTCCGCGCCTTCTGTTACGGTTGGCTCGGCATGGACAACTGAGGGCAGACGGCCGCGCTAGGCGGGCTCGTGGCGTAGGCGCCCGCACACCTATTGACGTTCGATAGGAGTTGTAGCATACTGACATATCGATCATCGATAGGAACGGTATGCCAGAAGACATCCCGCTTCTCCCCGGAACGCTCGACCCCGTCATCCTCGCGGCGAAGTACCACGAGCTCACCGCGGCTGGGAAGCGGCAGCTCGGGCGGGAGACCAGGTCCCGGGCGCGGTTAGTTGATGTGGTGCGGATGGCACTCGAGTCGAGCTGTCCCTCGTGATGCGCATCCTGGCATACTTCCGCCACCTCTGGCTCGGCCTCACACGGCGGAGCCGTGCACAACGATCGCTCGACGACGAAGTCCGTGCCTACGTCGACCTCCTCGCCGAGGACTACGAGCGCGCCGGCATGCCGCCTGCCGAAGCACGACGCCGAGCACTTGTAGATCTCGGTGGCATCGAGCAGGTCAAGGAAGCAACCCGCGACGCATGGGCAGGCGAGTGGATCGCCGCCATCGCGCGAGATCTCCGCTTCACAATTCGCGGACTGCGTACACGTCCCGTCTTCTCGGTCGCCGTGATCGCGACCATCGCGCTCGGCATCGGCGCCAACGCGGCTATCTTCTCGGCCGTCGACCGGCTTCTCTTCCGCGCGCCGCCGCTGCTCAGAGAACCGGCCCTCACGCACCGCGTCTACCTCGCTTTCCCGATGCCCGATGGCGACGGGGAGTTCTTCATGGAGTCCGAGTCGTACTCGCGCTACGTGGAGCTCACCGACTGGACCAGCTCCCTGGCGCGCACGGCGCTGGCGTCGGCGCGGGATCTCGCGGTGGGCGAGCCGGCGGACGCTCGCGAGATGCCGGTGGGCGTAGTGAGCGCGAGCTTCTTCGACTTCTTCGACGCGCCGCCGGTACTCGGCCGCTACTTCACTCCCTCCGAAGACGCGCCTCCCAACGAAACGCCGGTGGCGGTGCTGAGCTACGCGACCTGGCAGACGCGCTACCGCGGCAGCTCCGACGCGCTCGGCGCCACGCTGCGGATCGGCGCCACGGCGTACACCATCATCGGCGTTGCTCCTCGCGCCTTCGCGGGCCTGTGGCCGGAGCGCCCGCCGGCAGCCTACGTCCCCGTCTCGGCCGTCGCCGCCGAGGGGAACGCCCGGAACTATGATGGCGAGGCGTGGTGGACGTCGCGCTCCTGGAGCATCGGCGAGATGCTCGCCGAGTTGAAGCCTGGCGTTACGTTGGACGCCGCTGCCGCCGACCTCACGGCCGCCGCGCATCGCGGCTGGGCGGGCGAAGGCGGCCCGCCCGATCTACAGCCGCGCGCGATCGTCGCATCGGTGCTCACCGAGCGCGGGCCGAACCAGACCAGCCTGGCGAAAGTGGCCGCGCTCGTCGGCGGGATGGCGCTCGTGGTCCTGCTCATCGCCTGCGCCAACGTGGCCAACCTCCTGCTCGCGCGCGCCTTGCGCCGCCGGCGGGAGATCGCCGTGCGCCTCGCGCTCGGTGCGAGCAGACGACGGCTGCTCTCGCAACTCGTCACGGAGAGCATGCTCCTTGCCGCGCTCGGCGGTCTTGCGGGTCTGGTCGTGGCGCAGTGGGGCGGCTCGGTGCTGCGCGCCGCGTTTCTGCCGCCGGGCGCGACGTCGCCCGTAGTCACCGACACGCGCACGCTCATCTTCGTTGGCGTCGCGGTACTGGTGGTTGGCATCCTCACCGGCCTGGCGCCAGCGTGGCAGTCGACGCGTGCGGAGGTGACGCGCGACCTCCGCATCGCGGAACGCGAAGGGACCCGGCGCCGGTCGCGCACGCGCGTAACTCTGCTCGTGATGCAGGGCGCGCTCTCGGTGATGCTGCTCGTTGCGGCCGGCCTCTTCGTGCGCAGCCTGCGCAACGTGCAGCACCTCGAGCTCGGCTACGATGCCACTCGACTGCTGACAGCCGACCTGAGCATGCGCGGCGTGACGCTCGACAGCGCGACGGCCGCCGCGCTGCGGGAGCGGTTGCTCGCGACGGCGCAGGGTATCCCCGGAGTGGAGCACGCGGCACTCGCCCTCGCGCTTCCACTTTCGCACACAATGGGCGGCAACATCGAGGTCCCCGACATCGATGCCGCCACCCGGCAGCGGTTGTTCGAGATCGAACAGACAGCCGTGACGCCAGAGTACTTCGCGACCATGGGCACGCGCATCGTGCGCGGCCGCGGCATTGAGGCCGGCGACGTGGCCGGCGCTCCGGGTGCAGTCGTGGTGAGCCGCTCGATGGCGCGATTTCTATGGCCGGGACGGGACGCGCTCGGGCAGTGCGTAAGAGTCCACTCGCTGGGCCGTCGGCAACGAGGCGCCGCGCTCCAGTGCAGCTACGTCGTGGGGGTCGCGGAGGACATCAAGAACAGCCGCCTGAATGATGCTACGGAATTCATCTACTATCTCTCTGCCGCGCAGTTCAACCCACAACTGACGAGGCTCGTCGTGCGGATGCGCGGCGATGCGGCGCGACAGGCGGAAGCCGTACGCCGAGTGCTGCAGGAGGAGATGCCCGGCGCATCGTACGTCACGGTCACACCGTACTCCGAGATCGTGGACGCACAGGCGCGCCCATGGCGGCTCGGCGTGACGATGTTCGTCGCGTTCGGGCTGCTCGCGCTCGTCCTCGCCGCCGTAGGACTCTACGCGGTCATCGCCTACGATGCCGAGCAGCGATCGCGCGAAGTCGGGATTCGCATCGCGCTCGGCGCGCAGCCCGAGCGTGTAGTGTGGCTCGTGGTGCGGCAGGGGATTCTGCTCGCGGCACTCGGGATAGCCATCGGTGGTGGCGTAACCCTGGGAGTCGCGGGACGACTCGCGCCCCTGCTGTTCGACGTCTCGCCGCGCGACCCGACGGTGTATGTGGCCGTGGCGACTACGATGCTGGCCGTAGCCGCAGCCGCGTGCTTCGCACCGGCCCGCCGCGCGGCGCGAGTCGATCCGAACGTGGCATTGCGATCGGACTGAGCACGGGATCATCTCCCCGAACGGGCGAAGTATTGTCATTGTTCGGTCGACATGCTACTGTTCGGTATATGCCGAACAATAAGGTAGGCCACGAACATGACGGCACGCCTCACCGTCCGGATTTGACGGCCGCCGTTCTGCTGCTGCGCCAGGCGCTGGCTCCGCACGCCACCGCCGAATGGGCGCAACCGACCGACGCCTCGGGCGGGGGCGTCGTGACAGTGCGGGGCGTCGGTATGGCGGGTGGAACCCAGTGCCTGCGCCTCGTGCCGTGGAGCGCCCCGGCGCACCGGAGAAAGCCGACTGGTCGCACACGGACCAACACCGATTACCCGATCGTATGGGTGCTGCCGCGCGCCTCGGCGGCGATCCGCGAGACACTGCGCACGCACGGTGAGCAGTACATCGATCTGCGCGGCGCCGTTCACCTCGCTCTTCCCTGGGCGCTCGTCGATAGAGCCGACCTCACTCCATCCCATCGCTCGGCCGGCTCGCTTCGTCCTTCGGTCGACCCGTTCGCGGATCGGAGCTCGCTCGTAGTTCGTACCCTGCTCGAGCACGACGATATCGAACGAGTCTGGGGCGTGCGCGAGCTGGCGGGTGCGGCTGGCGTAGGCGTGGCGACTGCCTCCGATGTTCTTCGGGCGCTCGCCGAGCGCGAACTGGTGACCATCACACGCCGCGGCCGCGCCTCCGAAGTGCGATTACTCCATCCCGTCGCGACCGTCGAAGCGTGGACCCGCAGCTACGATTGGCGTCTGAACCGTGGAATCGTCGTCCATGCACCGGTCGGCGATCTCACCCGATTCATGCACCGGCTCCCTCGCCTCATGCCGTCGGGTGCGCGTTGGGCGCTCACGATGCAGGCGGGCGCCTCGCTCGTCGCGCCACATGCAACCTGGGATCGCGTTCATGCCTACGTCGATGTTCCCTCGGCCCATGCTTCACACGGGCTCATGGAGTTCGCGGCGCACGCCGACTGGACGCCCGGGGACGATGGGCGCCTGGTGCTGCTGGCTCCGTACTACGCCACCTCCGTTTGGGAGGGAGTGCGGTCCATCAGCCAGCTCCCCGTAGTGAGCGATCTCCAGCTCGTGCTCGACCTCTGGCACTACCCGGTTCGTGGGCGCGAGCAGGCGGAGCATCTCATCGAGACGAAGTTCGCCGCTTGGTGACCGCAACCTGAGAGTAAAGCTTCAACGCGGTACGATCGAGTAGGTTGTTACCTTGGCCGTCGTGTTTGCAGGCCCTTTGCAGTGATTGGTGTGATGAGAGCGACGATGTCGGGGCGCTCGACAGCGAGCCACGCACGGATCTTGGGGAGAGCGACGCCCAGCATGCGAACCGCTTCGGCGCGCCGAGCTTCGATCTCGGCCTCGTCGTCATCCGGTTCGTAGATGGACGCGTGGCGCGTTGCACGAAGCTCGTCGAACCGGATGGCGTACTCCCGCAGTGCCGGCACGTCCAGCCGCTGCAGCGCATAGAACGCCTTGTAGTGGCTCGCCGTGCTCTTCACGCGCAGCCCGCGCGCCGCGAGCACCGCGAACGTGGCCTGAAGACAAGAGGTGTACACGAGTTGGAGCGCGCCATCCGCCGACACGCCCAGCACCCGAGCATCGGAATACGATGCGACAGCCTTCGTCCAGAAGCCCGCCACCTGCGCATTGTCGAAGGCCTCGCGCACGAGGCTGCGTTCCGAGATCAGGCGCTCGATATCGTCGTCGCTCATGCCTGGCCTCGGCCCTGCCGCGCACCCTTCGCCGCCCGTACAGCGAGCATCGCTTCGCTACCCACCAGCCAATCCTTATCCCCGGCCAGCACTTCGCGAACGAACCGGCGACCCTCGGCGGAGCGCTTGGCGAGTCGACCGTAGGTGTAGCGCGTCACGTTCACCTCGCGGCCGAGCAGGCCGGATACGGCGAGTGTACGCTCCGCGAGCCCGAGTCGTACGCGTTCATCGTCCAACTCATCGCCGACGACGAATACATCGACATCGCTGTTCTCGTGGACGGCGGTTCCGCGAGCGTACGATCCGTAGATGAAGGCGGCATCGACGCCAGGCAACTCGGAGAGTGCCGCCCGGAGCACCTCGGCAGGGTCGGCCAGGCGAGCGACGAGGTCCCTGAACGTGCGCCAGCGCGGATCGTCCCGCGCCGCTCTGTAGCGTACGAGGCGACCGTCCTGCTCGCGATCGATCAGGCCGAGCTCCTCGAGGCGGGCGAGCTCGTGCTGCAGCGACTGGGATGAGAGGCCGGTGACACGTCGCAGCGCCTGGAAATGCAGCGTGACGTCGGGATGCAGAACGAAGTGGGTGATCACGCGCGCGAGTGCGGCGGAGGCGAGGATAGCCGCCAGGGTTCCACTGGACTTCCGAAGGCGTTCGGCGCGGGTGGTAGTCATGTGCTAAACTTTAGCACAATCACACCACGACGACAAGATGCGGCTCCGATCAGCACGCCCCTCGCTTATGCGATCAAACCGCGTGAGCCGTGGCCAGCCGATGTGATACGTGATACGCTGGTAGTTGGCCCGGCACGGATAGTTGTTGGTAGAGGAGCACCGGCGGGAGGTGCGAAGAGGGGACCCATCGACCTATTGACGTTCGATAGGAGCTGTTGCATACTGACGTATCGATCATCGATAGGTATGATATGCCAGAAGACACGCCGCTCCTCCTCGGAACCCTCGACCTCCTCATCCTCAAGGCGCTGAGCCTGCAGCCGCTGCACGGCCTCGGCGTGTCCAGGCGCATCGAGCAGATCACAAAGGGCGCATACGCAGTAGGCCCGGGCTCACTCTTCCCGGCGCTCCACCGGCTGGAGCAGCGCGGCTGGCTCGCGGCCAGCGAGGGCGAGTCCGAGAACAGGCGCAAAGCGAAGTACTACAAGCTCACCGCCGCGGGCAAGCGGCAGCTCGAGCGCGAGGCGAAGTCGTGGGGCCGGGTGGTGGACGTAATGCGAACCGCGCTGGAATCGAGCTGACCATTACCATGCGCATCCTGTCGTTCCTTCGGAGCCTCTGGCTCGGCCTCGCGCGGCGGGATCGCGCGCGACGATCGCTGGACGACGAAGTCCGCGCCTACGTCGATCTCCTCGCCGCCGAGTACGAGCGCTCTGGCATGGCGCCCCACGACGCGCGTCGCCGGGCACTGGTGGAAACCGGCGGCATCGAGCAAGTAAAGGAAGCGACCCGCGACGCATGGGCGGGGGAGCGAATCGCCACCCTCGCGCGCGAGCTCCGCTTCACGCTGCGCGGTTTGAGGAACGCGCCGGTATTCTTCGCGATCTCGGTGAGCATCCTCGCCATCGGGATCGGCGGCGCCACCGCCATCTTCACGGTGATCAAGGGCTCCCTTCTCCGGCCGCTCCCAGCGGTCACCCATCCCGAGGAGCTCGTGAGTCTCGAGCCCACCAGGGGCGAGACGCTGCTCTACGATTTCAGCTACCTCGACTACCGCGACCTTCGCGAGCAAACGCGGACGCTCGCGGGACTGGGCGGCTACGACGGAACGTACGTGACGCTCGAGGATCGCATGGGACCGCGCAGCTCCACGTGGCTGAGCTACGTGACCGGCAATTTCTTTTCCGTGCTCGGCGCGGCTCCCGCTGCGGGTCGACTGATCCAACCCGCCGACGAAGAGTCTGCGAGCCCCGTAGTCGTGTTGGCCTACGACCTCTGGCAGGAGCGCTACGGCGGCGACCCAGGCGTTGTCGGCTCGACCGTCGATCTCGCGGGACATCCGCTCACCGTGATCGGCGTGGCGCCGCCGAGCTTCATCGGTGCGATGCTCATGCATCCGATGGAGCTCTGGATCCCGATCACCACCCTGCCCACGCTCGTCGACGCGCCCGGACTGCGCGACAACCGCTCGGAGAGATACCTCCGACTCGTGGGCGCCTTGCACCCGGCAGGAGCGTGGACGACGCGCAGCGCGAGCTCTCGCTGCTCGCCGCGCGCCTGGCGGACACGTACGAGGCCGACGAGGGACGCGGCATCCGCGTCTACTCCGGCGCGGGGATGACAGTCGAGGAGCGCACCGCACTCGCCAAGCTTCCACGGCTCCTCGCCGTCGCGGTGGGACTCCTCCTGCTCATCGCCTGCGCCAACGTCGCCAACCTCTCGCTCGTGCGCGCTTCGGCGCGACGGCGCGAGCTCGCCACGCGCCTGGCGCTCGGCGCATCGAGACGATCGCTCTTCGGTCGGCTGTTGCTCGAGGGAGCAGTTCTCGCGACCGCCGGCATGCTACTCGGCGTCGCCATCGCGCAGCTCCTCGTTCGTTCGCACTCCATCGCCAGCACCGTCGCCGGCATGCCGGCACGCGTTGGACTCGACGTGACGCTCGACCGGCGCGTGCTCATCCTCGCGCTCGGCGTTTGCGCGTTCACCGCGCTCGTCGTGTCAGTCGCTCCCGTGCTGCAGGTGATGCACGTCTCGCCGGGGGCCGTGCTCAAGGATGGTGCAGCCGGCGCGGTGCGCCGCAGATCTTTCGGACAGCGCGCACTCGTCGCCGCGCAGGTCGCGGCAGCGCTCGTGCTGCTCGCATCGGCGGCGATCGTCTACAACACCTTCCGCCGAGTGCTGGCTGTGGACCTCGGCTTCGATGCGCGCGGCCTCACCGCCGCGTCGGCGGACTACTGGGAGCCGAAACTCGACAGCGCCGAAGGCATCGCCTACTACCGCGAATGGATGCGCCGCGCCGCCGAAGATCCGGGGATAGTCGCGGTGGCCGCGGCGTCCGTAGTCCCGCCGGCTTCGTGGGCGCGCACGCGATGGATCTTCCGCGGCGGCGAGGAGCCGCCTCCGGGGACGCGGCTCGGCGACGCGCCGGAAGGTGGGATGCGAGTGTACTTCGACATGGTGTCTCCGGGTTTCTTCGACGTGATGAAGCTGCCCATCACCATGGGCCGCGGCTTCCTGGAGAGCGACGACGATCGTGGCGAGCGCGTGGTCGTCGTGAGCCGCCGCCTGGCGGCCATCGCATGGCCGAATGAGAATCCGCTCGGCAAGATGCTCTCTCTTCCGGCCTCCGGCAGCAAGCGGCTACCGCCGATGCGCGTAGTCGGCGTCACCGGCGACGTGAAGTTCGCTTCGATCTTCGACGACGCACCGCCAGTTGCATACGTGCCCGCCGCCCAGCATCCGGGGGAGACCCACCGATTCGTCGTCAGGAGTCTGACTGGCGATGGCGTGCCCGACGCCACGATCCAACGGATCGGAACCGCAACTGATTCGCGCGTGCCGATCTACTCCAACATCGTCACCGACGTGCTAGGCGAGCAACTCGGCCCGCAGCGCGTCGCGAGCGCGTGGATAGGAGTGTTCGGCGTGATCGCCCTGCTGCTGGCGGCGATCGGGCTGTACGGCGTTGTGGCGCAAGGAGTGCTGCATCGTACACGCGAGCTGAATGCCCGGTCATTCACAGTTAGTCGAGCGCCGGCGATGCGTCCTCGTACTCGAACCCTTCGTGCACGAAGGCTGTAGCGACCGCCGCGCAGTCGGCGCCAGTCCCACCCTGGCGTCTGATTTCGCCCTCCCATTCCGAGCGCACGATCCCGGCTATCTGGTCTATCATTGCGTTTGCATCGACGTCTGCGAGTCCGAAGCGTCCGGCGCCGGAGAGGATATTGCCCCGCCGGGCACGGCGGCCGAGGTTCCCGCATAGCATGGCGAGGTCACGGTCCTGCTGCCCGGGCCTGGGGTCCGGCGTAATGTCGTACGCGGGCGCAAGACGCCATTCCTCCCCGGGCGCGACGAGCGCGTGATTCCGAGGGTGGTCGTCGAGGTTCGAGACGAGCGCGTTCAGCACCATTCGGCGGAAGAGTTCCGCGCGATCTTCCCTCGGCCTCGATGACCAGCGACGCAGTTCGTCAGCAAGCAGCAGGTACGACCAGTTACGTCTGTCTGTTGGCGATTCCTCCGCGTCGAGTACGGTAAGCGCGCTCACCATCCTGTGACGGAAGTAGCGCCGATCGCCATCCGGGCCTGCCTCCATTTCGTCGCGATCGAAGCGCTTCACCATGAGCACCGAGTGCGCTCCGACCTGCTGGATCCGGGTAACCGGCGTACGGACCTCGCACCGATTTGCCAACGCCAGCAAGGCTGCCTCGACCACCGCATTGTTCCACCTGTCGTCCTTCTCGGGGAACTTGGCAATCCAGAGCCCGTCCTCGTCCTCGATGACGCACTTGGCACGAGCACCACCCATCGAGGTACCCCGGTTCTGGAGCAG